>WNGO01003367.1_pt1 | contig 10285 bp, 6 predicted proteins | sample 5400511 | NCBI WGS metagenome assembly WNGO01 (sample SAMN13153380, study PRJNA577476) | soil metagenome | isolation source: 20 cm soil or saprolite under Garry oak tree replicate 2 | place: USA:California | collected 2016-06-15
CTTGGCCGCAAGGATCTGATCGAGGCGGCGATGCTGAATACCAGCCCCTGGGAAGGTGCTGTCTGTCGTGCCATGAAAGTTGGCAAGGAAGAGATAGTAGGTCTGCTCACGGCTGTCGAGACCTGGCTGAAAACCGATTTTAATGCTCTCAATCGCGAATGGAACGCTCGCGTAGAGCGCATCGCGAAACTCGTCAAGACTGTACCCGGCGTTGACACCGACATTTCCGTACCCACGGATGGCAATCGCTATCCAACTCTCCACATTTCATGGGACGAAGAAAAGTGGGGATTCACGGTGAAGGACTGTGTACAAAAGCTGCGCGCCGGCGATCCGGTAATTGAAGTTGCCGGCGCGGATAATCCCAGCATTGTTCCGGCCGTTCACGAAGGGAATCCAAAACAAAGTACGAAGGAATCGGCGCAGCGCCGCAGGTTGGAGCTGGTCTCTTCAACCATTCAGCCCAACGAAGCAATCATCGTGGGCCAGCGTATTCGTGAACTTCTAAGTTCCGCTCGAAAAGCTGCACCTGCCGCTTAGTCATCATGAGGGTTCGCAAAGTGCCAAACGAGAGAAGATTTCACAAGCGGCAGTGTTTGCTGGGAACTCTGTTATTGACAGCGAGTAACTTACAGGCTCAGGTGCATCCGGTCGAAATTCCTCAGGGAGGGAAGCCCTCGAACTCTGTGCGCTCAGCCGGGGTGGACGCGGGCGACTACGTCTACATTTCGGGGCAGGGGGCCCAGCGTTCCGACGGCACTATACCGGACAAATTTGAAGAACAGGCTAGCCAAGCTCTCGAAAATATCAAAGCGATTGTCGAAGCCGCTGGTTTGAACATGGAGCATGTTGTCTACGTCCAGGTTTATCTCGAAGACGTTGGCAACTACGAGAAGCTTAACGGCGTCTTTGCAAGATATTTTCCTGGCACTCCCCCAGCCCGGGCGGTGCTTGGAGTTTCGCGCTTATCTCCATCGTCCATCGCAATCAACGCCGTTGCCGTTCGCGATCTCACGGGACGCAAACCGGTTATCCCTCCCAATTACAAATCCACTGAACCATTTTCGCCCGGTATATTGACGCACGACCGTCTGTTTGTTTCTGCAATGCAGGGGCGCGATCCCTTAACCAATACGGTCCCCGATGATCCTGCGGCTCAAACAGATATTGCACTAGATGGAGTCAAGGCAGTTGTCGAGGCGGCTGGTTTGAAGCTCAGCCATATGGTCTTCGTGAATCCCTATCTGACCCAGAAGGTTCCCATGCGACTGATGAACGAACATTACGCTCGCCGATTTGAATTTGGTAACACCCCGGCGCGAGCCACCATCGAAGTCACCGCATTGCCTCACAATGCTCAAATCGAATACACCGGAGTCGCCGTGCGCGACCTGAGCCTTCGTCATGCCGTCCGTCCCAAAAACATGCCGCCTAGCCCCACTGCCAGCCCCTGCGTCTTCGCCGGCGAAACGTTATATTGTTCCGCGAAAAGTGGATTTATTCCCGGACCAAACGGCGGCGTTTATGGCGCTGCAACAGCAGCACAACTCCGCCAGACCATGCGGAACCAGCTCGATAACCTGGAAGAGGCGTCCATGGACTTCAGCCAAGTCGTCTCCACAACTGTTTATCTCGACAGCCTCTCCGATAGTGAGGCCTTCAACAAGGTCTATGCGGAATACTTCAAGGCTTTCTTCCCCGCCCAAACGGTGGTCCAACAGCTTCCATCTTCTAACCGTTCGCCCGACGCGGAAGGTCACTTCCCGGACCTGGAGCAGTTGTCGCTCGTAGCGGTAAAACAGCCCCCCAAAAACTAGAGAGACGTTTGGCTGAGGCCTCCACACGGAAGTTCCAAACTTCATACAAGCACTTCACTCTGGATGTGAATCCGCCCAAGCGGTCCCCAAGTCCGGCTCTGGGAGGTCACGGCGGCTCTCGATGATCCTGGCTCATTGGATTTAGAGTCGGATTGCGCGAGCATCAGCTACGCGCGCGCCGCTCTCGCAAGAAGGAAGTCTTTTCGCGGTCTACCCCGACCGAGAGCATGTCCACGAGGCTCGGGAGCTTTGTGTGCTTGGCCAGCACGGGCGTGAACGCGCTTGGGACAATGTTGCCAAGCTCGGAATTCAAGCTGCTTGGCCAGGGAACAGGAAACGAGAAGTTGCAATGGGTGCAAAACAGGAACCAAAATCAGTCACTTCGGCGTCGGACGGTCGATCAGATTTTGTTCGTTTTTCCCGCAGACTTCTCCGCCTCCTGAGACTCGCCGCTTGTCATTGGGGAACACCCAAACGAGCTCATTAGTTGCCACTGTTAACGCCCTTGGGCTGTCCCTAAAAGGCCGCTGTTCGTGAGGCAAGTCTCACCAACGAGGAATCGCAAAAGCTAGTGATGAGCCATTTTCTGCACCTGTACATGACCAGCTTGCGGTTCTGTTCAACGGTCTTGCTCATCACCCGGCGAAGCTTGTGAGTTAACGCGCATTTTTCCTGGCCCTGTCACAGGTGATACGCATGGTCCATGGCGCAGATTGCGTTGGGACTGCTGGTGGGAATTCCCGTTGCGCTTGCGGCGGACTCACGCTGGCAATTTCCGCGCTTTTGGCGGGCTTGGTGCCGGCGTTTCGCGCGGCGTCCATCAATCCGATGGAGGCGCTGCGGACACCGTGAACTAACGTGGAAGGAATTGCGACCGGCGTAATTCCCGAATATAATTTGCTTTAGCCGACCTGACGTGCTGAATTCTTGCCCTCAGGCGCCGTCTCGCCAGCAGACGATCCGCCGCTTGTGGGCGCGGGGTGGTGCCCGATGTCAAAAGGCGCAATTCTTCTCTGTACTTTTCTAGGCTCTGTTCTTCTATTCTCCGGCTGCGGCGGCGCGACCTCTGTGTCTCCGCCGCCCCCACAGCAGGCCGTCCAGCCAAACATCCTTTCCATTTCTCCGACAAACGTTCCCGCAGGCAGCGGGAGTTTCACGCTAACGATCACCGGCACAGGCCTGGGAATGGCCTCGCAGGTGAAATTCGGCAGCGTTATTCTCGCGCCGTCGTCGGCCACTTCGGCAAATTGCCTCAGCGGCGCCAACTGCACGACACTAGCGGTGCCGGTTCCCGCGCAAGATGTCGCCGCTGCCGGTACGATCACTGTTTCCGTAGCCAACGCCTCGCTGGTCTCCAATCCCGTGGCCTTTGCCGTGATGTCCCCATCCAGCAGTGTTACGGGCGCTCCGCAATTGCTGGTCTTTTCTCCGTTGGTCGCTCCGGTCGGTGGCGCGTCTTTCCCGCTCCTGATTGAAGCCCAAAACGTGGCGCAGGGTGCCACCGTTAACTTTGGCTCCCTCTCACTCTCGCCCACAACCACCACAGTGACCCTTTATCCTTCTGCCGGCGCCCTTTCGGCCCTGAAGGTACAGGTGCCGGCCACCGCGCTTGCCGCAGCCGGCGAAGTCGCCGTGTCCGTAACGAATCCGGGCGCTTCTGGCGGCACCTCAAACCAAGGGAATTTTTTCGTCCTCAGCAAAAGCACTTTCCCAATTGAGGAGTCCGTGAGCAATGCGACTCCGACCGTTCCGGGCGATGCGCCGAGCACGCATTCTTCAGTCGCCATTGACGCATTTTTTGTCGCCTTCGATTCGACGGCTGGGAATCTCGTCTCTGGCGCGGCAAGCGGCCATTCGCAAATTTATATGCGGCAGAACTGTTTCGCCGTGACGCCAAATTGCACCCCGCAAACTACGTTGTTGTCGGCCGCCCCGGATGGTTCCCCCGGCTCGGGCGGCCTCAACGGAAGTGACAAGCCGGTCATCTCGCCGGATGGCCGCTTTGTGGTCTTCGAATCTGACGACACCAATCTCGCCCCCGGCGTTACGCCAGTGATCGAGCAAATCTATTTGCGCGATACATGCCAGAGTGTCCTGGGCCCCGTCGTTTCCGGATGCACGCCGCAAACGACTCTCGTCTCTGCGTCGGCCTCGGGCGCGCCCGGCAATGCTGCAAGCAGCAATCCAGGGATCAGTGCCTTGGGCCTGCTAATCACTTTCCAGTCCTCGGCATCGAATTTGGTGAGCCGGTCTGTCCCCTCTGGCGTTCAGCAGGTGTATCTCCGTGTGGGATGCATTGCGATGTTCGGTCCGCGTGTGGCTTGTCAGCCCTCTAGCATGGTTTTGGAATCGGTGGACGCGGCCGGAAACCCCGGCGACAAAGATTCCGCCAATCCTTCTCTTGACCCCGGTGGGCTGGTGGTGGGCTTCCAGTCGCTCGCCGACAACATCGTCGCGAATACACCTGGGAACGGTTCCCAGCAAATCTATCTGCATGCCACGTGTCTCGCGCTTGCTTCTCCCGTTGCCGGTGGTCTCTGCAGGAGTACGGCTCAGGCCGTTTCTGTGGATTCCAGCGGCCGTCTGGGCACCGCCGACAGCGTTACCCCTGCCGTGGGCCCCTTTGGAAACTTTGGTGTATTCGCCACTCGCGCGCCGAATCTCCTCCCTGCCAACACCTCGAACCAGCAGATCGTCTCCTTCAACGCTTGCTTCGACGTTCCGCCCATTCCCTGCAGCTTGGCGCAGGGCGGCGTAGTCTCCGTGGATCAGAACGGCTTGCCGGGACAGGGCGACAGCTCCAATCCTGCAATCGCGGGAGCTCGCGTTGCGTTCACTTCGCAGGCCAGTTTGATCTCCGGCGTCTCGGGACAGCAGGTATACTCCTCCCTCATCTGTCTGTTTCCTTCCGCGATTCCATGTGCCGCTACTCCGGCACTCGTCTCCGCCGACTCCAGCGGCAACCGCATCGGCGGTGACCACGCAGCGATCGATCTCACCAACGCTTTCGTAACATTTTCAAGCCCCGGATCGGCTTCCGCTTCTGGCCCAACACAGATCTTCCTTGCGGCTTCATTCTTTTAGCGCGCGGGCGGCACGTGTCCAGTCGCGAGCCCGAACTTCCTCATGAATAGGTTTCGTCGCGAGCGTAACGTCGTTTCCGACCTAGAATATCGATGAAAACGAGTATAGTAATTGCATTGGCGCTGAATATTCAGTCGCTTCGAGAGCAGGCAAAGGGTAAATTCGCGCTCAATACGTACTCATTAAAAGCTCAATGGAAGGGCAAACGATACCGCTGGGGATCTCAATCATCTATCTGCCGAGCGAGACGCTGAGGGACCTTTCTACGTTGCCAATCGCCACCGCGCTTGGGACCGGCAGCCCTTTTTGTCCGAACTCTTACAGTAAGAGTCAACCGCAACGCATCCGCAGCAGAGCTTCGACTCGCCTTTAAACTCCGCACTCTTGAACCCCGCATGGCTCAAGCACTCGACAGCAATCTTGCGGCATTGGAGCGCGCCTTCAATATCCTTGCGCATCCAGAACATGTTTTACCAATCGAGCCGTTGCACTCCAGACACCACATCGAAGTGTCTATCCCGGCTCAACAGTGGGAGACTGTGTTGACGGCACAGAGCCGCAATCCAAAGGTCATTCGTTGGAATCGGCTTTCTAGCTTGTCTCAATTCGACGCCGATAGTTGCATAATGATGGGTAGTCTGTTCGTCAACGTCGAGCACTCTGCAGTCAGCCACGAGACCATCCAACCACCGCCGATACCGAGCCCTATAGCGCGATTGTGCGATCCCGAAGCGATATTCCCCAATTACCACGACTGGAAGCGCTAACTGCTGAGCCCCGGCCAATACGCGCGTGACGCCCGGATGCTCCTCCGCGGCAGCGGAGAGTGCGTTTGTGTCGAGGATCAATGGCTTGTCTCCGCAGCCCACATTTCGGAATCAACCACTTCAAATGTCTCTTCGATCACCTTGTTTATTCGCTGCGTTTCTTTGTGCAGGTCTTTGAGTTTGCCTACGTGTTTCATCCACGGCCTCCGACCAGATGTGCGCGAAGACTTCAACTTATCCTCAACGGCCTCGGTAACAAACTGCCGCAGAGGTACGCCCTGCGCCGCTGCCTTCGACTTCGCACGGCGGAAGATCATGTCTGGAATTTCCAGAGTAGTTTTCATAGACTCCATATTCCCATATTTATGGGAAATGAGTCAAAAACATTCTATCGCGATGAGCAGACTCGCCGCTCCCCTATAACGTGGGCCAATCCCCACGAGCTTATTTTCACGATCATCGCAAAATAGTCTGTACCATTTTACGTTATATATAATAATGGTACACATGCAGGAGCGACGACGCCTGTATACTGAGATCCTGGCCGACCATCTGCGCAGGCATCGCCAGATCGCGTTGGTCTCCGGACCGCGACAGGGATCTTGGTGCGATCCCATCACGTGGTCGAGAGGCTGAACGCGGCGGTTTGCTAATTCTAGCTGCCCTGTTCGTACCAACGTGTCGCCGCCCGCCAACTCGCCGCGTTCCGAAGAACCGAACAGCGCCCTTGCCACTATTCTTCGCGGAGCATGCGGACGGGCTCGACGCGGGTGGCGCGGTAGGCGGGGATGATCGTCGCGAAGAGGCCGACGGCGACAAGAAGCAGGGCGACGCCAACGAAGGTGAGCGGATCGGTGGCGCGTACGCCGAAGATGAGGGACGTCACGACGCGGCTGAGGGCGAGTGCGGCTGCCAGGCCGATGACCACGCCCAGAAAGATAGGCTTCATCCCATCGGCAACTACCATCTGCAGGATATCGGAATGGGTGGCGCCGAGTGCCATGCGAATCCCAATTTCGCGCACGCGGCGGCGAACGCTGTACGAGAGCACGCTGTAGATGCCGACGGCGGCGAGAACCAGCGCCAGGCCGGCGAATGCGCCGAGTAAGAGGACGTTAAAGCGCTGCGGCGACAACGATGCGGAAATCAAGCCTTCCATCGTGACCACGCCCACGACCAGCGTTTCAGGATCCACCTGGTGAACGGCGCTGGTGACGCCGGAGATCGCGCTCGCCGGATCGGTGCTGGTGCGCACGGCAAGGCTCATCCCGAACGAGTGCCAGGTTTCCGAAGGCGGGACAGCGAGTTGGCTCAATGGCCAATAAAGCGTCTCGACAGGCCGGGTTTGATCCAGAGAATCCTGTTTGACGTCACCGACCACCCCTGCGACTTCCCGCACTACACCCGGGAAAAAAGTCAGTGTGATGTGCTTGCCAATCGGATTCTCGATAGGCCAGAAACGCTTCGCCATGGATTCACTGATGAAGACCACGGGCGGCCGGCCCGCCACATCAGCGTCGTTCAAGTCACGGCCTCGCAACACCGGGACGCGCATTGCACGCAAGTAGCCCGGCGAGATCAGGCGAACATCTACCTCAGGCTGATCCGCCATCGGTACGAAGGGCTGGCCTTCGACCGCGACGGGCTGGTGCGAGCCGCCATCGTCCATCGGCAAACTATCGATCAAGCCGGCTGATTCCACACCCGGCGTTGCGCGAACCCGTCCCAGCACCTGGTCATAGAAGCTGATCTGCGCGGCCGGACTGGAGAACTTCGCGCCAGGAACAGTCAGCCTCGCGGTCAAGACGTTGTTAGGATCGAAGCCGGGCTGAACGCTGCCGAGCCGCAACAAAGTGCGGATCATCAAGCCAGCGCCGATCAACAGCACCAGCGACAATGCAACCTCCGATACCACCAGCAAGCCGCGCGTTTTGCTTCCGCCGGAATCCGAGCTGCCTCGACTTTGGCCCTGTTTCAGGGCCTCGTTGACATCCGTTCTCGTGAACCGCACGGCCGGCAAGAGACCCGCGAGGATTCCCGCGAAGAGTGCCAGGAACAGGGTGAAAGCAAGCACTTGCGCGTCGAGTGTAATTTCCGTGGAACTCGGGAGCCGGTCGGCGAGGAATTTCTGAATCAGGGCAATGCCAAAGCGCGCCAGGAAAAGTCCGACCGTGCCGCCCGCGAGCGAGAGAAGCAATGTCTCCGCAAGAATCTGGCGCAGCACCGCGGCGCGGCTGGCACCGAGCGACGTCCGGATCGCCATTTCTTTCTTTCGTGCGAGAGTTTTAGCAAGCACCAGATTGGTGACATTGGCGCATGCAATCAAGAGCACGAAAGCCACCGCGCCTAATAAGACGAGCAGAGCGGGCCGCACGTCGCCGACAATCTGCTCGCGCAAGGAAAGAACCGTAGCGCCCCAGCCCTTGTCGTCCTCGGGATATTGCTGTTCAAGACGCGCGGAAATCGCGCTGAGATCTGCTTTGGCTTGCTGCACGGCAACTTCGGGCTTGAGGCGGCCGATGACCAGGTAATTGTGATTGCCGCGTACCGCGCGCTTCTCGTTGCTCCATGCTAGAGGAACCCACAAATCAGCCCAGCCTGGAAACTTGAACTTGGGAGGCATAACGCCGATAACGGTATAGGTCTGGCCATCGAGGAGGACGTTCCGGCCGACGATGCCGGGATCGGCGGCAAAGTGATCGCGCCAAAGCGTATGGCCCAGGATCACAACGTGGCCCTGACCCGGACGATCTTCCTCCGCCGCGAACGTGCGTCCAAGAACCGGCTGCGCACGCAGGATCGAAAAGAACCCCGGCGCGACGGCCGCACCGCGGATGGCTTCGGGCCGTTCGCCGCCTCCCACATTGAAGCTTTCAAATCCATACGCGGCCAGTTGTTCGAACGAGCGGTTCTGGCTCTGCCAATCCAGGTAATTCGCCGGCGAGACTGAGAAGAAGCTCATTCCAGGGAAGCTCTTGGCGGGCGGGACGTGCCAGACCTGCATAATGCGGGAGGCGTCCTGGTAAGGGAGGGGGCGCAGGAGCACCGCGTTCACGATGGAGAAGATTGCGCTGTTGGCCCCTATGCCGAGTGCCAGGACGACAATAGCGGCCAGGGTGAACCCTGGATTGCGCAGCAGGATACGCAAGCCGTAGCGAAAGTCTGCAACTAGGTTACGCATGGCAAGTCATCCCTAGCTCACCGCGAGCAACGACATCAGCGGTGACATTAACTATAACTATAGACGAGGGAACGGCCCTGGATGTTTCCAGCGAATAAAACTGGAATTTTCTTATTGACTTCGAAAATGGGGCTAGGGATGTACGTCCAACTGCGAAATCGCAGTTAAACTATAGACCGCTATATCCGGGCTTCGAACTTCCAGGCAAGATCACAGCTGTGTCCGTATTGTCCGCAGAAATTAAGTGGAAGTCGCGGTCGACGACGCGGCATAACGCATTGATTTCAGACGGGAAAGAGTGGTCAGCGCAAATGGATTTGAACCATCGACCTCCTGGTCCCTAACGAGTGGATAAAATCACATAAGTCGCTGTCCTGGCGTCACTTAAGGTCTTTCGGGCCGCTCTCAGATTGACAAGTTTGGACAAGTCGCAACGACCCAGTTTGCATTTGATTCGATAGTCCCAGCGAGAATCGTCCCCCGCGTGGCGGAGGATGCTTTGGCGAGAGAGACAGCATCGCAGGGAATTGTTCGTGCACTCAGGGTCTTGCGCGAAACGCGTTGATCAGCTCCACAGCGAGGAGGGCGAAGTCGTTCTCCATTTCGTGTTGCAACTGTCAGAGCGTGAACGCGAGCAGTTGCCGCAATCATTGAATCTTCCAGGAGGTGGTCTGACTTTCCCACCATCAGCCTGGCCCATTGGACGTACAGTGGAAGCCCATGATCTTCTGTTGATTGGCAATCACCTGTGGATTTCGGGGGAATCCCGAGCCAGCTTCATCGTCTCAGGGCTTTACCTGGCATGGAATTCAAATTCTTCCGGCACAACAATTGCTGTCTTCGCTGGATTGAAAGCCCTCGCACAGCGCGTATAGTTCGAGGCTGGACGAGAAGGGCCACGAATCCAGGACGAACGGCCCGCGCTGTGGCCCCCGCCAACGCCAAACGATTGGCCGCCCCTCCATCGCAGCTCTAACCGACCGAGAATTGAGTGTCGTCGTGGTGCGACGTCTTGAGCATCGGAATCATCTCTGGCAGCGGAAGCTGCGGCAAGCAGAGCGAAACAAGCTGCCCGGACATCAGCAGATCACCGTCGCAGTGGCCCGGCAGATTCTTCGCGGACACTCCCTTTGCCAGCAGCGGCACAATGCTCCGTTCCCGATAGTGGACAGACTCTACAGAGTGCTGCGACGGACAAAGCAAGCCGGTCTGCCTTGGCTGTTGCTAGGCTTGCTGGTTTGTGCGCCGATTGTCCGCGCGCAAACCGCCGGTTTCGACAGACAGCCCATCGAGATTTTCGGGACTGTATTTCTGGAGGGAGCTAATCGCCCCATCGGCGACATCATCGTAAACATCCGGTCGCTTGTCGGAGGACCTTTCGCCAGCTTTCTGACCGACCGGGGTGGGCGCTTTCAGGTGCGGGGGCTCGATCCTGG
>WNGO01008457.1_pt1 | contig 10285 bp, 8 predicted proteins | sample 5400511 | NCBI WGS metagenome assembly WNGO01 (sample SAMN13153380, study PRJNA577476) | soil metagenome | isolation source: 20 cm soil or saprolite under Garry oak tree replicate 2 | place: USA:California | collected 2016-06-15
ACCAACGTGATCGGCGACGTCGCCGGCAAGTGCGCGGTGATGACCGACGACATGGTCGACACCGCCGGAACGCTCGTCGCCGGTGCGCAGTTCCTCAAGGATCATGGTGCGAAGAAGGTCTACGCGTGCGCGACACACGGAATCTTTTCGCCGCCGGCGATCGAGCGGATCGAGGACAGCCCGCTCGACAGCGTCGTCGTCACGGACACTGTGCCGATCGATCCGCTGACGAAGCCCGAGCGCGTGACCGTGCTGACGGTGGCCGACATTCTCGCCGAGACGATCCACAACGTCTTCGCCGACGATTCCGTCTCGGCGATCTTCGGCGACATGAACGCGCTCTTCTAACTTCCCGCTCACAAAGCAGGGCTACGGTTCGTCTCGATGAGGGGTCTGATCGGCTTCGCGCTCGTTGCTGCGACGCTGGCCCTGGGCAGCGCGGCTCCCGCTCGAGCCGGGTGCAACGGCAATACGGCGTGGCATGACCGCTTTCCCGCGTGGTCGCCGACCGGCGGGGCGATCGCATTCATGCGCCAGCAACCAGGCTGCGATGCGCCGCCCGAGTCGCTCGGCCTCGTTCGGCCCGGCAGCGCAGAGGAGATCGTCGGCGCGAACGGACGCCGGGCGAGCAATGCGCCGCCGAGCTGGGATCCGAACGGCCTCGCCGTGGCGTTCGGCACCGAACTGGGCACGATCGGGGTCAACGCGTTCGGCGGGCCGGTCGGAGACGACGGCGCCGGGGCGTTTCCGTCGTGGGCCGGCAGCTCGGTCGCCGCGACGGTCGGCACGAGCCTGCAGTTGCTCGAGCTCGGTGCCGACGTTCGCCGCACATTGATCGCGAACTACGTCAAGCCGACGCAGAGCAACGGCGTCGCGGTCTGGTCTCCCGACGGGACGCGCCTCGCGCTCGGCGTGATGCTCAACTTCAGTGAAGGCGGCATTGCCGTCGTCAACGCGGATGGATCGGGCTTCCACGTGATCGCGGCCGGCCCGAACCAATCCGTCAATCCGACCTGGTCTCCTGACGGCAGGACCATCGCGTTCGAGACGAACCGCGACGGCAACTTCGAGATCTACTCGGCGCGCGCTGACGGCACCGAGGTGCGCAATCTGACTCGTACGCCCCGCGGCGAGGATCGGCTGCCGGCGTGGAAGGGCAACACGATCGCTTTCATCAGCAACCGCGACAAAGCGGCTGCGACGCCGTACGGCTACAACCTTTGGACGATGTCGGCGGACGGGTCGAACCAGCGCTGGCGCGCGGAGGACATGCACCCCTACAGCACCGTCTCCTGGTCGCCCGACGGAACGCAGATCGCATTCTCCTCCGGCCGCGAATGCCTCCGCTGGGGCATCTATCTGCTCGACGTCGCGACGGACGGCGTCCGCCGCATCACGAATCAGTGCCAGTTCAGCGGCACGGAGCGCCAGGACATCCTCAACGGCACGCCGTTCAAGGACTTCATCTTCGGCGGCGGAGGGAACGACTACGTCTACGGGCTGCAAGGAGCGGACCTCATCCTCGGCCAGGCCGGCAACGACACCATCGACGGCGGCCCCGGAGACGACGCCCTCTCGGGTGGGCGGGGAGACGACGTCGTCAAAGGCGGCGACGGCCACGACCGCGTCACGGTCGACGCCCCCGGCCACGACCGCATCACGACCGGCCGAGGCGACGACCGCGTCGTAGCCGTCAACCGTTGGCGCGACGTGATCTCGTGCGGCCCAGGGCGTGACAGCGTCCTGGCCGACCGCATCGACCGCGTCGCCGCAGATTGCGAGCGGGTCGCCCGCACGTAGCGTTTTCGAAATCGCAGCGGGGGTTACGACCCGTGCATGAGACGCGGAGGCGGCATCAGCCTGATCGGTCTGGTCTACGTCGGCGTCGGCGTCGCGATTGCCGCCTCACACCATTACTTCCGGAACGTCAACGGCTGGCGCGATGTGCTCTCCGCCATCTTCGCCATCTTCCTCTGGCCGCTGATCCTGCTCGGGATCAACCTGCACGTCAAGAAGTAGCTACTATTCCGCGCCGAAATGGCGGGTGAGCGAGTCAGGCTGCAGGTCAAGGAGCGCGAGCGGCGCGGCTCCGCCGACGCGCGCCGGCTGCGCCGTGAAGGGTTCATCCCGGGTGTGCTCTACGGCAGCGGCAAGCAGCCACATGCGATCTCCATTCCCGAACGCGAGCTCCGTCGCGTCCTGACGGGGCAGGGAGGGCTGCACGCGATTCTCGACGTCGTCGTGGAGGGGAAGAACACGACGCATGCCTCGATCCTCAAGGACTACCAGCAGGACCCGATTCGAGGCCACATCTCGCACGTCGACCTGCAGGAAGTGCGGCTCGACCAGCCGATCCAGGCGACCGTGACCATCCAGCTGGTCGGCGAGCCTGCCGGTGCCAAGGAAGGCGGGGTCCTCTCGCAGGTCCAGCGGGAGATCCGCGTCGAGGCCTTGCCGATGGAGGTTCCCGAGCACATCGATCTCGACGTGAGCGGCATGGCGATCGGCGACAGCCTCCGGTTGGCCGACCTTCCACCGCGGGAAGGTGTCACCTATCTCGACGATCCGGAGACCGTGCTCGCGAGCGTCGGACTGCCCACGCGCGTCGAAGAGCCCGAGGAAGAAGTCGCGGAGGGCGAGGAGCTGCCGGAGGGCGAGGTGCCGCCGGAGGAGCAGCCGGAAGGTGCAGCCGAAGGGGCCGCCGAACCGGCCGCGGACGCGGATTCGGGCGAGCAGGGCGAGCCCGGCACGACCGAGAGCTGAGCGGCCCGCTAGTGCGTCTCCCCTGGCGTCGGGGCGAACGCGCCTCGTCGCTCGATCTGCTCGTCGTCGGCCTCGGCAATCCCGGCCGCGAGTACGCACAGCACCGACACAACGTCGGGAGGATGGTCGTCGACGAGCTCGCGCGCCGGCACGGCGCCTCGTGGAAGGGCAAGTTCTCGGGACAGATCGCGGAGCTCCGGTTGGACGGCCATCGGGTCGCGCTGCTGAAGCCCGAGACCTACATGAACGAGTCCGGCCGCTCGGTGAACGAGGCGGCGCGTTTCTACAAGCTCGAGCCCGACGCGATCCTCGTCGTGCACGACGAAGGCGATCTCGAGCCCGGACGCCTGCAGGCGCGGAAGGGCGGCGGCCTCGCCGGACACAATGGTCTCCGGTCGATCGCGCAACACCTGAAGACGCCGGAGTTCATGCGTCTGCGCATCGGCGTCGGCCGGCCGGGGCGCGGCGATCGGCGGCCCCTGGCCGACTACGTCCTGTCGAACTTTGAGCCAGACGAGGATGCAGAGTCGCTCGTCGCACGTGCGGCCGATGCGGTCGAGACACTCGACGCCGAGGGCCTCGACCGGGCGCAAGCACAGTTCAACTGAGCCGCGGTACGATCGAAGTGCCGAACCTGCCGGGTTCGGCCTTTCGCTGTGGACCAGTCGATCCTGCATCCATTCGTCCGGGAGCTCCGCGAGAGCGACCGGCTGCGCGCGTTCGCTGACGCGTTCCCCGCGCCTGCCCGTGTGTCGGAGCCGGCTTTGCCGCTGCTGCTCGCAGCCCTTCACGAGCAGCTCGAGCGTCCGCTCGTCGTGCTCGTGCCCGAGGACACCGACGCACGCGATCTCGCAGAGGGTGTCGCCTGGTTCGTGGGCGAGGAGCGCGTCGCATTGCTCCCCAGCCGCGGCGTGCATTGGGGCTCGGGCCTCGATCCTGCGCCGCATCTTGTCGGCGAACGCGCCCGTGCGCTCGATGTCCTCGGCGCCGGTGGGCTCGTCTGCGCATCTGCCAGTGCGCTCGCCGAGCCGATGCCCCCGTCGGCCGCACGTCCCGAGCCGATCCGGATCGCTCCCGGTGAAGAGGTCAGCTTGGAACAGCTGGCCGAGTCGCTCGCGCTCGCGGGCTACGAACGCGTCGATCGCGCCGACGAGCGCGGCCAGTTCGCGGTGCGCGGCGGCCTCGTCGACGTCTTTCCGACGACCGGACGCGAGCCGCTGCGGATCGAGTTCTGGGGTGACGAGATCGAGCAGATGCGCGCCTTCTCGCCGTTCACACAACGAGCCCTGCATCCCGTCGACGCGGCGACGATCTATCCGGCCGCCGAGCGACGCCTCGACCTCGACGAGACGACGCTCGCGGACGAGGACGAGCCGATTCCCGTGCCGAGTGACCTCGTCGCGCCGGTCCCCGCCGGGCCGGACCTCGTCTGGCAGGCGGACGAGGTGCGCAGCGTGTGGGAGGAGGAAGGGCTCGAGCCGGTCTCGCTGAAGCGGGCCGCGCGACTGGACACGCTTCCGGCCGGTCAGCCGTTCGCCTTCGAGGCGCAGAAGCCGGCGCTCGTCGCGCGCGGCCTGGCCGAGGCCGAGAACGAGCTGAACGCGTTCGTGCGCGCCGGTCATCGCGTCGTCGTCGCGTTCCCGCATCTCGGCGAAGCGCTCCGCCAGCAGAACCTGCTCCGCCGCGCGGATGCGCGGTTGCTCGAAGACGGAGACGACCTGCAGCGCGACGCGGAGCTGCTCTTCGCGGTCACCCCTGCGAGGCGGGGCTTCGTCTGGCGTGACCTCGGCCTCGTGCTGCTGCCCGACACGCAGGTATTCCGCAAGCGGCCGCCGCGTGAGCGCCGCGTCGGCGGTCGCGCATTGCAGTCGTTCGCCGACCTGCGCACAGGCGACTACGTGGTCCACGAGGACCACGGCATCGGCAAGCTGCTCGGCTTCGAGACGAAGGAGGTCGCGGGGGTTACGCGCGACTATCTCTTCCTCGGCTTCCGCGGGGACGACCGGCTCTACGTTCCGCACGAGCAGCTCGGCAAGGTCTCGCGTTACATCGGTGCCGACACCACGGTTCCGGCGCTGTCCAAGCTCGGCGGCAAGGCCTGGGAGAACCTGAAGAACCGCGCCCGTGCGTCGGTGCGCGAGCTTGCCGGTGAGCTGGTCGCGCTCTATGCGCAGCGCCAGCAGGCGCCCGGGGTCGCGTACGACCTGCGGCACGAGTGGCTCGAACGTCTCGAAGCGGAGTTCCCCTACCGCGAGACGCCGGATCAGCAGGCCGCGATCGAGGCCGTCAAGGAGGACCTCGAGGCGCCTCGCCCGATGGACCGGCTCGTGTGCGGCGATGTCGGCTTCGGCAAGACCGAGGTCGCGATCCGCGCGGCCTTCGCCGTCGCCGTCAACGGGAAGCAGACGCTGATGCTGGCGCCGACGACGATCCTCGCGGAGCAGCATTGGCACACGTTCCGGGCCCGCTACCGCGACTTCCCGGTACGCATCGAGATGGTTTCGCGTTTCCGGCCGCCGCGTGAGGTGAAACAAGTGCTCGCCGACTTCCAGGCGGGCAAGGTCGACGTCCTGATCGGGACGCACCGCATCCTCAGCCGCGACGTGATCCCGAAGGAGCTCGGGCTCGTCATCCTCGACGAGGAACAGCGCTTCGGCGTCGCGCAGAAGGAGCTGTTGCGCTCGCTGCGGCTCGAGGTCGACGTGCTCACGCTGAGCGCCACACCGATCCCGCGCACGCTGCACATGTCGCTCTCAGGCCTGCGCGACATCTCGATCATCGAGACGCCGCCCGAAGGGCGCCGCCCGATCCGCACGACGGTCGGGGAGTACGACGAGGAGCTCGTCAAGCTCGCGCTCGAACGCGAGGTCGAGCGCAGCGGCCAGTCTTTCTACCTGCACAACCGCGTCGAGTCGATCGACGAGGCCGCGGAGAAGCTTCGTCAGCTCGCGCCTGAGCTGCGCTTCCTTGTCGCGCACGGACAGATGCGCGAGCGCGACCTCGAGGAGAAGATGCACGCGTTCCTGCGCGGCGACGCCGATGTGCTCGTCTCGACGACGATCATCGAGTCCGGTCTAGACATTCCGCAGGCGAACACGCTGATCGTCGAGCGCGCCGATCAGCTGGGCCTCTCGCAGCTCTACCAGATCCGCGGCCGGGTCGGACGATCCGACGTGACGGCCCACGCGTATCTCTTCTATCCCGACATGTCCGAGCTGACCCCCGAAGCGAGAGCGCGGCTCGCCACGCTCGCAGACCACACCGAGCTCGGCGCCGGTTTCGCGATCGCGATGCGCGACCTCGAGATCCGCGGTGCCGGGAATCTGCTCGGTGACGAGCAGTCCGGCCACGTTGCGGCGCTGGGTTTCGAGCTCTATGTCGAGCTCCTGGCGGAGGCGGTCGCCGAGCTCTCGGGGGAGCGGCGCATCGCCGCCCGGCCCGTCCGCGTCGACGCGCGCGTCGACGCCTACGTTCCCCCGGCGTACATCGCGTCGGAGGCGCTCAAGATCGACCTGCACCGGCGGCTCGCGCTCACCGAGGACGAAGACGAGCTCCGCGAGCTGCAGGCAGCGACCGAGGACCGGTTCGGCCCCTTGCCGGAGCCCGTGGAGAACCTGTTCCTGATCCAGGACGCGAAGCTGAAGCTCGCTCGCGTCGGCGCCGACTACCTCGTCTTTCGCGGCGGAAAGGCGAGCGTCGGGCAGATGGTGCTCGGCTCGGCCGAGCTGCGCGACCTCCGCCGCCGCGTCGACACGGCCGTCTACTCCACCGGGAACCGCGAGATCACCTTGCGCGAGGACGGTTTCCCGCAGGCGCTCAGACTGGTCGATGCTATACTGGCCGCGCGTCAGGCAGCGTGACGAAACCGCTGCACTTGGCGCTTTTTCCATGAGACGACTCCTCCTGTTTGCGGTTGCCTCGCTCGCGCTCATCGCCGCGGGCTGCGGCGGCTCGTCCACAGCCAGCCTCGGCTCCGACGACGTCGCCGTGGTGGGCTCCCGAATACGAACAGCTGAAGGGCCAGGCGGTCACCTTCCTCGTCCAGCAGGCGGAGGTCGAGGAGCAGGCGAAGGCGATGGGGGTCGAGATCAGCGACGCGAAGGTCGACAAAGAGATTGCGCGCTACAAGAAGCAGTTCTACGGCGGCAGCGACGCGCGGTACGAGAAGGCCGTGAAGCAGCAGGGACTCACGGATGAGCAGGCGCGCGAGGCGATCCGTCAGCAGCTCGTCTCGCAGGCGCTGTTCAAGAAGGTGACCGGCACCGTGAAGGTGAGCGACGCCGACATCAAGGCGTACTACGCGTCGCACAAGTCGCAGTACGTCCAGCCTGAGAGCCGCGACGTCCGGCACATCCTGGTCCCGAAGAAGGCGCTCGCCGACAGCCTCTACGCGCAGCTCAAGGCCGGCGCGAACTTCGCCAAGCTGGCGAAGCGTTACTCGAAGGATCCCGGCTCAGCAGCGAACGGCGGCAAGCTGACGGTGTCCAAGGGACAGACCGTGGCCGAGTTCGACAAGGTCGCGTTCGGCCTCAAGCAGGGCCAGCTCTCCGCGCCGGTCAAGACGCAGTACGGCTACCACATCATTCAGGCGCTCTCCGCCGTGAAGCCCGCCACGACGACGTCGCTGGACAAGGTGCGCGCGTCGATCAAGCAGCAGCTCGAACAGCAGCGGAAGAACGACAAGGTCACGAAGTGGCTTGCGGACACGAAGAAGAACTACTGCGGCGGCAAGATCAAGTACCAGGTCGGCTACCAGCCGAACCCGGACCCCTGCCTGACCCTGACGAACTCGACGACCACGTCGCAGTAACTTGAGCCTCGCCGAGGCGCTGGTCGAACTCCAGACCCTCACCGAAAGGTTGCGCCGCGACTGCCCGTGGGACCGCGAGCAGACGGCGAAGACGATCGTCCCGCATACCGTCGAGGAGGCGTACGAGGTCGCCGACGCGGCACTCGGTCGCGACGACGCGAAGCTCGTCGACGAGCTCGGCGACCTGTTGTTCCAGGTCTACTTCCTGGCGCTGCTGCTCGAGGAGAAGGGCTCGGGGGATCTCGAGGTGGTGGCGCGCACGGTGCACGAGAAGCTCGTGCGACGGCATCCCCACGTCTTCGGAGACGCCGAGGCGCGCACGGCCGGGCGCGTGCGTGAGCGCTGGGACGAGATCAAGCGCACCCAGGAGGAGCGCGAGGGGATCTTTCACCACGTGCCCGAGTCGCTGCCGGCGCTCCTGCACGCGCGCAAGGTGCAGCGCCGCGCTGCCGCGGTCGGGTTCGAGTATCCGGACACCGCGGGTGCGCTCGCGGATCTCGACGACGAGGTACGCGAGCTGAAAGAAGCGCTCGCCGAGGTCGGCGAGCCGTCGCCGGAAACGGAGCCACACCCGCATGTGTTCGAGGAACTGGGCGACGTCCTCTTCGCTGCCGTGAACGTTGCACGCCGGCTCAACGTCGACCCGGGGCTCGCGTTGCGGACGATGACGCGGCGCTTCGTCGCGCGCGTGGAGCGAGCCGAGGACCTCGCCGCAGCCGAGCGGAAGACCTTTGCCGAGCTCGGGCTGGAGGAGCAGGATCGCTACTTCGACCTCGCCAAGGAGGACTTCCGATAGCCCGTTCTTCCATCAAGCGCGTGCGTGCGCGCCAAGTGCTCGACTCGCGCGGCAATCCGACCGTCGAGGTCGACGTCTTCCTCGAGTCCGGAGCGCTCGGGCGCGCGATCGTTCCGTCGGGTGCGTCGACGGGAGCGTTCGAAGCCGTCGAGCTGCGCGACGGCGACAAGAGCGTCTACGGCGGCAAGGGCGTACTGAAGGCGGTCGCGAACGTCGAGACCGAGATCGCCCCGGCGGTCGTCGGCCTCGACGCCGACGAACAGCGAACGCTCGACCGGACGCTGATCGAGCTCGACGGCACACCGAACAAGTCGCGGCTCGGTGCGAACGCGATCCTCGGCGTCTCGCTTGCGGTTGCGAAGGCCGCGGCGGCGCGTCGGAAGCTGCCGCTCTACCGGTGGATCGTGAACGACGACGCCCACGTCTTGCCCGTTCCGATGCTGAACGTCGTCAACGGCGGCGCGCACGCGCAGAACTCGCTCGACCTGCAGGAGTTCATGGTTGTGCCGGCCGGCGCTGACACGTTCGCGGAGGCGCTGCGCATCGGTGCGGAGACCTTCCACTCGCTGAAGAGCGTCCTGCACGAGCGCGGCCTCTCGACCGGCGTCGGCGACGAGGGCGGCTTCGCGCCGGAGCTCGATTCGACCGAAGCGGCGATCGACGCCGTGCTCGAGGCGGCCGAGCGAGCCGGCCATCGCGAGCGCGTCGCGATCGCGCTCGACCCGGCGGCCACGGAGCTGTTCAGCAACGGGAGCTACCGCTTCGAGCGGCAGGGCGGCGTCCGCGACACGGCCGGGATGATCGCGATGTACGCGGAGCTGGCCGAGCGCTATCCGATCGTCTCGATCGAGGACGGTCTCGCGGAGGACGACTGGGCCGGCTGGGAGGCGCTGACGGGGCAGCTCGGCGACCGTCTCCAGCTCGTCGGCGACGACCTCTTCGTCACGAACGTCGAGCGGCTGCAGCGGGGCCTCGACGAAGGGGTCGCGAACGCGATCCTGATCAAGGTCAACCAGATCGGGACGCTGACGGAGACGCTCGACACGATCCAGCTCGCACGCTCCAGCGGCTACGCCTGCGTCATGTCGCACCGGTCCGGCGAGACGGAGGACACGACGATCGCCGACCTCGCCGTCGCAACCGGCGTGGGTCAGATCAAAACGGGGGCGCCGTCGCGAACCGATCGCGTCGCGAAGTACAACCAGCTGCTCCGGATCGAAGAACAGCTGGGCGCCGACGCGACCTATCCCGGTTGGTCGGCGTTCCCGAGAACGGCCTGACCGGTAGCTACATTGGGTCTATGGCCTCCGTGAGTCCGAGGCGGACGAAGATCGTCGCGACGATCGGACCGTCCTGCTCGACCCCCGAGCAGCTCGACGCGCTCGTCGCCGCCGGTGTGGACGCGGCCCGGCTCAACCTCTCGCACGGGACGCACGACGATCACTCGGTGCGCGCTGCGCTGGTGAGGGGCGCCGAGGAGCGTGTCGGCCGCCCGATCGCGATGATCGGCGATCTGCAGGGGCCCAAGATCCGCGTCGGCGAACTCGCGGCTCCGATGCAGCTCCTGCAGGGCGAGGAGATCATCGTCGTCATCGGGATCGACGGGAAGGACGGCGAGCTCCCGATCGCGCCGGCTGCGATCGGAGAGGTGCTGCGCCCGGGACACGAGGTGCTGATCGACGACGGGCACGTGCGGCTCCAGGTCGAGGAGGTCGGATCGGGGCGTGCGCGTTGCGGTGTGGTCGTCGGCGGCGCGGTCAGCTCGCACAAGGGCGTCAACCTTCCGGGTGTCCCGATCCCGATCCCATCGCTGACGCGGAAGGACCTCGAGGACCTCGAGTTCGCGCTCGGTCTCGGCTGCGACTACATCGCGCTCTCGTTCGTCCGCTCGGCGGCGGACGTCCGTGACCTGAAGG
>WNGO01003368.1_pt1 | contig 10283 bp, 9 predicted proteins | sample 5400511 | NCBI WGS metagenome assembly WNGO01 (sample SAMN13153380, study PRJNA577476) | soil metagenome | isolation source: 20 cm soil or saprolite under Garry oak tree replicate 2 | place: USA:California | collected 2016-06-15
CGCCGGCGGGCCGATGTTGTGATTCTGCGCCGGGTTCGTCGCTTCTTATTTTTGCGGCCAGAGTTGTTTCGGTCGTTTAGCTGTTTTGCTGCCATCCAATTCTCCGCCCCCGTTGATGTCGACCAAGGTGATGACGGCACCGTCGATTTTGTTCTCGGTTGTGCGATACGGTCGCAGCCGGAGCGAATACTCGCGGCCCTCCCTGTCAGTTACTTTGCGCTCACGCATGGCCAGCGTCTCGATCACTTCCCGCAGAAGCTCTTCCAGATCGGGAATGTCGATGTTCGGTTTAAAGTCGCTGATCGGGCGGCCGACGTCGCTTTGCAGGACGTTAAACACGTTGCGGGCCGCGGGCGTAACCCGTCGCACCAATAGTTCGTTGTCCACCATCACAATCGGCAATTGAATGCTGGCGAGCAGATTCTTCAGATCGCTGTTCATCTGCATCATCTCGAGATTGCGATTGCTCAATTCCTCATTCAGCGTGGTCAGCTCTTCATTGGTCGATTGCAATTCTTCCTTCGCAGTCTCGAGCTCCTCGTTGGTCGATTGCAGCTCTTCATTGCTCGATTCGATTTCTTCGTTGGCCGATTTCAACTCTTCATTCGTGGCTTCCTGTTCTTCGATGATGGCTTGCAAAGACTCTTTGGAAGCGGCCAGTTCCCGGCTTAGCTCCGTGAACTCACGTTGCGATGCCGTTTTCCCCAGAAATTGCTGCGCTTTGCCAGGCTTGGCTTCCCCGGTCGTCTCATCGAAAATAACCAGCAGCCACGACTTGTCGCTCCCAGGGATCTTAAACGGCACGACCTGGATATTGATTTCGCGCGCCTTCCCGTTGTGCCTGATAACTGAACGTTCTGTCCGGGCGGGCTTGTTCGCTTTGATGGCGCGCCGAACGACATTGCGCAAGTCGGCTGCCAGACTTGGCCGCACTATTTGCAGGAGGTTGAGTGTGGCTGGCCCGGGATGATGCTGCAGATAAAACTCCGTCCGGCCGCGGAACTGATGCACCCGAAGATCATGATCGATTACGACTCCGGCCGGTGCATACGCATTGAGCATGATGTGGTCGGCTGCCCGTACTAATTGTTCACCGAACGTGGCAGCTTCGACGGTTGTCGATCTTACGGCGGTGAGTGCAAAACGCGCGCCCTCGTAAGCCGCCAGCTCGGGCCGGGGCGTCGCGACCATCTTCTTTGTGTAGATTTTGTTCTTCTTTTCCACCAAATTGAAAAGTTCATCAAACATGCCGACCGATTCAGCCGGTCCGAGAATCAGATAACCGCCGGGATTCAGCGCATGATGAAATTGCGGGATGCAGCGCTTGTGCAACTCCGGCGAAAGATAGATGAGCACGTTGCGGCAACTGATTAGATCCAGCCGCGAAAATGGCGGATCGGTTATCACGTTCTGCCGCGCAAACGTGCAGATTTCCCGCACGCGGCGACTGATCTGGTAAGTGCTGTCGCGCTTCTCGAAAAACTGTTTCAAACGCTTTGGCGTTACGTCTTTCTCGATTGCGCCCGGATAGATCCCGGCGCGGGCATGATCGATCATGGCTTCGCTCAAGTCGGTACCGAAGATCTGGATACGCAGCTCCGAAGCGCGCTTGCCAAGCGTTTCAAGAATGCAAATGGCGAGCGAATAAACTTCTTCGCCAGTCGCGCACCCCGGCACCCATGCCCGCAGTTCATCCTGACGGTGTTTGTTTTTCAAAATCGCCGGCAGAAAACGCTTGCGCAATGCGGTGAAGAGCGACGGGTCGCGGAAAAAGCGCGTTACGTTGATCAGCAGATCGTCGAACAGCGCTTCGATTTCCTTTTTGTTATTGCGTAAAAAACGCGCGTACTGGCTAAGCTTCGTCATTCGATGCAGAGCCATCCGGCGTTGGATGCGCCGGTTAAGAGTCTCGAGCTTGTAGCCGGTGAAATCGACGCCCATCTGTTTTTTAAGCGATAAAAAGATACGGCCCAGATCGTCCGCTTTCTGGTAATCCAATTTGGCTGCTCGCTCGCTTTCGCTCTCGGCCGATCGCCGAATGTAGGGATGCTCGACGATGTGACGGATTTCACGCGCGATCTCGCGCGGGGAACGCACTGCATCGACGAAGCCGGAGCGGATCGCGTTGCGCGGCATCTCCGCGAACTTCGCGGTCTGTTCGTCCTGCGCGAAGGTCAGACCGCCGGCCACTTTAATCGCGCGTAGTCCGGCCGTCCCGTCGCTGCCCGTACCAGAGAGAAGCACACCGATGCCACGGCTGCCGCATGCTTCAGCGAGCGATTCAAAAAACTGGTCGATGGCGACATTAACGTGCTGGGTTCGGCCAACGAGCACGAGCGCGCCATCCCGCACAATTACGCATTTATTCGGCGGCTGCACATAAACGGTGTTCGGTTCTGGTTTCGTTGTCTTTGCGATCTCGATCACAGGCATGGCAGTCGCTCTGCCTAACAAGCTCGCCAATTTACTGGCATGATGCGGGTCGAGGTGTTGTACGACTACGAAAGTCATCTCGTTCCTGGCCGGCAAATGCCGCAGCAATTCCATGGTAGCTTCGAATCCGCCAGCAGACCCGCCGATGCCGACGATCGGGCAATGCAAATCCTTCCTGGCTGGCTTTGAGCTAGATTTCGCTCTGGCTGGTTTTGATCGGGAGGATTTTGTGCTGCTCGGCTTTCTCCGCCCGAGAGGTGCGGCTCTGTTGGTTTTGCGCTTGGCAGGCATCGGCCCTCGGTATGTTAGCCATGCCTTCTGCGTCCTACAAGATGTGAATTGGAACGAAGGCGGTCTCTGATAAGCAAAGGTGTGATGCGCACGCCGACGACTTCCAGATTAATTTGTAGGGCGGCGTGCCTGGTTCCATGGTGCAGGAAAACGTCATTGCGCGGCAATTGATGTTTTATTTCGCAGTCTTTACAACGAAACGCTCAACGGCTTCGTGTGGCCATGCGTTCTTCGATTAGATCACGCTCCACTTCCCATAACCTAAGCGACGAAAGTAGGAGCCTGTCGATTTCTTCAGGCTCGACAGATTCGTCTCCATTCATCATTTGCGGCCACCATGCTTCCGAAGGTTTGCTCGAGTTTTGTCCTCTGCGTCTGAATTTCGACGTTCGCCACCGTCGGCGCCTTCGTCGTGCTGCTCCCATCAAAATTCCCCCCTTGTGAATCCTTTTCTGTTCGTGAGTTCGCATTACGGTCTCGGAGCGGTTGTGCCAAACCGTTCGGCAACTCGCGCTCGCATTATTATGCGAATTAAACTCCCGAATTGCTCAAGCGATTCGAACAATCGTTATGCCGGCCAGGCAAGACCTGAAGGGTCTGCGTGAGATTTTGAATCGGACGTAGAATTGCGGTAGGTCCGCCGCGCTGACGCGAAAGCTTTCGGGGGGCCCGACTTACCGACGGGCTCAACCGCTGGACGGAGACCCGCCAGATATTGCGTATCGAACGCGCGCAAAGCTGCCGATACAGTCGGCCCGATCCCTACGATCCCTTCCTCCACGCTTGGCCCGAGCAACGCAATCCAAAGATCGCTGCGAAAAGACAATTGTGGACGGCGAACGGCCGACGGACTGCCTGGATGAACGACGCAATAAAGCTCCAATTGTTCCATTGCTGCGGCAGCGTAATCCATTGCGTGACGTCCACGCGAAATGTGACCGTTATTTTTCTTCATTGTGTGTAGAACGCATGCCTGTGCGGAATTGGATGTGGTTTTTAGCTGTAGCCGGGATCGGTGATCCCGGCAGATATGAAGGCCGCGCTCCTTTCGCACGAGCCGGGATCACCGATCCCGGCTAGAGCGCTCCCACGCCGGTAAGATTTTCACCGATACTGAAATCCACCGCGCGCCCGATTGTGCTATCACTGGCACGGGACGTATATGTTTGAAGCGTGGCGTTATCTCCTCCAGTTACATTGTCTGACGCGGATAAACTGGATGTGCTGCGCCGGCTCGATCAATTTCGGCAGTGGCCTTCGCTGGATGAGGAACGTTATTGTCTGGTCTGCGGCAAGATTATTACTGGGCGGCAAATCGAGGTAGCTGGTGCAACACGCGGCAACGAACCGCTACGGCTTAATTGTCCGACCGAGCGGTGTAACTCAATTCCGATGGATTGGGTGCTGCCGACGGATGAAATCATCGCGAAGGTGGAGATGATGGCAGCCGAAGAACGCAAAACTGCGGCGTCGACGCCGGCTAATCACGGCAATGGACGACCTGAGCGCCCCCAAACGGCGCATGACGGAATCGCATCACGATTGCGAAGCTTCGCGTTCCATTTGAAACGGGCTTCTTAAAGCCGTCTCTCCAACTCCTGCGGGTCCGAGCCCTGGGCGGGCCCGCAGCCTGCATCTGCCGCCGTACAGTGTTCGCTAATTTCTTACCCCTGGTTTCGGTTGCGACGAGAGAAGCGAGCATGCGTCTACGCACATTCATCTACCACTAAGAAACTGGCCATTAACAAACCTACCGTCCATCTCGCAGATGCGATTTGGTGCACCGGCATCTCATCAATCTGCAGGGCTGTAGCTATGACGAACAACGACGTAGAGCGCCTCGACACAGCAAGGCGGCTACGATGTTATGAGGTAGCTTCTAGGATTTTACCCGACCACACAATCATCCAGCGGCCTGATTGTGCTCGTCGATGCGAGGAGCAGACTGCTCTTTGCATTATGATCGCTCATCTCAAACTCGATGACCGGCTCGCCGTATTGCGCGCAGGAGATCGATTTAGAACCTGGCAATCGCTCGATGACGAACGCACTTGCATCATCTGCAAAAGAAAATTTAACGGACGTCAGGTGGAAATCCGCCGCCTGACGAATGGCAGGCATGAATTGCGCTGCCCGACCGACCACTGCAATTCACAGCCGCATCTGTGGATCTATCCAAAAACGCCGCTGGTCTCTCACGTAGTTAGGTTGGACTGGTGGCGGCCCGTGGATAAGAAACAAGAACGCCGCGCGTTTGCATTGGCGTCGGGGGCACAGGGTCATCGCGTATGATTGGATCTATTCTTGATCAGCCCGGGGTTGGATCAGCGGCGGACGAGGATCTGATGAAAGACATTTCACATCGCCATCCCGATGCGCTCACCGAGTTGTACGGCCGACACAGCAAAAGATTGCGAGCGACCATTGATGGAGTCGTTCATGAAGAGGCGGAAGCTGACGATGTCTTACAGGAAATTTTTCTTCAGGTTTGGGAAGAGGCGGCTCGTTATTCACCAAAGGCAGGCAAGCCCCTCGGCTGGATGGTTACCATCGCGCGCCGTCGCGCCATCGATCGATTGCGCCGCCGCCAGGCTTACTCTCGTGCGAGGGAGCGCTACGAGAAACGGGTAATGCAGGCATCACAAAGTCCGCGTCGTGATGCGGCTCGAGAATTCATTTTGAACGATCTTCGCCATTTTTTGAAGAAGAGCATCCGGGCGTTGCCTGAATTTCAACGCGAGGCCGTAGAGTTGGCTTTTTTCAAGGGCCTAAGCCACAGAGAAATTGCGGCTGCAACGCACGCTCCACTTGGCACAGTGAAGACGCGATTGGAGCTGGGGTTACAAAAACTCACTCACGCGCTAAAACCACTGCGACATAAGGTGTGACGTTGAGATCGGTCTCCTAACGCACACCTTGGCGTAACGGTTACAACTTGTCGTGCAGGCGCTGCGGATCCAGTAATCTCGCGCCTATGGTGAAGGCGAAGTATTAACGTTTACTTCCGTTTTCTCTTTCGTCGTCGCCGCGGCCGGAGATTGATTTATAATCGTCGTATTGCTTTCTTTCTTTTCTGCAGGCGGATTCACGGTTGTTTCCTTTTGCTCACAAGCCGCCAACAGTGCCATGCCGGCGAGCAGACAAATATATTTTTTCATACCAACGAATCGTATTTCAGAGGAAACCTTGGTCGTCTCTTCGTGTTGTTTTATTGCTTGGGCCAGCGGGCAATACGAGCCTTGCCCGCATCCTGATTTCAACACGTGATATGATCGATTGAGGCAACTGATCCTCCCTCGCCGCGCGAATCATGTATCACTATGACAAGATTGGTATTCAAAGGCAGCTGGAACGAAGTGAAGGGCAAACTGAAACAGAAATACGGACAACTAGCCGATAACGACCTCGCTTTTTCCGAGGGCAAGGAGGATGAGCTGCTGGGCCGGCTTCAGCAGAAACTTGGAAAAACGAAGGAAGATTTGCGACGGGAAATCGAAAATTTGTAATTTCGGGTTCGGCTTCTCTGCGAGAACAGTAGTTGCCCGCGCTCTTAACAAGCGGGTTGGAGCAGACCGAGATTACAACTTCGGAATTTGTGATATGTTCTGCGGATGCAAACACCAGAAATTACCGCATATCTGAAGACCTATTGTGGCTGGAGCGCCGGTGTGCGTGCCGTGCTGGCCAAATACAATCTTCCCTACACGGAAAAAGACATTATCCAGAATCCGGCGTTCCGCTGGGAAATGGAAACCAAGAGCGGCCAGCCGCTTTCGCCCTGTGTCGAAATCAATGGGCAGATGCTGGCCGACGTTAGCGGTGAGGAAGTCGAGCGCTACTTGATCGATAACAAGGCTGTCCAGCCGAGCGACGCCACTACAGATGTTCCGACCAACGCGCCTTGTCCGACCGAACAGCACGAGGGCGTAGTGAAGCTGAATTTGTGATTTGTTAAAAGGGTTACAACGTTAAAGGGGCACATCGTTGAACCGCTGAAAGGTTAAAGAGTCAAAAGGTTAAGCCGCTTTTAACCTTGTAACTCATTTAACTTTTTTAACTTTTCAGCAATGCAATTCTTCGCTCGTCTTCGATCGCGAAAAAAGCAAAGCGGGAACATTCTCTTCCGCTACGGCTGGAAAATCACGCTGCTAATTTTACTCGCAGCAGCGGGCTTCGCCGTTTTTCTCTTTTACGGGACGTGGGCGCAAACCTTCGACATGAAAAACGTCGGAGAAATGCCGGAGCGAAACACCGTTTATGACGTCGATGGAAAAATTTATAGCCGCCTCGCGGGCGCGAACCGCCTCAAGGTTTCTCTGAGCGAGGTTTCGCAGTTTTTCATCACTGCCGTGCTGGCACGCGAGGACTCGCGCTTTTATGCACACAAGGGAATTGATTGGCGCGGAATTCTGCGCGCCTTGGTCCGCGACATCACGAGCGGCTCAGCCAGGGAAGGTGCCAGCAGTATCACTCAGCAGCTCGCCCGAAACAGCCTTCCGCTCGGCGGCCGCACTGTCAGCAGGAAAGTATTGGAAGCAATGGTGGCACTACGCATCGAGCGCCAGTTTACCAAACAGCAGATTCTCGAGCTTTACGTAAATCGGATTTATTTCGGCACCGGCTGTTATGGAGTGGAAACGGCCTCGCAACTTTACTTTGGCAAAAGTGCATCAAAGCTGAATCTCTCAGAAGCCGCGCTCCTTGCCGGCTTGATCCGAAGCCCGAATCGGTTTTCGCCGCTAAAAAATCCGGAGGGCGCGGCGATGCAGCGCAACGCTGTTCTGGATCGCATGGTAGCGTTGAAAAAGATTACGCCCGCGGAGGCCGAAGAGGCGAAACGGACAAAAATCGTGACGCATCCCAAGCGACTACCCCAGATCCAGGAGAACTACGCGATGGACGCGGTGCAACGTGATCTGAATCTGTTGTTAACGCAGGATCAGATCGATAATGGTGGGCTGTCGATCTACACGACACTCGATCCGTCCGTGCAAAATGCAGCGCAGGATGCGCTCGAGACGCAACTCACAAAAATCGAGCACCAATCGAATTTTCATCATCCGCTCAAAGCGAACTACAAACCGCCCGAGAACGGGGAAGGGGATTCGGCCATGCCGTATCTGGAGGGCGCGGTGGTTGTGATTGACAATGCCAGCGGCGGTATTCGCGCGCTCGTCGGTGGTCGCGATTACGCGCAAAGCAAGTTCAATCGCGCGCTGGCTCCGGCAAACCGGCAGGTTGGTTCGGCATTCAAGCCTTTCGTTTACACTGTTGCTTTTAGCCACGGCTTGTTGCCAAGTGCTGCGATCAGCGACGGCCCGATTCGGCCCGGCGAAATCGAAGGCGCGGGAACTTGGTCGCCTGGGAATTCAGACGGCACCTACGGCGGCATCATGCCTTGCTCATACGGCCTGATTCATTCGCGCAACACCATGAGCGTGCGTGTTGGACAACTCGCCGGCCTCGACGCGGTGCAAAAGGTCGCTAATGACCTCGGCATTTCGCAAAGCGTTCCGCACGGCCCGGCGATTTACATCGGCTCGTTCGAGACGGATCTGAAGGATCTCACTTCTGCATACGCGGTGTTTCCCAACGCTGGAGTCCGCAAGCAGGCGTACATCATCGAGCGCATCGATAATCAGCAGCACAAACCGATCTATCTTGCCGCGCATATCTCCGTGCCGACACTTGACCCGGGCGCGGCCTGGATGACTTCGCGGCTAATGCAAGAAGTTTTGACCGAGGGCACTGCCGCCAGCTCGCGATCACTCGGCTTTAAATTGCCGGCGGCAGGCAAAACGGGCACGACCAATGATTACAAAGATGCGTGGTTTCTCGGTTACACAAGCACGTTGACTTGCGGCGTGTGGGTCGGATTCGATCAGCCGACGACGATCATTCCACACGGTTATGGCGCCGCGCTCGCATTGCCGGTTTGGGTTCAAGTTATGAACAAAGCCTCACGGCATTATCCGGCCGAGCCGTTGGAGCCAACCATGCCACTCCAACACGCCACGGTCTGTTCGATTTCCAATCAACTCGCCACCACAGGATGCATGTCGGCCGGAACTGCTTACGACATTGATTTACCCGTGGACAAGGTGCCAAACGCCGCGTGCCAGATACATGGAGGTTCACAATGGCCGTTTGCGCAGCAGGCGCCGGGTATTCCCCAAAAGGCCGGAACTTTTCCCGGTCGTTTGTTCAAATCGTTCCGAAGACTTTTCGGCGGGCGATGAATATCATTTCTCTCCATTACAGTTAATTTGCACGAGGATCGCGGCGAGATTATCGGCCGGGGATGCTTTAACAGAACATTGCGCGACTTTGCTGCTTCCGCAGGGTCCGTTCGGTCCAATTATTGCTTTGCGCCGGGAAACAATACTTGTTCCATGAATTCCTGTGGTGTAGGACATCCAAAGGAGGTGGATGGAGGATAAGATGCGGGTCTTTGAATCTCTTGTCGCCGGTCTGGAAAATATCGGCGTCACTGCGGCATTCGGCGGCGCTGGGGAAACCTGCACAGGCATGATGCTCGCGCTCAAGCATTCCACTCAGATCCGAGGTATCATCACTCGCCATGAGCAGGCGGCCTCGTTCATGGCGTGCGGCTATGCGATGTACACTAATCATCTCGGTGTGTGTTGGGCGACGGCAGGTCCTGGGGCTTTTAATCTGTTCTCTGGTCTCGGTATGGCGATGTCGGATTCCTATCCGATACTGGCGATCACCGGCTATGCCAACCGGCACTGGATGGGCCGCGGTTCGCTCAACGAGACTTCTGCGCTGAATAATACGCCCGATTCGCAAAAGATGTTCGCGGCTTGCACCAAGGGCAGCTGGATCATCGATCACCCCGATCAGACCTGCGACATCCTGGAGCAAGCGGTGAATACCGCATTCGCGGGGCGCCCGGGGCCTGTGCACATTGCAGTCCCCGGCGAATTCAACCTGCCCGGGCACGACGTGACCAATCACCGACGAATCCAGCGCTCGGTCGAGAGCCTGTCGCCTGATCCGGCACGGGTCGACGAGATCGCGGTGATGCTGGCTGATGCTTTCGCCAAGGGCAAGTCGGTGGTGGCGCTGGTCGGCTTCGGCGCGATCCGAAGCGGCGCGAACAGCGCCGTGAAGGAGTTCATCGAGCGTTTCCAGATCCCGTTGCTCACGACGCTCGACGGCAAGGGCATCGTGTCCGAAAACCATCCGCTGTCAGTCGGCGTGTTCTGCGACAGTGGCCATGCCAGCGCCTGGAAGGCGTTTATGAACGCAGATGTCGTCGTGGCCATCGGCAACGCGTTCAACCAGCACGCGACATTCAACTATTGGGAAGGCTTGTTCGACGGCCGCACGCTGGTCCACATCAACATTTCGGAGAGCGAAATCGACAAGGTCCATAAGGCCGACTATGCACTGGTCGCCGATGCGCAGCTTGCGGTCCGCGCGATGACTGAAGCGCTTGATGCCAAGACCGGCGCGCGCACGCCTGCAGTCGTCGATGGCCGAGACTATGAAAGCCGGGTCATAACACCGTTGCCTGGCGCGATTCATCCCGCGCG
>WNGO01019700.1_pt1 | contig 10282 bp, 12 predicted proteins | sample 5400511 | NCBI WGS metagenome assembly WNGO01 (sample SAMN13153380, study PRJNA577476) | soil metagenome | isolation source: 20 cm soil or saprolite under Garry oak tree replicate 2 | place: USA:California | collected 2016-06-15
CTGGTCGACGTAATGCGCGAGTCCCGCGTCCCTTGCCCCGGGCAGGAGCGTTTCCCCGAGCGCTTCGAGCGCCGCGCGCTCGTCGGCAGTCAGCACCTTGAGCGGGAGGTCCTGGGCTTGCGCCTCGCGCGGCGAGAGCAACACTTCGGCCCCTGCGACGGTATAGGCGAGCGCGCTTAGCGCCGCGCCTTTTAGAACCCATCTTCGATTGACCGATGTCATGGTTTCCCCCTTTTCTCAATTCGCGAGCAGATCCGGACCGATCTCGGCCACGGAGCGCACGCCCGAGAGCTGCATGGCGCGCACCAGCTCGTCGGCGAGGATCTGCAGCGCGCGCGCCGCGCCCGCCTCGCCCGCCGCGCAGGCGCCGTAGAGCGTAGCGCGGCCGAGCATCACGCCCTCGGCGCCGAGAGCGAGCGCCTTGACGACGTCCACGCCGCGGCGCACTCCTCCGTCCACGAGCACGCTTATCCTGCCCTTGACTGCGCGCACGACAGGCGGAAGAGCATCGAGCGCCGCGACCGCGCCGTCGAGCTGACGGCCGCCGTGGTTGGACACCACCACGGCATCGACGCCGATCGAAGCGAGGCGCGCGGCGTCGTCGGCGCGGAGGACGCCTTTCACCAGCATCCTGCCCGGCCACTGGTCGCGCATCGCCTTCAGCCCGTCCCAGTCGAAATCGGCATCCCAGAACTGCCCGACCGAGGAGGCGATCTCGGCGGTGCTCTTCGCTTCCGGGGCGAGCCCGACGACGTTTTCCAGCACCGGCATGCCGTGGCGCACTATCCCGAGCACCCACAACGGCCGCGTGGCGAAATCGACGACGTTTCGCGGGGTGAAACGGAAGCGAATCGCAAAGTCGTTGCGGAAGTCGCGCTCGCGCTTGCCGCCTACCGGGACGTCCACGGTGACCATCAACGCCTCGTACCCGAACTGCCGCGCGCGCTCGACGAGGCCCAGGGTCATGTCGCGCTGGCGGAAGATGTAGGCCTGGAACCACAGTCGCCCGCCCGCCTCGCGCGCGATGCGCTCGATCGAGGCCGTCGCCATGGTCGACAGCGTATACGGGATGCCGGCGGCGGCGGCCGCGCGCGCGACGCCGACGTCGGCGAAGGGCCATCCGAAGCCGATGCCGCCGGTGGGGCCGATCGCGATCGGGAGCTCGGCGCGCGCGCCGAGAATGGTCGCGGCGGTGTCGACGCGCGCCACGCCCGAGAGCACTTTGGGCGCGAGGCGCACGCGCTCGAAGGCGGCGCGGTTTTCGCGCAGCGTGATCTCGTCCTCGGCCGCGCCGTCGAAGAAGTCGAATATCGCGCGCGGCAGGCGCCGCTTCGCCATTCCACGCAAGTCTTCTATGTTCCAGGCGCGCAGGACGCGTTCCGCCGCGAGTCCCGAAGCCGGACACGAGGACCGCGAAACTTGAACGGCGCTCTCTGTCCTGCCGATCTCGCCGGCCGCGCTCATTCGGCCTTCACCCCGGAGGTCTTGATGACGCGCGCCCAGCGCTCGTGGTCCTTCCTAAGGAACGCGGCGAACTCCGCCGGCGTATCCGCGACGGTGACGGCGCCGAGCGCCTTCATCCGTTCCTGCGTCTCGCGCTTGGCGAGGGATTTGCGCATGTCCCCGGCGAGGCGATCGACCGCCGGCGCGGGCGTCCCCGCCGGAGCGAGCATGCCGACCCAGGGCGCGGTCTCCTCGAATCCCGGGAGGCCCGATTGCTCGAGCGTGGGTACCGCGGGGAAATCCGCGTGCGGCCTCGGCGTGCCGACCGCCAGCACTTTCAGCTTCTTCGCCGAAACCTGGTCGGCGATACCGACGATCGGATAGAACATGAAGGTCACCCGCCCCGCCATCACCTCCGCGCGCGCCGGGCCGTTGCCTTTCCCCGGACAGGTCCTGCATCGAATTGATGCGGGTCTCCGGGCTCGTCACGACCACCATCGGCAGCACCGCCGCGTTGCTCACCGGCGCGAAGTCCTTGAACGGGTCGTAGTGGACCTTGCCCTCCATGAGGATCGCGTTGACCAGGAGCGAAAGCGAGGAGAAAAGCAGCGTATAGCCGTCCGGCGCGGACCGCGCCACCGCCTCGGTCGCGATGATGGCGTTGGCGCCCGGGCGGTTCTCGACGACGAAGGACTGGCCGAGCGAGCCGGTCATGTCCTGCGCGACGATGCGCGCGATCACGTCGGTCGGCCCGCCCGCCGCGAAGCCGACGAGGATCTTCACCGGCCTCGCGGGATAGCTCTGCGCGGTTGCGGCGCACGCGAGCACACACGCCGCCGCGGTGAGGGCTGCAAGCGTTCTCTTCATCGCGCCTCCGGCGCCTCCGAATAGAACATCGTCGCCATCACCTGGCAGCGCTTGACCAGTCGATGCTCGTCGGGACCGTAGTCGGCCACCGCGTTGTGGATGGTGCCGATGTCCTCCCACATGAGGACGTCGCTCTCCTCCCAGTGAAAGGCGTAGCGGTACTCGGGCCTCAACTGGTGCTCGAACAGGAACTCGAGCATCTCCTCGCTTTGCTTCTGCGGCAGCTCGTTGATCCGGACCGAATAGCCGGGATTGGCGTAGAGCACCTTGCGCCGGGTGATCGGGTGCGTGAGAAAAATCGGGTGCGACACCGGCGGCTTCGCGTTCTTCTGCGCCTCGCTGAGCGGCGAACGCGGACTGCCTCTCTTGCGCATCATTTCCCAGAACTTGTTGAAATCGTGCAGCACGGTCATGCCTTCGAGGTCACGTCTCATCTCGGCCGGCAGGCCATCGTACGCGGCGTGCATGTTCGCGAACTCTGTCGACCCGAGCGGCTTGCCGACGCGCCTGGGGATCTTGATGCCGTAGAGCACGTTCGCGAGAGCGATCGTGCGGCTGTAGGACATGTCGGTGTGCCAGTCCTGCCCGGCGTCGGCGAGCCCGATCGGCTTGCCGTTCTCCACGATGTTGGAGAGGATCATCACCTCGGGAATTCCGGGCTCCTGAAAGGCGTTGGCGACATTGATCTCCAGCTTCCCGAAGCGCGCGCTGAAATCGGCGAGCTGCCGGCCGCTGAGCTCCTGGCGCGGAAAGCGCACCACGCCGAATCGCCCGAGAGCGCGCAGCACCTCGTCGAACTCGCCCTGCGAGAGCGGCCGCGCGAGATCGAGCCCCTCGATCGTCGCGCCGAGAGTCTCTCCGCTCTTCGTCACTTTCATCCTTGACCTCCTCTGCAGCGGTCGATTTTACGCCAACCCTGTCTCGGGCAGCTTCGGCGGGGCAACCCCTCCGGCGCGCGGGACTAATTCACGTCATCGTTGTGCCTGGATGCGCCCTCGAAGGAAGCCGACCTATAATGGCGTACCCGCAGAACATCGCGGCATTGCATGACACCAACCACCGGGGGAAAAACCATGGGTCTTCGGCTGAAGTTCAACTTGGCGCTGCTGTTCGTATTCGCACTGGGGTTCGCTGGCTCCGGCTATCTTTCCTACAACCTGCTGCACAAGAATGCGCGCGAGGAAGTCCTGCGCAACGCGGGCGTGATGATGGAGGCGGCCTTGTCGATGCGCCAGTACACGGTGAGCCAGGTGCGCGACAAGCTGGTGCAGAAGGAGGACGAGTTCCTGCCCCAGACGGTGCCCGCGTTTGCCGCCACCGAGATGATGAACCAGCTGCGCAAGAAGTATCCCGACTACGCGTACAAGGAAGCGGCGCTCAATCCGACCAACCCGCGCGACCGCGCCGTGGGCTGGGAAGCGGACGTCGTCAACCAGTTCCGCAAGGAGGTCCGCCCCGAGATCTCGGGAACCCGGGTCACGGAGTCGGGTCTTTCGCTGTATCTCGCCAGGCCGTTCCAGATCAAGGATCAGGCTTGTCTCTCTTGCCACACCACGCCCGAGATTGCGCCAGCGGCAATGGTCACGCGCTACGGGCGGGACAACGGCTTCGGCTGGCAGCTGAACGAAGTCATCGGCGCCCAGCTGGTTTCGGTGCCGATGTCCCTTCCGGTCCAGAACGCGAATCGTGCCTTCCTCACGTTCATGGCTTCGCTCGGCGGGGTTTTCGTCGCGCTGTTCGTCATCCTGAACCTGATGCTCTACGCGCTCATCGTGCGGCCGGTGAGGAGAGTCTCCGCCGCGGCCGACCGGCTGAGCATCGGCCGGACGAGCAGCGCCGACAAACAGATCCCGGAACTGCCCGAGTCGGGAAAGGACGAACTGGGGGTGCTGGCGCGGTCCTTCAACCGCATGCGCCGCAACCTGGAAGATACGATCAGGGCGATGGACAAGAGATAGCTTCGCGCGCGACCGCCTGGAGCGCGGCTCCGAACGGAACGGGGAGCCGCGCTGCCGACGGCATGTCCGGTACGCGGGACTAGAACTTGATCTGCACGCCGATGAAAGCGCCCTTATCCACGTTCACCTTGTTGTTGTTGTCGAGCTCGGCCTGGACCTGGCGGTAGCCGATATACACGAAGCTGTTCCTGATCACCTCGACCTCCGCGCGCACGCCGATGTCGAAAAACTGGTCGCCGTCCAGCAGGGTCACGACGCGGGGTGCGTAGAAGGCATAAGCCCCGAGAGCAAATGACCCGTTGCCCGGGAACCAGCGCAACTGGCCGCCGAGCGCGAGGGCGATGACGTCCCCGCTGCCGGCCTTCACGGAGTAGACCTTGCCCCCCACCCCACCTTCGATGCGCGAATTCCCGAAAGCGGAATCGCCGGTCGCAAGCAGGCCCAAGTTCAGGGTGCCGTCCTTGGTGTCGCGGTTGTACATACCCCCGAAGGTCCAGTCCGCAGCGCCTGCGTTCGCGTAGAGCTTGCCCTCGATCGTGTCATTCGAAAGATTGACGTCGACGGAACCCGCCGCGGCCGATAAACTCGCCGCAGCGAGCAAGACAAACACAAAAAGACGCATAAGGCTCCTTAGAGTGAAGTTCCAAGACGACAGCTTCAGATTATCCCATCATTCGTTCCCGCCCCACCGTGCGTTCGGCAAGCTTCAGGTCCATGGTTCTCTCTATCGTATACAGTGAGGCCGATCGACCGAGCTACGCTCCCGCGACCGTCGCTGCGTCGATGAATGCGAGGCAAAGGCGGTTGAATTCGGCCGGTTCCTCCTGGTTCACCGCGTGGCCGCTCTCTGGAACGACGACGAGACGCGCATCGGGCAGCACGCGCACGAGAAACTCGCTCGGCTTGCGGCAGCCCGCGTCCTCGTCTCCCACGACGACGAGCGTGCGCACCCGCAGCGACGCGAGCCGCTTCTCGTGCGCGTAGAGCGGCGGCCGGCTTGCCTGCACTCCGCGCATCGTATTGGCGTGGCCGACCGGCGACATCCTTGAAAGCTCCTCGAGCGAACGGCGGAACTCCGCGGGATTTTTCTCCAACAAGCGGACGCGGTTGGGGTTGCGGCCCATCTGCTCGGCGAACGACCGCATCCCGCCGGATTCGATCTGCTTCGCGTTCGCCTCCGCTCCTAGGCGAAAAAGCGGCGGATCGTCCGAACCGGTGCCGATGCCCACGAGCGTCGCCGAGACCACGCGCTCCGGCTCCTTGAGCGCGAACTGCAGGGCCGAGGCCGCCCCCATCGACACGCCGACGAGATGCGCGCGCTCGATGGCGAGCCCGTCCAGGACCGCGCCGATGTCGGCGGTCGCGTGGTACTGCGAATAGCAGCCGACCGACGCCGGCACCTCCGAGGGCGGATAACCGCGCGCGTTGAAGACCACGCAACGATGCCGGGCGCGAAAGGCCTCGACCTGCATGTCGAAGCTGCGGCAGGAGCCCGCGTACTCGTGCACGAACAGGACCGCCGGACCCCCGCCGCGCTCCTCGCAGTGGAGCTTCACCCCGTCGACCGAAGCGAGGGAGCTCATTCCGCGCGGAGCCCGCAAGTTTTCACCGCCCCTGTCCATTTCCCGACTCTTGCGCCGATCAGCTCGGAGAATTGCTCCGCCTCACTTCCGGTCCCTGCCCTGCGACACGTCCATGATCAGGCGCGCGAGGAGATAAAGGCGCGGCTCGATCGAATCGATCGCGACGTACTCGGCGTCGTTCGAGTGCGCGCCGAAGCCCTGCAACCCGAAGCGCTCGAGGACGGGCGCTTTCGTGTTCAGCGACGCGAACGCGGCGTCGGTGCCGCCGCCTTCGGCGAGCGCGTCGACCACGAGCGTTTTTCCGAGCTCGGCGTAGACGCGCAGTGCATGCTCGCCGAGCGCCCGTGAAGCCGCCGTCGCCTCGAGCGGCGGGCGCCGCCGTTCGAAGGTCATCTCAACCTGGGTCTCGGGGATAAGCTTGTTCCGGATGCGCTCGCGCACCGCCCGCTCGCATCTTGAGGCCGGTCGCCGGATTCGAAAGGTCGCGTGTCTGGAGCATCTGGTGCGCGAGCTCGTAGAGCGCGTTGCGCCCCTGCTCGGGCGCCTGGCCCGCGTGCGAGGCGCGCCCTTTCACCTTGAGGATTACCGACGCGATGCCCGCCGTCGCGAGCGCGAGGTTGTCGCTGTCGGTACGCGAGGCCTCGCAGGAGAACACCGCGTCGTGCTCCGCCCCGAGGCGCGTCAGGAGGTGGCGCGAGCCGGGCGAGCTCATTTCCTCGTCGGCGTTGACGAGCACCGTGACCAGGCCGTAGCCGCGGAAGTCCATCGCCTTCAGCATCGCGAGCACGTGCAGGATCAGCGCGACCCCGTTCTTGTCGTCAGCGATGCCCAGGCCGTAGGCGCGGTTGCCCTCGACGCGGAAAGGCTGCTCCGCGAGCGTTCCGCGCAGGTACACCGTGTCCATGTGCGCCAGCAGCAGGATCTTCTTCGTTCCCTTGCCTTCGAAGCGCGCGTGCACGACCTTCCCGATCTTCGCCGGCGTGTCCTCCATGCGGTACGCCCCCTCGCTGACATCCACGAGCTCGACCTTGCCGCCCAGTGCGGAGAGGCGCGCGGCGATCAGCTTCGCGGTGCGATCCAGCCCTTCGAGGTCGCGGCTGCCGGTCTCGATCGACACCAACTCTTTCAGGGTGTCGAGGAGCGCGGGCTTCTCCTTTTTTGCGAGCGAGAGAACCGGCTCGACCGGCTGCGCTGCAGCTTGAGTTCCGATCAACGCGGTTGCGAGAACCGCGGCAATGCAACATCCCGGATGGCAAATCGGGTGGCTCACGGCTCCTCCTCTTCCTTTCCAGCGCTCTTGCACGCCGGGCAGTGTACCGCTATGCGCCCACCTGAGTCTCTCCCCGAACGATGTGTACCGGCGCCTGGCGCCGGTCTTCTCGCCGGCGCTGCTCTTCGATCGCCGGCCGCAGCACCTCGTCGTGGACGTGATTTCCATCACCGGCGCGTCGCGACCCCTGACGCCGGTCGTGGAACCAGCGCAGAGCTGCCGCCTCGTCCGGAAAGAGCGAAAGATTGAGTCCCTGCCGTCTCGCGCGCGCCTCGATGTCGTCGCAGGGCAAGCCGAGCCTTGCGCCCTTGCCCACGATGGCTATCTTGTTCGACCGGTACCAGGCATTTTTCTTCACGTCAGGCAAGGCGCCGATACATCGGTCCAAATGGAAAGGCTTAGGCGAGCGAGCATATATCAGGACACGGGAGCGCACATTTTCCAGGCTTGCCCGAAAAACCGCGCGGAGGAAGGACTTCGTCTGCCCGCGCGATTGCTGGTCGATCAGCTCCGCTCTCAGGTATCCCTCTTCCAAGCTTATCAGGTACCTTAGGGCACGCCGACGCGCGGACCAGCGTGCCACAATGCTCTTCCACAAAGTCGTCCGCATGGGTCCTAACCACGGCGTGCCGATCGAAGTGGTCACGCTGGAGCGGAAAAATGAAATACAGTTCGGTGCGAAGATGAACCATTCGGCTTAGTCTCTTGGCGGCGCAGACCTTCATTTCCAAAAGTCCATGACTTCCCCGCCCCGACCACTCGGCCGAGGCCTGATGATCCTGCTCGCGGTCTCGGTGTTCGCGGGCGCCGGAACCATCCACTACCAGACGCCGATGCTCGCGGCCTTCGCCGCCGAGTTCGACGCCGACGCGGCGGCGGCGGGCTGGGTTGCGACGCTGACTTTCGGCGGTTTCCTCGCCGGAACCATACTGATCGTTCCGCTCGGCGACCGTTTCGACAAGCGGCGGCTGATCCTCGCTGAACTAGCAGTGCTGATCGTCGCCCTGGTCGCGATGGCGGCCGCGCCTTCTCTTCCCGCGCTCGCCCTGGCGAGCCTCGTCGTCGGGATCACCTCCGGATTCGCCCAGCTGGTCATCCCGCTCACGGCGGAGCTCGCGCCGCCGGCGACGCGCGGACGCGTGATGGGCGCGCTCCTCGCGTGCCTGTTTCTCGGCATTCTTTTCGGGCGCATCGTAGGCGGCCTCGTCGCCTCCTATCTCGGTTGGCGGTGGACTTACGTGATCGCGGCGACGATCCTGCTCGCGCTTGCGCCGGCGCTCGTGCTGTGGCTTCCCTCGATGCCCGCGAAGACGCGGCTCGGCTACGCCCGGCTGCTCCTGTCTCTCGGCGAATTCCTGCGTGACAATGCTACGCTGCGGCGCGCATCGACCATCCAGTTCCTCCTCGGGATTTCCTATGGAGGCTTTTGGGCAACGGTCGCGCCCATGATGCTCGCGCTCCACGACTTCGGGCCGGCGCAGACCGGCCTCTTGGCGATCCCCGGCGCGGCGGGAATACTCGTGTCGCAGGCGGCGGGCCGCTGGTCCGACCGACGCGGCGCCTTTCCCATCGTCACGGCCGGCGTATGCCTAGTGCTCGCGGCTTACGTGGCGTTCGCGTTCGCGCCTGTGTGGGTCGGAGCGGTGATCGCCGGAGCCGTGCTGCTCGACTGCGGCCTGCGCTCGGCCCTGGTGGCGAACCAGACGCTGATCACTTCGGTCGCCCCGGAAGCGCGCAGCCGCTTCAACACCGTGTTCGGGGCGCACATCTGGGGCGGGAACGCCGTGGGGGCGTTCCTCGCGAGCACCGCGCTCGCCCACTACGGGTGGCTCGCGGTGTGCGCCATCGCGGTGAGCGCATCCTGCATCGCGCTGCTCGTGCAGTGGCGCTGGCGCGCCTCGCCCTAGCTCACTGCGGCTGGATGTTCGCCTGCTTCGCGATATTCCGGAAAACGACCATCTGCTCGCGCACGAACTTGCCGAATTCGTCGGGCTTCATCGGCACGGACGTGATTCCGATCCTGCCGAACTGCTCGCGCACTTCCTTCCCCTGCATCACCGCGTTTACCTGCGAGTTCAGTTTCTGGACAGGCTGTAGTTCGTCAAGCCCTGCTCGGCGAGCGTGGGAATGTCCGGCACGACCGGCGACCGCTGCGCGGTGGAGACCCCGAACGGGGTGATCTTGCCTTCCTTCAGGTGTCCGATGGAGGCGTCGAGTGGCGCCATGTAGAACGAAGTGCGTCCCGCGATCGTGTCCTGGATCGCCTCGGGCGAGCCCTTGTAGGGGATATGCAGCATCTTGATGCCCGCGACCTGTGCAACGTATTCGGCCGCCATATGCGTGGACGTTCCCACGCCCGCGGATGCGAAGGGAATCTCGCCGGGCTTCGCCTTGGCGGCTTCGATCAGCGATTTCAGCGTCGGGTAGGCGCCGCCTTTCGCCGCGATCATCACGTAGGGCGTATTGCCGATGAGCGCTACGTCGACGATGTCCTTCAGCGGATCGTAGGGCAGGCTCTTGTAGATCGCCGGGTTCGCCGCGTGCGAGGCCGATTGCACCATCAGCGTGTAGCCGTCGGCGTCGGCGTTCAGCATCGCCTGCGTGCCGATGATGCCGCCCGCGCCGGGGCGGTTCTCCACCAGCACCGGCTGCTTGAGCGCGTCGCCCAGGTGCTTCGCGACGATGCGGCCGGCGATGTCGGCGCCCGAGCCGGGCGTGAGCGGGACGATGACCCGGATCGGCTTGGTCGGATAGTCCTGCGCGATGGCGGCGCCTGCCGCCCAGAGAATTGCGGCGGCGGAAAATCTGGCGATGGTATTCATGATCCTCCGTTCTATTTGAGAATGCCCGCTTCGCGCATGTATTTCAGCACACCCGGATGGATCAGGTCCTGCCGCGGCGCAGCGGAGAGCGTGTTGGCGAGCGTGGATTCCTTCGCCTGCTCGAGCTTTGCGCCGAGCGCTGCTTCGGCCTTGTGCAGCGCGCGCGCGAGCTTGTACGCGGCCTCGTCGGGGAGCCCCGGCCGGGCGAGTACAAGCGACCAGGAGCCGAGCGCCGCGATCGGCGCGTTCTGGCCCTTGTAACTGCCTGCGGCCAGCGTGATCGGCTTGATGAAGGGATATTTCGCGAGAATGCGCTTCATGCCCTCCGCATCGGGGGTG
>WNGO01003370.1_pt1 | contig 10281 bp, 11 predicted proteins | sample 5400511 | NCBI WGS metagenome assembly WNGO01 (sample SAMN13153380, study PRJNA577476) | soil metagenome | isolation source: 20 cm soil or saprolite under Garry oak tree replicate 2 | place: USA:California | collected 2016-06-15
CAACGAGCAAAGCGGCGAAGAATGCGGATCCTCGGGACATGGCGAGACCTCCCATCGAAACCGGACTGCTGCCTAACGCACCGCGGTTAAGCTGCGCCGCCCGCGCTGGCGGGCGAACAAGAATGAAATGTGGAGCACAGCTGTACGTTGGCGCACAAATGGAATTCTGCCAAGACCGGGCGGCGGCAGCTTCAACCGCTAGTTAGGCGGCAGCATGAACGAACTCCACCGTAACACTCTCTTCGCCCGATGCTGCCCTCCGAACCCTGACGTGAATGTCGAACGGTCTGCCATCAACCAGAAAGCGCGCGCTACCTGTTTGCTCCGGCACGTGGTGAATGAGATCGAGTTGAGCGACGACTTTGAAGCGCCGTACGAGTGCCAGCACCATCTTGACCGGCAGATCCATTACGTCCCGCCATTCTCCGTTTGCTTGCGAGCGGATATGGCCGTCCGGTGCAACGAGAATAAGGTCCCACCGCTGCTTCCCGCCCTCCCAGCACAATGCGTCGCAGAGCTTGACGATCGGGGAGTCATCGGACGCCCCAACGAGCTCTCGCGCAGCTTGGTCATGCGGATCCATGCTGCCGCCTAACTAAACTTCAACTGCGTCTTCAAGGCCGGAACGTCCTTCGTCAGTCGCATAATCATCACGTTGCCATGGGGGCGGAACGCCGTCAACTCCCGATAGGGGCGCTGCTTCGGGGACGGTCGGCCCTGGGCTCCGTGCACGAAAGGCTGCGAGGGTCCGTCGGATAAGATGTGCACACGGGTTGAGCGCGGGGCGGGTGCGGGGTACCTTCGGCCTCCACTCACTCATCACCCCTCAGGAGCCACCGATGCGTTCACCCGTCCTCACCCTCCTCGCCGCCACCGCCGCCCTCGGCGCACTCGGCTGCGAGCCGTATACCAAACCGTTCAGCGCCGCCGATCGCGCCGCCGTCCGCGCCACCGTCGATACTTTCACCGCCCGCGTGCTACGGGCCGATTGGGCCGGCGCCTCCAGGATGTACGCGCCCGGCGCCCGCTTCATGCCGCCCAATGAGAGGGCGGTCCTCGGCCCCGCCGCGATCGAAAAATGGATGCACGGCTTCCCGCCGCTCAACTCCTTCGTCCTCACCGTCGATACCGTCGCGGGCTCGGGTGACCTCGCCTACACCACCGGTCACTACACGATGAGCTTCACGCCCCCAGGCGCCAAAGCGCCGATGACGGACGCCGGCAAGTTCCTCGAGGTCCACGAGCGGCAGGCCGACGGATCGTGGCTCAACGTCGCCGATGAGTTCAATTCGGATCAGCCCGCGGCCCCCATGGCGCCGGCGCCGCGACCCGCACCCGCCAGACGGCGCGGCAGGTAACGGCCTACAAGCTGTCGGCGGGACTGCGGACGCCCAGCCGCCCGCGGTTCAAGACGTGCGTGTAGATCATGGTCGTGCGCACGTCGCGATGACCCAACAGCTCCTGCACCGTCCGGATGTCGGAGCCGGTCTCGAGCAGATGCGTCGCAAATGAATGCCGCAGCGTGTGACAGTGAGCGGGCTTCGCCACCCCGCTCGCCGTCACCGCCGCCTTGAACGCGCGCTGCACCACCGTCTCATGCAAATGCTGCCGCCCCTGTTGGCCTGAGGCGGCGTCGGTCACCTCGCGCGGCGACGGAAACACCCACTGCCACGCCCACTCCCGCCCGGCGTTGCGATACTTCTGAAATAACCCGCCCGGCAGCTCCACCCACCCCGCCCCCGCCGCCACATCCTGGTCATGCTGTCGTCGTACCACCCGCAAATGATCGCGCAACAACGGCGTCACTGCCTCCGCCAACATCGTCATGCGGTCGCGGTCGCCCTTGCCGCCACGCAAGCGAATCTCCTTGCGCGCGAAGTCAAGATCCTTGACCCGCAACGTCAACGCCTCGAGCAATCGCAAACCCGAGCCGTAGAGCAGCCGAGCGACCAGCGCCGGCACGCCGTCGAGATGGGCGAGGACCGCCTTCACTTCATCGCGCGTCAACACCACCGGCAGTCGCGTCGGCTTCTTGGCCCGCACCAATTCGCCCAACCAGCCCACCGGTGCGCCCAAGACGGTGCCGTACAGAAACAACAACGCCGCGAGCGCCTGATTCTGCGTCGCGGCGCTGACACCCCGCTCGACGGCGAGACTCGAGAGAAACGCCGTCACGTGCGGCGCCCCCAGCTCGCGGGGATGTCGCATGCCGTGGAATTTCACGAAGCGGCGAATCCAGTGGGTGTACGCCGTCTCCGTACGGCGACTGTAATGCCGCACGCGCAGCTGCCGCCGCACCACCGTGAGCAACTTCACCGCAGCACACTAGCGTCCGGCGGTCCGCGGGCGACACCAAAAACACGCATGTGGTGGTGAAAAAGCGCTACGGCCGGAAGACCTCTTTGACCATCTTAAACGCCTTGAACGGCATCACGAGGAACAGCACGAGAAACAGCGGCAGGCCGATCATGATCCGGACCAGCGGCGTCTGGCGCCGCAGCTGCTCCGCCATACTCGGCTTGGTCGACGTCTTGCCCAGCCCCATGCCGTGCTGATAGATGACCTTCTGGCGCTCGAGCTTCTTGGCATCCGCCTCCGCGGCCGCCTTCTCCGCCGCGTGCTCGGGCGTGCCGGGCGCCGATAAGAGCCGCGTGTAGCCGCAGTAAATGCAGCGCTTCACGCCGGCGCCGAGGGGACGCTTGCACTGGGGACAGGGAATCGCGGGAGCGGCGGGAGCGGTCATCGTCCCCCCAAGATAGCTTTTTCCCATGCTCCTGGGTGAAACCGTCCGCGTCGCACTCGATGCGCTGCGCGCCAACAAGCTGCGCTCCCTGCTCACCATGCTCGGCATCATCATCGGCGTGGGCGCGGTGATCACTATGGTCGCCCTCGGCGCGGGCGCGCAGAAGGCGATCGAAGATCGCATCGCGTCGCTCGGCCCCACCCTGTTGAGCGTCCTCAATGGGCAGGACTTCCGCTTCGGCGTCGCCATCAGCAACGCCAACGGTCTCACCTACGCCGACGACACCGCCCTCGCCCACAACGCCCGTTACCTCGCCGCCGTGGTCCCCGAGCTGGAACGCGACCAGCAGATCCAGTTCGGCAACCTGAACATCAGCGAGGGGGTAATCGGTACGACCCCCGACTTTATCAAAGTTCGCAACTACACCCTCGCCGCCGGCCGGATGTTCACCGCGGGCGACGACGCGTCCCGCCAACGCTACGCCGTGCTGGAATCGGACATCCCCGACCTGTTCAAAACAAACGGCCCCGCGATGATCGGCCAGATCATCAAGATCCGCGGCATCGAGTTCGAAGTGCTGGGCGTGCTCGAGTCCAAAGGCACCACGGGGTTCGGCTCGAGCGACGACGACATCCTGATCCCGCTCGAGACCGCGCGCTACCGCGTGGTGGGCACCGACCGGCTGCGCCAGATCACCATCCGCGCGGCGAGCCCCGATTCGATTCCACTGGCGATGATCGAGATCGAACGCGTGCTGCGCCGCCAGCACAAGATCAAGCCTGGCCAGGACAACAATTTTCGCATCCGCAGCGCCAAGGACGTCCTGTCCACGCTGGAGCAGACGACGGAGACCTTCAAGTATCTGCTCGCGGGTGTCGCCGCCGTGAGCCTGCTGGTGGGCGGCATCGGCATCATGAACATCATGCTGGTGTCGGTCACCGAGCGCACGCGCGAGATCGGCGTGCGCAAAGCCCTCGGCGCCACGCGCGTCAACATCCTGCTGCAGTTCGTGGTCGAAGCGGTGGTGCTGTGCATCGCGGGCGGCGTGATCGGCATCCTCGGCGGATCGCTGGGCGCGTTCGCGTTGTCGCGCCTGATGCATTGGAACACGCTGATCTCACCCGCGGCCGTGGTGCTCGCCTTCTGCTTCAGCGCCGCGATCGGCTTGTTCTTCGGCATCTGGCCGGCGCAACAGGCGGCGGCGCTCGATCCGATCGAAGCATTGCGCTACGAGTAGCCGCTAGGGTCGCGCCCAGGCGGGCGGCCAATCGCACTCCAGGTACATCCGCGTGACGCGCCCGGCGGTGAAGATGAACACCATGCGCCAGGTCCGCGCGCGCGAGTAATAGATCAACACGTCATTGGAGCGATGATACCCGCGGAATCCGGGGCCGTACGCCCGCAGCACATCGGCCTGCGACGAGCCGACGCGCACGCCGGCGGCGGTGACACAGCGCGGCGCCCGGCATTGCAGGTTGTAGACGCGATGGCCATCGAAGGAGACCTGGATGCCGGGATAGTGCCAGTCGAAGGTCGAGTCCCCCGACTCCACCTCCTGCGGCTGCGTGGTATCGGCCGGCGAGCCCAGCGCACCTCGCGCCACCGCCTCCGACGCGCCGATGGTGACGCCGAGGATGGACATGTGCGTGGCGGGCAGGAAGACGCTGGTGTCGGGCCGGCCGAATGGCAGGACGTCCGACGAATCGGCCACGGCGGCTTTGTCCGAGCCAGGGGTGCAGGCGGTGCAGCAGAGGAGTGCAACGAGGAGGGAACGCATGCGACCTGCTTTCTAGTGCGCCGACTCGGAATCGACGCGCCCGGCCCTCAGGCCGGCGCCCGGCGCAGCCGGGCGGGCGCAGCGAGGCCGCGCAGCGGCCGCAGCTGAACCGAGAACGTACTGACTAAGGCCCGCACCGGCAGTGTTGTGTCGGTCCCTGACTAGAACGCGTGAGACCGGCGACGTAGAACTTCCTTGTGCCACAGCGCCGACTCGTAGCTGACGTCAATGCCCAGAGCTTTCGAGATGCTCACCAACAGTCCCGTACTCTCATCCACGCCACGCCACAGGGTGTAGACGTGCCCCTTGCCTACGCGGATCGCCGTATCCTCGTAGCCATCTCCGCTCTCGTACGGGCTTTCGAACCAGGTGTGGTCATCGCCACCGCCGTACTTTTCGGTCATCGTATTCACGACCTCTTGGTAGAGGTCACGATACCCTCCGCCGAATGTGCCCGTCTCAAATACAATGAGCATCTTCGCGAGTCCGTCGGTGGGGCTCATCATCGCCCAGCCAGTCATTTGGCGACCAAGGATGGTTCCAGTAAATGGTATGTCTCCGTCTCGATCCGTCGCGCTCGCGGTGAATCCATGCGAGGACAGTTGTGCACGGACCGCTGAGGCAGACGCGCCCCACGGAATATCCAGGAACCGATACCGTATCTCCCCCTGCAGAGTCGAGTCACGTTGCGCGTCCTTCGTGGGTTCCTGGGCCCGCACGGTCCCTGCAAACGCAAGGAGCAGAACAGCTGACCGAAGGATGATTCTCATGTTGGTCTTCACGGGCCTTCTTTCTCGCGCTCCTGAGAACATGGTGTTGTACGAGCGTCACGGCAATGCCACGATCCGCCGCAGTAAATCATCCCGCGCTCACGTCCTCGCACTTGAGTGGTCAACGAGTGAGGCGACGCCTGACGCGATTGCCGAGAACCAGAAATACAGCGGGGCGCTGGTCAAAATCCCGATAGTCGCTCCTACCACTCCGATGGGGAGGAACATCTTATCCTCTGCGTGGCGGCTGGTAATCCCGACAACCGCGACGACGAATCCAGCAAGGACCCACATCCCAACAAGAATGAACCCCAGGATACGAAACCAGCCAGCAACAAACCGAAGGCGTTCAGATATATCTACGTCGTTTGCTTCTCCGTCCTGATCGTGAATAGATGTGAGCATCTGACCTCCCTATCGTTCCTGAGATAACGGCGAGCGGGTCTGCTAGTTGTGGCAGGGCCCGGCTCCAACATACAGCGCTAGGGATCATCGGCTTGATGGGGGCGATCAAGCTGCGGTCACGAACTAGTACTGGGCGGGACTGGTAGTCGACGACCGGCTCGAAGGGGTCTTGCCACAACACACGAGCATCGTGGGACTAACTGCGGAAATGCGCCGACTCGGAATCGAACCGAGAACCTACTGATTAAGAGTCAGTTGCTCTACCAATTGAGCTATCGGCGCGCGGGCGGAAACATCATCAGGCGCCCCTGATTGTGCAAGCCGCCATGCGCGTTTTCGCACCACGCCACGCTCGTCCGGTACCCAACCCGCACGGACACCCTCCCATCTTGACTCGGCCCAACCGCCGAGCCGACCTTGTGGGTATGCCAGCTCCAGTCCGTCTCTATACGGTGGACGACGTCCGCGCTATCCCGGACGACCTCAATCGTTACGAGACGATCGCGGGCGAGCTGTTCGTGACACCCGCGCCCGGCACACCGCACCAAACGGTCCTGCGAACGCTGTTCGTCACGCTCTGGGACTACGTCCGCGCCCACGACCTGGGCCAAGTCTGGTTCGCACCCGTGGACGTCGTGTTCGGCTCGCTCACGCTCGTCGAACCGGACCTGCTGTTCGTCGCCAGAGACCGGACCGGCATCGTGACGGAACGAGAGCTCACCGCCGCCCCCGATCTCGCGGTCGAAGTCATCTCACCTTCGACCGCGCGTACCGACCGCGGGCGCAAGCGGGCATTGTATCAGGAAACGGGCGTGCGGGAGTACTGGATCGTGGACATGGCGCGACGCCACATCGAGGTGTGGCGTCCGGGCGCCCTGACGGCCGAGACTCACGACGACGCCTTGGATTGGCAGCCCGCGCCGAGCGTCGCCGCGCTGACGATCGACGTACCGCGTTTGTTCGTCGACTTACCGGGTGCCGCCGGCGCCTGAAGCCGTCACCGCCCGCGATTCCACATAGAAATTCTCATCCACCTTGAACAACTCAGGCCGCGACAGGCGCACCGCCGTGCGCTGCCAGGCCGTCGTGGGATGGATCCAGCCGTAGGTCGTGTCCGCCAGCGTCACCCGCAGCGCCATCGCGAACCCCGGCACCACGTTGGCCCAGCGATACGCCAGCGTGTCGCCCGCCAGCTGATACTCGAGCGCCGGAATGTTGGTGGTCCGCAGATACTGGTCGAACACCGGCCGCAGATCGACCCCTGCCTCCTTGCTGATATACGCCTCGACCTGCGCGCTCGTCACCGTTTGATGCCAGAACGTGTGGTTCAAACCGCGTAGAATGCCGCGCCACTTGGCGTCGTCGTTCACGAGTTGGCGGATCGTATGCAGTAAATTGCCGCCCTTGGGATACTGGTCCCCCGGCGGCTCGGCATTGACGCCGTACGGCGCGATCACCGGCTGCTGATTGCGGATGCCGCGCCGCGTGCCGATCACGTAGCGCGCGCCCGCCGCCTTGCCCTGCTGGCACTCCACAAAGAGGTTCTCGGCATAGTTGGCGAACCCCTCGTGAATCCACATGTCCGCCTGGTCCTGCATCGTGATGTTGTTGCCCCACCATTCGTGCGCGCTCTCGTGCACGATGATGAAATCCCAGGACAGCCCCGTCCCCGTGGCCGAGAGATCGTGGCCCAGATAGCCATTCATATAATGATTGCCGTAGGCGACGGCGCTCTGATGCTCCATCCCCAAGTGGGGGGCTTCGACCAGCTTGTAGCCGTCGGCATACCACGGATACGGCCCGAACCAGTGCTCGAAACACTGCAGCATCGCCGTGACCTGCCGGAACTGCACCCGCGCCGTGTCGAGATGGATCGCCAGCGGCCAGAAGTCGAGCGTCAACGGCCCCGCCTCGCCGTCGTACACAGCGCCGAAATGCGCCAGCGGGCCGGCATCGACCGCAACATCGTAATTATTGATCGGCGACGCCACGAACCACTCCCACGTCGTGGTGCCGTCGGCGTGCGGTGTCACGCTGCGCAAGCGGCCGTTCGAAGCGTCGTACAACGAGTCCGGCACCGTGATCGCGATGCGCTGGCTGTCGGGCTCGTCGGCGAGATAATCCTTGTTGGGCCACCACACGCTCGCGCCCAACCCCTCGTTCGACGTCGCCACCCACGTGCGGCCCAAGCTGTCCTTCGCCCACGTGAACCCGCCCTCCCACGGCGGATGCACGGCGACCACGGGACGGCCGTGATAGTAGATCGTGACCCGGCCGATGGTCCCCCGTGCGGGCATCACGGGCAGCGTCACGAAGTACGCGTTGCCGTCGCGGCGGTAGCGCAGCCGAGTGCGGCCCTGGAGGATGGTGTCGATCTGCAGCGGGGCCTGCAGGTCGATCTGCAGCTCGCGCGCCGGCCGCAGCACGCGGTACGCGATGCCGTTCCAGCCGGAGATGGTCGAGTCCTTGGGACTCACCGTCACGTGCAGGTCGTAGAACGTGACGTCCCACCACGAGCGCGCGGGGCCGTTGGAGCCGCGCAGCGTGTCGGCGTGCGTGAATGGCGTGGCGGTTTGCGCCGCGAGTGGCGCGGCGAGAAGGGCGAGAACCAACAGAGCGCGGCGCATATCGATTTCGATGCCCCCAAGGGGAATCGAACCCCTGTTCCCACCTTGAAAGAGTGGTGTCCTGACCGTTAGACGATGGGGGCCGGGGGGCCGGGGGCCCGTCCCGGAAATAGCGGTAACGGGATTCGAACCCGTGTTTGAGCCTTGAGAGGGCTCCGTCCTGGGCCTCTAGACGATACCGCCCCGTCCGGGGGCTGAATATCGCGAGGGCCCCGCATCCCCCGCAACTGCCGCCCATTGCCGCCCACTCCCGACCATTGCCGCCCTCTGCCGCCCATTGCCGCCCATAGCGATCATCGGTTGACCCCAGTCTTTTCCCGAGTACCGTTCTAGTCCCGTGACTCGACCCGTTTGGCGCCGCATCCTCGGCCTGTTCCTGCCGGAAGGCCTGATCCTGCTGGCCACCGTGCTGCTGGTCCGCATGGACAGCCTGCGCGACACGCTCGTTTCGCTGTCGACGTTCTACCCGGCTGCCGTCTTCGCCACCGCCGTGTTCCTGGCGATGCGCTTCCGCCGCGGGCGATTGATGTTCTCGCTCGTCGCGTTGGCGCTGGCAGCGTGGGGACCGCTCGCCGCGGGCACGGCCACCGGCCGCCACTTCGTGTTCGACGCGGTGGCAGTCCTGTTGCCGCTCAACTTGCTGGCGCTGGGCCTCCTGTCCGACAAAGGCATCCTCACGCCGGCGGGCATCCTGCGCTGGGGCGCGCTGCTGGTGCAGGTGCTGATCATCGCGACGCTGTCGTCGGCCGCCCCGGTCAAAGCCGACGCCTGGTTCCGCGCCAGCGTGTTGTCCGGCTCGCTGATTCACTGGCTCAGAGTGCCGCCGCCCGCCATCCTCGCCTTCGTGGCTGCGGGCGCGCTGCTGCTCGTGCTGGCCCTGCGCGAGCCACTCGGCCCCGGCCGCAGCACCTTGTGGGCCCTGGGCGCCGCGTACCTCGCGATGCTCGCCGGCCGGCCCGGCATGGTGGCGACGATTTCGTTGACCAGCGGCGCGCTGATGCTCGCCGTCGCCGTGATCGAAGCGTCGTACTATCAAGTGTACGAGGACGCGCTCACCGAGCTGCCCGGGCGCCGCGCGCTCAATGAGGAGCTGCCGCGGTTGGGTGACCAGTACGTCGTGGCGATGGTGGACGTGGACCACTTCAAGCGCTTCAACGACACCTACGGCCACGACGTGGGCGACCACGTGCTGCGCATGGTCGCGGCCAAGCTCGCCACCGTGCAGGGCGGCGGCCGCTCCTATCGCTACGGCGGCGAAGAGTTCGCCATTCTTTTCCCGGGACGCACCCTCGAGGAAGTCCTGCCGGCGCTCGACGCGGTGCGCGAAGCCGTGGCCGACACCGGCTTCACCGTGCGGCGGCGCCTACGCCCCCGCAAGAAGCCCGATGCGCCGCGGCAGAGCCGCAGCACGCGCTCGCAGGTCTCGATCACGATTTCGATCGGCGCCGCCGCCGCCGGCGGTCGGCTCAAGAAGCCGGAGCAGGTGATTCAGGCGGCGGACAAGGCGTTGTATCAGGCGAAGGAGTCGGGCAGGAACCGCGTGGCGACACTGTAGGCGGATGGGCAGATGGGCGGATGGGCGGTTAGCGTATCCCCGTGTCGAAGTCGAGCGTTACACGCGTGAAGCCGTCGCGGCCGACGACCACATCTTTGCGTTGGGCGCCGGGCCGCATCAGGGGCGCTGAATCGCTGGGCACGACCACGTAACCGCCGGGCGCGAGCGCCACGCGGAAGGCGCCGGACGAGTCGGAGTGAAACCGCGCCATCAGCGCGTCGCCCAGGCCCAGCACGTCGAACCATGCGCTGAACCCTGCGTCGCAGGGCACGTCCACGCGACAGACCGGCGTGACGGGTCCGCGCAACACCTGACCCACCAAACCGGTGTCATGACCGCCACGCAGGTCGGCTGCGGGGTCCGCGAGACCGCTGCAGGCGAGCGCTGCGATGAGAGTCGCAAAG
>WNGO01012873.1_pt1 | contig 10281 bp, 8 predicted proteins | sample 5400511 | NCBI WGS metagenome assembly WNGO01 (sample SAMN13153380, study PRJNA577476) | soil metagenome | isolation source: 20 cm soil or saprolite under Garry oak tree replicate 2 | place: USA:California | collected 2016-06-15
AACACGATGGACTTAACGCGCTCGCGGAACAGATTCTGCTCGGCAAGACTCTTGATTTCCTAAAGGCGAATGTTAGCGTCCAGCCGGTTTCGGAAGGACAAACTGCGAAGAAATGAGCGAACTTAGAGAAAATCGTTCCCAATCGGTGCTGGTGCCGATGGTGGTCGAACAAACTGGCCGCGGCGAGCGCAGTTACGACATTTATTCGCGCTTACTGAAGGACCGCATCGTTTTCATCGGGACGCCGATTGATGATCACATCGCGAATCTGGTGATTGCGCAGTTGCTCTTCCTACAGATGGAAGACTCGAAGAAGGACATCAACATCTACATCAATTCGCCGGGAGGCAATGTGACGTCCGGTCTTGCCGTTTACGACACAATGCAATTTTTGACCTGCGACGTAACGACGTATTGCCTTGGCATGGCTGCGAGCATGGCGGCGGTTCTGCTTTGCTCCGGAACCAAAGGTAAACGATTCGCGCTCCCGAACTCGGACATCATGATTCACCAGGTCTCGGGCGGCGCGCAAGGTGCGGCCAGCGATGTCGAGCGTCAGGTTGATTACATGTTCAAATTGAAGAAGCGATTGATCAGAATCATTTCGCAGCACACGGGCAAACCGGAGGAACAGGTGCGGCTCGATTCAGACCGCGATTATTACATGTCGGCGGCGGAGGCGAAGTCCTACGGCTTGGTTGACGAAGTGATCAAATCTCGCAAGGAAGTGAAAGGACTCGACGGCGCCCATTCGGGCGACCAGCCAGAACGCGGCTCCGGACGCAAATATATCTGCGACAGTTGCATCAACGTTTGCAAGAGCATCCTCGACAAAGAGCTCAACGAAGACGCGCGACGACAGTCTTCCAACATTCGGGTTCCGAAACCGCAGGAAATCCGACGCATGCTCGATCAATATGTGATTGGGCAGGAAGTCGCCAAGAAAACGCTGTCCGTGGCTGTGCACAATCATTTCAAGCGCGTCTTGCAAAGCGCTCCGTCGACGGATTCCTCGGCGGCGTTTCAACCGGATCCATTGGCCGAAGTTGAAATCGAGAAGAGCAATATTCTCTTAATCGGACCAACCGGTTCGGGCAAAACGCTTTTGGCGAAAACGCTCGCCCGGGTTCTCGATGTTCCATTCTGCATCGCGGATGCGACTACGCTGACGGAAGCAGGCTATGTGGGCGAAGATGTCGAGAACATTATCCTGCGTTTGTTGCAAAACGCCGATTACGACGTGAAGCGCGCCGAGATCGGGATCGTTTATATCGACGAGATCGATAAGATCGGCCGCAAGACCGACAACGTTTCGATCACGCGCGACGTATCGGGGGAAGGTGTGCAGCAGGCGTTGCTGAAAATTCTCGAGGGCAGCACTTGCAACGTTCCGCCGCAAGGCGGCCGCAAACATCCGCACCAGGAATACATCCAGGTTAATACCGAGAAAATTTTGTTCATCTGCGGCGGCGCGTTCATCGGTCTGGACAAAATCGTTCAGAAACGGATCGGCCAAAAAACGATGGGCTTCAGCAGTCCGACGCTCGAAGTGGAGGACGCGTTGCGCAAAGAAGCGATTCGGCACGTTGAACCGGAAGATCTGCTTTCGTTCGGAATGATTCCGGAATTTATCGGGCGCTTACCAGTGGTCAGTTCGCTTGACACGCTGACCGAAGAAGAGATGGTCGCGATCCTGACTGAGACGAAGAACGCGATGATCAAGCAATATACCAAGCTGTTCTCGATGGAAGGCGTGCGCCTGACCGTGACGAAAGACGCGTTGCGCGCTCTCGCCGCGCAATCGGTCACGAAAGGCACTGGCGCTCGCGCGCTGCGTTCGATGCTCGAGCGGATCATGCTCGACATCATGTACGACGTGCCGAGCCGGGAAGATATTGCGGAAGTTACGATCAATCGCGCCGTGGTCGAAGGCAAAAAACTCCCGCTGATTCGCAAGAAGCAGGACAAAGACGCCGCCTGATTTCGGCAGAAAACGTTCAACTTTCAACGTTGAATGTTCAATTAGTCTTAATTTTCATTTCAACGTTGGACGTTGAGCGTTGGACGTTGAACGTTTGCTTTTGTTCATGAGAGCCGTCCTTCTCAACACTGGCACCGAGCTTCTGGCAGGCGATGTGCACGACACACATCTAGCTTTCATTGCGCGCGAAATTTTTTCAGTTGGATTGCGAATTGAGGAACGAAGAACGGTTGGAGACGGGCCGGCAATCGGTGAAACGCTCCAGGAATTATTTTCGCGCGGGGAGATTATTTTTGTGACGGGCGGGCTCGGTCCGACAAGCGACGACATCACCCGCGACGTTGTTGCTGAGCTGCTGGGACTGAAATTACAAGAGAACGCGGAATTGCTGGCATCATTGAAAGAGCGACTCAAAGCTCGCGGAATCAAGTGGGTTTCAAGCATCGCGCGGCAAGCTCAAGTCCCGGCCGGCGCACAAATTCTCCCAAACGAAAATGGAAGCGCGTCAGGATTGTATTTAAAGGCTGACATCAACCCGAAGATTTGTTCGCCGCATATTTTTCTATTGCCGGGTCCGCCGCGCGAGCTGCAGCCAATGTTTCGTGACTCGGTGATGTCGATCTTGCGTTCGACCGTCAAAGGTCCGCCGCGATTTGAGCGCCGGTTTTATAAGATCGCATTCATGGGCGAATCGGTGATCGAAGAAGCGATCGGCGAAAAGGTTCTGGCGATTCCGGGAGTCGAGCTCGGTTACTGCGCGCGACCGGGCGAAGTGGATGTGCGGATTATTGGCGATCGCGCCGCGCTTGATCAGGCCGATCGAGTTGTTCGGTCGCAGCTCGGCGATTCAATTTTTACTACTGGTGACGAGACACTCGAAGAAGTGCTGGTCAAATTGCTGACAAAGAAAAAACAAACCTTGGCAATTGCTGAGTCCTGCACTGGCGGATTACTTGCGAACCGGATTACGAACGTAGCCGGTGCCTCCGCAGTCTTACTCGCGGGATATATTTGTTACGCGAACGAGGCCAAGATCGACATGCTCGGAGTCGATCCGAAACTAATAAAGGAGCAAGGTGCTGTTAGCGAACAGGTCGCACGAGCAATGGCTGAGGGTGCGCGGAAGCGTGCGGGATCGACATATGCGCTCGCGACCACTGGAGTTGCCGGGCCGAGTGGCGGTTCGCGGGAGAAGCCGGTCGGCACGGTTTACGTCGCACTCGCGTCTGAAAGAGAGATTAAAGGTAAGAAATTATTCTTTCCAAGCGACCGCGAGACGTTTAAGCAGCTCGTCGCACAAGCTGCATTCGAGATGCTGCGCCGCAAATTGATCTCGTGATCAAGGTCGCTGTAGTGCGCACAGCGTCCACCCTCACCTCACTCCTCTCCCCGGCCAGGGAGAGGAAGGCGCGGAGCGCCAGGTGAGGGTCGGCTGTCATTCCGAGCGAAGCCGAGGAATCTCTTACTATTTCTGTGGATGCACTGACTACGACTTCTCCGCCAGTTAGATTCGGGGGGACAGTCTTCTCGGAAATACTTAGAGATATCTCGACTTCGCTCGACATGACAAATCGGTTGATTTAAAAATCGCCGACATCGACCGGGGTTCCGACTTTGGCGTGATCGTAAAACAATTTCGCGCCGTCAACCGATTCGCGAATGCAACCGTGCGACGCCGGATATCCTGGCAAGATTCCGATGTGCATCCCGACTCCCTCGCTAGTGAGACGGAGAAACCATTTCATTGCCGCGCCGGCAAAATGCGTCCCGCTCGGTGCAGAATCAATGTGGGCGCTGACACCGGCACGCACCACTCGACCCGAACCATCTACGAAGTCGCCGTAGAGACTGGAATGATGATTCGGATCCTTCTCCATGACAGTAAAGTGTCCGCGCGGCGTTTCATGTCCGCGTTTGCCGGATGAAACCGGCGCGTCCGCGACGATTTCCTCGCGAATCATGAGATAAGCGCGCTGTTTTGGAATGGAGACCACGATGTGGGCAGTGTCCGGCGCCGCTTGCTTAAGCAAGTCTTGGTTCACCTTCATCGGCACTTGCTTTTGAATCAGCTCGCCCGGTTTCTTCATTTTTGGCCCGAACAATTGCGCTCTGGCCAATCCGGCGAGCGTGACCGCTGCCGCGACGATGATTGTTGTCAGGCAAACTCGTTTCATGAATTTTCGCTATAGCTGTGAACGCGATTGAGCCAGCCCGGCAACCAACGGGCCTCGTGTCGTTCCGGTGGCGAATTCTGGACGCGGCGACGCAACATTGCAGCTGCGGAACTCGAAAATTCGCGCGCGGCGCCCGGACCATTTTCGCTGCCGTGCATCTGTTCGAGCACTTGCAGTAATCCCCAGCCTTCGCCGCGATAACGTTCGGTGTGCAAAACGCCTTCGCCTTTGAAGTTCACGTAATCGACCAGGGCATAACAGCCGTGCGGGGTGCTCGCCACGCGCGCAAACTGGCGCTCCACATTGGCGCGATCCGCAGGCGCGGCTTCGTCGAGCATCTTGGCCAGCGATTGTTGCAAACGCGCAACCATGAATTGCGCCTGAAGATCGATTGTTCGCGATAAAAATTGCCGAAGTTCGCGCATTTGCTCGGAATTCTGCGCGCCGGAAAATTCGGCGCGCGAGTTCCAGGGACAGGCGGAGGATTGGTTGAGCCACGCGGGAATTGCGACGCCCCGTTCGCGTGCGAACGCGAGGAGTTTTGGAAAGCTTTCATCGAACGGACCGTGCACGCCTTGGGGATACCAAATGAAATGACCAATTCCAAGGGAAGCGAAATTTTCCCCGGCGTTCCAGGCGGTAAGGCCGGCCACAGTGCCGTTACTTTCGTTTTGCCAAATCTTTTTTCCGATTCGACGCGCGTCGGCATCGGAGATACGAACCAGTTCCGCGGCCCAATCCGTCCCGGCGGTTGCAATAAAGAGAAGGCAAACCGCATAGATGTGGCCGGTGCGATGCTGGGTTGACGAGCGCGGTTTCTCCACTAGCGTTGCAACTTTCTGCGCTGTTCCAGATTAAAGCGCAATCACATTCGCAATCTCAATTTATGAAATCTATTCTACTTAGCGCCGTTGCTTTGTCCTTCGCAGTCAGCGTGTTGGCGGAAGAAAAACCGCCTCAGCTGAAAGATTTAAAAGACAAGGCCAGCTACGCCATCGGCCTCAACGTTGGTTTTAATTTCAAACGGCAGAATGTCGATGTGAACCAGGACGCGTTCACGGCCGGATTCAAAGACGCTCTGTCCGGCAGAAAACCGCTCATGAGTGAGCAGGAAGTCAGGGATACAATGATGGCATTCGAAAAAGATATGCAACAAAAACTAACAGAGACCGGTCAAAAGAACGCGGCTGAGGCGGAAAAATTTCTCACCGCAAACAAAACAAAGGAAGGCGTCAAAACGACCGGGAGCGGTTTGCAGTACAAAGTGTTGAAAGAAGGCAGCGGCGCGCAGCCGAAAAGTAGCGACACCGTCACGGTCAATTACCGCGGCACGTTGACGGATGGAACTGAATTCGATAGTTCTTATAAACGCGGTCAACCGGCAACGTTTCCAGTTAGCGGTGTCATCAAAGGCTGGACCGAGGCCCTCCAGTTGATGAAGGTCGGCTCCAAGCTCCAACTTTTCATCCCGGCGAATCTCGCCTACGGCGAGCAAGGTCGACCGGGAATTCCACCGAGTTCGGCCCTGATCTTCGAAGTGGAGCTGATGGACGTGAAATCGCCGCAATCCGGTGATGGGAGCGCTACGCCTTCGCCTTCAGCAAAATAATTGGCGGATCGCTAACTCAGCTGGCGCTGGCGGCGGCCGCTTCCCATGCGACCCGTGGCGCGTCGCCCCATAAATCTTCCAGACAGTAAAACGCGCGCTTGTCGCGATGGAAGATGTGGATGACGACTTCGAGATAATCGAGGACGATCCATTGACTCGCCGGGAAGCCGTCAATCGCGGCGGCGCGCAGATTATGATCATCTAGTAATCGAGTCTCAATCTCGTTGGCGATGGCCTTGAGTTGCGGCTCCGACGTTGCCGAGCAAATAACGAAGAAATCGGTGAAGCTGGAGATGCCGGCGAGATCGAGCACGACGGATTTCAGTCGCCGATATGTCGATGTTGCGTTGAATGACGGGAAAAGGTTGCTTCAACGCGCGGAAAGAGCGGTCGAGCACGACGAATTGCACGAGCTTCTTCAGTTCGGCCGAACGATGCCATTTATCTAATCCGCTCACGTTGTCCGCACCGATCAGCCAGAATAATTCGCTCTTTGGCTCGCGCTCACGAATTTGCAGCACGGTGTCGATGCTATAGGAAGGCGGCGGCCGTTTTAATTCACAGTCGTCAGCCGCAAATCCGTCCTGGCCTTCAATGGCCGCTTGCAACATCGACAATCGCGCTTCGCCGGTTGCGCATGCCGCTTTTTTAAACGGGGAGAGCGCAGCCGGAACAAAAATCAATTGGTCGAGCCCAAGTTCTTCGCACGCTTGTCGGGCAAGAATCAAATGGCCGTGATGAATCGGATCGAACGTTCCGCCGTAGATGCCGATTTTTCTCATTCCAACCGCTTTTTCGTTCGCACCGTCAGCATCGACATCTAAGTTGCGAAGTTATGAACGACAGTTCGCTCGGTCAACTGATACTGTGTGGTGTTCCTGGAAAGGAACTCGATGCCGCCAGCGCCGAATTGTTCAGGCGTGTGCAGCCTGGCGGGTTCATTCTTTTCGGGCGCAACATCGAAAGCGCACCCCAATTGCGCAAACTGATCGATGACCTGCGCGATTTGAGCGAAACGGAACCGATCATCACCATCGATCAGGAGGGTGGGCGCGTATCGCGCCTGCGATTGATCGGAAGCGAACCGCCGAACGCGCAGCAGTTGCGCGACAAGGACGATGTCGATCTTATCCGCCGGCATGGGGACATCACTGGACGTTTGTTGCGCGTTTTCGGATTCAATCTGGATCTTTGTCCGGTCCTCGACATTTCTTTCAACGACAACGCAGACAATTCGTTGCGCGGCCGCTGTTACGGCAAAACAGTTGAGCAGGTCGTGCGTAATGCCGGAGCCTTCAACGACGCAATGCGAACGCAGGGGATCGCGAGCTGCGGCAAACATTTTCCCGGATACTCGGCCGCGAAATCAGACGCGCACTACGAACTGCCGAAGATCGATCGGACGCGCGAAGAATTGGATGCGAACGAGCTGGCCGTGTTCCGGAAGTTAATCGACAGGGTCGACAGCATGATGATTTGTCACGGCTGGTATCCGTCTCTGGTGCCAGAAAAAACTCCAGCGAGCTTATCCCGTCGCGTGATCACCGATCTTCTTCGAAGCGAATTCGGCTTCGACGGGCTCGTTATGACTGACGACCTCGACATGGGCGCGATTTTAAATGGATACAGCCTCGAGCAAACAATTCGTCTCGCCATCGGGGCTGGAAATGATCTGATCATGATTTGCCATCGGATTCCGGAAGTCGAAAACGTGCAGCGGATCCTTCGCACGTTGCCCCGCGAGCAGATTGATCGCGCGTTTTCAAGCGTAGCGCGGTTTAAGAAAAAGATCGCGCCGCCCCACGAATTTTCCGAAGCGGCGTTTCGTAAGATCGACAATGAGATTTGGGAATTGCGCGTCGCGACTTTGGGCGAAGAACGCGCTAAACAACGCAGTGTCGAAGACGGCAAGCGCTCGCCGGTAGAAACCTACTGAAGTTTTCCGTGTCGCGGCCTAGCGGCGAGCAACACATCCCGGCCGACGAGATAGAGCAGAGCGCACAGGACCGCGAACGGAAGTAAAGCGAGGAGATTTGCGTTCGCGCTATCGAAGAACGGATTCTTCGCGGTCGACCAATCCTCGATTCGTTTGCTTACATCGACAAGGCTTGGCACGCCGGCCATAAACGCGATCACGATCCCGGCCAGCGCACCACCGGCGATGTATCCGGAGGCAAGCAACACACCGTGGCTTTTATCGCCTTCGGCAGTCAGTTCAACGTCGGATAAATTCTTGTGACGGAATTTTACTTTTAAGTAGCGATCGACGAGCAGGCGGATCATTCCGCCGATGAAAATTGGGCTGGAAGAAGCCAGTGGAAGATAAACGCCGACCGCAAACGCAAGCGAAGGAATCCCGCTCATCTCCAGCACGATCGCGATCATTACTCCAAGTAACACAAGTGCCCACGGAAGTTTGCGGCTGAGGATTCCTTTAATGATGTACGACATTAGCGTTGCTTTTGGCGCGTCGAATTTCATTACCGAGGAACCGTCGGGTCGTATTTTGTGGGTGCCGTTGATTCCAGGATCGACAAGGTAAACGGGCACGCCTTGGTCGTTCACCAGGTAGCGCTGGGCGGCGCCACCGGCGGGATCGAGCCGCTGCCAAACCCGATATGTGTTCTGATCAGTTTGTCCTTGCGGCCCCTGTAGTTTTTCGGATCGGCCAAGTTCTTCGGCCGGCGCATGCAACCCGGTGCTCGGCGGAACCGGCACATACACATTGTTGCGGTCGTTTAGCATCAACAGGATCGGGCCAAGGGCAATCGCGGAGGCAAGCGCGCCGCAGAGGATCGCGATTTGTTGAAATTTCGGTGTCGATCCAACCAGAAAACCGGTTTTCAAATCCTGCGACGTCGTGCCTCCGTTGGACGCGGCGATGCAGACAATTCCGCCGATCGAAAGCGCGGTCACAAAATAATGCGGCCCGGTCCAGCCAACGATCAGGAAAACCAGGCAGGTCAGCAACAACGTTGCAACCGTCATTCCAGAAATCGGGTTTGAAGATGAACCGATTTCGCCGGTCAGGCGCGACGAAACGGTTACGAAGAGAAAACCGAAAGCGACAATCAAAAGTGCGCCGAGCAGATTCCATTGCAGATGCAACTGCGGAGCGACCATCATCACAAGGAGGAGAAAGATGACGCCACCGATGACAATCTTCATCGATAAGTCCTGATCCGTTCGTGGCGCGCGCGAGCTCGCAGCGTGGCCGCCGCGCAAATCTGCCAGCCCGCCTTTTAAACCGTGCCAGATCGTGGGCAGCGAACGAATCAGGCTGATGATGCCGCCGGCGGCAACTGCGCCCGCGCCGATGTAAAGAATGTAAGCGCCGCGGACTTGGTCCGGGCTCATCTCCGAAATCGGAATTGTCCCGGGAGCGACCGCCCCGGTCACGTGTTCGCCGAAAAATTTGATCGCCGGAATCAAAACGAGATAAGCGAGCACGCCGCCCGCGCACATGATCGAAGCGATGCGTGGTCCAATGATATAGCCAACACCGAGCAACGCGGGCTCGATCGTGGCTGAGATCGATCCGCCTTTGAACGGCGCGTCGAACACTTTGACCGGATCGCTCTTCCACATTTTGAACGCACCCATCAGCGCCTGGTAAGCGAAGCCGATCCCGAAACCGGAGAAGATCACTTTGCCGCCACCGGCTGCTTCTTCATTCACAATCTCGGCACCGGTGGTCGTATGCGTTTGGTCGGCGACGGCGAGCGATTCTTTGGAAGCGGCTGCTTTCAATACTTCGGCGCAGGCAGTGCCTTCGGGATACTTGAGCAGGCCGTGTTGGTCGACGATCAACGCGCGCCGCAACGGAATCATCATGAGAATGCCCAGCAAACCGCCGAGGATGGCGACCAGCATGACACGGGTAATTTCCAAATCGAAACCGAGAATCATGATCGCGGGCATGGTGACGCCGAGACCGAACGCGATTGATTCACCAGCCGAACCCGCGGTTTGGACGATGTTATTCTGCAAAACGTTCGCGTCGCGAAATCCAAACTTGGCGAAGAGTCGGAAGATCGTGATCGAAATTACGGCCACCGGGATCGACGCACTCACAGTCAATCCCACTTTGAGAACAAGATAAAGCGACGACGCCCCAAAAACGATTCCGAGAAGGGTGCCGATAATGAGATGCGGCAGCGTTAATTCTGGAAAACGCACCGACGGCGGAATGAACGGTTTGAAGTTCGCCGCGAGCGGATTGGTCGGTCGCGCGCCGACGATATCGGGATATTCCTGCTCGATGTCGACAGTCGCCACTGGCGGAGACCTTTCAGAAAAGTTCGATAAAGCGCAAGCGTGTTTCTTCGTGGCACGGCCCTGTGGGCCGTGTGGCGTCGTATAGCAACGTGGCTGCACCGATGTCGATCTTGCAATCGAATGCTGACTCGGTATTCGTGAGTCTGTGAAACGGAAATGGAATTGGCCGCTCTGGGTTGGGTTCGTTGTGGCTGTCGGCGGCCTGTTTAGTTACGAATTTTTCGCGGAGTTTCCGATGA
>WNGO01003372.1_pt1 | contig 10278 bp, 8 predicted proteins | sample 5400511 | NCBI WGS metagenome assembly WNGO01 (sample SAMN13153380, study PRJNA577476) | soil metagenome | isolation source: 20 cm soil or saprolite under Garry oak tree replicate 2 | place: USA:California | collected 2016-06-15
ACCGCTGGTGTTGCGATCGATCGCCAGTCCGCCGATGCGCTGACCGGCGAAGATCGTCTGACCCAGCAGCGACCAGGAGGCGCCACCGTCGGTCGTTTTCAAGATCCCCTGGCCGGCCTGAGAATCCACGCTGCCATTGGCTTCGCCCGTGCCGGCGTACAGAACCTGGCCCGAGGGATCGATGGCGAGCGCCCCGATCGCCAGCGTCACCTGGCTGTCCGTCAGGGCCGTCCAGGTCGCCCCCGCGTTGCTGCTCTTCCAGACGCCGCCGCCGGCGGTGCCGGCAAAGATCACGGCCGCGTTCGTGGGGTCGACCGCAACGCTCGTCATCCGGCCGCTCGCCCGGCCGTAGTCGCTCGATGGATTGCAGCAGCTCTTCTCGTCGGCAATCGGCGCCGGGCCGAGCGAGGTCCACGGTCCGCCGACCACGCTGTTTCCCGCTGCGGCGGTCGCTCGCCGCTGGATGCCGAAGGCCGGCTGGGTATCGGCCGGGTGAACCCGGACGGGGTGATGGTCGACGTGTGGGTTCACGCTCACGCCGGCGCTGGCGGACGAAGGCGCCGAAGGCTCTGCGCCGGCGGCCATCCCACCGGCCGCCGCGACCGATGCGCCGGCAACAACGGCCACCACGGCCTTCGCCAGGCGCGGCCTCACCCCTGATCCCACTCTCTACCTATAACGTCGCTGTTTTCTCAAATGATGCGGACGGAGTCCGCCACGAGGCAGGGATGGTCCTCGGCCGTCAGCCGGCGGGCGCGCCATCGGCGCGGTGCCAGAGCGCATGGTCGGCACCCTCGACGAACACTTCGACGCCGGCGCTCGCTCCGGCGACCAGCGCGGGCGATCCCAGGATCACGCCTCCCCAACTCTCCCACGACCAACCGGTGGCGGGAAACGACGGGTTGAACGATGCCAGCCATACGCCGCCGTCGACCCCTCGGACGGCAACAACATTACTGAGATATCGACCGCCGTTGACCTGGGCGGAGGGGGCGCCGGCGATGCGGCCCCCGACCGCCTCCCACGATCCGTTCGCGCTCGTCCAGTGCCACAGCTGCCCGTCAGTACCCATGACGAACGCATCCACGTGGCCGTACGGCTGCCCCATCCAGGTCGCCGCCGGCTTGGCGGCGAGGCGCCCTCCCAGAGGGTGCCAGCCGCTGACATTCGACCAGTACCAGAGCGCGCGGTCCGCACCTTCGACAAACGCCTGGACCTCCAGGTCCGAGATAACGACGGAGGCCGGCGCCGCCGCGATCACGCCACCGGCGAACGTCCAGGTCCAGGCCCGGGCCGTTACGTCGAAGCGGTCAACCCAGAGCCGTCCGTCGGTGCCGGCGACGAAGACGTCGATGGTGCTGATTGCCGGGTAGCCGAAGGCCGCCACGTTGGGTTCAGCTGCGAGCTTCCCGCCGAGGGATGTCCAGCCCGACCAACCGGGGCCACCGCAATTCGCGCCAAAGAATTTGTTTTGCCAGAGCGCCAGGTCGGCGCCTCGAACGAACAGGTCAATTTCGCAACCGAGGAAGAGAGGCGCGACAAGGGAGCTTGGATGCCCGCCCAACGACTCCCAGCGCCAGGCGCGGTTGGCGTCGAGCCATCGGTGCCAGACCGCGCCGTCGGCGCCGACCGCGAAGCTGTCGACGGTCGGGGAGCCCTTGCTCCCGGCGACCGGTCCCGAGGTCAGCACGCCGCCGAAGTCCTCCCATGGCGGCAGCGTGTAGCTGTAATGATCGGCGCTGGTGATGGCGCTGGTTCCGCCAGCTGTCGTCACCGTCACGTCGACGGTCTGGCCGGCGGCGACTGGTGGCGCGGTCGCCACGATCTGCGTGTCGGTGTTGGAAGTCACGGTCGCCGCGCTCGTACCGAAGTTCACGGCGGTGGCCGATGCCAGGGCGGTGCCGGTGATCGTGACGGAATTCTGGCCGGTATCCGGTCCGCTACTCGGCGCCACACCGGTCACCGCCGGCGCCGTGGAGGCGCCAGCGGTTGTCACTGCCGCGGGCGCCAGCGCCGAAACGGCGATCACGCCCACCAAAAAGGCACGCATGGTGGTCATCACGTCACCTGGATGCTAACGAACGCGGTCCGTCGAGCTCACGCTCTTTTGATAAGCCTCGAGGGCATCGCGCCAGCCACGCAGGGGCGTCAGCCCTGTCGACGCCCATCGAACGCTGGTCAGCGCGCTGTTCTGCGGGCGGGGCGCCGGCCGCGCCGCCTCCGCCGTGGTGATCGGCAGGACCTCGACCCGGTCGCCCACGATCGCCTGGGCGAACTCGAAGCGGCTGCAGGCGCCGGCGTTGACGACGTGATAGAGGCCGGAGGCCGGGGTCCGCATCAGCGCGGCAATGGCGGCCGCCAGGTCCGCGGTCGACGTTGGGCTGCCGACCTGGTCGGCCACGACTTTGAGCGGAGCGCCGCGCGCGGCCGCCGCCTGGATCGCCTTCACGAAGTTCTTGCCGTGTCGCCCGTAGAGCCAGGCCGTCCGTAAGACGCAGGCCGGCGCGGCCGAGGCGAGCACGCGCCGCTCGCCCTCGCGCTTGGAGCTGGCGTAGACGCTGAGCGGGTTGGGCACATCGTTCTCGTCGTAGGGGCGGCCCTTGCGGCCGTCGAAGACGTAGTCGGTGCTGACGTGGATCAGGCGTGCCCCGACGCGCGCCGCCGCCGCGGCCAGGTGCTCGGGTCCGTCGGCGTTGACAGCAAAAGCCGCGGCCTCGTTCTGCTCGGCGCCGTCGACGTCGTTGAAGGCGGCGGCATTCACGATCCAGTTTGGCTTGATGCGGCTCACCGTCTGTTCGACCACCGCGGCGTCGGCGATGTCGAGCGCCGCGTGATCGAACGGATGCAGCGCTTCCCCGTTGAGGACATCGACCAGGTCGTGTCCGAGCTGACCGTTCGCTCCGGTGATGAGGATGTCCAACGCCGTCAGGCGTTGGGCAGCGCGTTCGCCGGGAGTCCCTTGTAGTTCTTGCGGTAGTAATCCCAGAACTCGGGAGACTTCCGCTTGCGCCACCAGGCCTCGTTCTTGCGGTACCAGTCGACAGTCGCCCGCATGCCGTCGACAAACGCAGTGCCGGGTTCCCAGCCGAGGGGGCGAATCCGGCGGACGTCGAGGGCGTAACGGTAGTCGTGGCCGGGGCGGTCCTTGACGAAGTGCTTCAGCGAGCTCGGCCGCCGGCAGAGATCGAGGACGGTGTCCGCCACCTGGACGCCGGAAACCTCGCTGCCGGCGCCGACGTTGTAGACCGCGCCGGGTTCGCCCTTCCACAGCACGCGGGCGATGGCGGCGACGTGGTCCTCGACGTAGAGATAGTCGCGCACGGCGGAGCCATTGCCGTAGATCGGGAGGGCCAGGTTCTCGAGCGCGTTGGTGATGAAGAGTGGAATGATTTTTTCGGGGAACTGGTAGGGCCCGTAGGTATTGGACCCACGGGTGACCAGGGTCGGCAGGTCGTAGCTCACCCGGTAGGCGCGCACCAGCATCTCGGCGCCCGCCTTGCTGGCCGCGTACGGGCTGCGTGGCTCGAGGGGATCCTCTTCGCGGCTGCGGCCGTCCTTGACATGGCCGTAGACCTCGTCCGTGCTCACCTGCAGGAATCGCTGGTGGCGCCATTTGCGGGCCGCCTCGAGCAGCACGTAGGTTCCGTAAACGTCCGTCCTGACAAACGCGCCCGCTTCCAGCAGCGACCGGTCGACGTGCGATTCCGCGGCGAAATTCACGATGGCGTCGACCTCGCCGGCGAGCTTGTCAACGGCGCCGGCGTCACAGATATCGCCCTGCACGAATCGCAAGCGTGGATCGCCGGCGACGTCGGCGAGGTTTTCTTCGCTGCCCGCGTAGGTGAGCTTGTCCAGGACGACCAGCTCGATCTCTGGATCCGTCCGGATCCGCTGGCGGACGAAGGCGGAGCCGATGAATCCGGCGCCACCGGTCACCAGCAGGCGGCGCAAGCGCGGCCCGGCCATCAGAGCAGATCGACCTCTGAATGATCCCCGAGCATGAACCGCAGCGCCTTCGGCATGACGGCCGTGCGCCGGATGACGACGTCCTTGCCGACCAGGCTGTCCTCGATCCGGCTGGGGACGTCCAGGATCTTGCTGTTCTCGAGGATGATCGAGTGCTCGACTTCGCTGTTGCGGATCTCCACACCGTGGTAAACGGACGTGAAGGGTCCCACGTACGAGTTCACGATTTTTGTGCCCTCGCCGATGATGGCCGGCCCGCGCACGACGCTGTCGATCACCTCGGCGCCTTTCTCGATGACCACCCGTCCGATCACTTTCGATGTTCCCTGGATTGAACCTTCGATTTTCCGGTCGATGGCTTCCAGGACGATCCGGTTCGCCTCCAGCATGTCCTCGAGCCGGCCGGTGTCCTTCCACCATCCGTCGATCACGTGCGGCTTCACCTGGGCGCCGTGGTCCACCAGCCACTGGATGGCGTCGGTGATCTCCAGTTCGCCACGCGCCGAGGGCTTGATCGCGTGCACCGCCTCGAAGATGCGCGAGGTAAATAGATAGACGCCGACCAGCGCGAGGTCGGATTTGGGATGCGCGGGCTTTTCGACGAGTCTCACAATCTGCCCATCGCGCAGCTCGGCCACGCCGAATCGCTCCGGGGCCTGCACCCGCGCCAGCAGGATCATGGCGTCCGGGCGGTCCTCCTGGAACTGCCGGACGAAGCTCGTGATGCCGTCCGCCACGAGATTGTCCCCCAGGTACATCACGAACGGTTCGCCTTTCAAGAATTGCTCGGCTTCCTTGACGGCGTGCGCGAGGCCCAGCGGCGCCGTCTGCCGGATATAGGTCACGCCGGCGCCCCAGCGGCTGCCGTCGCCGACGGCGGCGCGGATCTCGTCTTCGGTGTCACCGACGATCATGCCGACGTCCGTGATGCCGGCCGCCACCACGCCCTCGAGGGCATAGAAGAGAATCGGCTTGTTCGCCACCGGCACCAGCTGCTTGGCGCTCGTGTGCGTGATGGGCCGCAACCGGGTGCCACGACCGCCACTCAGGATCAGGGCTTTCATTTCCTGGCAGCCGTGTAACTGAAGGCGGGGCTCTTTCGGTACGCCGCGAGGGTCGGGGCAGCCCGGTCCTTGGCCGACACCACGGGTTCTTTGATGGGCCAGTCGATCGCGACCTCCGGATCGTTCCAGGCGATGGCGCCCTCGGCAGCGGGCGCGTAGTAGGCACTGCACTTGTACTGGACCTCGGCGACCTCCGACAGCGTGAGGAAGGCATGCCCGAAGCCGACCGGGACCAGCAGCTGGCGCCGGTTCTCGGCGCTGAGCTCGGCCGCCCACCAGCGGCCAAAGGTGGGCGATCCGGCGCGCAGGTCCAGGGCGACGTCAAGGATCCGGCCCAGTGTGCAGCGGACCAGCTTCGCCATCGGCGCCGACATGTCCTGGTAATGGATGCCGCGCAGCACACCGTGCGCCGAGCGCGAGTGGTTGTCCTGGACGAACTCGTCCGTCACGCCCAGCTCGGCAAAACGCCGCTTGTGGTAGCTCTCGAAGAAGAATCCGCGATCGTCCCGGAGGACGTCGGGCTCGATGACGAGGACGCCCTCGAGCGCCGTCGGCTGGACCTGGGTGGTCAGTGCAGCCGCTCCTGCAGCGCCTGCCTCAATCCCGTTAGCGGGACGCGGACCTGGCTCATCTCGTCGCGCGAGCGGATGGTCGCGGACTGGTCCGTCGCCGTCTCGAAGTCGATGGTCACGGCATAGGGCGTGCCGATCTCGTCCTGGCGGCGGTAGCGCTTGCCGATGGACTGGGTGTCGTCGTACTCCGTCCGGAAGAAAGGCCGCAGCTCGTGTTCGACCGCCTGCGCCGACGCCATCAGCGGCTCTTTTCGGGAGAGCGGCAGGATGGCGACCTGCACCGGGGCGACCGACGGGTGCAGCTTGAGCACCACCCGTTGCTCGTCGCGCACCTGCTCTTCGTGATAGGCGTCGATCAAGATCGTGAGCATGCTGCGGTCGACCCCGGCCGATGGCTCGACTACGTGCGGCAGGTAGCGCTCGCGAATGATGTCGTCGAAATAGGAGAGGTCCTTGCCGGAAGCCTTCTGGTGCGCGGCCAGATCGAAATCGCCGCGCGCGGCGATGCCCTCCAGCTCCGACCACCCGAAGGGGAACTCGTACTCGACGTCGAACGCGCCCCTCGCATAGTGAGCGAGCTCATCCTTGGCGTGCGCGCGCAAACGCAGGTGCTCGCGTCGAATGCCCAGCGCCAGGTACCACTCGAGCCGCTGCTCCTTCCAGTAGTCCAGCCACTTCATCTCATCGGCGGGCGGGACGAAATACTCGAGCTCCATCTGTTCGAACTCGCGCAGCCGGAAGATGGAGTTGCCGGGGGTGATCTCGTTGCGGAAGGCCTTGCCGATCTGGGCGATCCCGAAGGGCGGGCGCATCCGGGTGGAGTTGAGGATGTTGGCGAAGTTGACGAAGATGCCCTGCGCGGTTTCCGGGCGCAGGTAGACCTGCGTGCTCGAGTCCTCGGCCGGACCCATGAACGTCTTGAACATCAGGTTGAACTGCCGCGCCTCGGTGAACTCACCACCGTCGGCCTCGTGGCGCGGCCCGCTCACCTGGTCCGCGCGGAACCGCTGGTGGCACTTCTTGCACTCGACGAGCGGATCGGTGAAGTTCTGCACGTGCCCCGAGGCGACCCACACCCGGGGATTCATCAGGATCCCGGCGTCGATGCCGACCACGTCGTCGCGCAGTTCGACCATCGAGCGCCACCAGCTGCGTTTGATGTTGTTGCGCAGCGCGACGCCGAGCGGACCGTAGTCCCACACCCCCTGGATGCCGCCGTAGATCTCGCTGGACTGAAAGAAGAAGCCGCGCCGTTTCGCCAGCGACACGAGTTTCTCCATCAGCGCCGGGCGCGCACGTTCCGGCAGCGCGGCGGTCGCCACCTAGTTCCTGACGCTCCGGATGAAGTCCAGGCTTTTCAGATGGCGGTCGAGGTGATATTCGAGTTGCGCTTCGAGCGCCTGCTCGATCTCATGCAAGAGCTCGCTGGACAGTCGCAGCCGATCGTAGATCTCGCGCTGGCCTCCCGCCATCACGCGCAGGACCTTCAGCCCGTTGACGGAGACCGGCGAGCCGGCCTGGTCATGCCCGCCGCAGCGGGCGCAGAGCACACCACCGAGCAGCGGTGAGAACCAGCCCGCCGACGCCGGCAGTTCCGCGCCGCAGCCGGCGCAGTCCTGTAATTGCGGCTGGTACCCCAGCACCTCGAGGATGCGCATCAGGAACCAGGCGGTATCGGCGCGCGGCGAGCGTTCCACGAGATTGAGATCGCCGAGCGTTCGCACCACGAGGTCGAAGATCTCGTCGACCGGGTGGCGATCCTCCATGACCTTGTCGACGACTTCCGCGACGAGACAGGCGTAGGCCGTCCGCCGAAGGTCGCCCGAGATATGGCGGGCGTCGCCGCGGCGTTCGACCTGGGCGACCACGTCCAGGTTGCGGCCTTTGGCCAGCATCATGTTGGAGCGCGCGAAGAGATCGAGTGACCCGGCGACTTTCGATTTTCCGCGCCGCGCGCCTTTCGCGATCGCCGCCAGCTTGCCGTGCTCGCGCGTCAGCAGCGTGACGATCCGGTCCGCCTCCCCGTAGTCGAGCCGGTGCAAGACGATCGCATCGGCGTGATAGGTCGGCATGGTTGCAATTCTACGGTCGCCATGGCAAGATGCCCCGTGATCGTGCGAGTACGCCTTCTCGGACGGACCCTGGCCGCCATCGTGGTCGCGGCGACCCTCACACCAGTGGCGGCGACGGCCGATTGGCCAACCTACCATCTGGATCCGGCGCGCACCGGAAACGCCGCCGGCCAGCCATTTACGCGCTCGCTCACCAATTCATGGTCGCGGGCCGTTGACGGTCAGGTCTACGCCGAGCCCTTGGTCGCCGGCAATCGCGTCCTGATCGCCACCGAGAACAACAGCATCTATTCGCTGGATCCCGCAACCGGTGGAGTCCAGTGGGGCGCGCACCTGGGCGCGCCGGTTCCGCAGAACCAATTGCCCTGCGGCAACATCGATCCGGTCGGCTTCACCGGGACGCCGGTGGTCGACCTCGCGGCCGGTGTGATCTACGCCGTCGGCCTGGTGTGGGCGCCGGGGGACCGCGCGTCGATTCGTTATCAGATGTTCGCCCTCAACCTGTCCAACGGCAGCGTCCGCTGGCAGCGGCCGATCTCGGGTTTTGGCTCGCCGTTCGACCCCCGCTATCAGGGCCAGCGCATGGCGCTGTCGCTCAGCAACGGCATCGTCTATATGGGATTCGGCGGCCGCTCGGGTGATTGCGGCGACTACCGCGGCTGGATCGTGGGAGCTCCGGCCAGCGGGACCGGGGCCTTGATCGCCTTTGCCTCGGGCGGCGCCTTCTGGGCGTCGGGCGGCCCATCGAGTGACGCCGCGGGCAATCTCTACGCGGCGTCCGGCAACAATTGCGGACCGTGCCCCGTCACCAACAGCGAGACCGTGTCGAAGCTTTCGCCGTCGCTCGGGGTCAGCGATTATTTCACGCCGTCCAACCAGGCATCGCTCAATGCCTCGGACACGGACCTGGGGTCGGTCACCCCGGCCCTGCTCGGCACCACCCAGGTGTTCCAGGTGGGCAAAGAGGGCGTCGGCTATTTGCTGAATACCTCGAGCCTCGGTGGCACCAACCACCAGACGCCGGCCTTCAGCGCGCGGGTCTGCACGCGGACCAGCGACGCGGCATTCGGCGCGACGGCCTACGCCGCGCCGTACCTGTACGTCCCCTGTGTGGATCGCCTCGAGGCGCTCACGGTGACCACCGGCGCAACCCCGTCCTTCGCCTCGGCCTGGCATGGCCCGGCGACCACCTACAGCACCCCGCCGATCGTCGCCAACAATCTCGTCTGGACCATCGACACCAACGGATTGCTCTCGGGCCTCGATGGCGCGACGGGATCCGCGGTCTGGTCGGCGGACCTGGGCAATGCCAATCACTTCGCCACCCCGACGGCTGACGGCGGGCGGCTCTACGTCCCGGCGGGCTCGGTCGTCAGTGCCTTCAGTCTGTCGTCGTGGTTTGCGTGGGAAGCGCTCCAGGGAGGCATGACATCGGGTCCGGCGGTCGCCTCCTGGGGCCCCAATCACCTCGATGTCTTTGCCCGCGGCGCCGACCAGAGCCTGATCTGGAAGACCTATGGCAACGGCTGGAGCGCGTGGACATCGCTCGGCGGCATCCTGGGGGGAACCCCTGGCGCCGTCTCGTGGGCCTCGGGTCGCATCGACGTCTTCGTGCGCGGCACCGACAGCCAGCTCTGGCATCGCTGGTACTCGGCCGGCGCGTGGCAGGCGTGGGAACCGCTGGGCGGCAACATTTCCTCAGGGCCGACGGTCGCCTCCTGGGCGAGCGGCCGGCTCGATGTTTTCGCACGGCTGGCTGACGGCTCCCTCGGGCACAAGTGGTACAACAACGGCTGGAGCGGCTGGGAATCGCTCGGCGGCGTGCTCGGTGGTGACCCCGGCGCCGTGTCGTGGGCCCCAGGGCGGATCGACACTTTCGTTCGCGGCACGGACAGCCAACTCTGGCATCGCTGGTACGAGAACGGCTGGAGCGCCTGGGAGACGCTCGGGGGCAATATCGCGTCCGGGCCGGCGATCTCTTCGTGGGCGAGCGGCCGGCTTGATGTCTTCGCGCGCCTTCCTGACGGCTCGCTCGGGCACAAGTGGTACAACAACGGCTGGTTCAACTGGGAGACGCTGGGCGGGCAGATTGCGGACCGGCCCGGGGCGGCGTCCTGGGCGGTCAATCGAGTCGACGTCCTCGTCGAGGGTACCGACAGCGTGCTGTGGCACCGCTGGATTAGCTAGCTTCGTCTGGTTGTCGTCGGCGGTACTCTTGCGTAATGCGACCCCTTCGCTATTCCATCAACGTCACCTTGGACGGGTGCTGCGATCATCGTGAAGGGTTCGCGGACGAAGACTTGCATCGTCACGCGGCGGAAAACCTCGAGCAGGCCGATGCTCTCCTGTTTGGCCGGGTGACGTACGAAATGATGGAGGCAGCGTGGCGGCCGCCGGCGTCGACGGGAGCGAGACCTGATTGGATGGAACACTTCGCCCAGACGATCAACGCGGCAAAGAAGTACGTCGTGTCGAGCACCCTGGAGCAGGTCGATTGGAACGCGGAGCTCGTGCGCGGGGATCTGGGGAAGGCCGTTCAGCAGCTCAAGCGGGAGTCGGGTAAGGGGCTGTTCGTGGGAGGCGTGAAGCTCCCGCTGGCGTTGG
>WNGO01006889.1_pt2 | contig 10278 bp, 8 predicted proteins | sample 5400511 | NCBI WGS metagenome assembly WNGO01 (sample SAMN13153380, study PRJNA577476) | soil metagenome | isolation source: 20 cm soil or saprolite under Garry oak tree replicate 2 | place: USA:California | collected 2016-06-15
GCGCTTGTTTCGCCCCGCTGGATGTGGTTTGCTGCCTTCTTGTTCGGGCCTCTGGTTGCTGTGGACTATTGGGCTTTTCTGCATGGCTGGTGGCTCAATTTCGCCGTGCCTGCTGTGACGCTTGGCTCCAACGTGCTCCTCGTTTCTCTGTACCGCTCGCTCTTTGAAGAGAAAGAGAAGCGCCGCGTGCGCAGCGCCTTCGGTCAATACCTTAGCCCTGAAGTTGTACGCCGCCTGCTCGTCAATCCGCGCCTCGTAGACCCAAAGAAAACTGAGATTACCGTCATGTTCAGCGACATCCGGGGCTTCACCACGATTTCCGAAAAGCTGGACGCCCAGGAGTTGGCGCTCTTCCTAAATCAATATCTTTCCGACATGACCAGCCTGGTTTTCGATCATCAGGGAACACTTGATAAGTACATCGGCGACGCTGTGATGGCCTTCTGGGGCGCGCCCTTCGAAGAGCCCGGCCATGCCGCAAAGGCTTGCAACACCGCGCTCAAAATGATGGACCGCGTCCGCGAGCTGCAAAAGAAGTGGGAAGCCGAGGGCAAACCGCATCTGGACATCGGCATCGGCCTGAACACGGGCATGGCCAGCGTGGGCAATATGGGCTCGGCGCTCCGTTATGGGTATACCGCTCTGGGCGACGCCGTGAATCTGTCCTCGCGCCTCGAAGGTCTCAACAAGGACTACGGCACGCACATTATTGTGAACGAATCTACGTATGAGGCGGCCAAGAACGATCGTTTCGTCTTTCGCGAACTCGATCTGATTCGCGTTAAAGGCAAGCTCCGGCCGGTCACCATCTGCGAACTCATCGGCCGCGTTCGCGAAAGCACGGTGTACGGTAGCCCAGAAGAAGTTCGCTCTCGTGTCCAACTTTTCCGGCAGGCTCGCGCGCTCTACTGCCAACGCCAATGGCCAGCAGCGCAGGAAGCATTTCAGCGGATTCTCGACAAATGGCACGATGATGGCCCCTCACGAACGTATTGGAAGCGGTGCCAGGAGTATCTCTTCGAAGAGCCGCCCGCGGCTTGGGACGGCGTCTTCACCATGACGCACAAATAGCCTGGCATCCGCTGGCAGCTTGCGCCCTTCGGCAAATTTCTAACTCATTCAGAAACTACGGAGTCGTTGGCTTCGCCGAGAGGAAGCGCAGGATTTCGCGCATTATGCGCTCACTTTGGTCCGTTTGGAACAGAAACTGAGCATGCGCCGAGCCCTCGAGAACAATCAGTTCCTTCGGCTGGGGAGATTTCTGGTACTGTTTCCGAATCCAGGGGAGGCGCGGTCCATCCGCGTTGGCGTCATCGCGTGCCACGATGTATAGAGTCGCTGATTTGAGCTTGTCGGCTGGGCCATTCGGAGCTGCGCCGAGAAATACCAAGCGATCAATCTCGCCTGGCTGGGAAGCGATGGATGCATCGCCGGCGGCCCCTCCTCCCATGCTGCCGCCCACGATGGAGACGCTCTTCGCCCCATTCTTTCGGAGATAACGAACTGCTGCCAATACATCCAAGTGGAGCGGCGAGTCCATAGGCTCGGAGTCGCCCGGACCACGGGACTTTCCGTAGCCGCGGAAATCCAGCGCCAAGACTTGAAATCCCGCCGCCGCGAGCGTTTCAGCCTGCCTTGCCCAACTCATTTTATTGAAACGGCCCCCGTGGGCCAGCACGATACATCGGTCGCCCGTTCCGTACACATCAGCGTAGACAAGTCCGCCATCCTCGGTTGGAAAGGAGATCGTTTTGGGGGCGGTCGCTATCTGCGAAAAGAGCAAGGCTGCAAGCGTGGCAACGAGCGTAAGCACCGTGTAACTGTACCATTTTCTTCGCCAAGCTCTTATTCGGAGCGATGCGGTGTTTTCCCAGATAGGAACGACCGCATTCCGCCTGGATTTGTCGGCACCCGGAGCGAATCCACTGCCAAATTGGATGGAGCCGTGGATGTGCCCGGTGCCAGAATGGCGGCATCAAATGGGTTGATGCGAACCGGCGAGTCCCCATGCCTCTAAAGAATTTAGCTCCAAGGAGTTAGACCGCAGTCTCCTGGCCGTAAATGACCCGGAAATGATTCTGGAAGTTTGTCAACTCTGGGGCTGAAGCATACATTTTTTTGATGGGCCCCATTAGCGAAAGCCACGTACCCAAAGGATTGCCGAGGGGAATCTAACTTGAAATCATACCTTGGACCGGCTGCGGAAATGGCCGCCCCGGCGTCGGTGAAGTCAGCACCTGGGGCTAGAAGAGAGATATGTGGATTGTCCGATTAGCGCTGCGCAGGCCATACACGTTTGTGGTGATGGCGCTCGTCATTATTCTGCTGACGCCCGTGGTGCTTCAGCGCACGCCCACCGACATCTTCCCCGAAATCAACATCCCGGTGATAAGCCTGGTCTGGACTTACAACGGTCTTCAACCCCAGGAAATGGAACAACGCATTACCTCGAACGTCGAGCGTGGCGTCACCACGCTGGTGAACGACGTTGAGCACATTGAGTCACAATCGCTGAACGGCATCGCGGTCATCAAAGTTTTCTTTCAACCAGGAGCAAATATACAGACAGCGCTTGCGCAAACGGCCGCCATCTCGCAAACCTTCCTGCGATTCCTTCCGCCGGGAACGACGCCGCCGCTGGTGATCATCTATTCGGCCTCCACAGTGCCCGTGATTCAGATCGGACTCACCAGCGATACCATGAGCGAGCAGCAGCTCTTCGATTTCGGCAACTACTTCATCCGCACCGAGCTGGCTACCGTACCCGGAGCTGCCACCCCGTTTCCCTACGGCGGCAAACAGCGCGTTGTCAGTGTGGATATCGATTCGACCGCCCTGCAGTCCAAAGGGCTTTCCGCTGTTGACATCGTAAACGCGGTAAACGCGCAGAATCTGATTCTTCCCACGGGCACTGCCAAACTCGGTCCCCTTGAATACACCGTCGAAATGAATGGCAGCCCGCAGACCATTCAGGAACTGAACGACTTGCCCGTCAAAACCGTGAATGGGGCGACCATTTACATGAAAGACGTGGCGCACGTCCGCGATGGCTTCTCACCGCAGACCAACGTCGTTCTTGCCAACGGCCAGCGTGGCGTGCTCATGAGCATTTACAAGACTGGCGCTGCATCTACGATTGACATCGTTGACCGCGTAAAGCAGATGCTCGAGTACAACAAGGGGTCGTTTCCCAAAGATTTACGCGTGAACATGTTCTTTGATCAGTCGCTTTATGTCCGCGCATCCATCCAAGGCGTGTTGCGTGAAGCGCTGATCGCCGCCTGCCTCACTGCCATCATGATTTTGCTTTTCCTTGGCAACTGGAAGAGCACCTTGATCATTGCCGTCTCCATTCCCTTGTCCATTCTTGTGAGCATTCTTTGTCTCAGCGCTCTGGGCGAGACCATCAACATCATGACTCTGGGCGGCCTGGCTCTGGCCGTCGGCATCCTGGTGGATGACGCGACGGTGGAAATCGAAAACATCAATCGCAACCTGGCCATGGGCAAGGAAACGGTCCAGGCGATTCTCGACGGCGCGCAGCAGATTGCCGTGCCGGCTTTTGTCTCCACACTGTGCATTTGCATCGTATTCATTCCCATGTTTTTCCTTTCCGGTGTGGCCAAATTCTTGTTCGTGCCGCTTGCGGAGGCGGTGAGCTTCGCGATGCTGGCTTCGTACATGTGGTCGCGCACCATTGTTCCGACCCTGGCCATGTATCTGTTGAGCTCCGAGGATGACTATCACGCCGACGAGCACGCGGGGGAGAAGATGGGTTTCTTCCGCCGCTATCAGCAAGGCTTCGAGAGAAGATTTGAGCGATTCCGCGAAGGCTACAGGAACGCGTTGCACACGGCTCTGCACTTTCCGCGGCTTTTCACCGTTGCCTTCCTGGGATTCTGCGCCTTGTCTCTCCTGATTGCTCTCGTTCTCGGCCGCGATTTCTTTCCCAAAGTCGATGCCGGTCAGATCCGGCTGCACATGCGCGCCCGCACCGGCCTGCGCATCGAAGAGACCGCGCGGCTTGCCGACCAAGTCAATGGGGTCATCCGCGAAAGCATCCCGAAAAAAGAAATCACCACAGTTCTGGACAATATCGGTGTGCCGTACAGCGGCATCAATTTGTCGTACAGCAACTCCGGGACCATCGGAACGTCCGACGCCGAAATACTCGTCCAATTAAAAGAGGAACGCGGCAAATCCACGGCATCGTACATCAATGATTTGCGGCAAAGGCTGCCGCAGATTTTCCCCGGCGTACAGTTTTTCTTCCAGCCGGCGGATATCGTCACGCAAATTCTGAATTTTGGCACACCCGCGCCCATCGACGTGGAAATCAGGGGCATGAACCAGCAAGCGAACTACCTGGTTGGGGAAAAACTGGCCAGCCAGGTTCGCCACATCCCCGGAGCCGTGGATGTGCACGTGCAACAAGCCTTCGACAACCCCGCGCTGTTTATGGAGATCGACCGCGCACGCGCCCAATCCGTGGGCATGCAGTCGCGCGATGTCGCGCAAAACGTTCTGGTTTCCCTGAGTTCCAGCTTTCAGACCTCGCCGGCGTTCTGGCTGGATCCGAAAAATGGGGTGGAATACTCCGTTGCGGTCCAGGAGCCACAATACCGTGTGGACTCTTACCAGGCACTGCAGAATACACCCATCAGCGGAAGCGCTCCCGGAGCCAAGCCGCAAATTCTTGGGAATCTCGTGCAAACCCACACGACGGCGCGCCCTGCGGAACTTTCTCATTACAGCTCGCAGCCCATGATTAACGTTTATGCGGCGGTCGACGGCCGCGACCTCGGCAGCGTTGCCGATCAAGTGGAAAAGCGCGTCGCGGACATCGAAAAAAATGGCCTGCCCCAGGGCAGCCACATCGTCATTCGCGGCCAGGTGGAAACCATGAAGAGTTCCTTCACCGGCTTGGGCTTCGGCCTGCTTGGCGCCATCGTTCTTGCTTACTTGCTGATCGTCGTCAATTTTCAGTCCTGGCTGGATCCTTTCATCATCATTACCGCTTTGCCGGGCGCTCTCGCGGGCATTTGCTGGATGCTGCTGCTTACCCACACGACGCTGAATGTTCCTTCTCTCACGGGCGCGATCATGTGCATGGGCGTGGCCACGGCCAACAGCATCCTCCTGGTGTCCTTCGCGCGGGAACAATTAGACGAAGGCAAGGGCGCGCGGGAAGCGGCTCTGGAAGCAGGTTTCGTGCGCATCCGCCCGGTGCTGATGACCGCTCTGGCCATGATCATCGGCATGGTGCCCATGGCCTTGGGCCTCGGCGAGGGCGGCGAGCAAAACGCTCCTCTGGGACGCGCGGTGATTGGCGGATTGATCTTTGCCACTTTCGCGACGCTCTTTTTTGTGCCGTGCGTTTTCTCCATGATTCACGGGCGCCGCCAGCGGAGAGCGGGGGGCGCGGCGTCGCTGGACCTGGCCACGTCTTGAGTTTCTTCGGTATGGAAGTTGACTGGAGTTTGGGTGATGATGGGAGGCGGAGTTTCGATGGATTCTGAATATCAAGAACAGCGCCCAACCAGCGGCAGGCGCGTTTTCACGGTTCTCTTCTTTCTGGTGATTCTGCTGGTTCTGTTTGGCGGGTTCACGCTGTTCCAGCGCCGCGCGCAATACGAAGCCTTGGCCAAAGAGACGGAGACGCTGGCGATTCCCACAGTCGCCGTGATTCATCCTGCGACGGAAGCCTCCCGGGAGGATCTCGTCCTTCCGGGAACCATGCAAGCCTATGTGGAATCACCCATTTACGCCCGCACTAGCGGCTACCTGAAAAAGTGGTATCACGACATCGGTAGCCGGGTTCGCCAGGGGGAACTGCTTGCGGACATCGACACGCCTGAGGTCGATCAGCAGCTCTCACAAGCGCGCGCCGATCTCAACACCGCCAAGGCCAATGCTCATTTGTCCGAAATCACCGCCACGCGCTACACCGAACTCATCAAGACCGACGGCGTGAGCAAGCAGGAAGTGGATAACGCGATGGGCGATCTGGAGGCCAAGAAAGCGATCGTGCAGTCTTCCGAGGCTAACGTGCGCCGCCTGGAAGAGCTGGAGTCCTTCAAGCACATCTATGCGCCTTTCAGCGGCGTCATCACGCGGCGCAACGTGGACATCGGCAATTTGATCAATGCCGGGAATGGCGGTTCGTCGCAGCAGCTCTTCTTCCTGGCGCAGACCGACCCCATCCGCGTTTATTTGAGTGTTCCAGAGACGGCCGCGCCCTCGGTTCATGCCGGTCTCGGCGCGTTTCTCGAGCTGACACAGTATCCAGGGCAGAGGTTCGAGGGCAAGGTCGTGCGCACTGCCGAAGCCATCGACACTTCAACACGGACTTTGCTCACCGAAGTCGATGTGCCCAATCATAATGGCGCGCTTCTTCCTGGCGGCTACGCGCAGGTGCACCTGGAGGTTAAGGTAAGCGGCGCTCGCCTGCAGGTGCCGGTGAACGCCTTGCTGTTTCGTTCCGAAGGGCTTCGGGCTGTCGTGGTCGATCCGGATCACAAGCTCCATCTGCGGCAGATTACGATCGGCCGTGACTATGGGACGAGTCTTGAGGTCTTGCAGGGTCTCGATGTCAAGGATTGGATTGTTCTTAACCCTGCCGACTCCCTTGAGGATGGCCAGGAAGTCCGCGTCAAAGAATTGGCCATGAATGCTGCGCCTGCAACAGGCAAGCAACAAGCACCTGCGCAAGGTTCCAACAAACAATAATGAGTGTGAAGAAACTCGCGTTCCTGAGTATTGCTGTCTTTCTATTTGGCTTCGGTTGCACGGTGGGGCCGAAGTATCAGCGCCCATCCGCTCCCGTGCCCGCGAAGTGGCAGGTTACAGAGCCGTGGCGTGAAAGCGCGCCCAAGGATGGCGTGGCCAAAGGCGAATGGTGGGCCGTCTTCCAGAATGACGAACTGTCCGCATTGGAAAAACAGGCTCTCGACGCGAATCAGACCATCAAAGTTGCTGCCGCTCGCTTGGAACAAGCACGTGCCGCTGCAGCGTTGCAGATTGCAACGCAATTCCCCACGCTTTCCACTGCGCCCAGCGCACAGCGCCAGCGCCTTTCGGGGAATCGCCCCACCAGCAGCAACTTCCCTGCGACTGGTCCAGTTTCTCAAACAAACATTACCCTTCCGTTCGTCGCTGGCTATGAGGTCGACTTGTTTGGCGGGCGCCGCCGCAGCATCGAAGCGGCGCAAGCTTCCTATCAGGCTACCGCTGCGGATCTTGAAAACGTGCGCTTGGTCATTACCTCGGAAATTGCTGGCGATTACTTCACTCTTCGCCAGCTCGATTCCGAACTCAGTATTTTGGACCGCACGGTTGAAAACCTTCAAAAGGGTTTGCAATTGGTGGATTCCCGTCACACGGGTGGTCTGGCTTCGGGGCTGGACGTGGCCGAGGAGGAAACGCTGCTGAACACCACAGGAATTGAACGCTGAACCTCCCGCGCTGGATGCGGGACTGCCTTCGGATCTCCTCGAGCGTCGCCCGGACATCGCCGAAGCGGAGCGCCAGATGGGCCTCGCCAACGCGCAAATTGGCATCGCTCGCGCGGCCTACTTTCCTTCGCTGAATCTCTTTGCCAATGGCGGATGGCAAGCGGCGGACATCGCCAAGCTTTTGAATGTGCAAAGCACCTTCTGGGCCGTCGGGGCCAATGCGGCCGAGGCCATCTTCACCGGCGGCTCTCGGCGCGCGCAAACACAATTTGCCAAGGCCGGTTACGATGCGAGCGTCGCTTCGTACCGGGACACTGTCCTGAACGCTTTTCGCGAAGTCCAAGACGACCTCACTGGCCTGACGATTCTGGATCAGGCTTACCGCTCGCAGGAAAAAGCGGTCGACTCCGCTCGCCGTACGCTGGACATTGCCACCAGCCGCTACGTCGGGGGCCTGGTCAACTATCTTGATGTGGTCAATTCCCAGCAGGCTTTGTTGAATAACGAGCAGGAACTGGCTGTGATTCGCGGTCAGCGCCTCGTTACCAGCGTTCTGCTCGTGAAGGCGCTGGGCGGCGGCTGGGATGCCTCGAGCCTTTCTGCGGTCCAGGTCAAAGCTAAAATCAGGGATGTCGTCGCGCCCTGATCAAAGCAAGCGGTCGCCAAGAAACTGCTCAGGGGTTCCCGGTGTCGTGAAGAGAAATGACGCGGCCCAATTCTGATGAGCGGCTCAGTCGGTCGAACATCTGATAGGCAGCGTCGGAAATCTTGGTGATGGCTTCGCCGCCGTCCCGCTCCCTCCGCAAATACGTGGTCATCACGCTGATTACGTAGGGCCGCTTGCCGGCAAAAACAATCCCGGAATCGTTGCGCACGCCCTCTAACTCGCCCGGCTTGTTCGCTACCTTTACATCTTCCGGCAAATTGCGCGGGATGTAGCTCTCTTTGTGCACGCTGAGCAGGTTGAAAAAGTCCTCCGTCATCTGTTTGTTCAATACCTTGCCGCGATAAAGGTTTTCGAGCAGCAGCATCATCTCGCGCGGGGTAGCCACGTTTTCTCTGCCTTCCGACGCGGCCTTCAGGTCCATCATCCTGCGCCGCAGCCGCGTATGCGTCAGCCCTAGTGAATCGAGCAGCGCGTTTACATTTTCCATCCCCACGCGGTCAATGATGACGTTGGTCGCCGAATTGTCGCTTACCGAAATCATCAAGCCCGCGACGTCGCGCAATGTGAGCCGCGTCATCCCCGGGCTAAACACGCTGGTGATTCCGCTCCCGCCGACTAGGTTGGACTGTTGCAGCGTATAAAAATCCGTGAGCTTGAGCTTGCTTTGCTGCGCCTGGCGGTAAAGCTCCGCGAGAATCGCAATCTTGATCGAGCTCGCCGTCGGCATCACTTCGTCGGCGTGCAACAAGTACTTCTGCCCAGTGGATAGATCCAGAATGGCCACCGCAAGCACGCCGTCGAGCTTGCCGTCCACTTCATTGACCGTGGCCGCCAGTTTTTGCCACAGGATTTGCTCTTTCTCTTGCGCATTCTGCTGCGCCCGGACAGGCAAAGCCATGACGGCAAAAATCGCGGCGAACAACGCGACAATCAAGATCCTTTTCACCAAGGGGCTACCTCCAAGTGGAGGGGATTATAAGGCTTGCCGGAAAAGGTCTCGAACCTTTTTCACGGACAGTCAGTGCGCGCTTCGCTTGCCCCCTGAAAGAGCGTACCGAATGGGCAATGCCGAAGCCCTTTTTCTCGCAGAGAGCGGCGGCTGTGCTATACATGAAAGAAGGCACCCAACCGCCTGCGAAAAGCCGACTCGGCAGGACTCTAAGCAATCGGGCGATGCACTCCCAACCGGCTTCGCAATCCTTGGAGAAAATCTCATGCGCAAACTTCTTGCGAGTTTCATATTCATGGCATTGGCAGGCACTCTGGTACCGGCGGCACCGCAGCACGATCGTGACGACCGTCATGACCACGGCAAGCACAAAGGGCGGGACAAACATGACGATGATCGCGGGGATCACGATAACGGCAAACATAAGGGCTGGGACAAGCACGACCGCGATGATTATCGTGGCTGGAAGTATGATGAAGCCCGCGTTCGTCCGGGCCGCGCTTATCCTCACGGTCATTACGAGCACGTGCGCGAAGTTTTCGTCGCGCGCCGCATTGACTACCGCACTCGCCACGTCTTCCTGTATGACAACTCCGACTGGGTGGTCGCTTCTTACGATGTCGACCGCTGCCGCGACTGGGAGTGGGAACGCGATCACGTGTACGTCTACGACGACGACCATCATCCAGGGTGGTATCTGCTCTTCAACGCCCGCCTGGGCCGCTACGTCCACGTCGAGTATTTCGGCGTGCACTAAACGAGCCATTGGCAACTTTTCAAGGATCCGTCACTATGCAACGAAGGGCAGAGCGAATTTGCTCTGCCCTTTGTTTTGGTCTTTGGAATAAAGCGCGGACGCAAGAAGAGTCACAAATTATCCAAAAAGAACTGCGTGACGCGTTTCAACAGCACAGCAGCGCCGTCGATCCTTGAAAGAGTGCAGCTGAGAGAGCTGTTGATTATTTCAGCTTCGCGTACTCGTCCTTGGCTTGCTTTAAGATGGGAACGTCTGCATCGGCGTCTTTCCATAACATCAGAAAATCCTGGTATGCGGCCCGGCTCTTGACAGTATCGCCCTGCATCGCGTAGGCGCGTCCCAGTTGGAGATGCGCCAGCGCGCCGATCGGTTCATTCAGAACAATGCCCCGATGGTCGAAGATTTTCTGAAACTCGGCTGCCGCGTCGCTGCCCCTATGCGCCGCAAGGTA
>WNGO01008277.1_pt1 | contig 10278 bp, 9 predicted proteins | sample 5400511 | NCBI WGS metagenome assembly WNGO01 (sample SAMN13153380, study PRJNA577476) | soil metagenome | isolation source: 20 cm soil or saprolite under Garry oak tree replicate 2 | place: USA:California | collected 2016-06-15
CGGCGAGCGCCCGGGGTGGTACGCCGGGAAAGGCCGGAATCGCGCCCTCGCCGAGCCACACCGGCCCCTGGACCCAGTACAGCCGGTCGACGAGCTCCTCGGCGAGCAGTTTGGCGCCGAGCGCGCCGCCACCCTCGCATAACAGCGCGCGGATCCCGGCGGTTCGCAGCTCCTGGAGGCCGTCGGCCAGCGACGTGGAGCGGAACACCCGCACGCCGTTCTGCTCGAGCACCGACACGTTGGACGCCGGCGCTTCGCGGCTCGCCACCACCCACGTGGGGACCTGGCGCGCGGTGCGCACCAGGCCGGCGGAGTCGTTGAGCATGGCGCGACGGTCGAACACCACGCGGACGGGCGGCACGCGCGGCTGCACGGTGCCGCGGACGGTCAACTTGGGGTCGTCCTTGAGCGCCGTAGTCCCGCCGACGCCGATCGCGTCGAAACCGGCGCGCAGCCAGTGGACCCAGTCACGCGCGGTTTCGCCGGTGATCCATTGCGACCGCCCCTCGGCGTCGGCGATGCGGCCGTCGATCGAGGTGGCGAGCTTCAAGGCGACGAACGGGCGCTGGGCTTGGTGGCGGGCGAAGAGGAAGGGCGCGTTGAGCGCTGCGGCCTGCTCGGCGTCGACGCCCACGTCCGTCGTGATCCCTGCCCGCTGCAGCAGCTCCAGGCCGCCCTTGGCCTCAGGGTCGGGATCGCGGACCGCGGCCACGACGCGGGTTACACCGGCGCGGATCAACGCGTCCGTGCACGGCGGCGTTTTGCCGTGATGCGCGCAGGGCTCGAGGTTGACGTACACGGTCGCGCCGCGCGCCGCGGCTCCGGCCTGCTCGAGGGCCGAGACCTCGGCGTGCGGGCCGCCGTACTCCGCGTGAAATCCTTCGCCCACCACGCGGTCCTGGGCCACGACCACCGCGCCGACGAGGGGATTCGGCGCGACGCGCCCCCAACCCCGCAGCGCGAGGTCGAGGGCGCGCGTCATCCACGCCCGATCGTCCGGGCGATCAGAACGAGACGCGGGCGCCGATGCTCCCGAAGACATGCCCCGCCTTGAGGTCCCACGAGCCGAAACTGTCGCGGGTGAATCCCTGGTCCTTGCCGGATTGCCAGCCGAGCTCGCCCACCAACTTGGCGACGAGCAGGTTCATGCCGGCGTCGGCGAACAGCACCTGGCGCGTGTTCTTGGGATTCACCGGGACAACCTTCAAGAGGATCCCGTCCTGATAGCGAATGCGACCCGTCGTCACATAGTGATCGACGCCCAATCCCGCCGCCACGTCGAACAGCAGCAGGCGCATGCCGGCGACCGCGCGAATGTTCGTGGCGTCGAGTGCCATCGCGAAATCCATCGGGTCGCCGGCGTTGACGTCGCCGTACTGCAAGCGCGGCAAGTGGCGATGCATCCAACTCACCGAGACCGACGGCACCAGCAGGCTCCCCTTGATGATGCCGATGCGCGCGCCGTAGCCCGTGCCCAGCGCGACCGAGCCGACCTTGGTCGCGTTGGGATCCACCGTCAGGTTGTTGACCTGGTTGGTGGGCAACAGCACGGCGGAACCGAGCGCATCGAGCGACAGCAGGCCGCCGCCCATGCCGCGCAGCACACCGAGACTCACCTCGACCACCGGCGCGGGCAACGCGCCGTTGTAGCCCGCCGCCACCGACGAGCCGCCGCTGAACGCGCTGTCGGGATTGGGGAGCGCGACTTTCGTCGCGTTGACGCGGGCGGAGAAGGCGATGTGACCGAAGCCGCCGAGCGTCCCGGCGGTGCCGAGCACCGGATTGCCGCCTGAGATCACGAGCCCCGCGAGCGGGCTGAACGCTTTCATCGCGTCCACCGCCGTATTGCAGGCGTTCTGCGCCGGCGGGGTGGTCGCGTTGTTACACTGGGGATCGCCCTGCGCGGCGAGCGGTTGCACCGTCAGCCCGAGCAGGAGCGCGCACAACGGATAGCGACGCATACGTCCTCCGGAAAGCGATTAGCGCTCGAGGAAGCGCACGCGCGTTTCGCCCGCACGCACCTCGCCGATGAGCCACGCGGCGACCTGGGCCCGTGTCGCGGCGGCGACGATCGCCTCCACGTCCGCGGTATCGGCGGCGGCGATCATGCCGACGCCGAGGTTGAACACCCGCCGCATCTCGGCGAGTGATACACCGCCGGAGCGCATCAGCACCCGGAACACCTCGGGCCACGGCCAGGCACGCTGGTCCACGACGGCCTCGCAGCCCGCAGGCAGCACCCGCACGAGATTGCCGGGAATGCCGCCGCCCGTAATATGCGCCAACGCGTGCACGTGGGAGAGCACCGGGGTCACGGCCGCCGCGTAGCTCTGGTGCACGTCGAGCAAGACCTGCGCCACGCTGCGATCCGTTTCCGGAAACGGATCGCCCACATCGAGCTGCATCTGCTCGAACACGATCTTGCGCGCCAAGGTGTAACCGTTGGTATGCAGTCCGTTCGACGCGTAGCCGATCAACACGTCGCCGGGACGGACGCGATCGCCGTGCAGCGCGTCGCTCTCTTCCACCACGCCGACGATCGTGCCCGCGAGATCGTAGTGCCCCGCCTGATACAGGTCCGGCAGCTGCGCCGTCTCGCCGCCGGCGAGGATCATATCGTGCGCCTTACAGCCGCGCGCGATGCCCGTGACGAGCGCCGCCGCGACCTCGGGCACGAGCGTCCCCGCCGCGATGTAGTCCTGGAACGCCAGGGGCCTGGCACCGTGGACCAGGATGTCGTTCACCGAGTGGTTGACGAGATCTTCGCCCACCGTGTCGTGCACGCCGGCGCGCGCGGCGACCAGCACTTTCGTGCCGACGCCGTCGGTCGAGAGCACGAGCACCGGAGACTTATATCCCGGCGGGACCCGCACCATGCCGCCGAACGCGCCGACCTTGCCCAGCGCGAGCGGCGTGCGGGTCCCCGCCGCGAGCTGCGCGATGCGCCGCTTGGCTTCCTCGGCCGTGTCGAGGTTGACGCCCGCGTCGGCGTAACGGTCGCTCACCGGCCCGGCCGCGGCACGTCGAACTGTGTGAGCTGGAGGAAGCCCTGCACTCGGGCTTCGACGTCCTTCGCCGTCACCTGCTCGAAGCGCTGCACGCCGAACGCTTCGACGGCGAACGAGCCCATCGCGGCGCCGTAGACCATGGCGCGGCGCAGATTGGGCTCCGACACGTCGCCGGTCTTCGCCAGGTGCGCCATGAAGCCGCCGGCGAACGCGTCGCCCGCACCCGTGGGGTCGAACACTTCTTCGAGCGGATAGCCCGGCACCTTGAACACCCGGTCGCCCTCGGCGAGCAGCGCGCCGTGCTCGCCCTGCTTGATCACGACGCGCTTCGGCCCGCGGCCCAGCACCCAGCGGGCGGCGCGGTAGATATTCCAGTCGCCCGACAGCTCGCGCGCTTCGGAGTCGTTCACCATCAGCACGTCGATGTGCCGCAACAGCTCGAGCAGCACGTCACGCTTCGACTGAATCCAGTAGTTCATCGTGTCGCAGGCCACGAGCGTCGGCGCGGTCACCTGATCGAGCACGCCGAGCTGCAGCTCGGGATCGATGTTGCCCAGGAACACGAACTTCGCGGCGCGGAACGCCGGCGGGATCGTGGCTCGGCGAACGGGAAATCGGAGCCCACCACGCCCACCACCTGCACGGGGTGCAGCACCGCTCCCGCCACCGCGAAATAGACCGCGGAGCCGCCGAGTGTGTCCGCCGTCTGGCCGAACGGCGTGGAGACCGAGTCGAGGGCGATCGAGCCCACCACGAGCAAGCCCATCGCTACATCCGATCCGGCGCGCTGATGCCGAGCAGCGTGAGGCCGTTGGCGAGGACCTGCCGCACGGCGCGGGCCAGCACGAGGCGCGCCGCCTCCTGCCGTTCGCCCAGCACGCGGTACTTGTGGTACCAGCCGTGCGCCAGGCGCGCCAGCGCCTCGAGATACCCCGTGATGCGATGCGGCTCGAGCGCCGCGGCGGCGCCGGCCACGATCGCGGGGAAATCCGCCAGCTCCTTCATGAGCTCCAGCTCCTCCGGCTCCTCGAGCAGGCCCAGGTCCGCGCCGTCGGCTGCGACGGTCTCCGGCGCGCGCGCCGCGACGCGGAAGATCCCGCTCATGCGGGCATGCGCCATCTGCACGTAGAACACCGGATTCTCCTCCGTCTGGCTCTTGGCGAGGTCCACGTCGAACACGAAGTGCGAATCGCTGCGGCGCATCAAGAAAAAGTAGCGCAACGCGTCGCGCCCCACTTCGTCCACCAGCTCGCGCACGGTCATGTAGCTGCCGGCCCGCTTCGACACCTTCATTTCCTCGCCACCCTTCATCACCGTCACCATCTGGTGCAGCACGTACTCGGGATAGTCGGGCGCGATGTTCAGCTCGAGCGCCTGCAGCCCGATGCGCACCCGCATGACGGTGCTGTGGTGGTCCGCGCCCTGCACGTTGATGGCCCGGTGAAAGCCGCGCTCCCACTTGGTGACGTGGTAGGCGACGTCCGGCACGAAGTACGTGAGGTCCGAGCCCTTGGCCGCGCTCTTGCGCATCACGCGGTCCTTGTCGTCGCCGAAATCGGTGGTGCGCAGCCACTGCGCGCCGTCTTCTTCATAGGTGTGGCCGGCCGCTACCAGACGCTGAATGGTGGCGTCGACCTTGCCCGTCGTGTACAGCGACGACTCCAGGAAATAGACGTCGAACTTCACGCCGAAGGCCTGGAGGTCGCGGTCCTGCTCCTCGCGCAGCGCCGCCACCGCGAAGCGCCGCACGGCGTCGCGGTCGGCGCCATCCGGGTCCTCGGGGTGTGCCGCGACGTAGCGCTCGGCGACCTCGCGGATGTACTCGCCGTGGTAGCCGCCTTCGGGCAGCTCGACCTTCCGGCCCCGCAGCTCCTGGATACGCGCCTGCACGCTCTGCGCCAGGTTCATGATCTGCGTGCCCGTGTCGTTGTAATAGAACTCGCGGGTCACGCGCCAGCCGGTCCACTCGAGCAGCGACGCGATGGCGTCGCCCAGCGCCGCCTGGCGCCCGTGGCCCACGTGCAGCGGGCCCGTCGGATTGGCCGAGACGAACTCCACGTTCACCGGCGCGCCGTGGCCGACGTCGGTCTTGCCGTAATTGCCGCCCGCGGCGAGCACCGCCGGCAGCACCGCGTGCACGTGGACGTCGGCGAGGAAGAAATTGATGAAGCCGGGGCCTGCGATCTCGGTTTTCTTGACGATGCCCGCCGGCAGCTCCAGCGCCGCCACGAGCTGCTCGGCTACGGCCCGCGGCTTGGCCTTCAGCGTCTTGGCGAGGACGAGGGCCACGTTCGTGGCGACGTCGCCGTGCTCGGCTTCACGCGGGCGCTCCAGCGCGACGTCGGGCACGGGCGCGCCCAGCCGCTCCGCGGCCCGGCGGAGCGCCGCGCGGATCGTCTCCTGGACCGTCACTTGTCGGTCGAATCTTTCTTGGGCTTCGATTCGGGCTTGGGCGCAGGGCTCGACTCGGGCTTGGACTCTTTGGCCTCAGTAGGCTCTTTCTTCTCGCCGGCGCGTTTGTAGTCGGTGATGTAGAAGCCCGAGCCCTTGAACACGAGCCCCGCCCCACCCGAGATGATACGCGCGGCCATCTTGCCGCACTTGGGGCAGCGGGCGCGTTTGGGGCCGGACATGGTCTGGGCGAACTTTTCGAACACGTGGCCCTGCGGGCAGCGGTACTCGTAGGTCGGCATCTCACAACATCTTAGCCGCACGCTCCAGCACGGTCAACCTTACCTCACCCCTGACCGCCTCTCCACGATTGTGGAGAGGGGGAACGGAATGCCGAGTTCGAGAATCAGGGATCGCATGACGTCCCCCCTCTCCCGACAGAGCCCGCCCTGAGCGCAGCGAAGGGGAGAGGGGGACAGGGGGAGAGCTACATGGATGTCGGCTTGTACTGCGATCGTCTGCTCGAAGCGGGCGGGGCGGCGCCCGTCCGTCACGGCACGGGCCCTAGGTCGCGCTTGTGCAGCTGATACTGCAGCGCGCCCGACGGGCAGCGCGCGACCTGCGCCGCCACGTCTTCCGGCGACGCCAGCTCGGGACGCACCCAGTGTTTGCGCTTCACGTCGAACACCAGCGGCAGGCCGCGGACGCACACGCCCGTGTGGCGGCAGAGCTCCGGGTCGAACGTGACAGTGATGTCGGGGGTCTCGTAGACCTGCAGACGCTTCGAGTTTTTATCCCGGTCGATATTCACCCCACACCTCCCGCAGTGTGTCCGCGATTTCTCCCAAGGTCGCCCGCGCGCGTACGGCATCGAGAACGCGCGGCATCAAGGCATCGGTTCCCCGGGCGGCGGCGCCCAGCGCGCCGAGCGCCTTTTTCGCGGCCGGGCCGTCGCGCCGGGCCCGGGACTCCGCCAGCCGCCGGCGTTGTCCTTCCGCGAGCGTCTGGTAATCGGGTTGCGCCGCGGTGGCGGCGGCGGAGTCGTCGTCGAAACGATTCACGCCCACCACCACGCGCTCGCCGCGCTCCACCTCTTGCTGCTGCTGATAGGCGCTCTGCGCGATCGCCTGCTGGAACGAGCCGCGCTCGATGGCCCGCGCCGCGCCGCCTTGTTGCTCGATGTCCTCGAGTAGCACGCGCGCCTCGCGTTCGATGCGGTCGGTGAGCGCCTCTACGTACCAGCTGCCGGCCAATGGGTCGACGACTTCGGGCACGCCGGTCTCGTGCGCGAGAATCTGCTGCGTGCGCAACGCCAGCGTGGCGCTCTGCGCCGTCGGCAGGGCCAGCGCCTCGTCGTACGCGTTGGTGTGGAGCGACTGCGTCCCGCCCAGCACCGCCGCGAGCGCCTGCAACGCCACCCGTACGACGTTATTGACTGGCTGCTGCGCCGTGAGCGTGGCGCCGCCGGTCTGCGTGTGGAACCGCAGGCGGCAGACTGATTCGTCGGCATTGAATTTCTCGCGCAGCAGGCGCGCCCACAGCCGGCGCGCGGCGCGGAACTTGGCGGCTTCCTCGAACAGGTCGGTGTAGCCCGCGAAGAAGAACGACAGCCGCGGCGCGAAGGCGTTCACGTCGAGCCCGGCGCCGATGGCGCGCCGCACGTATTCGAGACCGTTGGCGAACGTGAACGCGACTTCCTGCACCGCCGTCGCCCCCGCCTCGCGCATGTGATAGCCCGAGATCGAAATCGGATTGAAGCTCATGCCTTCGTCCGCCACCCACCGGAACACGTCGGCGATGAGCCGCAGCGATGGCTCGGGTGGATAGACGTACGTGCCACGCGCGATGTATTCCTTGAGGATGTCGTTCTGGATGGTGCCCTGGAGCGTGCCGTGCGGCACGCCCTGTTCGTCGCCCACCACCACGTACATCGCGAGCAGCGTGGCGGCCGTGGCGTTGATCGTCATCGACGTCGACACGCGGTCCAGCGGGATCTGATGGAACAGGCGCTCCAGATCGTCCACGGTGGCGATCGCGACGCCGACGCGCCCCACTTCGCCCTGCGCCATCGGGTGATCGGAGTCGTAGCCCATCTGGGTGGGCAAGTCGAAGGCGACGGAGAGGCCGGTCTGGCCCGCCGCGAGCAGATGGCGGAACCGCGCGTTGGTCTCCTCGGCCGTGCCGAAGCCCGCGTACTGGCGCATGGTCCACAGCTTGCCGCGGTACATCGAAGGGTGAACGCCGCGGGTGAACGGGAACGCCCCGGGCGCGCTGAGGTCGGTCGCCGGGTCACCGCTCCAATCGGAAGGGTCGTAGACGGGCTTCTGGTCCTTCACTTGACCTTGACCGCCGCCTCCGCGCACAGCAACTGCGTGGCGAACGCGACGTCCGCCTTGCTGCCGATCACGAGCGGCGTCTTCTGGTGCAGCTCGGTAGGCACGAGCTCCGAGATGTTCTTGCGGCCGTCGGTCGCCGCGCCGCCCGCCTGCTCCACCACCATCGCGAGCGGCGCCGCCTCGTACAGCAGGCGCAGCTTGCCCTGCTCCGAGCGCGAGTCGCCCGGATACATGAACACGCCGCCCGAAATCAGGTTGCGGTGGAAGTCCGCCACCAGCGAGCCGATGTAGCGCGCGTTCTTGGCCTGCATGACGCCGTCGCCCTGCTTGAACGCCGCCGCCACGCGCTGCGCCGCCGGCGACCAGCGGTTCCAGTTGCTCTCGTTCACGCTGTAGTACTTCCCCACTTCCGGCGTGCGGATGTGCGGGTGCGACAGCAGGAATTCGCCGATGGTGGGATCGAGCGTGAACCCGTGCACGCCCTGCCCCGTGGTGTAGACGAGCATCGTGCTCGAACCGTACAGGATGTACCCCGCCGCCACCTGTTTGCGGCCGGGCTGCAGGCAGTCGCGTTCCTGCGCCGGGGCGCTCTTGGGCGTCACACGTTTGTGGATCGAGAAGATCGTGCCGATCGACACGTTGACGTCGATGTTGGTCGAGCCGTCGAGCGGATCGTACAGCAGGACATACTTCCCTGCGGGCAGGCCCTCTGGCACGGGCACGGCGTGTTCATCTTCTTCGGACGCCATGATGCAGATGCGACCGGTGTGCTGCACGCTGTTGCGCACGGTCTCGTTGGCAAACACGTCGAGCTTCTGCTGCAGGTCGCCCGAAATGTTGACGGTGCCCAGCCCGCCGAGGATGTCGCTCAAACCGGCGCGACGCACCTGGCGGGAGATGATCTTGGCGGCAAGACACAGATCGTAGAGCAGGTTGGAGAGCTCGCCCGTGGCTTCCGGGTGGAGCCGCTCCTGCTCCATGATGTAGCGCTCAATCGTGATGACTGATGTCGGTGAATGCACGGTGTCCGTCGGTTCGATACGTGATGGTGCCGCTGCGATCCGTCCGCAGCACCGCAATGCCGTGTCGCGCCAACCGCTCCAGCACGTCGGGCGCCGGGTGGCCGTAGGTGTTGTGCGCGCCGACTGAAATCACGGCGAGCACCGGCCGGAGCTCGTCCAGCCAGGCCTCGCCCGTGGCGCTACGCGACCCGTGGTGCCCGACCTTGAGCACGTCCACCGGGCCCACCGTCCCCGCGAGCCGCGCTTCGACCGGCAGCCCGGCGTCGGCCATCAGGACGATGCGCGTGGTGCCGTACGTCACCAGCAGCACGACGCCGTGGTCGTTCACGTCCACCGGCGTCGCGATCCAGCCCGCGTCGGGACTCAGCACCTGCAGCGTCACCGAGTCGAGCGTCACGCGATCGCCCGCGCGCGCGGGACGCCACTCGGCGCCCGACGCTGCCACCGCCGCGAGCCACTCGAGGTAGAGCGGCCGGCCCAGCGGCTCGCCCGGCTCGAGCACCAGGCGTGGCGGAAAGGCGGCGATCACTGCCGGCAGGCCACCCAGGTGGTCGGCATCGCCGTGGGTGGCCACCACCACGGCGAGACTCTCGACGCCCTGCCGTCGCAAGAACGGGACCACGATGCGCCGGCCCGCGTCCAGCTGCGGCGTGCGCGGCCCGCCATCCACTTCGATCCAGCGTCCGGCGGGCGTGCGCAGCACGATCGCATCGCCCTGCCCGATGTCCAGGAAATGTATGGTGAGACAGCGACAATCGTCGAGAGACGCCGCGCCGAAGACCCCAATCCACAGGCCAATCGTGACGACGAACAGCGCCCGCGCGGCGAGCAGCCACGGGCGCCGCGGCGAATGCCACAACCACCACAATGCCGCGACGACGCCGAGCCACAGCGCAGCCGCGGGCCAGCCCGCCTGGCCGATCCAGTGGCCACCCGGGACCCAGTTGGACGCTTGCGCGGTCAGGTCGATCAGCTCGAGACCGAGTCCCGCGCCGGCCGCGATGAGGCGCGCCGCCCCCTGCCACAACGGCGCCAGCGTGAGCGCCAGGACGAGACCCGGCACGGCAATGCCCGCAATCGGCACGGCGACGAGGTTCGCGAGGACGCCGATCGGCGCCACCGTGCCGAACGCGAAGGCGGAGATCGGCGCGGTCGCGACGGTGGTGGCCGCGGCGGGGCCCAGCGCCCGCACCCACTTAGGCGCGCGCGCGAGCGCGCGGCCGGACCAGGAGATCGCGGCCACGGCCGCGACCGACAGCCAGAGCCCGACGGAGCGCGCCGCCCACGGGTCGCCCAGCAGGATCGCGAAGGCCGCGAGCGCGAGCGTCGCGTACGGCGTGACGACGCGTTCGCGCGCGCGGGCCACGCCCGCAAGGCCGAGGAGGATGGCGGCGCGCGTGGCGGGGGCCGGAAAGCCCAGCAGCCAGACGTAGGCGAAGGCGAGCGCCGCCGCTCCCAGCAGCCGCCAGCGCGGCGGCACACCCGCGAGCCGCAGGAAGAGCGCGAACCATCCCGCGAGAA
>WNGO01003376.1_pt1 | contig 10276 bp, 5 predicted proteins | sample 5400511 | NCBI WGS metagenome assembly WNGO01 (sample SAMN13153380, study PRJNA577476) | soil metagenome | isolation source: 20 cm soil or saprolite under Garry oak tree replicate 2 | place: USA:California | collected 2016-06-15
CGGTTGATCGTGGTCGACGATGACGGCATCGAGAGCGATCCGGTCGACACGCTGGTCACGATCGTGGCGCCGGTAGCGAGGAGTGATGTCGTCGCGCGAGCGCGGGAGGCTCGCGGTCGGGTGTTCTACGCCACCGGCGTGCTGCTCAACGCGCAGCACCTCGATGCCGATCAGCTGGACAACCACCGCGGGCTTGCGCGCGCGCTGGCGTACCTGCACGGCAGCGGCACGCTAGCGGGCCTCGAGGTGACATGGGAGAGAGCGACCGGCGGTCGCGGCGAGCGGCTCGTCGTGAAGCCCGGCATCGCGCTCGATCGGCTCGGACGGATCATCGAGGTGCCCCGCGACGCGCCCCTTCCGCTGGACTGCTGGTTCGACGAGCAGAGCGACGCCAACTTGATCGGCGGCTTCAAGCCATCGCTTCAAGGCGTGGTGGCGGACGTATTCGTGCGCCTGGCGCCTCGCGAGCCGGGTCCGACACCAGGCTCCGCGTATGAAGTGAAGCTCTACCTCCGGCAAGAGCCGGACCCGCCACCGCTCCCGCCGCCGACCTGGCCGGTGTTCATGCGTACGGACGGCGCCCAGAAGGACCTCCAGGACGCGATCTTCGCAGCCTGGGCGGCGTGGCACGAGGGCGACGACTCGTGCGACCAGGGCGGCCCCCGACCGCTCCCCGAACACGTCCTCGGACAGGATCCTACGTCGGTGTTCCTCGCGCGCTTGGTCCTCCCGGCCACCCTGCCGGCCAGCGGCGGGCGACCGATTCGCACCGCTCGAGAGGTGGCGGTTGACAACCGGAGCAGGCGGTTCGCATACCCCCCTGCTGCGCTCGCCCGGTGGGTCGGCTTATGAGGCCCGACGCGTAATCACGACCTCACACACACGGGCGCGACGAGCGGGCGGACCGTCGCCCCAGCGGGCTTCAGGTTGTTCTGCCCCAGCACGGCGTTGAACGCCGCGAGCGTCGCGCCATGGATCGCCATCCAGCTCGTCACCGCCGTCTTGAGCTCCGCGCACGCCGCCGCGTAGTCGCGCTGCATCGCCTCGGTGGGAGCCATGTCGCCGTTCTCGAGGGTGTTAATCTGGCGCACGAGATTGTTGTTCACACTCACGAAGGTGGGCGCCGGCCGAGCACCGCCTCCGAAAAAGCCGCCCCCACCCCGCCCGGGCTCCGGATCGCCGCCCAGTAGGGCGAGCGTCGAGTCCAAGCCCCGCGCCGCCGCGACCACCGCGGCCGGCAGAGTTGCTGCGGTATCGGCCGCCACCGCGGCGCGCAGCGCCGCGACCTGATGGTAGCCGTCCCACGCGGCTCGCATGCCGGCGATGAGCTTCGTCTGTAGGTCGTACTGCGCACGCAGGTCCGGTCCCCGAGCGGGAGAGCGGGGATCGTTCACCACCGTCAGGGCTTGCGTGTAGGCTTTATCGCCCACGCTCAGCTTGAGCGTGTACACGCCCGGGGGCACGAGCGGCCCCTCGGGAGAGGGTGGCGTCAGGCCCGGATTGGCGTTGATCTCGAACGTGTGGGTGAACGCCGGCGGAGCCTCGGCGCGCAGATCCCAAGTCACCCGGTTGGTGCCGGCCGCGGTGGGGAGCGGCTGCGGCGTGGCGATCCAGAAATTGGGCTCGGGCGGCTGAGCGGCTTCTTTCACAGGCTCGACGGCCGCGCTCGAGAGGTGGCGCACCACCGCGCCGCCTGCGTCCAGCACGTCGAGCGCAATCTCGCCTGCCGGCTGTGACGCCAGGTAGTAATAGATGATCGCGCCGTCGGGCGGGTTGAGGGCGTGCGGGACCTCGGGCGGGAACGGCGTATCCGCGCCCACATTGCGGCGCACGCGCACGGCGTCCCCGGGCGCGAACAGATGCACCGGCTCACGTGCCGTGGCGGGCGTGATCTGGCGCAGCGGCGAATAATCGTCCAGCACCCAGATGCCGCGGCCGTAGGTGCCGACCACCAGGTCGTTGCCGTGAATCACCATGTCGCGATACGACGTGGTGGGGAGATTGAGCTCGAGCGACTGCCAGTCGTCCCCGTCGTCGAACGAGACGTACATCCCGCTCTCCGTGCCCGCGAACAACAGGCCCGCCTTCTTGGTGTCCTCCCGGATCACCCGGGCGAAGCTGCCGCTCGGCTGGTCCTGAGGCAGTCCGCGCACGATCGCCGTCCACGTCTTGCCGTAGTCGTGCGTGCGGAACAAATACGGTTTGTAGTCGCCGGTGACGTGAAAATCCACCGCGACGTAGGCGGCGGCCGGATCGAAGTGCGACGCGTCGATCGCGAGGATGTCGCCCCGCCCGGGGACCGGCAGGTCGGGAATCGACACGTCGTCCCAGGTTTTGCCCTCGTCCTTGGTCAGCTTGATCAGGCCGTTGCTCGTGCCGGCCCAGATGACGCCCCGCCGCACGGTGGATAGGGCGAGCGACTGGATCGCGCCGCCGATGGCGGTGCCGGGTTCGCCGCGCCCGCGCAGGCTGTCGGGCGGCGGGGTGACGCCCTTGGGGTAGCCCAGGTCAGGGGACAGCTTGGTCCAGTGCATCCCGCCGTCGGTCGTGGCCATCACGAACTGCAATCCCGTGATCAGCTCGTGCTGGTTCCACGGCGCGAAGGCCAAGGGCTGCGAGATCGTGAGCCGTCCGTACAGGGCCGGATCGACGTTGGGACTCACGTTGATCCACTGCTCGCTCGGATAGGTGATCTTCACGATCCCTGAGCCGCTCGCGTACACGACGTCGGGGTTCAAGGGATCGGGAATCGTCGTGCCCCACTCCCACCCTGACACCGGATCCCAATCGAGCGGCGTGACCGCGCCCAGGTTGCCGCGGCTGCGCGTGCGGACGGCGCCCGCGTCCTGCTGCGACCCGTACACCCAGTAGGGAAACGAGTTGTCCACCGTGATGTGATAGATCTGGTCGGTCGACTGATTGTACCAGGAGCTCCAGGTCGCGCCGCCATCGAGCGTGACGACGGCGCCCTGATCGAGCCCCATGAGGATGCGCTGTCCGTTGGTGGGGTCGATCCAGATCTGCTGCGGGTCGTCGCCGCCGGGAGCGCCCTTAAGACCGGTGAAGGTGTTGCCGCCGTCGGTGGACTTGTAGCTCGCGGTGTTGACGGTGTAGACGACATCGGGGTTCTTGGGGTCGACGTAGACGCCGCAGTTGTAGCCCCCCTGGCCGTTGGCGATGCGCCGATCGGCGGCGTCCATCTGGCGCCAAGTGGTGCCGCCGTCGTCGGAGCGGTACAGGCCGAAGTTGCCGATCAAGAACATGCGCTGCGCGTTGGTATTCATCGCCACGGCCACCGACGTCCGGCCGGTAAGGCGCGGCAGGCCGCCTCCCGTGATCTCGTGCCACGTGAGACCCTTGTCTGTAGACTTGAAGAGCTTCGTCTGTGTGGGCCCCGCCCCACCTCCACCACCTCCACCACCTCCACCACCCCCACCTCCTCCCCCCGCTGGCGGTACTCGGGCCGGACCCGTGATGGGCACCACGTAGTGCCGCACGCTGGTCGCGAGCACCACCTCGGGCCGGTCCGCGGCCCAGGTGATCTTCTGCAGGCCTGTCGAGTCGTCCACGTACAGGGTCTTGGTCCACGTCCTGCCACCATCGGTCGAGCGGAACACTCCGCGGCTCTCGCTCTTCTTATGGACGTCTCCCTGGGCTGCGATCATCACCAGGTTGGGATCGTGCGGATCGACCAGGATCGACGGGATCTGCCTGGTCGAGTCGAGCCCGACGTGTTGCCAGGTCTTGCCGGCATCGACCGACTTGTAGACGCCGTTGCCTTCGTTGATGCCGCCGCCCGAGATCAGGTCGCCCATGCCGACGTAGATCACGTTGGGGTCGGAGGGGGCGACTTCGACGGCGCCGACCGAGGACGCGGCGGTGATCGCATCGAAGATGGGAGTCCAGGTTTCACCGGCGCTGGTGGTTTTCCAGACGCCGCCCGCGGGCAGCCCGATATAGAAAACGCCGGGCTGGCCGATGGCGCCTGAGACGGCCGAGATGCGCCCGCCACGGAAGGGGCCGAGGTTGCGCCAGACGAGTCCGGAGAGGAGGCCGGGAGCGACGGGCGGCGGAGCGGAGGGCCAGAAAGTGGCGAATGCACCAAAGGTGACGAACAGGAGTGCGAAGCCGGAGAGCCGGGTCGGCATGGACGAACTCGCGAGTTGTGGGGGTGGCGGCACGTAATCATACGTCAGGTAGATCCTTCGCGCCTGCGGCGCTCAGGATGACACGCGCCTGCGGCGCTCAGGATGACAGGCTAAAAAGCGGCGCTGTCATCCTGAGCGAGCGCGCGGCACGCGCGCGAGCGAAGGATCCCTAGAGTGTCCCCGCGCCCGCCTTCTGCTGCGCGTCCTTCCTCACGAGCGCGAAGCCGACGGTGTTGAAGTTGTACTCGGCGACCTCTGTGAATAGCCGCTTGGCCTCTGCGGCATCGCCCGCGCCCTCCGTCGCCACCGCGAGCTGGTACTTGACGTACGGGTCGAGCAGGTTGCCCAGCCGCAGGTGGCCTGCCGCCTCGCGATACTTGCCCTGATAGAGAGCGATGAAGCCCTCGAGCTGGTGCATCGGCTCGAGCTTGCGCGGGTTCGCGTCGGGCGCCAGCACCTGGCCGATCTGGTCGGCCTGCTTCTGGGCAGCTGCGTAGTCGCCCCGGCGCGCGGCCCACCACCCTGCGAAGTACGCGATGGTGGCCTGCTGGCCCCGCCGGTACGCCGGATTCCCGGCCTCGTCGGCCTGCTGCAGCAGCAGCGGCTCGAGCTGCTTGAGTGCCTGCTCCGCCGCCCGGTTGCGCGTGTGAGTCGCGATGACCGCGACATTGGTGAGGGCCGCCACCTTCGCGGTCTTGGGGTCCGGGACCCCCATGCCGTCGACCGCAGCGACCAGCCGGTTGAGCTCGTCGATGGCGGCAGCGGGATCGCCGGCGTATACGCTGACGTAGGCGCGGAACGGAGCATAAGCCGCCTTCTCGTTGGCGCGGCCGACGGCTACGCCAGAGTCGTAGTCGGCCCGCGCCGCGGCATAATCGCCCAGGAACGTGTTCGCGTGTCCGAGCTTCACGAGCAGAATCGCGTCGCGCGGATTGAGCTCGTGGCCCCGCATGTATTCCTCGCGCGCTTTGGCCAGGTTGCGTTGCGCCCGGTAGACGTCACCGAGCAAGGTGTGTGTTCCAGCCTCGTTCGGCGCTAACGCCTCCGCTTGCTGCATGTGCTGCAACGCTTGGGCGAAATCGCGCGGCTCCCCGAACAGATACGACAGGCCCATGGCGGTGTGCCCCGCGTACAAGCGGGGTGCCAACTCCAGGGCCTTGGCAATCGAGGCCCGCGCCTCCGTGTTGTAGTTCATGGCACCCTGTACGCCGGCGAGGGCCAGCCAGGCGCGCGGGCTGTCGGGATACTTTCCGACCAGCTGCCGCCCGAGCGCCAGTTGGCCCACCAGGTCGTTGTCGAATCCCTTGCGCGCCATCTGGATCTGGAGGCGTTCGGCGTCCGAAGCGCCGGCCGCGTGCTGCTCGGCCTGCGCCAGGTTGGTCTTGAACTCATCCAGCGAGTTCGCCGTGTTGGCGACGTTCAAGAAGGCAAAGGCGAAGCTCGGGTCTGCCGCGACCGCCTCCTTGAAGTGCACGTTCGCGTCGATGAAGCGGGCGAGATCGAGCTCGCGCTGGCCCTTGAGGAAGTGGTCCCGCGCAACCGCCGAGGATGTGGTGATGGGGTGCTGCATGACCGCGCTCGTGATGGGATCGAGCGTGGATCGAGGGTCCTGCGCGACAGCGCCGGCGTACCAGCCGACGGACGCGAACAGCACCGTCAGGACTGACCGCATCGTCGCCTCCTTTGTGGGGGAGCGTAGGTGAACGCGGCCGAACATGCCGGGCGGTCGGGGGGGTCACAAGAGGAATTCCCGAGTTTTGACAGCTTCTGGACAGCGTGATGACAGTCAGAATCTGAAGCGCTCAAGCAGATCCTTCGCGCCTGCGGCGCTCAGGATGACAGGCTCGCTTGCTCTTTCCTTTTCAATCCCCGCTGCCGGACGGCGCTGTCATCCTGAGCGAGCGCGCGGAACGCGCGCGAGCGAAGGATCCCTCCGCTTGACAGCGTAGAACTACAGTTGTAAATCTACGCCTGTAGATCAACCGTGAGGCCAAGCATGTCAGGTCGCCATCAACTCACCGAGCTGCAACTCGCCATCATGCGGGTCATCTGGGACCGGAGTGAAGCAACGGTCCAGGAGATCTGGGAAGCCTTGCACGCCGAGCGAGGGCTCGCCCAAACCACGGTCGCCACCATGCTCTCGCGTCTCGAGCGCCGGGGTGTCGTCACGCGGCGGGCCCAGGCCCGGCAGTACCACTACCGCGCCGCGGTGACCGAACAGGAGGTGCAGCACTCGATGGTCGGAGAGCTGACCGAGCGCCTGTTCGATGGCGACGTCACGGCGCTGGTCCAGCACCTCCTCTCGGGCGAAGACGTGAGCCCGGGTGATATCGCCAAGATCCGCGACATGATCGAGCGCGTCGAAACGAACGCCCCGGAGACCCCATGAGCGCCTTCGCCTCCAGCCTGTTCGCCTGGCTTCTCACGTATTTGATCCACAGCACCGTGCTGCTCGGCGTTGCGTGGCTGGTGACCCGGCCCCGTCGTCTCGAGCCCGCAGCTCGAGAGCTCCTCTGGAAGGTGGCGCTCGTCGCGGGGCTCGTGACCGGCACCATCCAGTCGCGCCTCCAGCTCAGAACCCACGCGGCGGTGACGCTGCCCGCTGCCGCATCGCCCGCAGCGCCGAGTGTGCGCGAGCCCGCGATCGTCCCGAGCAACGAGTCACCGGTTGGAACCACCTCCCCAACCTCCAGAACCTCCACAACCTCCACAACCTCCGCGGCCCTCCGCGCGGCGCTCCCCCTGCTCACCGTACTCCTGTGGGCCGCAGTCGCGCTCGGCTCGTCGCTCTATTACGTCGCGCGACGCTTGATCCTGGTCGGCCGCCTGGCCGACCGGCGCGCCGTGAGCGACGGACCCCTCGCCGCCACGCTCGCCGAGCTGCAGCGCAGCACCGGATACCGGCACCGCGTTCACCTCACGATGGCCCGAACCATCTCGAGTCCCGTGGCGCTCGGTCTCTCCGAGATCTGCGTGCCCGAATTGGCCCTTTCCGAACTGGGCGTCGAGCAGCAGCGCAGCATGCTGGCGCACGAGCTGGCCCATCTGGCGCGGCGCGATTCCCTGTGGCTCGGGGGCGCCAGCCTGATCGAGCGGTTCTTCTTCTTCCAGCCCCTCAACCGGCTGGCGCGCCGCGAGCTCGAGACGACGGCTGAATACCTGAGTGACGAGTGGGCCATGCGAAAGACCGGATCGCCCGTCGCCCTCGCGAAATGTCTGGCCACAGTGGCCGAATGGATCCAGGCGTCTCCGCTGGGCGTGCCGGTGGCCGGCCTGGCCGAACGACGCTCGCTGCTGGTCTCTCGCATCGCCCGCCTGCTCGACGAGCGCCTGCGCTCGAGCCCCGCCTCGCGGCGCGGCTGGGCCGTCGCCGCGGGGCTGGGCGTGGTCGTGACCATCGCGGCGGCCCCACGCGTCTCGCAGGGAGTCGCGGCGGCGGGGACGACGCCGGACACCACCGTAGTTCGCAAGCCCACGGCCGCCCGTACAAGCGAGGACACCGCTGTTGTCCTGGCGCTGATCGCTCGGCTGAAAGATGAGAACGCCGGAGTGCGCAGTGCCGCCGCGCGGTCGCTCGGACACCTGGGCGATCCGCGGGCCGTGTTGCCCCTGATCGCCGTGCTCGCGGACTCGGACGGCGAGGTGCGCTCGGCGGCCGTGGACGCGCTGGCCGATCTCGGCGACCCGAGAGCCATCGGCCCGATCGCCGGCCTGCTCAAAGACCCCGTCGCCGACGTGAAGCGCAACGCGCTGGGCGCGCTGTCGCATTTCGACCAGGGAGTGCCCACGGCGCCGGTCGTGGCACTGCTGGACGACCCCGACGCCGACGTGCGCCGTGAGGCGATCGATCTGCTCGAACACCTCCACGCCCGCTCGGCGGCCGGCGCCATCGCCCGGCTGATTCACGACCCGTCGCCCGACGTGCGCCGCTCCGTCGTGCAAGTGCTGGGCAACCTGGGCGCCCAGAGCGCCGCCGCCGCCATCACCGACGCGTTGAGTGACGGCAGCGCCGACGTGCGGCAGGCGGCGCTGGGGGCGCTCAACGACCTGAAGGCCCCAATCGCCGACGCCACCCTCTCGGGTCTGATGAAGGATCCGAGCGCGGACGTGCGCCAGCGAGCTGCGGAGCTCGCCGGCGAGCGCTCGCTGATCGCCGCGATTCCCCAGCTGCGGCGCTTGATCGACGATCCCAGGAGCGACGTGCGCGAGGCCGCTACACAAGCTCTGGGCCACATTGCCGACCCGGCGGCCCGGCAGGCGCTCCAGGCCGCGCTCCAGTCTCCCGACCCCAAGGTGCGGCGCGCCGCCGCCGAAGCGCTGGGGCAGGATCGATGATCCGCGCCCTGCACTTCCTCGTCCTCTCGTTGGCGGCGGGCGGCCCCGGGCGGGGCGGCGCCGATTCCGCCCGAGTGGCGTCGCTGCTCTCCGCCCTCGCGCACACCGACCCCGTGATCTGCGATCTGATCGGGGATCAACTCGGCAATTTCTGGATGGGCGGCGAACCGGGCCGCCTGGGACGCTTCGACGACGCACCCAACGTCCAGGGAGCGAAGGACTCACTCGCGGGGACCATCACCGATCCGCGGGCAGTGTCGCTCCTGGTCGCGACGCTCGGCGCGGAGAACCCGTGCGTGCGACGCGTCGCGGCGAAGCTGCTGGGCAGGAGCGCCGTGTCCGCCGCCGGGCTCCGGGGGTTGCTCGACAACCCCGCGCCGCGCATTCGGGAGAGTGCCGCCTTCGCGGCGGGGGTCGGCGAGCGGCGCGACGTGAGGGCTGCGCTCGAACACCAGCTGGCGGACACCGCTACGGGACCGGCGGCCATGGCCGCGTGGGCCCTGGGAGCGGTCCAGGATCCCGCGTCCGCTGCGGCGTTACAGGGCGCGGTGCGCGCCGCGTCGCCGCGGGTGCGGCTGGCGGGTGCCTGGGCCCTGGGTCAGTTCGAAGACGCCAGCTTCGCGAAGGACGTGCTGCCGCTGCTGCGGGAGACCGATCCGGTCATGCGCGCCACCGCCGCGGAGGCGCTGGGACGAATGAAGAGCCCGCGCGTCGGTGCCGCCCTGGTCGGCGCGCTCAACGACCGCAATGACGCGGTCCGGCGCGCAGCGGTGCGCGCGCTCGCGGACCTGCACGAGCAGTCCGCGGTAGCGCCGCTCGAGCGGCTGCTCCTGAACGATCCCGATCCGGAAGTGCAGCGCGAATGCGCCCGCGCCCTCGGCGAGCTGCGGGCGTCGCGTTCACTCGATCCGTTGGCCCGGGCGCTCGCGGACCCGGACGTAGAGGTCCAGCGCGCCGCCGCCAACGCGATCGGGGAGCTCGAGGACGTGACCAAGGCGCCGGCCGCCCTGGTTCGGGCCACGACATCGCCGGACCTGGACCTGCGGCGCCACGCCACCCAGTCACTCGCCAAGATCGGCGATCTGGCTACGGTGCAGGCCCTTGCGGACCGGCTGGGAGACGAAGACAAAGACGTCCGTCTCGCCGCAGTGGAGGGGCTGGGCGAGATGAAGGTCGCGTCCGCGATCCCCGGGCTGACCCGGGCCTTGAACGACCGCGATCCCGAGGTGCGGCGCGCTGCGGCGGAAGCGCTGGGGAAGACGCAGGAGTAGTCTCTAGGGAGACATCAGTCTCTGATACAGTTGCACCGTCTCCGCCGCGGGCTTCGTCTCGAGCTGCTTTCGCAACACCCGTTCCACTCGCTGGTAGAGCTGCTGCACCTGCGACCGCTCGCCCAGCCTGGCGTAACAGGTCATGAGGCCGCGGTACGCCCGCTCGTCGAGCTCGTCTCGCGCCACGAGGCGGCGCCATGCCTCGGCCGCGTCGGCCCAACGTTCCCGCTTCATGTGCCGCTCACCCAAAGCGACGAGCGCGCCGACGTACTTATTGCGCAGCCGGTCGCGCAGCTCGAGATGCCAGTCGCCCACCACTTCGTGCTCCAGGAAATCGCCACCGTACAGCGTCAGCGCCTCCTCGAGCAGCGTCGTATCGCCGTCCTTCCGGAGTCGCGCGAGGCCCGCGGTGGCGTCGCGCTCGAAGCGACTGGCGTCGAAATCCACCGCGACCCGTGAGTCCACCGAGTACTGGTCGTTCGAGAGCGTCACCCAGTGTGCGCCGCCCAGGGTTTTGCGGAG
>WNGO01003377.1_pt1 | contig 10276 bp, 10 predicted proteins | sample 5400511 | NCBI WGS metagenome assembly WNGO01 (sample SAMN13153380, study PRJNA577476) | soil metagenome | isolation source: 20 cm soil or saprolite under Garry oak tree replicate 2 | place: USA:California | collected 2016-06-15
GTTCCGGAGGCAGGCGCATCGGTCGCCCGCGAAATGCAGCGCCGGCTCGCCGATCTGCAACAACATGTTGGCGCTCTAGCCGCGAAACGGGTTCTGTTCGTTGTTTGGACTCAGCCGCTCATCTCCGTTGGCAAGGACACGTTTATCGCGGATGCGTTGCGCCACGCGGGAGCCGTCTCCATCGTGGATTCCGAGCAAGGATGGCCGCAGGTTAGCCTGGAAGAAGTCGCCCGGCTGCAGCCTGAATTCCTTGTTTTCGCGGATTCGCATTCCGACTCCGCTTTCCCAGCTGTCGAAATGCTCGCCACGCTTCCCGGATGGAGCATCTTGGATGCCGTGAGCAATCGCCGCTTTGCGGTGATCAGCGATGCCGTAAATCGGCCCGCCCCGCGGATCGTCACGGCTATCGAAGATCTCGCCAAGCAGCTTCACCCGGATGCCTTCGTTGAAAAACCGGAGAACGGCAAGGAAAAGATGGAGAAGGAGAATCTCCCGCCAGACCAGCCGCCCTCGTGGCATTATTCCTTTTCCCCCGATGCCCTTCAAGACCGCTTGACGACTCCTGGAGGCCGCGCATGCGCCCACTGACGCTTCGGCGCCTCTTCCTCGAATGTTCGATCCTGGTGCTGATTCTGTTCGTGGTGGTGGTCATCGCCGTGAAGTTTGGCGCTGTGCCCGTTTCGCTCTACGCCCTCGGCCGGGATCTTTGGCACGTTCTTTTGGGCCAGCGCGCCGATCTCTCCAGTGATTATGTCTTGATCATCAAGAATATTCGTTTGCCGCGCATCCTTCTCGGCATCATTGTTGGCGCGTCGCTCTCCGTCGCGGGAACCAGTTTTCAAGCGCTGCTGCGCAATCCGCTGGCCGATCCTTACGTGCTTGGCGTCTCCATGGGTGCTTCGCTGGGTTCCATCCTAGCGCTGATCGCGGAGCCACATCTTTCGATTTCACCGGCGCTTGCCTCCCTGCTGACTCCGCTGGGCGCTTTTCTCGGAGCGGGTGCGACGATTGCCGCGGTCTATTTTCTGGGCCGCCGGGAGGGCCAGATCGATAGCGCCACGCTGCTCCTCGGCGGCGTTATTATCTCCTCGTTCCTCTCGGCCATCATCATGTTCCTGATGAACACGCTCAGCGGCAATCTCCGCGGTCTATCGTTCTGGTTGATGGGCGATCTCTCCACGCCCTTGCAGAAAAGCGCCTACTGGTTCCTGGGAATCGGGTTCCTTTTGGCCGCCGGTGCGATTTACACCACCGCCGCGGATTTGAATTTACTTCTGTCCGGAGAGAAGGAAGCGATGCATCTGGGCGTGGACGTGCCGCGTGTGCGCCTGGTGGTCTACATTGCCGCGTCTCTGCTGACTGGATTGGCCGTCTCCGTGAGTGGTGCCATCGGCTACGTCGGCCTGATTGTGCCTCACGCGATACGCTTCATTTTCGGATCGGACCATCGCACTTTATTGCCGACCGCTGCACTCGGCGGGGCCATTGCTTTGGTCTTTGCGGACACGCTGGCGCGCACGATCGTTGCCCCGACGGAAGTTTCCGTCGGCGCCGTCACCGCCGTTGTCGGCGCGCCGCTCTTCATTTACCTGCTTCGCCGGAGGCTCTCATGAGCGCCGGTTCAGCTCACGCGCGGCATCTTGCCGAGGCCGGCCGCTTGGCCAACGAAATACGCTTGAGCGTCGAACAGGTCAGTTACGCGTATTCGGCAAATCCCGCGCAAGCTCCGCTTTTCACTCTGGAAGCGACAAGTTTTCAGGCCAAGCCTGGCGAAATCGTTGCCATCCTCGGACCAAACGCCAGCGGTAAATCCACCCTGTTGCATTTGATCTCCGGCGCTCTCGCGCCCCTGTCCGGACGGGTTCTGCTCAACGGATTCGTCACTCAATCGCTTACGCCGCGCACCCGCGCGCAGCGCATCGCCGTGGTCCAGCAGGAGAGCGCTTTGCTCTTCCCCGCGCGCGCCTGGGAATTCGTCCTGCAAGGCCGCCATTCCCATCGCCGCTCGCTGCGGTTCGAATCGGAAGACGATGTCTTGATCGCGAAAAACGCCCTGGCCCAGGTCGGTGCCGCTGATCTCAGCGACCGCTGGATGAATCAAATTTCCGGCGGGGAAAAGCAGCGCGTGATCCTCGCGCGCGCTTTGGCTCAACAGCCGCTGCTCCTGCTGCTCGATGAGCCCACTCTCCACTTGGATATCGCCGCGCAGATCGGCTTGCTGGATGCTCTCCGGCGGCTCGCCGCGGAGAACCGCTATACCGTCGTGGTCGTGACGCACGAATTGAACCTCGCGGCGGAGTATGCCGATCAAGTTGTGTTGATGCAGCGCGGCCGATGTTTGCGCGTCGGCCCCCCGGCAAGCATTTATCAGCGCGAATTGCTCGAACAAGTTTTCCAGACGCCGCTCTCCGTGGAACTCGGTTCCTCGGGGCGGCCACGGGTCACCGTTTTGTCTGGAACGTAATGTAGGGGCGAACTTTAGTTCGCCCTTCTTATCGCTAACCCCAATCCTGCGGCCCCGCGCTGCAGACCACATTCACCGCGAACTTCGTGCTCGGGAAGACGGATTGCCGGTTCCAGCCTGCCTCTTCGGAATCGCCAAGTAGTAAGCCGTCGCCGCCGCGCGACTGTAAGGCGGATTAAGTGTATGCGCAGGCCACTGCGGCCAGTCGCTCCTTCGCTGGGCGACGCCGCGGGAAGGCCCCGCAACGGTCCTGATTCGAACGGGCCGGAGCTACCGCCAAGCCAGGAGACCGGCGAAGTTCGCAGCCGTGCGATTCATATTTGTCGCATCGGACAACCTTCAACTCCCGCGCGAGAGGGAGCGGAGGACAAAATGAAAACGACTCTTCTTCGAACTGTTTTGCTTTTCTTCTCAGTCTCCGTAGTTAGCTTTTCCTTGCAAGCACAAAGCAATTCACCCGACGCGTATCTTTCCGGAACACTCATCGATGCCAGTGGCGCCGGTGTCGGCGGCATCCAAGTGACCGCTAGCCTGGAAAATCAGCCAAATGCCCAGATTTGGTCAGCCATCTCCACCACAGTCGGCGAATACTCCCTCTCCGTTCCAGCAGGCCGTTACCATGTGCACTTCGGCCGGACTCCTTTTGTACCTCGTGATTTCGCTCTCGACCTCGCTGCTGGCGTGTCGCGCACACTCAGTTTCCGGCTCGATCTCGAGCTTCTGTCTTCAAGCGTCGTCGTAACCGCTCAGGCGGAACCCACTTTGGCACAGGAGACAACCGCGCCGGTAACGGTTATCACGCGGGAGGAGATCGCCGCCCGGCAAGCGGTCTCGCTGCCGGATTTGCTTCTATACGTGCCGGGCATTTCGATTGGCCGGACAGGTGCCGAAGGCGGGACCGCGTCCATTTTCCTCAACGGCGGAAATTCCAATTTCACCAAAGTGCTCGTTGATGGCACGTCCATTAATCCTCCCGGCGGTGCCGTCGATTTCTCCAATCTCACCCTGGACAACATCGATAAAGTGGAAATCGTTCGCGGAGCCGAAAGCGCCATGTACGGCACCGATGCGGTTTCCGGCGTCATCCAGCTCTTCACCCACCGTGGCTCCACGCGCATTCCGGAGTTCACCGTCTTTGGTGAAGGTGGCACTTTTTCCTCGGGTCGCGGCGGAGCACAACTCAGCGGATTGCTCGGCGCGTGCGACTATTCCGCCGCCGCATCCTACCTGCAGACCGACGGCCAGGGACCAAACGATGATTTTCTGAATCGCACCCTCTCCGGCAATTTCGGCTACGCCTTCAGTGACACCAATCAGCTCCGCCTGATGCTGCGCAACAACGACAGCATCGCAGGGATCCCCGGACAAACCTCGTTCGAACCGCCCAACCTGGGCCAGCGATATCTTCAGCATATTTTCAGCGCCGGCGCCCGGTGGGTTTTTGCCACTGGCAAGCACTGGCGCCCGGAGATCAGCGCCGGGGAATCTTACACTCGCCAGAACAACGACGACCCGGTGAACGGGAACAGCCGGTTTCAGTATAACCGCGCTAACGCGAGCGCTCAATTGAGCTATCTGCTTTCGAACTTCGGCGTCACCGCAGGCTATCAATACGAAGTCGAAAACGCTTTCCTTACGTTCATCATTGTCCCGCACGCTCGCCGGAACAATCAGGCGGGATTTCTGGATTTCCGCTACCGGCCGCATCGCCGCGTTTCTCTGAATTTCGGCGGGCGCGCCGAAGCCAATGCCAATTTTGGCACGCGCGTTGTTCCACGCGCCGGAACAGCCCTGGTCTTGCGTTACGGAAAGGGATTTTGGGGCGACACGCTGTACCGGGTCTTCTACGGTCAAGGCATCAAGGAGCCACGCTTCGACCAAATCTATGGCGACAACTTCGGCGACTTCGGTAATCCGTCTCTGAAACCTGAAGAAAGCAAGACTTGGACTACTGGCATCGACCAGAAACTTCTCAACGATCGCGTACGGCTGTCCACCGAATACTTTTCTAGCCGCTTCTATGACATTGTCAGCTTTGAGTTCTGCACGCCCAATCCTCCGCCCGCTACAGGCAACACCTGCAACATCACCATTCCGGGAGCGGGCCCCGACTTTGGGTATTACTTCAACACCGACCTTGCTCGCGCCAGAGGAGTTAATCTGACCGGAGAAGCCAGGTTTACCCACTGGCTGAACTTGGCGGGAAATTACACCTATGACGATACCCGGATTCTTAAAGCGCCTAATGCCTTCGACCCGACGGAGACAGCTGGCAACAGGCTTTTGCGGCGGCCGGCAAACTCTGGTTCGCTTACCCTCAACGCTGCCTTCCGCCGGGTCAACTTTGCCTTGGCTGGTTATTTCACCAGTGCGCGAACCGACAGCGATTTTCTCGGATTAGGCTTCACCCGCAATCCCGGTTATGCGCGCTTCGATATCGCCACGCATTACGACATCGGCCGCGGCGTTTCGCTCTACGCTCGCGCCGCCAATCTATTCGACAAGCAATACCAAGACGCCCTCGGCTATCCCGCTCTTGGCCGCGATTTCCGCCTGGGCCTGAAGTATCGTTTCGCCGGCCGAAACTAGTTTCCTTCTGTGTAGGGGCGCAGCACCGCTGCGCCCCATCTCGGCAAGGTCTATCGCTCTTTGGAGGTTTTCTTGACGTCACCCGAACTCACCCTCTTCTGCTGGAGCGGCGGCAAAGACAGCGCCATGGCGCTGTACACGCTGCTCCAAGAGAAACACTTCCGCGTCGTCGCTCTTCTCACCACCCTCACGGAAGGCTACGATCGCATCGCCATGCACGGCGTCCGCCGCGAACTCCTCGAGCGCCAAGCTCGCTCCATCGGCCTCCCGCTCCACGAAGTTCGCATCCCCCCGCAATCCGTCAATCCCGTCTACGAAGTGCGCATGGAAGAAGCGCTCCACCTCTTCTACAACCAAGGCGTTCGAACGGTCGCCTTCGGCGACATCTTCCTCGAAGACCTGCGCGCCTACCGCGAGAAAAATCTTGCCCGCGTCGGCATGACCGCCCTCTTCCCCCTCTGGAAACGCGATACCCGAGAGCTAGTCCAGTTCTTTCACGATCAGCATTTTCGCGCCGTCGCCGCTTGCGTCGACACCAAAGTTCTCGATCCCAGCTTCGCCGGCCGCGAACTGGACGAATCTTTCTTCCACGATCTTCCGCCCCACGCCGACCCTTGTGGCGAAAACGGCGAGTTCCACACTTTCGTCTTCGATGGCCCGATTTTTCAATCTCCCATTCCCGTTCGAACGGGAGACGTTGTGAACCGCGATGGCTTTGTGTTTTGTGATTTATTGCCGCAAATGGAGGAAGCAACAAAATGAACACCGAAATATCCCAAAAAGAAACTCTGCTCTATCGCACATTGCTTGCGCTCGCCCTTATCGCGCTTGCCGCCGCCTTGCGCATGGCTCCGCATCCGTGGAATTTCACGCCGGTCGGCGCGATGGCGCTCTTCTCCGGCGCGGTCCTCAAGGACCGCCGCCTCGCCTTCATCTTTCCGCTTGTTGCGCTGTTCGCGGGAGATGTCTTCATCGGCTTTCACAAATTACTCCCCATCGTCTACGCCAGTTTCCTCGTAAATGTTGCCATTGGCCTCTGGCTGCGTGACCGTCGCACCGTCGCCCGCATCACATTCGCCACGCTCCTCGGCGCCATCCAGTTTTTCATCGTCACGAATTTCGCCGTCTGGCAATTCCTGAGCGGCTTTCCGCATACCGCTTCCGGTCTCGCCGCTTGCTACATCGCCGGCATTCCGTTCTTCTGGAACACTCTGGCGGGCGACGCCGTCTACGCCGCGCTACTCTTCGGCGGCTACGCGCTTGCCGAGCGTTTGCTTCCCGTCCTGCGCCCGCTTTCACTGAAAACTGACAACTGAGAACTGGCAACCGCGCCGGTGCTATAATCTTCACTCCTTTATGGCGAAATTCACTCCAGAGGAAACGTCCATCGCCCCCGAAGTCCTGGCGAAATACGAGCCCGTCATCGGCCTGGAAGTCCACGTCCAGCTGCTCACCAGAACGAAAATCTTCTGCGGCTGCTCGACGCGCTTCGGCGATCCGCCGAACACCAACGTCTGCCCCGTGTGTCTCGGCTTGCCCGGAACTCTCCCCGTCCTGAACAAACGCGCCGTCGAAATGGCCATGCGCGCCTCGCTGGCGCTGAATTGCACGGTCCACGAGCATTCGCGCTTCGCCCGCAAAAACTATTTCTACCCGGACCTGCCCAAGGGCTACCAAATCTCGCAATACGAATTGCCGCTCGCTACCGGCGGCTGGCTTGAAGTTGGTGGCGCCATAAGACGCATCGGCATCACGCGCCTACACCTGGAAGAAGACGCCGCAAAAAATCTTCACGAAGGCTTCGCGCAATCCACCCAGAAGACATACATCGACTACAACCGCTGCGGCACCCCGCTCAGCGAAATCGTCTCCGAGCCGGACATGCGCACACCCCAGGAGGCCTACGCCTACCTCACCACGCTCCGCCAGATCCTCCTCTACACCGGCGTCAGCGATTGCAACATGGAAGAAGGCTCGCTCCGCTGCGACGCCAACGTCAGCGTGCGCCCGCGCGGCTCGCAGGAGTTCGGCACCAAGGTCGAGGTAAAAAATCTCAACTCCTTCCGTTACCTCCAAAAAGCCCTCGAATACGAAATCGACCGCCACATCGGCGTCCTCGAATCCGGGGGCCGCATCTCGCAAGAAACCCGCCTCTGGAACCAGGCCGAAAGCCACACCGTCTCCATGCGTTCAAAAGAAAAGGCCCACGACTACCGCTATTTCCCCGAGCCGGACCTCCTTCCCGTCCACGTGAGCGCCGCCTGGCGGGACGAAATCCTGCGCACCCTCCCTGAACTCCCCGAAGCCAAGCGCGCGCGCTTCGTTAGCTCTTACGACATCACGCCTTATGACGCCGAAGTCTTGACTACCTCACGGACCCTTGCCGATTATTTTGAAGCCGTGGTCAAAGCCGGAGCCCCAGGCAAAGCCGCCGCCAACTGGATGCAGACCGAGCTTCTTCGCGGCTTGAAGGACTCCGGCAAGGAAATTAATGCCAGTCCAGTCGCGCCCGCCGCGCTCGCTGAATTGGTGAAGCTAGTCGAATCCGCCAAAATCACCGGCGCCATCGGGAAAAAAGTTTTCGCCACCATGTTCGAATCCGGCCGCGGTGCAGCAGAGATTATCGCCGCCGAAGGCCTCGGCGCGCAGGTCAGCGCCGCCGCCATCGAACAAGCCGCCCGCGAAATCATCGCCAAAGACCCGGCGAACGTCGCCAAGTTCAAAGCCGGCAACGAAGGCGTCTTCAAGTTTTTCGTCGGACAGGTCATGAAGGCCACGCGCGGCCAAGCCAGCCCGCAGGCCGTCAGCGACATCCTGCGCAAGCTGCTCTCCTAATTCCGGAGCAGGCTACTAACACGCGGGGTTTCGGTTCTTGTAGGGGCGCAGCACGCTGCGCCCTAACCAGCAAGATGCTGCGATTCATAAAGAGAGACTCTAATGCTCAAAGTAGGTTCCAAAGCCCCCGCCTTCCGCCTCCAATCCGACGAAGGCCAAGAAGTCGCGCTCAAAGACTTCGCGGGTCACCGTGTCCTGCTCTTTTTATTCCCCAAAGCCAACACCTCTGGTTGAACGATCGAAGCGTCCGAGTTTCGCGACGCAAAAGAAGACTTCCACAAGCTCGGCGTCGCCATCCTCGGCATGAGCGCCGATCCCGTCAAAGCCCAAGCCGCGTTCAGGGCCAAGCAAAATCTTAATTTTCCGTTGCTCAGCGATCCCACCCACAAGACCATCCAAAAGTTCGGTGCCTGGCAGAGAAAACAATTCATGGGCCGCACCTTCATGGGCATCGTGCGCAGTTCCTTCCTAATCGGCAAAACCGGCAAGATCGAGGAAGTCTGGCCCCTCGTCAAAGCCAAAGGCCACCCCGCCGCAGTGCTAAAACGCCTCTCGCAGAAATAGCCAGGGGCGGCAATCCGCTCAACAGGTCGCACCTTGGGTCCTGGAACCCCTCCAACCAAGGCCTTTCATCGATGCAAAGACGTTGCGAATCGGCGCGAAACTGCCATCACTACTATGGCAGAAGCGGTTCTCTACTTTGCTCCTGTCGCCTTCGTTTTCGCTATCCCTTGGAATTCCAGCGGCAAATGCCCGTCCACCAGCGCCGCCCCGCCGTCAACATCGATCAACTGGCCGGTAATCCAATCTGCCTTTTCGGAACAAATCATCGCCACCGCGTTGCCAACGTCCGACGGTGTTCCCAAACGCCCCATGGGCGTCCATCCGCGTTCCTGCCATTCTCGCAATCCGGTTTGGAATGCTTCCGGCAAGCTGTTCAGCACGCTGTCTTCGACCCAGCCCGGGCTGATCGTATTCACGGTGATGCTGCGGCTCGCCAGCGCCACCGCGAAATAGCGCACCAGCACTTCCATTGCTGCCTTTGCCGCGCCCATCGCCACCCAAGGTTGCCAGCTTCCAAATCGCCCGCCCGGCGCGAACGAGATGGCCACAATCCTTCCGCCCTTTGGCATCATCGCAGCCGCCTCGCGCGCTGCCACCAGGAATGCCTTCGCCTGCGAATCCATTGCTGTGTCCCATTTATCCAGCGTGATGTCCATCGGCGCTTCGTAAAAGGTCTGTGCTTCCGTTCGCGCGTTGCTGACGAATATATCGAGCGACCCGAATTCCGACCGGACTTGCTCGAAGATCCGGCGCACCTCTTCCGGCCGGCAAACGTCGGCCTGGACCAGGAATCCGTCCGACCCAAGTTTGCGGATTTTTCCTAAGGTCTCCTCCGCTGCCTCCCGGTTGCGATAGTAATGAACCGCGACGCGCGCTCCTTTTTCCGCCAGTTTCAGCGCGATGCCCCGGCCAATGCCCCTGGAACTCCCCGTGATCAGCACCTTTTTCCCTTGCAACGACATAGGCACCTCCACGACTGCCGCGCCGCATGTTAGTGCTACCCTTCGCCATCGTCAACGCCTCTCCATGGGTGTTTCCTCCCCTCACTCCACCCACTGTAAATATAAGAAAAAGACGTATTTGAATGAAATTTGATTTTTTCGGTTTCTTTTTATTGACGACCCGGTCACTACTCTGGTATACTATTCTTGTTCAGTAGTCCGCCTCGCCTTCTGCGAAACCCACTTCCAACTTGAATCTTTGATTTCTGGAGACTTCCAGTTCTTCCAATCTCTCCTTCGCACCTCCATCCGCGGCACTTCTCCCTCCGCGGTCCAGGACTCACTCTGACGAGCCGCACTATGTCTCTAGAGCTAACTCATTTAGATAGAAATGCTCGAAAAACACGCCTCTAACTACCTTTAGAATCAACAGGCTCGAAAGCCCCTCACTCGGATCCGACACCGTGCTGAATACAAAGGGGTTAGCGCGATAGCCGGTTACCGGTCCGCTTGCGACTTTCATATGAAAAACAATGAGAAACATAGGGGGGGCTGTTATGGTTAACTAATCACAGGGATTGAAGCGAGCACTGGCCTGCGTAGAGGGCCGCGGCAATTTGCTCGGCCCGCGCCGCGATTCGCCCTAGTTGATCGTTACGGTCGCCCGGGTCGTAAACGCCAGCCTTGTTTCGGCGGGAAACCCGATGTCCTTCTTTCCCGTCGCCGCTGCGCCGGCCGTTCCGGCTCCCGCCCCGGCCCCTGCTCCGATCGCTGCGCCCTTGCCGCCTCCAGCGAGCGCTCCAATAATCGCGCCGCCTGCCGCGCCGCCTCCGATGAACCCGGCATCCCGTTTGCCCTTGCCGCCCTCTGTTCTTCCGGCGGA
>WNGO01004127.1_pt1 | contig 10273 bp, 6 predicted proteins | sample 5400511 | NCBI WGS metagenome assembly WNGO01 (sample SAMN13153380, study PRJNA577476) | soil metagenome | isolation source: 20 cm soil or saprolite under Garry oak tree replicate 2 | place: USA:California | collected 2016-06-15
ATCGGGAAGGGCGTCTCGGAGCGGCGCATGCCTGCGAAGACCTCCGGCAACTGGTAGCTGAAATGCTGCGCCGCCGTGAGCATCCGCTGCGTGATGCGCTGAGCTTCCGGCCAGCGCGCGTAGCGAGCCAGACCGGCGGCGATCAGGGAATTGTCGTGTGGCCAGACCGTGCCGTTGTGGTACGAGAGCGGGTTGTAGCCCGCGTCGCCGGTCGACATCGTCCGCACGCCCCAGCCCGACCAGAGCTCGTCTCCCATCAGCTGGTCGACAACGGCATCGACACGGTTCGGCGCGACGATGCCGCTCCACAGGAGATGGCCGATGTTCGAGCAGAGGGAATCGACCTTTCGCTTCTCGGCGTCGAGCGCGAGTGCGTAGTACCCGCCGCGCTCCTCGACCCAAAACGCATCGTCGAAGCGCTGCCTCAGCTCCTCCGCCTCTCGTTCCAGCCGGGTCGCGAGCTCGCGGTCGCGCCACACGTCGCGCGCGAGCTCGGCGATGCGCCGCTTCGCGTCGTAGACGTAACCCTGCACCTCACACGGCGCAATCGGCACTTTCGCGAGGCTGCCGTCGTGGAAGCGCTGCGAATCCCAGGAGTCCTTCCACGACTGGTTGTCGAGGCCCCGTTCGGTGCGACGTTCGTACTCGACGAAACCGTCGCCGTCCCGGTCGCCGTACTTGTCGATCCAGTCGAGCGCCAGCATCGCTGGTCCCTTGAGATCCCGCACGAGCGCCGCGTCGTCCGTCCAGCGCCAGACCTCGGAGAGCAGGATGAGATAGAGGGGCGTCGCGTCGACCGTGCCGTAGTACCGCTCGAACCACGTGCGGGCAGCTTTTCCGTGCCGCACTTCGTGCACGATCTTCCCGGGCTCGGCATCGATCGTGGGATCGTCTTCCTTTGCCTGGAGCTCGGCGAGCACGCCGAGCGCAGTGCGCGCAAGCTCCGGACCGAAGACGAGTGTCTGCAGGCAGGTGATGATCGTGTCCCGGCCGAAGACCGTCATGAACCACGGGACGCCGGCACCGGGAAGCTTTCCGATCCCGGAACCGTCGGACTGCATCCTCAGCGACGCGAGATCCGACACCGACTGTCCGAACGAGTGCCCCAGCGCATCCCAGCTCGTACGGAGCTGAGGGACACGCAACTGCCAGGCGGCGAGGGAGTCGCGGACCCGGCCAACCTCTTCACCGAAGCGACGCTGCGCGAAGCGAGGAGTGACGAGCTCGCCGTCGGGCAGCGGAATCACTTCCACGTCCAGGCTCCACCTTTCCCTCGGCTGGAGAGTGAGACGGAACTTCACCGTGGAGCCGTCGACCTCTCCGCGCTGGGAGAAGATCACCTGTGTCTTCACCGGCGCATCGCCGTTGTCCGAGATCAGGAACTGGTTGCGCTCCTCGTCGTACTCGTTGGGCCTCGGCTCGGGCAACGGCTTCGCGCGCAACGGGTCCCCGAGCGCGAAGTCGTAGTCCTTCACGGCAAAGATGTCTGCGAAATCCGTGCCCACCTCGAGCTCGAGATCGAACTCGACCGGCTTCATGCCCTCGTTCTGGACGGCGAAGGAATCCTGCATCCCTTCACCGACGAACCGTTCGCGACGGATCGACAGCACGTCCTGGTCGAGGCCACCCGAGAGCGGGTTGCGCATGAAGAACGCGGCGGAGAAGTACTCGATCTTGTCCGAGGAGAGGAGAAGTGGACGATGGCCGTTGATCGTCAGCTTGAAGCGCGAGAGATACCGCGTGTCCTCGGAGAAGAGCCCTTCGCCCTGGTGATGGAGGTCGCCGACCTCATCGCAGATGCAGAAGGTCGCGCCTTCGAGGATTCGCAGCTGTCCGGGCATCAGGTCTCAGTACGAACTATGCGCCCCCCGGAGGACTGCGCAAGCGCCTTGACGACGATCTCGTCCACATTCATATGCGACGGCCGACTCACCGCGAACCGGATGCAGTCCGCGATGTCCTCCGGCGTCATCGCATCGACGCCCTCGTAGACCTTGCCGGCCGTCTCCGCGTCGCCTCGGAAGCGGACGCGGGAGAACTCCGACTCGACGAGGCCGGCGTCGACGGTCGTGATGTGGATCGGGCGGCCGAGTAGGTCTTCGCGCAACGCATACGTGAAGCCACGCACGGCGAACTTCGAGGCCACGTAGACCGCCGCCTTCTCGTAGGCCTGCCGGCCGGCGATCGAGCCGATGTTGACGATGTAGCCCCCGTCGCGAATGTGTGGGAGAAAGAGCCGGGTCATGCGGATCAGGCCGTTCACGTTGGTCTCCAGAACCGTGCGCTCGTCGTCTTCCGTGCTTTCGTCGAAGAGATCCCGGCCGAGCGCGAGGCCGGCGGCGTTGACGAGGATGTCGACGGCGGCCAGCTCGTCGATCGCTGCTTGCACAAAGCGTTCGCAGCTGCCCGGATCGGTCACGTCCAGTTCCAGAGCTACCGCCGGCGGCTGGATCCGCTCGACGCGGCGCGCTCCGCCGACGACGCGCGCTCCCTCGCGAGCGAGGACGAGCGCGGTCGCCGCACCGATGCCGCTGGACGCGCCGGTGACGACCGCCGACTTTCCTTCCAGGCTGGGCACCGCGAGAGCCTAACGGCCGAGCGGACCGCGGCGCGCAACCGCTTCGCCCAACTCGACCGTGGTGGTCGCGGGCTCGGCATGCTCGACCTGCAGCGTCGTGTGCGTCAGGCCGAAACGGTCCGACAGCATCAGCTCGAGCCGGCGACGCGCGGCATGGCAGTCCGCACCGGGCGTGACCAGGACGTGGGCAGAAAGGGCCGGAAAGCCGCTCGTCACCGTCCACACGTGCAGGTCGTGCACCTCGACCACGTCCTGCTCGGCCACGAGCGCGCGGCCGATCGCGTCGGGATCGGTGTCCCGCGGCGCCCGCTCGAGAAAGATGAGCGTCGACTCACGGAGGAGCTGCACGCTCGACCAGAGCATGAGGGCAGCCACTGCGAGGCTCGCGATCGGGTCGAAGCGGTCCCACCCAGTCGCAAGGATGAGCCCCCCGGCAAGTGCCGCAGCTCCGAAGGCCGCGACATCCGTCAAGACGTGCAGAAACGCGCCGCGAACGTTGAGGCTCTCGCGGCTGGCCCGCGCCAGGACGAGGCTCGCAGCGACACTCGCCGCGACACCGCCGAGGGCGACCACGAGCACGAGCCCGCCGCGCACGTCGCTCGGATCGACGAGCCGGTGCACCGCCGACCAGACGACCCAGAGCGCGATCAGGCCGAGTGTGATCCCGTTGGCTTGAGCGGCGAGGATCTCGAGGCGCGAGTAGCCAAACGTCCAGCGTCCGGCTGCGGGGCGCGCGGCCACCGCCGAAGCGACCAGCGCGAACGTCAGCGCGGCTGCGTCGGTGATCAGGTGACCCGCGTCGGCGAGGAGCGCGAGCGAGTGGCCGATCGTCCCGGCGACGATCTCCGCCGCGATGAGGAGCACGACGAGCAGGAGCGCGATCGTCAGCGCTCGGCGGTCGGTCGCCAGCCGGTGTTCGTGTTCGTGGGCCGTGCGAAGAGGTTAGTCGGTGACATCCACCGGAACGCGCCACGGGCCCTGTCGGCGGCCGCCTGTCCGCTCGATCGCCCGCATTCCCGGCAGGAAGAACGCACCGAGGGTCACGGCGCCGCCGAGTGCCGCCGCCCCGACGAGAGTCGCACGCGCGCCGAAGACCGCCGCCACGGGCGCCGTCAAAGCGAACGAGAGTGGCAGCAGGCCGATCGAGATCAGCCAGTCGAGACTCGAGACCCGGCCCAGCATCGAACCGGGAACATGGTGTTGCTTGATCGTTGCCCAGACGATCGTGCCCGCCGCCTCGAGTCCGTTGAAGACGAGACAGACGAGCATCAACTCCCAGGTCGCGTTGGCGATCCCGTAGCCCGCGATCACGAGCGTCGCGATCGTCCACGTCATGTACATGACCGTGACGTCTCTGCGCGGATGACCGCGGTGTCCCATGAACGCCGCGCCGCCGACGGCCCCGAGACCGCCGGCCGCCAACACGAGGCCGAGCGTGCCGGCGGACGCGTGCAAGTCGTTCTTCACCAGGTAGGGGAGAAGCACCTCGACGGGACCGAGGAAGACCAGGTAGGCGATCGCCGCGGAAAGCAGCGTGCCCCAGAGCCACACACGCTGGCGAACGAAGCGGAGGCCTTCCTTGAGCGCAGCAACGTTGGACGACTCGATCTCGACGCGGCGACGCGCGCGCCGCGGCATCAACAGCACGGCCACGAGGCAGGCTGCGAACGAGGCGGCGTCGATCGCGAACGCTATGCCCGCCGACGCAGCCACCAGGGCTCCACCCGCGACGGGGCCGACGAGCCGCATGGCTATGGGGCGCACGAATTGGTCGAGCGCGTTGGCCGCCGGCAGATCCGACTTCGGCAGCAATTCCGGCAAGATCGCGTCGAAGGACGGCGTGAAGAAGGCCGTACCGATTCCGTAAAACGCGACGAGGACGACCAGCTCCCAGAAGCGCAGCGCGCCCATCAGGACGAGAGCCGCGAGGACGGCGACGGCGACGGCGCGGAGACCGTCTGCCCAGGCCATGACGACCCGCCGGTCGCGCCGGTCGCTGACGACGCCGCCGACAAGTAAGAAGGCAATCGTCGGAATCGTCATGCCGATGCCCACGATCGACAGTGCCGCAGGCGCGTTCCAGAGCGAGTAGCTCTCCCACGCGATCGCGATGAGGAAGATGCCGTCGCCGACGAGCGAGATCGTCATCCCCGTCCAGAGGATTCGGAAGTCGCGGTGTCTGAGCGGCGACAGCAGGTTGCCGCGACCAATCCCTCCCGGTCGGTCGAGCGCCTCGTGACTATGCTGCATTGGAGGCTGCTGACGACTCGACGTCTTCCTGAGTCGACTCGCCGGCAACCGTGAGGAACTTCGTCAACGCACCCGAATCCATCGGTCGTGCGAAGAGGAATCCCTGCCCCAGCTCGCACCCGAGCTCTTCGAGCGAACTGGCCTGCTCGGGAAGCTCGATTCCCTCCGCGACGACCTCGAGCGAGAGGCTCGTGCCGAGCGCGATGATCGCCGACGTCAGGGTGCTGTTCTCTTCCGCCCCGACGAACGATCGGTCCATCTTGAGAATGTCGACGGGGAATCGACTCAGATAGCTGAGTGACGAGTAGCCGGTTCCGAAGTCGTCCATCGCCAGCCGAATACCGAGCCCTTTGAGCTCGTGGAGCTGCATCATCGCGAAGTCGGTGTCGGTGAGCATCAGCGACTCGGTGATCTCGAGGACCAGTGCCGCCGCCGGCAGCCCTGTGACTTCGAGCGCCTGGCGCACGTCCGCCACGAGCGTTTCGGACTGCAGTTGCCTGACGGAGAGGTTGACACTCATCGTCAACGGCGCGGTCCTCGGGAAGGACTCCTGGAGACGAGCGCCTTCGCGGCAGGCCGTTTCCAGGATCCAGCGCCCCATCGGGATGATCAAGCCCGTCTCCTCGGCCACCGGAATGAACTGGATCGGCGGAATCATGCCGCGCGTGGGATGGTTCCAGCGCACGAGCGCCTCGACGCCAAGAATTTCGCGGTCGGATAGCCTCACGACCGGCTGGTAGTGCAACTCGAGCTGATCCATGGTCAGCGCGTGCTGCAGATCCGATCGGAGCTCGAGTCGTTCGACAACCCGCTCGTGCATCGTCGGCTCGAAGACGCGGTAGCTGCCCTTGCTGTCGCGCTTGGCCATGTACATCGCGACGTCGGCGTTGCGCAGGAGCTCGGACGCCTCGGGCGTCTCGATGTCCTCGCCGACCAGGCAGATCCCCACGCTCGCCCGTGGAAACACGTTCTTGCCCTCGATCTCGATCGGGAGGTCGAGCGCTCGCAGGATTCGCGCGGCCGCGTCGGCAGCATCCGATGAGCCTGCAACGCCATCGAGCAGGACGGCGAACTCGTCTCCTCCGAAGCGTGCGACGGTGTCGCCAGGGCGAACGGCGATCTTCAGCCGGCGTCCGACCTCTTGCAAGACCTCGTCCCCCGCAGCGTGACCCAGGCTGTCGTTCACGGTCTTGAAGTCGTCGAGGTCGATGAACATGACGGCGATCTCGTGCACGCCGCGCTGCGTGCGCATCAGGGCGTGCTCGACTCGGTCGGAGAACAACGCACGGTTGGCGAGCTTCGTGACCGGGTCGTGGAAAGCCTGGTGAGCGAGCTGCTCCTCGAAAGCCTTGCGCTCGCTGACGTCGCGGCAGTTGAGCACGATGCCGCGAACGTGCTCGTCATGGAGGAGGTCGGTGTGCTGGACCTCGAACCTCAGAGTCGCGCCGTCCTTGTGACTGACCGAGCACTCGATCGTGTGCGCCTCGCCGTCGCCCGAGCCGTCGACGGCGATCAGTTGCGCGAGCAGCGGCCGGTCGGTCTCGCTCAGGAGCCGGTCGAACCGCGTCCCCTCGACCTCGTCGACGCGGAAGCCGAGCAATCGCTCCACCGATGGGCTCTGGTACGTGATGAGGCCATCTGCGTCCAGAACCGTGATCAAGTCGCTGGAGTGCGCAACGAGGGAGCGGAAACGGGCCTCGCTCTGGCGTCGATGGAGATCCTCTGCCAGCGATGCTCCTTCGACTGCGAGCGAAACCTGTGTCGCGAGGGCGCCGAGCGCGTCGATGAGATCGCGCCTCAAGCTCACCGGCGACGAGATGACGATCGCGCCGCGGACCTCGCCGCGAACGGTCAGAGGAGCAACGATCGTGGTGTTCCCTTCAGGAAGCCTCAGGTCGCCTCGGACATAAGGGGGTGGGTCGGAATGCAACACGCGAAGCGAGCCCGAACGCTCCTGTAAGAGCCAGTCGCACGTTCCCTGACCGACGCGACCGCCGGTGGCACCATCGGACGAGGCCTCGACGACCGCTGTGCCTTCCGACACGAGGACGAGTCGCACGGGCGGCTCGGCGGCGAGCAGGCGATGGACGGCGGAGATGGCAGCCTCTGCGACTTGCTCATGACCGGCTGCCGCGACGAGCTCGACGCCCGCCCCGCGAAGGGCACGTTCGCGCGAGACGACGCGCGCCTCCTGGCGCACGAGGCCGGCCATCCTCGCGACGACCAGCAGAAAGAGAACCGCAGAAGCAATGATCAGAACGAGCAGGTCGGGGTTGCCGAGCGCCTGGACGAAGCGAATGCCCGGCGCGATCAGACAGGCGCTGCCGAGCAGCGTAAGCCGGAGGGGAGTCAGACGCGTGCCAAGCTCCGGCGCCCCCTCCTCGAGCGAGCGCATCGACGGGTGCAGCGCCGCCGCGCCCCACAGAAGGTAATAGAGGATCCAACCGGCGTCGTAGATCAGCTGGTGGTTGTACGTGTTCTTCAGCAACGCATAGTTGTAGGCCGAGTCCGTGGCCATCAGGCAGACAATGCTGCTGACGAGGAACCAAAACGCCGGCGTGCGCTTCCCGGCATCGACCGCGAGCCTGATCGCAGCCGCGAGCAGCAGAACGTCGCCGAGTGGATACGCGACCGACACCGCGTTGGCCAGCACGGACAGACCGGTGAGGTGGATGTTCGGCGCGATCAGGAAGACCCAGGACAGGAGGCCGATACCGATCGTGAGGATCAGCGCGTCGATGAGCGCGGTCCGATCGGGCCGCGGGTTGCGTCGCTTGATCAGGATGAACAGTCCCGCCATGAGGACGGGATAGACCAGGAGATAGAGCGCGTCGCCGATCGACGGGAAGCCGACATCCGCGCCGAGCAGCTTGGGATAGCTGTACGTGTAGAGGTCGCCGCTGAAGAAGAGGAACTGTCCTGCCGCGAAGAGCCACCACGCCGCACGAGCGCGTGGCTTGTGCATACGGATTCCGACGACGATCGCGACGACGCCGGAAAGGCCGAGCGTGTTGATCAGCGGTCCGTTTCCGGCGAGCGCCGGAGCGAACAGATACAGCCCTGTGAGAACGGCGGTCCCCGTCAGGTACCAGATCCAGACCTGGTCCCGCGCGTTCTTGGGCAGGGCAAGGCGTCTCATGCGGCGCGCTCGCTCGTGCGTGCCGGCTGAAGGTCGAAGACGTTTACGAGCCGGCCGAGCACGTCGATCAGTTGCTCGATCTCGGCGTCGGTGTTCGCGGCCGTGAGCTGGACGCGGAATCCGACCTCGCTCCTTGGAACGAGCGGATAGGCGGCAAGCGTCACGTAGATGCCGTTGTCGAAGAGGTACCGCCCGACGGCGTCGATGTCCTCGTGGCGTGCGAGTGGCACCTCGATGATGGGGAATCCAGATCGATTCGGCGTGTGGACGCCGAGGCGGTCGAGCTCGTTGAGCACGGTCGCCGTCTTGCGCCAGAGATCGGCGCGAATGGCGTCACCGCGCTTCTCGTTCACGTCCAGTCCGACGAGGACGGTCGCGAGCGAGGCGATCGGAGACGGACCGGAATAGAGATACGGCGGAGCGGCCGTCTTCAGCAGGCGCTTCAGCTCCGGCGAGCACGTCAAGAAGGCGACGAGCGAGGAGTAGGCCTTCGACAGTCCCGAGACGAGCACGACGTTGTCGTACGTTTCGCCGGCGTAACGAACGATGCTGTTTCCGCGGTTGCCGTACGGGCTGAGCTCGTCGTCGCTTCGCTCGCCGATGACACCGAACCCGTGGGCGTCGTCGACGTACAAGAGGGCGTCATAGGCGCGAGCGAGCCGTGCGAAGGCCGGCAAATCGACCGCGTTGCCGGTCATGCTGTTCACGCCGTCGATACAGATCAAGCGCGGCGAAGGACCGTTCTCTTTGAGGAGCCGCTCAAGATCGTCGGCGTCCTCGAATTGGAACCTCTTCAGCGTCGCGCCACGGGCACCGGCGAGCTGGCAGCCCTCGTAAATCGTCTTGTGCGCTCGGGATTCGACGTAGATCGTGCCGCTTCCCGCCAGCACGGGAATCACGGACATATGGATCAGCGTGATCGTCGGCAGGACCAGCGTGTCCTCGGCGCCGACCAGTGCGGCGAGGCGTTCCTCGATCTGCGAGTACAGAACAGGACTTCCAAGCAGGCGTGACCAACTCGGATGCGTCCCCCACTTCCGGAGAAACTCCGGGATGGCGTCGATGATCTCGCGATCGAGGTCGAGCCCCAGGTAGTTGCAAGACGCGAAGTCCGCAAGCCACTTGTCGCCGACGCGAATCATGCGACCGTCGATCTCCTCGATCACCGCGTCGCTCATCGGATGAGAGCGTCCGAGTTCGTCGAGGTCATGGCAGGCCGCGAGCCACTTGTCGATCCAAGCGGGAGCGGCCAACCCAGCCCTGGGGCCGGCGGATGCGCGCGCAGTCACTCAGCCACCATCGGCCGGATCCGACTCGATCTTGAGGGTCCAGCCGAGGGCCTCGACAACAGGAGTCAACACCTCGTCCGGATCGCAGGTCGAGGGGCCGCCGGACACCTAGTTCGACCCGTTCATGGCGGCTGGCTCTTGCTGGACCTCGGCGACCACCGGTCTCCGAGCGCGTATCCCCAAGTCATGAACAGGATGGTGCGAGCGCCGGTGGCGGAGATCTTCTGGTGCAAGTCGCGCGCGAATGGATAGGTGCTGCGCAGCCACCGCTCCTCGGGCAACGAGAGCAGCCAGCTCTTCTCCTGAAGCACGACGACGTCCCAGTGGACCTCGCGCAGAAGCTTTGTCAGCCCGTCGTCCTTGGCAGCCTGGTGCAGGCTCCACCCAGGCGCGGCGTACTCGACGGAAAAGATCGGTCTCGCTCCTGGATCGGCGGCCGCAAGATCGTGGACGAGCGCCGGTAGTGAGTTCTTGAAGGTGAAGCTGTTGCCGACGAACAGGACACGAAGGCCCGGACGGCTGCCGCGTGCGAGCGCGATGTCTCCCCGTAGAGTCGGTGCGAACAAGGAGCGCGCGAGCCCGACGTGGACGAGCCCCGCGTAGACCGTGAGCCCGAGGACGATTCCACAGACAGCGCAAGCGAGTAGTCCCAGCACGCGGCGCATGCCGCAGGCATCGGCAGTGACCGGACGGCGCTTGACCCGCGGCAAGACCTCAAGCAGGCTCGTTCGACGTCCGATGCTCGGCCAATGTCACTTTCGTCCGTCGTCGACGTAGGCCTGAGACTCATCGCCGTGGCGCTCGTCGTTTTCGGAATCCTGGTCTTGCTGATGGCGGTGGTGGCTTCGCCCTCCAGCCATGAGGCGCCGCGCTGGGTTCATGTGTTGTCGGCAGTGCCCTTCTTCTGTGCCGCAACCCTCTTCAACCGCCTTGGCTCAATCGTGCGGCGAGCGCGCTCCGATTGAGCGCGTCGTCAGATCGACCGCAGGTCTGCAACCTCAGGCGAGTCGTGTTGAA
>WNGO01011253.1_pt1 | contig 10273 bp, 12 predicted proteins | sample 5400511 | NCBI WGS metagenome assembly WNGO01 (sample SAMN13153380, study PRJNA577476) | soil metagenome | isolation source: 20 cm soil or saprolite under Garry oak tree replicate 2 | place: USA:California | collected 2016-06-15
TGAGGAACGTCGGGACCTTATAGCGTGGATCAGGTCTACACGCGCACCACAAACTATACCAAGCAGCAATTCATTACTTCGCTCACTGCTGAATACACGACCATCGGTGCCTTGAACACCGCGTGGGCATCGACTTACACGCAGTTTGCAACGACGGGAACAGCCGTAAGCGGTGAGGCATTTGCTACTGGAAACGGAGCAACCTTAACTTTCAATCATACGCTCGCCCACACACCTGTGGACAAAAACAGTTTGGCAATTCTTGTCGGTGGAACTTTGGAGTTAGGGGACTTAGCAGATGGAACTCTAACCAGTTGCCAGCCCGCCGTGTGCCTCACGAGCGGCAGCCCCGGCGGGAGTATCGCCTCGGGGACTATCAATTACGCCACCGGAGCCGTCTCGATAACCTTTACCGCCGGAAATGCGCCTGGAAATGGTGTGGCAATTACTGATAACTACAACTACAACGGCTACTGTCATGGCACAGGTCTGGCCGATGAGTGTGGAAACAGCATGTGGATGGGGGATGCGTTTACTCTTGCAGGCGAAACCGCCGCGATGAAAACCGATGTGCAAAACCTGATGACGGCTTTGTGGGGCAAGGCATATAAGACGATGCACGACGCGATCCGTGCTGTTGACACAAATCACATGATAACTGCGTTACTCAGTCCCAACACCGACTCAAGAACGCAAACATTGCTGCCCGCGACGAACGCTTGTTCTGGCGGTTCTTGTATCGATATCTGGCTTGCTCCAGCGCAGGTAGGCACGAGCAGCGTAAAGGCAGTCACGTTGCAACCTACCAGTACTATTTATGATCTAACCGGGATTCCGATTTTAACTCAATCACCTTACCTAATGGCCGAGACGGATTCGGCGGAAGCCGGGATTGACTCCAACACCCCGGATTGTGTCAGTGAAACTACGCAAGCCGCCAGGGGCGCTGATTACTTTACATATGTTAGGAATGCGCTTACCCTCACAGCCTCGGATGGCACCTACCCGATTTCTGGCACCGAATACTGGGGACTCACTGACAACAGTTCCGCTTTTTGCAACGTGAATGGGATTGAGAATCTCGGCATAACGACACGGCACATAAACGCCTATGACGGTGTAGAACCAGCAACCGGCTCCGTGTCTTGTTCTGCGCCCAACGGATCGTTGACTTGTGGCAGCGAACCCGCACCGCTAGGTTCCGGTGTGCGGCCATTTGGCAGTTTTGTCGGAGATGCGACGCACGGCCTTATAGGAGGCAATGCTCTGTGGCTCGCCATTCCATTGTCTCCGGGGACGACCATCACGCCAAACGTTAAGGTGACTTCGGGAGTGACGATCAAGTGATGCCTGGTTACTTCTTATTGCCGCACGCAGCCATTCGTGGGATTTGCTGGACAATCAGAAGCATCTCCTTATAAGAAAAAAAATGTCGCTTAATCTCATTGTGCCGAGAGCAGCAAGGAACGCAGTTGTTCAAGGTATAGCCAATCTGGCTGTCTTTGCGGTCAATCCCGATCCTTACTGCGGGTCGCACTCCACCGCCGTAGGCGCAAGGCAATTGACGCAGGCGGCAAAAGTCCTCAAACGAAAGTAAAACGCGATGACCACGCTTTCGTGCGGAGAATTTCAGGACATGGTAACGATCGCGCTCATTTTCGCTACCAAGAACATAACGGGCACGTCTGTTGGCCTTCGTGCAAGTTTTGCAGAGTCCATGGAGACCGGTCTTGTTAGACGAGTCGCGGTAGAAGTCTGACGATGGAAGTCGTGCGCCCTTACCGTCATTGCAAGTAGGGCATCGTCTAAAGCCTCCGATAACTGGAGGCTTTCGTTTCCTGCCTGCGCCTGGTCTCCTGCCGCCACGGGGCACGATGTAAAGGTAACACATTCTTAATAGATTTGTTGCTCTAGATGTAACACTATCCTCTACGGTCTCCTTTATTGATTGATGCACGCCCTTTCAAAGAGCGAATTGCGCCGTCTTTTGGAGGCTGCTAAAGCCAGCCGCGAGCGCGATTGGCTGATGCTCCTAGTTGCCTTTTACCATGGCTTGCGCGTCTCGGAAGTGACGGGATTCACGGCAGATGCGGTACGTGACGGGCATCTCACGATCCAGCGACTCAAGGGCTCAATGAAGACCACGCAGGCGCTCGTTAAGCACCCAAATCCATTGTGGGACGAACGCACGGCGCTCATTGAATTCGCCAAAGAATCAACGCGCGGGCAGCCCGTATTTGCGATCTCGCGGCAGCATTTCTGGCGGCTCATGAGGAAGTACGGCAAGGCCGCCGGGATCCCGGCGCACAAGACTCATCCGCATGCACTCAAGCACACGATCGCCATGCAATCCATTAAAAGCGCGGGAGTTGAGAACGTGCGCCAACACCTCGGACACAAGTCGCTGGCCTCGACTGGCGCCTATTTGCGCGTCACCGACGACGAAGCGAACACCGCAGTTATGAAGGCTGTACGCGCCAGCCGTCTATGATTCCATTGATTGATCGCCCGAGTTTTCCATGGCATCCGTAAACGACTACTACGCGATCCGAAGCATTCCGGTTACTTCGGACGCCTGGACTCCGGTCACGACACCCATCGCGTGCAACACCTGGACCCTGCGCCCGCTTGCCGATGTCTACATTCGCACCGACTTTAGCGACCCGGGCACGGAAGACACGATTCCTGCGGGAGTGCAGGAAACGGCCATGCCAGTGCGCAGCGTGACAGCCGGACCGCGTTATCCGAACAGCACGACGATTTGCTTTTTGAAGGCTGTGACGGGATCGACCACCGTCAAGGCGAAGTTCCTATCATGAGGTGGATTTGCGGGGACGACCGCGTGGTTTCCCAGTGGACTTTCGAAGTCGCCACCACGCCGCTTGACGTGAAATTCCGGCCTTTTTGGCTAGGCGGGCAACGTCGGTTTTTTTGCGCCCCGGAGGGCAAGATGGGTCAATTGTGTATTTACGCGCCATAGGATGCGCGAGAGATTTTGCCCGCCTGTTGTTTATAGACAACGAATGGATAGAAAAGGGCCGCGCATTTTTCGGCTGCATCCAGACTCCGATGGAGATGTTTGCAGGTTCGCGCTGGAACTGGCCCTTGGCTATCGAACGTATTGGTGTGTTCCCCGGCGAAATATCGTGGCGTTACCGTTGGTGTTGTCCAATTTTTCATGTGGCGCTCCTGCCGCTCGTAGCGGCCGTCGATCTATAAGCAGGGTACCGTGGTGCCAATAGTTTGTCAAGTATTATTTTAATTTATTTTTGGGTCTGATTATGACCACGCTGTTTCCGAAACAGATTCAGAAGCCGCTCACGGCTACTGCGCCGCGCTGGGACTCGGTGCGCCGTTCGCTCTGGCGCCTTGCGGGCACGATTGCTCTCGCTCTCGTATTCAACTGCCTGATCTTTCTGCCGACCTACGCGCAGCTCCAGCAATCTGGCGGCGCCGGCAGTTCGGTGACGATCACAGGCTCGCTGCCCACCGGCTCAAACGTCATCGGCCACGTCATCAACGATGCTGGCGCGGCGGTCATTGGGCATGTGATTGTGGATACGACTTCGACGACGGCCGTCACACAAGCGACTGGCACGAACCTTCACACGGTCGTCGATTCGGGAACGATTACGGCCGTGACTGGAATCACGAATGCGCTCCCCGCCGGCGCGAATTCCATCGGCACGGTTCGCACTGCGCCACTCACGTCCTGCGGGGCGACGGTTGTGGACAGCGGAATTACGGCCATGCCCGCGTCAACGACCGCCGTGACCGGCATGAGCGCAACCGCGACCTGCATTGACAAGATTTATTTGAACAATACGCTCAGCAGCGCGGCGACCTGCGATGTGACCGATGTCACCGGGCCGATTTCCTATGTGACTGCGTTCTCGCTTCCGGGGAATTCCAACATGCTGCTCTTGTTTGGCGGCATCAAGTTCGCGGGTGGCGTGAAATGGTCCTGCTCGACGGGAACGGTGAAGGGTCAGGCGCTTGGCTACCAGTAGCATGAAACGCTTTGCCATTCTCGCGGCGCTGGTATTTGTTTTCGCTAGCGAAGCGCGCGCACAGGTGAATCCGTCGGGTTCCACGAATCCCTGCCAGAATCCCGCAGCGATTCTGCAAAGCACCGGAGTCACGACCTCGGGCACGACCGCGGTGCAGATCATCGCTCTCAGCGGCACGCTCAAGATTTACATTTGCTCGCTCACGGTCATCAACCAGAGCGGCACGCAGCCTGTCACATTTTCACTGGTGCAGGGCACGGGAACGAATTGCGCGACCGGACAGACCGTGGTTGTGCCTGCATTTGCCACGCCAGCAAACACGCTCTTTGCCTTTGCGAATCCCGTGAGCGCAGGCGTCGCAGGCAACGCGCTGTGTTACCTACAAACGGGCACAACGCCGGTCACGAAGGTGCAGATCACCTACGTGCAATAAATGATCGAACAAGCGCGGAGAGTAGAGCGGTCCTTTGAGAGACTTGAATCGTTCCCGTCACCGTTGCTCGCCTCGATCACGCGGCAGTTGCGCCAGGAAGTGATTGCGCTCGTGCGCGCCGTACACACTCCAAGCACGATCGTGGTTCGCAAGTGCCAATGCTGGCGCGTAAAGAAGAAAGCGCGCGTACCGAAATGGAAGAACTGGACGCAGTTCGGCCAGATATAGATGGCTCGTGGCGGCAAAAGAGAAGGAGCGGGACGCAAGTCGAAGCCGAGGCTGCCAGAAGTCACGAACAAAGCCTGGGCGGCCGTGCTTCTCGACGCGCTTCACAAGAAAGAAGACTCGAAGGAGTCAGCGGAAATCAAAGGCTGGCGCAAGCTGTGGGACGCCGAGGAATTGCGGATCCGTTTGGACTCGCGCAAATATCTCTACGACCAAGCGCACGGCAAGGCCACGCAGCCGATTGACCACGGAGCGGGCGGCCCGATCAAAGTGGAGATTACGACCAACGTGAAGATGGCTGATCCGCATGACGCATGATCGAAACAATGGACGGAGTCGCGCGTTACCTCTACAAAGCCTACCCGCACCAGAAGGCTTTCCACGAATCGAAATGCAAGCACAGGCTTTTAGGCGGCGCTGCCGGCCCGGGCAAGACACTCGCGCTCATCGAAGATCACATGATGGCCTGCGCGATGTTCAATCTCGACGAAGGCCCGCAAGTCCACACGCTGATCGTCAGACGCACGCATCCGAAACTCTTCGATACGGTGATCACGCGCTTCCGCGAGAAGATTCCCAAGGAACTGTACCGGGACTTCAACGAATCGAAGGGCCTGGTGACTTGGCACAACGGCTCCTCGACCAAGTTCGGCTCGATGCAGCACGAGCACGATGTCTGGGGCTACCAGGGACAGTGGTACAAGATCGGCTACGACGAACTGACCGAGTTCACCTTCCCGCAGTGGCAGAACATCGCGGCATGGAATCGCTGCCCGGTCTCGAAACACTGCACGAAAGATGGCGCGACCAATCCGATCGGTATTGGGGCTGCCTGGGTCGAGGATTTGTTCGTCAAGAGGCAGGCGTGCGTCGAGATGGATGCGGGTCAGAAGGTCACATACAACCCTTCCGACTACGGCTATTTTCCGGCGACCTATCTCGACAATCCGATCTACGCGACGGATGCGCAGTACATTGCCAACCTCGACAGCTACCAGGGACCGATCAGCAAGGCGCTCAAAATGGGAATCTGGGGCGTGGCGGGCGGGTATTTCGATGGAGCGTGGGATGAAGCGGAGAACGTCTACCCCTCGGGCTCGGTCAAACTCGAGCCGTGGTGGCGCCGATGGCTTGGAGGCGATTGGGGATTCGATCACAACTCTGTCGTTCACTGGTTCGCAATGGATGATCTGGGCCTTGTCCGGATTTACCGCGAACTCGTGTGCAACCGCCACACTCCCGAAATGCTCGCGCAGTCGTTCTCTCACGACGCATTCGCCGAGAAGCAGGACGTCAACCCCATCGGATTGCGCGTCGGTGCTGTACTCCAAAAGGCTGGACTCGTTGCTCCCTCACCCTCCACAAAAGATAAGCCTGGAAGAGAGCAGATCCTGTACGACTATCTTAAATCGCGCGTTGTCACGGGTCGTTTCTTCAATGACGCCATCGGAAAAGAGGAGCCTGTCTACGAAGCCAAGCTGCAAATCGACGCCTCGTGTACGAACCTCATCCGCACGATCCCGAAAGCGCCACGGGACGAAGACAACCGCGAAGTCATCGCTGAGTTCCTCGGTGACGATGCGCTGCAATCATCCGGATATGGCCTTTACGCAATGTTTGGCAGACCGCATCAAAAGCCAGTCGATGTCCGCGTGCAGGAACGAATTGCCGCCGCGCAAATCAAGGACCCCACGAGCCAGATGATCTGGGCACAGAAATTCACGGAAGAGGAAAAGAAGAAGGGCGGCCCGATCCGCTACGGCGGGGGAAAGAAGAGGCCGCATTGGTGGCGCTAGGGCAGTGAGCCACTCAGAAAGAATACCTCTCCAAGGATTAGCGCGATAAGCAGCGGGGCGATGATTCCGAACACAATAGCCATACACAAAGGGACTGACCACCACTTATCGGATTGGATTGGCTTGGATAAAAGGGCTCTTCCAAGCGCGACAATTGCAAACATGCCTATAAAAGCTCCGACGCAGGCAAGAAGGAATCTCACTGTCGGTGGATATTAGCATGGCGGGGCTCGCCTTTCTGATTTTCGGGTTCTTCAGCGGTGCACTCTTTTGCTATTGGAAGCTCGCGGAGCTGCGCGATGGGTTTCCACATGAAGATTCCCGTGGCAAGAACGACAAACCCATTGAACATCGAGTGGTCTAGCGTAACTGCGATGATGGGCCTGAACTTTCCTCTTTTTATGGCACAGAGAGCATCGCTTGGGACGGACTATCTTTCCGTATCGCACGGCACTGCTGAGAAGGTTGTAACACCTGCGGCGACCAGGATGCCGAAGGTCCCACCACTTCATGTAATCGGGATGTTTTCTGCGCCATTTGCGGCCCTTCTGTCGAAGATGAACGCGATTTTTTCTTTCCCACTGAAGGCGATAGTTTGGGTGACTCCGAAACCAAAGCCGAGTAGCTTCAAGGCATTTCTTGTGGTTTTTTCGCCTATGTCTCGCGGCATAAACCTGGTGCCTTCCGGGGTATTTCGCTCGGTAGGCGCGCATGTAAGTTTTTCTGTTGAACATGATCTCTGACTCTATCACAAAGGAAAAACAAAAATGAGAAAGATTCTTTCGGCCGCATTTGCGGCCCTGCTGTTGTACTCAGCCTCGGCATTCGCTCAAACGCAGCAACCTCCGTTCGCAAGAGTGGACGGAGACTTCATCGCTTCGCGCTACAACTGGGAATACGGACAGGTCCGCACGCTCAACTCGGTCGGAGCCACAAGCGGCACGATCACGCTCAGCACGTCCTACGTGACTCTGCGCGACGGCTCGACCATCTATCCGTTCGCCATCACCGCCCCCATCACCATCGACCAGGGCAGCGCCGTGTCCGAGACCGTGATTCCCACGACGGTCAGCGGATGCGGCACGAACGCGCCGAACGCGACCTGCTCGATCACGGCGACGTTTCTGAACGCGCACGGGCCGAGCGCGGTCATTACTTCGGGAACCTTCGGACTTCAAGAAGCGATTAACGACGCGGCTGGATTTAACGGCGGCGGGCTTACCGCCAATCTCGGCGGCCAAGTCATTGTCGACCGCTCCTGGTCGGGCACGAGCTCGCAGATTTACGGCAACGCTGCGGGCAATACCACGGGCTCCGCACCTACGGGCAACGTCGTCGTGTTCTCGAACGTATCCATCGTCGACAAGCGCGGCATGGTGCCGGTGTACTGGAATCCAGCGCCGACGGTGACCACGATCCTTGCCACTCCCGCGACCCTGACGGCCCAGCTTGCTTGCGACGCGACGCACACGTTCTGCTCGGATGCGAGCGTCGCGGGTTCGGCGTCTTGGGGCGGCACGGTGTATGGCTGCATCACTTACGTCGACATCATGGGCAATGAGAGTCCTACTTGTTCGGCGACCGCCAGCTTTACTTCGGCTGCCAGCAAAGCGATCGACATCGCCTCGCCAGCGGCTTCGACGGGCGCAGTGGGATGGAAGCCCTACCTGTCCGTTTCGGCTGGCAGCTACGCTCTCGCCTATTCCATTCCTCTTGTGACGCAGGCGGGCGTATCGACTGGCGTCTGCACGCTCACCACTCTTGAGACCACGACACCCGCGTGCGCTGTCGCTAATGCGACCTACGGGCAAGCGGCCTCTACCACCGGAGCGGGCGGGCTATTCACTGCCGGCGGCGCACAGATTACCGGCTATCCCGTCGTGACCTCGCAGCTTGCTCCCGAAGTCGGCAGCGCCTCGGCCACGGCCTACAACCCGAACGACAACGGCCACACGGTCTATAGCTACGTGCCCGGCTCGCATCTGGGCATTTCCGGCGTCGTGGCGTATTCGCAGCCCTTTCCCATCGCGGTTGCGGCGCAGACGACTGTCGGCGAGGTTATCGGAACGATCCACCTGCCCCCGGGCTTCATGAATTATGTGGGGCGCTCGATCCGCATCTGCGGCCTGGCCTTCAAGACCAGCACGACCGCCGACACGATTTCCAATATTCAATTGTGGTGGGATGCCGAAGGCTCAAACGTCACGGCAGGCACGCCCGTGCAACTCACCGACGCGAGAGTCACGGCAACCTTGACCGGAGCCTCGAACTACCAGTTCTGCCAGAACATATCGACTACAGTCGCGGCGAGCACCGCTACCGGCGGAACGATCATTCCAGGTCAGGGATACATCATGGATGCCACAATCGCGGCAGGCACGGTGCATGCGGCCGCGCCAGAAGCTCTCGTGGCCGCCGTTGGCTCCTTGAACCTGGCCCTCAATTCACGGATTGAGATCCTCTACAATCACACGACCGGCACGGATGGATCAGGCGTGACACTGCAAGGGGTCACAGTAGAAGTCTTGAACTAATGCGCTACTCTGTACCTGCCCCGCACTCGTTCGCGGAGATTGGCCGGGCCGTCGGCGTTACAGGCGCGGGCGCCCGGAGGATATTTCTGCGGGCCATGCGGAAACTGCGGAGGATTCACAGGCTCAGAAGGGCGGGGCTAGCCGCATGATCGTCGTCGCTAGGATTTTCGGCTTCGTGGTTCTGGGGCTGTTTCTCGTTGCGGTAATTATTTGGTTCGCGCGTATAGACGAATGATCCGCTTCATCGAAACCGATGGGATGTGTCTCGACGTGGAGATCATGTATTTGATCTACGCTTGCCGCAGGAATCCGTCGTGGTGGAGGCCGTTTGTTAGAATTCCTCGAACGCAGATTCAAAAGCGCCTATCTCAACCTGCTTGAATCGGAACTGAAGCGCCTGCGGGAAGAGAATCGCCAGCTCATGAACTCGATTTTAGCTTCTCACGGAATGGGGCAGATCGAGGGACCGCGCACGGCGAAGAACATGCAGCCGCTCAAGCGTCCGGACTGGCTCACGTTCCGGCGCAAGATGGAAAGGGAATCCATGCGGCCAGTGCCGCCACAGGAGAAACCAAGTGCCTGACGAGCGACTGATGAAATTGCGCGATGAATTCCTTGAGCGTCACAAGGATGCGCATTATCTGGTCCTCAATGGCACGACCGGAGCTGTGCTTGGAGCCGTCTACTACGCGCCCGACTGGCACATTCAGGACGAAGTTATAGCCTACGATTTGAAACGCTTCTTCACGCTCGTCGAAGAAGCCGAGTTGATGCGAAACGAGGAAACCGATGCCTGATCTCGGCGGTGGCTACCAAATGAATCCGCAACTGGCGCAAGCCGCAGCGGACAGTTCGCAACCCCAGCAACCCGAAGGAAAAGTCCACGCGGCCGACGCGAAGTACAAGGATTCCGCCGACAACTGCGGAAGCTGCTCTCATTTCCAGGGCGACGGGCAGCCGTGCGATGTGCTGGTCGAGCCTGTGTCGGCCCAAGGATGGTGTTCGCTCTACTCGGAGGGACAACCCAATGCCAGCCCCCAGCAAGGCAATGCGCAGAGCGTCGGCAATAGCTCTCCACAACCCGGCCCAGCTCAACCCAGCCAACCGCTCGCTGCGTAAGATGAGCGATTCGCAGTTGAGGGATTTTGCATCCACGCCCGAGAAGGGCTTGCCCTACAAATCTCACGCACCAGGAAAGAGGAAGAAATGAGCGCAGTCGTAACCGTCATAGAGCTAGATCAATCAAAAGGAACCGTGAAGTTTTCGATGGACCTG
>WNGO01005163.1_pt1 | contig 10270 bp, 12 predicted proteins | sample 5400511 | NCBI WGS metagenome assembly WNGO01 (sample SAMN13153380, study PRJNA577476) | soil metagenome | isolation source: 20 cm soil or saprolite under Garry oak tree replicate 2 | place: USA:California | collected 2016-06-15
GAGCGATTTTTGCACGGAAGTAGCCGCTTTCGAGCAGACGCTCAGATCCTACGACAGACAGCGCAACGTGATGTCCCACGCCCGCGGCCGCTTCATAGGCGAGGAGGTTACGGGTTGATGTCTCGAAGAACTTCATCACCGCCGCGTCCTCCCAGGAAGGAGAGTTCGTTACATCAACGACCACCGACGCACCCCTCAGCGCTTCGGCCAGTCCCTCGCCCGTGAGTGTGTTGACGCCGGAATTGGGAGATGCGGCAACTGCTTCGTGCTCGTGCTCGCGCAACTTGGTAACGAGCTTTGACCCGATCAGTCCACTGCCGCCCATCACTACGATTTTCATGATTGCCACCTCTATTTTCCGTGTACCTCCATGCGTGCCTTCTGTCAAGCGCACGAATACGGTTCCTTAAAGTCCTGTTTGAAAGATGGTGGACGAGAGGGGATTCGAACCCCCGGCCTCCTCATTGCGAACAGCGGGGAAAATAAGCTAAGGCAAGGCGCCACAATCACTTAGCTATTTCAACGGGGCCCTGAATTGGCAAACCTGGCAAGCCGGTTTTCTCTTTTCAGTCCAGTTTCCAGTGAGAAGCCGGATAAAATCACGCGCGGTGCCTGTGCCTGTAACGACGACAAAGTCATTTTCGAGAACCCTCTGAATTGGACAACCCGGAGTTTTATCTTCGCGAAGCAGAGGGAGTACGAAAATGGGCCTCCCACTCCGGAGCCCAGTGGCGAAACTATCGTGCGAGGCCGCGACCGAGGAAAACGCAAAGAGGCGGAGCTTCATGCCCCCGCACCCAAGTTACCGGTGAGGCGAACTTACCAGTTAAGGGTTGTAGGTAACAGAGCAGCGACTTTTGGCCGGACTTTGGGTTGCTTTCTCCAGAAATCAATCGGGAGAAAGCCCGTTGGCTATCCGCCGCCGACGCAGTGGCTGAGTTGCGGCAGCAACTGACCCATTCGGTTGGGAAGTCGTGATACCGCGACGCATCGAAGCCAACGAAATTCATCGAACGCGACGATTGCCACAAGTCGTCGGATGGCGATTTTCGCCCACGTCCAAGGGAAAGCCACCGTTTTGCACATGCAAGTTTTGCACACGTGGTGAATATGGTGCGGCACGACTCCGCAAACGCCTCGGCTCTCCTGACGATGAATAGCCTCGCTGAGGATTAGGTCCCGGAAAACGCGGTATCGGAAAAGTTAAATCGGCGAAAAAGAACCTTACCGGTAAGGCTAACCGGGACTTAAGCCATCTTCGTTGTTATCTGTAACGAATACTCGACTGAGTGTGCGCGCTCGACAAGAAATCTCCGACCTAGAATATCTGCGAGGTGTTTCCACGTGGATTCTGAAGGGCACGTTTTTGGGTCTGCTGGCATTTGCAGCCTTTGCGGTGTCGTTCCTTAGGAATTATCAGGTCAGAGATGGGCGTATTAGCTTGTTTGCGCTTCGCTATCTGACGATTCAGAATCCCTGGTTTTGGGCCGCTTTCGTTCTGATCGTATCCACTTGCTGCGTTTGCGTGCGGATGTTTGAGATTCCTCGCAATAGAGGCGAAGTCGTCGTAGGTTCCGAGCGAGTAGCGACTTCTAATGCTCCCCCGGGGCTGCAGAATTCTCACGTGATTACACCTCCACAATCATTTGGGTACAAGACGGCATGGTTCGCGGTCCGCTCGGACGATAGGAATGCAGTTGCGAAAGCAATCGAGCTGCAGCAACCGAAGCAAGTGAACTGGCAGTACGGGATTTGGCACGCTCACGAATACAACGACTACCAAACCTTCGTGACGCCGCCAGTCCAAGGCTGGGTGCTCGCAGTGGGCATGTCGATTGTGTGGGACATCGATAGTCGCGCGGACGAGCGGCTGGTTCGACTTAGCAAGCAACTCGGTGAAGCTCAACTCTTTGGGAGCGTACGGACCAGTGACGCATATTTGTGGGCGAAAGCGGTGGATGGCAAGTTAGTGCGATTCTTTTACTACGCGGACGGGGAGCAGCGCCGTGAGATAGGTGATATTACTGATGCTGAAAAAGAAGTTGGGTCAAGTTTTTTGATGCTTCCTCTCCAGAATCGAGCCAGCCTGGGTATTGGCAGCGAAAGGACCTAACATTCCTCGATGAGCGCTATGTTTTGAGGATCGCCGCGAAGTGGAGCATTGACCCGTCTAAGCTTGACGAAATAGGACTGGTCGGTCCACTGGGACTGCTTGGCAACCCCTCCAGTAGCTATCCACCAAAACCGAAGCCGATCCTCCCGTAGAGCGCTGCCGGACAGCTCTGGTACGCGGAAAGCGTACAAGTGGTTTGACTTGATTGCATAACAATGTCGGCTCCTCGACCCATCCTCCGGTTTTGCCGACCAATTTTGATAAGTCCTGATTTACGGCGTAACCTGGCCTGCCCGCTAACTCTCCAAGAGCCCGGGCGTAGCAAATGGAAATTCCTGTCTTGAGCCTATTGCTGATCGTAGGCGGATGACGGCAAGCCGGAAGTTATCGGTTCGTCGGTCGGATTAGTACCAACAAACGCGCCAGCAGTGACCGACCAATTTGCTGGAAAGAGGCCGAACTAATCAGTTGGCGACCCGATAGCCGAACAAATCGGGACCGAGGTCGTCACAACTCCGAATAGATTCTTGACGCCGAATTTGTTTAGTGGTACAGAATGTACCATGACATACCGTACAGCATCCGGAGCCCGTGTTCGCCCGCCACTTACCAACCTCGAAAACGAAGTGATGCAGGCTGTATGGAACGGTGGCACGTGCACTGTCGAAGCGGTCCATCGGATCGTCTCTCGCAAACGCAATCTCAAAGAAACAACCGTTCGCACCTTGCTGCGTCGCCTTGAGAAGAAGGGCTATCTCAAGCATGAGTCTGACGGGCGCGCTTATATCTATCGAGCCGTGGAACCGGCGCGCAGCGTGGCCGCTCGCGCTGTGCGGCAAATTATTGACCGCCTCTGCCAAGGATCAGTGGAGGAATTGGTCAGCGGCATGGTGGAAGCGAAAGTGTTGAATAAAAGCGACATCGACCAGTTGGAGAAATTTGTCCACAACCGGCGACCAGGAGGCAAATAATGGAACGCCTATTCCTTGAGTGTGCTATCCGAGCAGTTTTGCTCGTTGCAGGCACCGCTATCGTGCTGTATGCCATGCGAGTAAAATCCGCGGCGGTGAGGCACATCGTTTGGTCTGGTGTAGTCGTATTGATGCTAGTGCTTCCTATTTGGACCACCTGGGGACCAAAGGCGTCGCTGCGCCTGCTCCCGCCCTTGGCTCAGGCAACTGCGAACGAGGCAATGGCTCGGGCTGCCGTTCTTCCAACCGCCGTCCCGGCATCGCCTGTAGTTTCGATCTGGCAAACGGTTTTACGAGGCGTCTATCTGTCGGGGCTATTCTTGCTGCTTTTTCGGCTGGCGATAGGCACCGTCCGCGCGCGCAGACTTGCACGCGAAGCGGTGGTCCACGACAGCATTCGCACTAGCCGATTGTGCGCCTCGCCTGTGACTGTGGTATTCGTCCGCCCAGTGATGATTTTCCCGGAACAGTGGCATCAATGGCCTCAGGCGCAGCTCGACGTCGTATTGACGCACGAGGGTGAGCACGCTCGGCGCCGCGATTCTCTGGTCCAATGGCTTGCTTTGTTGAACCGCGCTCTCTTCTGGTTCCACCCCGCCGCGTGGTGGTTGGAACGCAATCTCTCTGCTTTAGCCGAAGAGGCCTGCGACGACGTCGTGCTGGCGCGCGGGCACAATCCCCGCGACTATGCCGAATACCTGGTAGACATAGCACGCTCGGTAAGGCGCTCGGGAGCCCGATTGAATGTCGCTGGCATGGCGATGCCTGGGGGTTTCCTGCCACAGCGTATTCGAAAAATCATGGAAGACCGTCGAGCATCACGCATTTCAGGCACGCGGATGGCGTGCGTCGTCGCCGCTTGCGCGATAACAGGCACGGTGTTTGCCGCGGGCACTCTGGATCATGCTCGGCAGAACTCTTCCGCGCAGGCTACAATCCAACATGGCGCTGCATCTGCCACGCATCCCGCCACGAAATTTGTCTTAGGCGGCCTCAAAATCGAGGGTGATGTCCACGACCGGGATGGAACAAGAGACAGAATACTCAAGGCGTGGAAGGGTCGAGAATATGACGACGGCAAGGAATTGGCGAATGAAGTAATGGAGGTTGGGATTAGAAAAGACTTCCAGGAACGAGGATACTTCAAAGTTGTGGCTCAGGACCCTGTGTCGCAGCCGCTTGGCCTAAGTGATGGGAAGCAGCGCATCTTCATCATCACTTCCGTTACGGAGGGCGATCAGTTCCGCCTTGGGACAATCACCATTATTCGAAGCGTTGCCACGGACCGCACGTTGACAATCCCCGTGGCGACCCTTCGAGACCAATTTCTCCTTCGCAATGGAGATTTGTTCAACGTGACCGAAATCCGGGCGGGGCTGGACAGATTGAAGCAGCTATATGGGACTCACGGGTACCCTCATGCAACGGCGGAGCCGGATATGGAGCTCGACAATGCGCCTCACCGCATTGACCTAATACTTCGTATCACCGAAGGACCGCATACGCCGTAGAGCAGCTTTGAAGTGCGCGCAGGTCGGTCATGCACTGGCTACCCAGGTTGAAGGGATTGAGTCAGACGAAGCAAGGAGAGACCCAATGAATACCAAACGCTTCTGGCGTGCGGCTGTGGCGGCCTCAAGTTTTCTTACGGCGACGTTCGGAGGGATTTCGGCATTTCCCCATCCACCTGTTCAACCCATCCGCCCGGGATCATTTCGCGGTTGAGCCCGGCCCTCCCTTGGAGTAGGTTGTGCGGGATGAAAAACTCGGCCGCTACATTCTTTCTCATCTTTCTCGTTGAAACTGGGTTTGCGCTTGCGCAGGCTCCAGACCCTGCAGCGCCGCGGGGAGCATTCGTCGATGTCGATGGGTCACGCCTCTACTACGAGGAATGCGGCAGCGGACCAGGGGCGGTCGTTCTCCTCCACGATGGGGTCGTAAATTCGGCCGTTTGGGATGACGTCTGGCCGGCCTTCTGCAAACGTTTCCACACGATCCGTTACGACCGACGCGGATACGGACGCTCGCTGGCTACAAAGAAACCATATTACGAAGCGGACGATCTTGCGGCCGTTCTGCGCGATCGGAAGATTACGCGCGCCGATATTGTCGCGAGTTCGCACGGCGGCGAGGTCGCGCTCAACTTCGTCCTTCGCTATAGTGCGTACGCTAGAGCTTTGGTACTCGTCGGTCCGGCAGCGACTGGATTCCCTTACTCGGAGTGGTTTCTGATGCGTGAAAGAGAGGACTCGCAATCCAACAAAGTCGAGGATCTTATCGCTGCCTCCACTCGCAATCCCTTCCTCATCGTTCCAAGACACGACACCGCCCGCAAGCGCCTCCACGATCTTCTTACCGCCGCTCCTCAGGACCTTACACACGACGACATGCCTTTGCCGGAAAAGCCGATTTTCCCATATGTGCAGGAACTTCGAGCGCCCACTTTGATTCTCATTGGTTCCGGCGATGCCGCAGACAATCACGCCGTGGCCGGCGCCCTTGTAATGGCAATTCCGGGAGCTGCACGAATCGTTGTACCTGATACAGGACATTTAATGTACCTCGAAAAACCGAACGACTTCTTCTCTCTCGTGAGCACGTTCCTCGTCGCCCACAGCTTTTGAACCACTCTGGGCCGGATCATTAGCGATGGACCCCGCTTCACCAGCTTTCGCTCCAACTAGCGAGTCACGGGCAAAAAACCGGATGTTATTCCGGGCGAGAAGTTCGCCTTACCGGTAACTTGGGTCCGGGGCATAAAGCTCCGCCTCTTTGCGTTTTCCTCGGTCGCGGCCTCGCACGATAGTTTCGCCACTGGGCTCCGGAGCGGGAGGCCCATTTTTGTACTCCGTCTGCTTCGCGAAAATAAAACTCCGGGTTGTCCAATTCAGAGGGCTCTCGAAAATGACTTTGTCGTCGTTACAGGCGCAGGCACCGCGCGTGATTTTATCCGGCTTCTCACCGTCGAACTGCATTGAAAAGACAAAGAGAAAACCGGCTTGCCAGACTTGCCAATTCAGGGCCCGTGAAAATAGCTAAGTGATTGTGGCGCCTTGCCTTAGCTTATTTTCCCCACTGTTCGCAATGAGGAGGCCGGGGGTTCGAATCCCCTCTCGTCCCCCATTCCTGATACCGACAAGTGCCGCTGGTTCACTAACGGCCTTCTCATGGAAGGAGTAGTGGCCCGATTAAGACCGCTTCAACGCTTCTAGGACTTTTTCCAGTCTGATTTTAGCGGCGGGAATCTCAGGGTCGTCCAATGACTCTTCCATCCGACGCAGAATGCCTTGTATAAAAATAATGGCTTGCTCTTTCGACATACGCTTTAACAATTCATCCGTTGTCAGCTTCCAGGCTTCCAATTTATGAGATACGCGTTCCATGGCAATCCCCGCGACCTTTGTACTTTACCTGATTTTCATTCGAGCGCGTACCGACGGGCGAAAACGTAAGATAGTTCTTACCGGACCTACCTTACCGGTTAGCGTTTACCAGCACTACCTCAGGTGGTGGACATCCTCTGCGAGTTCTCGGCCAACCCTGCTTTGTGCCACGACATCTGAGCGAATGAATGTGAGCATCGAATGAGGAGGCCCGATGCGCCTTTCATTGGGTAGCCGCCTTATCCTACTGGTGATGCCGCTTTCATGCATCACGACGCGGGCACAAAGTTCACACGAAGACCCACCCAGATGGGAGATTGGAGGCCACTACACACTTCTGAACATTGCGAGCGATCGCGTGGGCTGCGGCGGCTGCGCTGTGAATAATTCGGGTCTGGGACTAAACTTTGGGGTCAATTTCCACCGCTCGATTGGCTTTGATTCCGAGATGAATTTCTTTCCGGATCCCGGAGACGGGGCAACCAACCAGGAAGGCGGCCGTATCACGCAAGGACTATTTGGTGTGAAAGGGGGCATCACAAGGGAGAAATGGAGCCTTTTCGCCAAGGTTCGTCCCGGCTTCGTGAGCAATGGAAAGGCGATTATCGCAGTGTCGCCGACCCCGCCACCGTTCAGTTTTACCTTTGGACGACTCACTCACTTCGCCACCGACATCGGAGGAATTTTCGAATACCATGTAACGCGCCGGATTTCTTTCCGGACAGACTTGGGGGATACCATTGTGCGTCATGGAGGTCAAACGTCTACTTCGATCACCGGCAACACCTTGACGACACCGAGCTACTACAGGAATAACCTTCAATGGAGTACCGGCGTCATTTTCCGGTTTTGACGCAGTGCTGAACCGCCTGTCGACCCAAGACCAAACCGCAGAGTAAATGATGATCTCGGCACCCACTCGGCACAATCGATGGCACACGAGGCTGCGTGTCCCATACACGCGTGTGGACAGGCTTTAGAATTGGGTGGCGCACCCATGTACCTTGGTTTTCAGGTTCCACTGCCTGGTTAGTCTAACCGGAGAAGTCAATCCACTTGTACGATTTCGGCGTTACCGGGAGTTGGTTCATTTAACAGCCTTGTTGAACGCGCTTTCCTTGAGCAATATTTGGATTTCGCTCTCAAAGGCATCTTTGTCCACCATGCCAACGTGCAAGTCGGCGATCTTGCCGTTGCGATCGATCAACAGCGTTGCGGGCATCGAGTTGAAACCGAAACGGTCTCCCATTTCCGAATTTCCAATCACAATCGGATAGTTGATTTTATGCTGTTGAAGGAATGGCTTGACAGATTTCCAGCCGTCGTCGTCCATTGAAACGCCTAGCGCGGATAGTCCGCTCTTTTTGTACGTGCTCTGGAACTCCATATACCAGGGAATTTCCACTTTGCATCCCGTGCACCACGTGGCCCAGAAATCCAGTAGCACGACCCGGCCTTTGTAGGCGGACAATTTGACCGGCCTGCCTTTCGCGTCAGTTAGCGTGAAATCTGGTGCGGTCTTCCGGGACGTGGCCGGTGTCAAGTCGGCTGGTGTTACCGCTGGCAGAACGAGCACAACCACGAGAGCGACTGTCGCGAAGATGTGACGCAGCATGTGTAGTAACCTCCGTAGTCAATTCGCGCGGCCGCCAATCAGGTGGCTGCGAGCCGACGCGCCGAAGCCGATCTAGCTTTTCGCACAATGACTCCGGCAGTGACGATGCCGATCAAATCAAGGGCACGGCTAAACAGAAATGGCGCCAGGAATGGAATCACCGGCCGAGCGGGTGGCGTGTGTCCGAAAAAAATGAAAAGAAGCGAGGCAATCATGGCCGCGCGCAGGACGCTAACGGTCATAGTTGCGACCATTTCTCTTCCCTTCGCTAAAACTGCCACAATACAACCGATGAGAAGCGACTGGGTGAAGCGCACAATCGGAATGCCGTAGGTCAGGAGCCACACATAAGCTTCGTAGTGGCGGTTCGAATAAGGCCGCTGAGTGCGAAGCAAGGGCGGCAGGCATGATCGATGCCTGAGCGTGAGGCTAGGTCGGAGAATTCCTCACTGAGGTCGCCAAGAATGGACTCTGCCTGCTCCGCAGAAGCGAACAGCTCGACAAGCCAGGAGGCAATGCGTGGCGGATGAGCCAAAGTGGATGGGGACATCATGAGTGACTCCCGATCAGATCAAGGCCTTGGGTCATGCTCTGAACTGCGCGATGCGTCCGATTTACTGCTGACATTCCCTTGGCGGTGACATGGAAAAAACGCTTCGATCGTCCGCCGCGTTCTGGCGTAGGTTCGCCGAATTGCGATTTGAGGTAGCCCTTCGTTTCCAGGCGGTCAAGAGTGGCATAAATGGCGCCGATCGACACTTCACGACCAGTCCGTGCTTCGATCTCTTGCCGCACTGTAACTCCATAGGCCCGACCAGCAAGACGAAGAAGGGCCAGAATCACGATGTGCTCGAATTCACCGAGATAATCGCGGCTAGACATTAGCTATACAATATAGAATAAATTGGCAAAGTCAATCGGTTCCAGGCATCGGGAGGCTAGTGGACGTGTAGTCGGTTATAACCGGCCACTCGGCCGGAAGATGCCCGGTCAGAACAGTGCTTTTTCGGCCGTGCTTCTCTGCCTGAATTTAAACGTTCTTGTTTTCCTCTTGCTTACCGAGGGCAGCGAGTGTATGTTGTACTCGGTTACCGAGGTCATAAAACATATGAGCAAACCTGCCGATCTGGTGCAGGGCACGCTGGACATGCTGCTGCTGAAAATTCTCGCTCTTGAGCCGATGAATGGCTTCGCTGTCAGTCAGCGTTTGAAACAAGTATCCGGCGACGTTCTGCAGATGAGCGACGGGTCGCTATACCCGTCTCTGCACAAGCTGGAGCAAGAGGGTTGGATTACAGCCGAATGGAAAACGTCCGTGTATGGACGGCGGGCGAAATATTATTCGCTGACACGGCTGGGGCGGCGACAGCTCGAAAAGGAAGCAGACAACTGGGGCAGGCTTTCGAGCGCCATTTCGCGGGTTATTAAGCTTAAAGAGGCGTGAGCGTCGCGCGGGACGAAACGGAGGTTGGTGTATGCGACCGGAGCATTGGCTGTTCACGATTCCGCTGCGGCTGCGCTCGTTGTTTCGCTGGGCCCAGGCGGACCAGGAATTAGACGACGAGCTGCGCGACCACCTCGAAGGAAAAACCGAAGAATACGTGGCGCAAGGGATGGCGCAAGAAGAAGCGCATCGCCGCGCGCGACTCGACCTGGAGGGCATCGAGCAAACCAAAGAGAAATGCCGTGACACGCGACGCGTAAATTGGATTCGGGATTTCGTTCAGGATTTGCGCTTCAGCCTGCGCATGCTGCGCAAATCCCCAGGATTCACTGGCGTCGCGATTTTCACCCTCGCGCTTGGCATTGGCGCAACGACCGCAATATTCAGTGTTGTCGATTCTCTCTTGCTGCGACCACTTCCTTATCGAAATTCCCATCGGGTCGTCAGGATTTGGAACACGTTCTCACCCAGGGGAATGACCGAACTCACGGCGTCGGAGCCGGAATTCCTTAAATATCGTCAGAGCCAAACTTTGGCCCATGTCGCTGGATTTGCACTCGGTTCAATTACCTTAACCGGACGTGGAGACCCGGCTCGACTTTCCGTCAGTTGGGGGACATCGGATTTCCTTGCTGTCCTCGGAACACAGCCCGTACTTGGCAGATCATTCTCACCCGAAGAACATGAGCCAGGGCACGATCAAGTTGTAATTCTCAGTCACCATTTATGGCGAGACCGCTTTGG
>WNGO01014032.1_pt1 | contig 10267 bp, 12 predicted proteins | sample 5400511 | NCBI WGS metagenome assembly WNGO01 (sample SAMN13153380, study PRJNA577476) | soil metagenome | isolation source: 20 cm soil or saprolite under Garry oak tree replicate 2 | place: USA:California | collected 2016-06-15
CCGTCATCGTCGGTGGCGCGGTCGTAGCGCGCGAGGTGCTCGCGTATTTCGGACTCGACAGGCTGGAGATCAGCGAGCGCGACATCCTCGATGGCGCGGCACTCGCCGCGGCCGAACTGCCCGAAGAGGAACAGGGCACGGCACCGCCGAGCGCGCACACCTGCTGCTAGACCGGTCTCGAACGGCCGTCTGGCGCAGCGGTCACTCCTGCGTGACGGTTGACTGATGGAACCGGTCGTCTACCGCGAAGGAGTCCTGACTATCATGGGAGTGTTGGGCGACATTCGCATGGAACTGGAAGAAATCCACCACTTGCTACTGGGAGACGGCGGTGAAGAAGAGGAAGAAGAGAACGCCTGAGGAGATCACCCACGAGCGACAGTGGCGCGCGGAGTCGGAAGCGAACCTTCGCCGGCTTCGGGAGCTCGTGGATCGCGGCTGGGCAGAGCTGGAAGAGCGCCGCCGTCGAGAACCGGCGACCGACGCTTAAGCGACTTCAGCGATCGATCAGCCGCTGTCCGGTACCGGCGGCGGCTCGTCCTCGGCAAGACGTCGCTGCAGAACGGTCCGCGACAGAATCCCGACGAGCCTGCCGTCCTCGACCACCGGCACACGCTCGAAATCGTGTTCCTCCAGCGCGCGGAATGCCTCGTCGAGGTTCATCGACGCGTCGAGCGTGAAGAGCGGAGGCTCCGCGATCTCTCCCAACTTCGTGCCACGCGGATCACGACCGGGTGCGACGACTTGCGACACCAGGGTCTTGCGCGTGATCACGCCGACGAGCTTTTCGTCGTCGACAACAAGGACCGCGCGCACGGCCGGATCCGAGAGCCGCTCGCCGGCTTCCTGGGCGCTCGCAGTGACCTCGAGCGCACCCGGCTCCGGCACCATCGCGTCGCGCACGTGCTGGCTCGTCGACATCAGGGATAGATCCCGCGCGCCTTCAGCGCCGCAGCGACCTCGTTGATCCCCGCGACCAGCGCGGCCTGCCGCAACGTGATCCCCTTCTCTTCCGCGAGTTCCCAGACCCGGTCGAATGCATCGGCGAGCTTGTCCGCCAGGCGCGCGCGAATCTCGTCGCGAGTCCAGAACAGCCGGCCCAGGTCCTGCACCCACTCGAAGTACGAGACGGTGACGCCGCCCGCGTTCGTGAGCACGTCCGGCAGCACCAGGATGCCGCGCTCCCCGAGGATCGCATCCCCCTCGATCGTCGTCGGGCCGTTGGCACCTTCCGCCACCAGCTTCGCATCGATCCGCGGCGCGTTCTCCGCGGTCAACTGGCCTTCGAGTGCAGCGAGAACGAGGATGTCGCAGGGCAGCTCGAGCAGCTCGTGGTTCGAGACGTGCTGCACGTCCGGAAAAGCGTCGAGCGTGCCGTACGCGGCAACCCAGGCGCGCACGGCGTCGAGATCCAGCCCCGACGGCGAGTAAATCCCGCCGGAGATGTCGGAGACGGCCAGGACGGTCGCGCCCTTCGCGACGAGCTCCTGCGCGGCGATCCCGCCGACGTTCCCGAAGCCCTGAACGACGCAGCGCTGCTCCGCGAGGGGCCAGCCGAGCCGCCCGCAAGCGCGTTCGATCACCATCACGACGCCTGCGCCCGTGGCCTCGTGCCGGAAGAGCGAGCCGCCGAGCGCGACGGGCTTGCCTGTGACGATCTCCGGCACGGCGTGGCCGACCTGCATCGAGTAGGTGTCCATGATCCACGCCATCGTCTGCTCGTTCGTCGCCATGTCCGGAGCGGGGATGTCCTCTTGGGGCCCGATCACGCCTCGGAGCTCGCTCGTGTAGCGACGGGTCAGCCGCTCCAGTTCGCGCAGGGAGAGCTCACGCGGATTGCAGCGCACTCCTCCCTTGGCGCCGCCGTACGGGAGTCGAAGCAGCGCGCACTTCCACGTCATCCAGACGGCGAGCGCCGTACATTCGCCGAGGGTGACGTGTGGGTCGTAGCGGATCCCGCCCTTCGTCGGGCCAAGCACGCTCGAGTGCTGAACGCGATACGCAGGAAAGACGTCGACGTGCCCCTCGTCGCGTCGAATCGGAACCGTCACCATCACGGCACGCTCCGGATAGCGCAGTCGTTCCGCGATCGATACGTTCACTTCTGCGTAGGGGATCGCCTGCTCGAACTGCGTCAACGCAGTCCGGAAGAGCGGCGTATCCCACTCGAGCCGCTGCTCTTCGACAGAAAGCTCTTCGAGCTCGGTCACGGTCGGAGTCTAGGCTCGGGAAGTCGGAGAGAGCCCGAGTATCCTGAGAAAGCCGGGGTGGCGAAACTGGTGATACGCGCCCGACTTAAAATCGGGTGCCCCCCACGGGGGCGTGCGGGTTCGAGTCCCGCCCCCGGCACTTACTCGCCCGCGCGGAAGGCGTAACTCGACGGGATCTTTGCCGGCGTCTTGCCGACGACGAACGCGATCTCCTGGTGAGGCTTGAAGATCAGGGTCTGCGGGTTGCCGGTCTGCTGCTTGCCGTCGAGGTACCACTTCATGCCCGAGTAGCCGCCGATCGAATGCGAATCGAGATAGACCGCCCATTCCGCAAAGAACTGGCCGACAGTGAAGTCCCGTGACTTCTGCGCCTCGACGTGAATCACGCCTCTGGTGTCGTGAGTGTGCAACTCCGTCAGCCAGCCCGCGCCGAGATTGATCCCCACGAATGCCGGGATCTTGACCTTCTTGCCGTTCACGAAAATGTCGACGTGCACGTGGAAGTGGAGCACGAGCCCGATGTGCCCGGGGAGTGTCGTCAGGTCGAGCGGGGCCAGGCGGTCGGCCAAATAGCGGTACTCGGGAGGCCACGGCGACTTCGTCTTGCGGATCCCGGGGAGTGCGTTGTAGTTCGTGGCCGCCGTCTTGTTCGTCGCACCGCCTCCGCCGCGCGCGACGACGATCCCCACGATCGCTGCTGCGATCACCGCCGCGACGAGCGCGCCGCCGGCGGCATACATCCAGGGCGAGCGCTGGGATCCGGCAGAAGGGCGGCGAGTTTCGCGCCGCTGGGGAGCCTGAACGCGCCTCGGAGGGGGCGGTGTGCGCACTTTCTTGGCCACGGCGCGGGCAAGGGTACCCATGACCAGGCGCCCCGCGACGGAAGTTCGCAACGTGCGGGTTTTTCCACGGAAGGCGGCTCTTGACTGCGCCTGTTCAAGCGGCATATGCTCGTCGAGCCAAGGCCGATGAACCCTCGGGTTCGCCGGCTTTGGCGTTTTTTGTGGACCCGCTCGCTTTGACGGATACTGAGAGCTCGAAGCGTGTTCCCAACCAGAGAGTTGGAGGACCAGATGGGATTTCTCGACAGGCTTCTCGGCCGGGGCAAGAAGGCGACCGGAGATCTGATGGGCGACGCCTCGATGCGGCGCGAGGGCGCTGCGCAAGAGCGCGAGGGCGCGGCGGAAGACCGGGCCGCCAAACACGAAGCCATGGCTCAGGAACAGCGCAACCAGGCCGCCGAGGCCCACTCGGAGCGCGAGAACACCTGAGAGACCCTGGTGGGGCGGCTTCCGGCCGCCCCATCGCGCTCCGTCCGACCTCCCTTCTACCGTTTGTCGGCTCGTGACAGGCGTGATCCTCATCCTTCTGCTCGGCGTCGGGCTGGCAGCAGCCCTGGCCTGGCTGGCGCGTGCGCTCCGCGACCTGCGGACCGACTGGAGCTCGCAGCTGTCCGAGCGGAACGCCGAGGTCGACCGGCGCCTCGTGGGAGTCACCGAAACCATGGACCGCCGGCTCGGCGAGCTCGACACCAAGGTCGACCGCCGGCTCGAGAGCGCATCGCAGACCACGAACAAGATCCACGAGCGCCTCGGGAAGGTGGACGAGGCGACGACGCAGATGCTCGAGCGGGCGAAGGATCTCGCGCGGCTCGAACAGGCCCTCCGGCCGCCGAAGGCGCGCGGGGGCTTCGGCGAGCTCTTGCTCGAGAACCTTCTCCGCGACCGGCTACCGCCTTCGGCCTACGAGATGCAGTACACGTTCGACTCGGGCGAACGCGTCGACGCGATCGTGCGCGCCGATCGGACGATCCCCGTCGACTCGAAGTTCCCGCTCGACAACTACATCCGTCTGGTCGACGCCGAAACGGACGACGAGCGGCAGCTCGCCGAGCGGCAATTCGGCCGGGACGTCAAGCAGCACATCGACGCGATCGCGGCCAAGTACATCCGCCCCGACGAGGGCACCTATGACTTCGCCTTCATGTACATCCCGGTCGAGGGGGTCTACTACGAGCTGGCGTGCGGCAAGACGGGAGCTCTGCTCTCGTACGCGCACGAGCGGCGGGTCTTCCCCGTCTCGCCGACGACGTTCACCGCGTATCTGCAGGTGATCGCACTCGGTTTGCGCGGCATGCAGATCGAGGAGCACGCGCACGAGGTGATGGCCTACGTCGCCGATCTCCGGCGCGACTTCGACAGGTTCGCAGACGACTTCGACAAGGTCGGAACGCATCTGGGCCATGCGCAGTCCAAATACCACGAGGCCGGCAAGCGGCTCGACAAGTTCGGCACGAAGCTCGAGCGTGCGGTCGAGGAACAAGAAGAGCTCGAGGGCGAAACCGTGCTCGAGCTGCCGGGCGTCGCGGCCGACGCGGCCTAGGACACCAACTAGAAGCGCAGTAACGCGCCTATGCCCTCGACTGGCGCGAGGTCCTGGTGGTGGCGGATCGCCCAGACGGCACCGCCGTGCGCAAGGGTCTGGTGCACGGCGAGGTCGAGGCCCGCGTCGGTCGGCTCCAGGCGCGTGCCGTCGAGCGGACAGCTGCCCTCGGACACCTCCGCGCGTCCGCACGCCGGACAACGGAATGCCGGCCGGTCCGCCCCTTCCTGAAAGAGGAGCAGCTCGACGCGCGCGTCCGACGCCGCTTCGAGGGTTTGCTCCCAGCCTGAAGCGGCCCGCGCGTTGCGCCCGGCCTCCTCACGCCAGCGCTCGATCACCTCGCCCTCGTCCTTGGCCTCCGCCTCCGCGAGGACCGGCGCCACGGCCTGGAGGATCTCGGCCGGACCGGCCTGCGCCTGTGCCGGTGCCCAACCGACCAGCGCCGCCCGCACCTCGGCCGAGAGCGCATCGGTGAACTCCGAACGCATCTCCTCCGAGCAGACCAGCACGACCTTCGGCGACTGCAGCTGCCGCTTGCTGCGATCGAGCTCTTGAGCAAGTCCCTTCAGGTGTTCCTGGACGAGCTTCTCGATGTGCCGCTGGTAGCGGCTCTGCGACCAGCCGCCCTGGTCGTGTTGCCCGGGCTGCACTGCGACGATCGTCCCGTCCCCGCGGCTCACGAGTGGCACGAGCGGGGCGAGGTAGAAGTCGCGGCCGACCTTCGCACTGTCGCGAACGGGCTGCGGCAACGGGAGCGTCCGCCAGAAATTGTCGAGCCCAGCCGCGAAGACCGCGAGGCCCTGGGAGCCGTTTCGCTCGAAGTCGTCGTCGAACCAGGTCGCGATCCGCTCGAAGTCGGCCTTCAGGGCGGAGCGCTGCTCGTGGGTGAGGTCGGTCCTGTCGGTCTTGTCGGCCGCGTTCAGCATCGAGTTCATCCGCGTCTGGGCGTCGCCGGCCGTCGGGACCTCGGACGGGTCGAGGTTCAGGCAGAGGCTGATCGCGCAGCCCTTCTCCGCCCGGAATCCGGCCAGCTCCCGCAGGAGCGACCATGTCACCATTCCAGCCATCGCCCGCCCCTACGTACCATGCGCGCGCGGATTCTATGCATCGAGCGCGCCCCGGGGCGCCTCGACCCCGGAAGCTTCAGCCGACCCAAATCGTTTAATAAAGAGGAACAGGGAACCATTGGAGGACCATGACTGACAACGACGTTCGCGAGGTGATCATCATCGGAGGGGGCCCGGCCGGTTACACCGCCGCCCTTTACGCTGCCCGCGCGAACCTGAATCCGCTCGTGATCGAGGGCTTCAACTGGGGCGGCCAGCTGATGATCACGAGCGATGTCGAGAACTACCCCGGATACGCCGACGGCGTTCTGGGGCCCGAGATGATGCAGGAATTCCGGCGCCAGGCCGAGCGGTTCGGGACCGACTTCATCACCGACGACGTGACCAAGGTCGAGTTCGGCGAGCGCCCCCATAGGGTGTGGGTTGGGGACGACGAGTACCGTGCCGAGACCGTGATCGTGGCGACCGGGGCCACTGCCCGCCAGCTCGGGCTGGACTCCGAGCGGAAGCTCCAGGGCCGCGGCGTCTCGTACTGCGCGACCTGCGACGCTGCCTTCTTCCCGGACAAGCATGTGGTGGTCGTCGGCGGGGGCGATTCCGCGATGGAGGAAGCGACCTTCCTCGCCCGCTTCGCCGCCAAGGTGACGATCGTGCACCGGCGCGACGAGTTCCGAGCCTCGCAGATCATGGAAGACCGGGCGCGCGCGAACGACAGGATCGACTGGGTAACGAACGCAGTCGTGGACGAGGTCCTCGGAGAACAGCGGGTGACGGGCGTGCGCCTGCGTGACGTCAACACCGACGAGACGTGGGAGCTCGAAGCCGACGGTGTCTTCGCGGCGATCGGACACGATCCGAATACCGCGCTCTTCCTCGACCAGCTCGAGCACGACGAGGCCGGCTATCTGATCACGAAGGCACACTCGACGGAGACGAACGTTCCCGGAGTCTTCGCCGTCGGCGACGTGCAGGACCACGTTTATCGCCAGGCCGTCACCGCAGCCGGGTCCGGCTGTATGGGCGCACTCGACGCGGAGAAATACCTCGCCGCGCTCCAAGGGCACCTGATGGCCGCCGAAGCCGCACCCCGGTCTTAAGGTCTAGCCGACACCGCAGCTAGCCTCGGCCGATGGCCGAATGGATCGATCTCATCGATCCGACCCCTGAAGAGCTGCGCGAGAAGCTCCCGCGGGAGATCTACGAATCCGCACTCGAACAGTTGCTCGCGCCGGCAGAGCACGAAGACGAGCCCCGCCCAACGCTTCAGGGTCATGGCGACTACGTGTTCGGCGTCTTTCTCGTCGCGGTAGCCGTTCCCGAAGAGGACCGAATCTTCTATCAGGAGGTCGATGTCGTCGTCACGCATGACGTCCTCGTCACGGTGAGCAAGACGCCTCCGGGCGAGCATTTCTACGACCCGCGTCCCGCACGGGACTCGTGCCGCCCGGAGGACAGCGCGGGGATGATGTTCTACCGGCTCGTCGACGACATCGCCGAGCGGTACCTCAATCTGGTCGATGATTTGGATGGGGAGATCGACGAGCTCGAGGACAGCGTCGAGACAGCCCCGGCCGCTCAGACCCGCGATCGGTTGAGCGAGCTTCGCCACGACCTCCTGCACATCCGTCGCACGCTCTCGCCGACCCGAGACGCCGTTCGGCGCATCGTCGACAACGTCGTCGAGGTGGAGGAAGGCGAGGAAGTGTTCCCGCACGACGTCGAGGTGGCCTTCAACAGCGCCTACGACAAGCTCCTCCGGGCATTCGACGGTCTCGAGCTCTCACGCGATCTCATCGCGAGCGTTCGCGACTACCTGCAAGCGAAGATCGCGAACGACCAGAACGAGGTGATGAAGAAGCTGACGGTTATCGCCTCGGTCCTGCTGCTGCCGACCTTCATCGTCGGGCTCTACGGCCAGAACTTCAAGCACCACTTCCCCGAGCTCGGCTGGCAATGGGGGTACGCCTGGTCCTGGGGGCTGATCGTCGTCACGACGATCGCACAGCTCGTGTTCTTCCGAAAGCGTAACTGGATCTGAGTGCCCCTACCAGCAACACTTGCCGGTCTTCTGGCCCGCGATCACGCGGCGCCAGAGTCCACCCTCCCCCTTAGCAAGGCAGACCAGCCTTGCTGCGGTTGAGTGCGGCCTCTGGCTTGGTGCTCGCAACCCAGAAACCCAGCAGCGTCACTGGCAGGCGCACCCCCGCTACCTTGAACCCGTGCCGTACTTCATCTGCCCCAACTGCAAGCAGCGATCCATCGACCACGACCGGCTCCAGGAGATCGACAACGTCCCGGTCGCGTGCGACCGCTGCGGCTTCGGCTTTCTCTTCGAGTTGATGGACGACTACTACCCGGCACCCAACACCGGGTTCGTCGTCTGCGACAGGGACGGGCGGATCCTGGCCAGCGGGCGCGGGATCTTCGAGCTTTCCGGCTACCAGGAGCAGGAGCTTCTCGGCGCAGACCTCGTCGAGCGGCTCGGCCTCGGTGGCTTCGAGGCCGAGCAGAACCCGGCCGCACTCGCGCTCGAATGGGGCGTACGCCGCCTGGGCGAGAAGATCGAGCTCAGGTCACGCGCCGGCCAGCGCAAGGCGGTGATCGCCGACTTCTTCCCGGCCTACGACGACGACGGCGGGCTGCTCGTGGCGATCACACCGCGAAGCTGATGTACGCGACAGTCAGGTAAGGGAAGTCGACGCGGCCGCCGAGCTTCTGGGCCACGCGACGGAGCTGGTCGTCTAGGTCGCGCCGCGCGGCCGCCGGCGCGGCGGCGACGAAACTGACAGAAGCGATCCGTTCCGCAAGCAGGTCCGCGTCCAGTTCTTGAACGAACGAGAAGCGGCGCTCTTCGAGCGGTCCGAAGAGCTCGCTCTCGCCGAGCTCGCGCGACCACTCCTCCGCATCGGGCCGGTCGGGCGGAATGAAGGGCGCGATCAACCTGCCGATCTCCTGATGCAGCGGAACGTCCGGGTCGCGGTTGTTCCAGATGAGTGCCACGCCGCCACCTGGACGAAGCACCCGGTGCAGCTCCGGAAGCGCCACGTCGTGTCGGAACCAGTGGAAGGCCTGTCCAACCGTGATCGCGTCCACGCTGTCGTCGGGAAGCGGTATGTCCTCGGCCGAGCCGCGCCGCGCTTCGGCACCGGGTGCGGCGCGCTCCAACTCCGCACGCATTGCGTCACCCGGCTCGACTGCGATGACACGGGCGCCCGTCTCGAGGAGAGCGCGGGTGAGCTTGCCGGTGCCGGCGCCCAGATCGAGCACGGTGCGTCCCGGGCGCAGGTCGAGCCGATCGGCGATCCAGACCACGGCCTCGGGCGGGTACCCCGGTCGCGCTCGCTCGTAGACGTCGGCCACGAGCTCGAAGCTGCGCGAGTCCGGATGCTGGAGCTCAGACACGCGAGGACGGGCAGAGGTCGTTCAGCACGCACTCCTCGCACCGTGGCAAGCGCGCGACGCAGACACGGCGGCCGTGCCAGATCAGCAAGTGCGGGAAAGGGCCCCAGTCCTCGTGCGGCACGATCTTCATCAGGTCGCGCTCGATCTTCACCGGATCCTCCTGCTTCGTCAGGCCGAGGCGCTGCGAGAGCCGGCGCACGTGGGTGTCGACGACGATGCCCTGCGGCTCGCCGAGCTCCGCGGCGACGACATTCGCCGTCTTGCGGGCGACGCCGGGCAGGCGGACGAGGTCATCGAGACGGCGGGGAACCTGTCCGTCGAAGTCCGTCAGCAGCATCGCCATCGTGCCTCGCAACGACTTCGCCTTCTGACGGTAGAACCCGGTCGCGAAGATGTCGCGCTCGAGCTCGTCGGGCATAACGGCGAGGTAGTCCTCGGGCTTGCGGTACTTGGCGAAGAGCTTCTCCGTGACTCGATTGACGTTGACGTCGGTCGTCTGCGCGGAAAGCATCACGGCAACGAGCAGCTCGAGCGGGGAGCGGGACTTGAGCGCAATCGTCGCATCCGGGTGCGCCGCCGCGAGACGGTCGATGATCTCACGGATGCGAGCACGCTTCGGGCCGACGCGCCGGCGCGCCTCCTTGACGAAGCTTCTGGGCACGAGGATTAGACGGTAGCGAGTGCGTGCTCGGCGTAGCTTGCCGACCGTAGGCGCGGGCCGGCGCAGATGACGTCGAGGGCCGGGCAGCCGGCGCAGATGAACTCACTCGGTGTGGGACGGAACGCGCCGGCGTTGATCCGAGCGATCGCTTCGCTCAACTCGCCTTCGAGATCCGAGACCTGATCGAGGCGGAAGACGGTCGAGACGACCGCGTCCGGGCGTTCGAGGAAGTGGTAGACGACCTCGACCTCCTGCGCGCCGGCGCGGAAGCAGGCGAGCGCGTAGACGAGGCGCTGGAGCCGGTAGTCGTGCTCGACGATCTCGTCGGGAGTGCCTTCCGCGAGCGAGTTGGTCTTGTAGTCGACCACCACCGCCCGCTCGCCTTCGAGCTGAAGCACGTCGAGCCGGCCGTGCAGCAGGACGCCGTCGTGCTCGAACGCGAATGGGCGCTCGGGCCGCGCCCCCGGAAGACCGGCCACGCGCCGCGCGAGCTCCGAGTCGCAGTACGAGCGGACGAACCCGCCGATGCGCTCGAGCTCGTCGTC
>WNGO01003382.1_pt1 | contig 10266 bp, 6 predicted proteins | sample 5400511 | NCBI WGS metagenome assembly WNGO01 (sample SAMN13153380, study PRJNA577476) | soil metagenome | isolation source: 20 cm soil or saprolite under Garry oak tree replicate 2 | place: USA:California | collected 2016-06-15
CTAAATTGCAAATGTAGGGTACTGTCCCGAATGGGCTGGCCAATTGAGCGGCAAATCTTCCAGCGACCCCCTCGTTCAGGTAATTAATGAATGTGCCGTTTCCATAGTCGACGAGGGGCACGCCCGTTGCCCCAGAATTTTCTCCTCTGAAGGCCGCATCGAAGAAGGGCAGAGGCTGCTGTCCGGCAAGCCCGTTGTTCGCAAAGGAACGAATGCCGTTAGCCAGGTTGATCGCCAGGTTTTGCTGGGCGATCTTAAACTCGTCGAGGAAACCGCTTTCGAAGATATTCACTTCGTTCGGGTCGGTTTGAATCCATTGGTGAACGCTTCTGTGACCTATATACCGCAACTCAAGAACATTACTGCGCCCAATTTGCCTCTGGATGCCGAGGTTCCATTCTTGAACGTACGGTTGCTGAATATGCGGATCGATGCCCGCGCCACCCCAGAAGTAGTGCCATGTAAATTGTGACTCCGGGATTTGGGCAGCATAGGCTGACGGCGACTTCAAGTACGCAACAGTCGCGTTAGGATCAGGAGGAAGGGGATCACCAAGGGAGAGGCTTCCCGGCGCGAACGTTCCGGTGCCGCCGCCATTGGCAGGTACCAATGAAAAGGTTTGGAAGAATGCCAGTCCATGATTCGACGCGTTGTTCCAGAAATACTGATACGGCTCTGTGAAGCGTTTGATGTCAAACCCGGCGCGAATCACGGTGTTACTTCCGAATAGTTTTCCCAAGAGCCCGTCGGAATAGGAAGGATTCCAAGCCAAGCCAATGGTCGGCTGAGGGCTCACGTTCCAGGGAGCGTACTGATGGCTGCTGGCGTCATACGTTGGATCCGAGACTCCCGTGAGCGTCCCGGGCTTGAATATGTTTCCAATCCCTGAGGGTCCGTACATCCCCGCTTGGGTCGCACCGTGATAAGCGCTGGTCAGATCGTGATCGTCGCCCGTGAAATCCCAGCGCAGCCCGTAATTGACGGTGAAATGCGGGGTGAGGCGGAACGAATCCTGGGCGTAGAGCCCCCAGCCTTTCTGCAATTCGTCCAGATTGTAAGCTGACCCGGATGTTGTAGCGTATTGTCCAGTCTTTACACTGTATGGAAAACCGCTCCCGATTGGGCCCACGCCCGAGATTCGGCCGATGAGCGTTGCATAGAGTTGTTCTGCTTCGGTACGGTCAGCGGCGGAAGCGCTGGCAAAATAGTTTTCAAATGTGTTGAGAGCGGGGTCGCCGGTCACGAGGCCCAGGGCGATGTTTGGGATCCCATCCGGCGCGTTCCAATAATGATCCTGTTCCCGGTAGAAATTAACTCCAAACGCCGCCGAATGCCTCCCATGGAGCCAAGTCGCGTTGTCTTGGAAATTTACAAGCGGATAGTAATTTGATACTGGAAGGTTAAACGACTGGCCCGAAGCCAAATTTGGAATAGCCCAGCTTACCTGCGGCTGCGTTAACCAAAGAGGTTGCGCTCCAAACGCGTTCCAAGCTGCATTGTAGTAGTAACCTCCGCGAAACTGATTCACCAAAGTCGGCGTGATTGTCCAATTCACGCCAACAGAGGTTGTGTAATTGTTGGTTCTATTCTGTGCCGCCTGATTCGCAAAATCGGAGCCTGGAAGAATCGGTGCAGCGCCATTTGGCTGGCTGAACTTCGTCTCCTCCCAGGAGAAATCGATTCGGACCTTCTTCGAAACGTTATAATCCAAGCGCAGGGCTGGAAAATAGCGGGTAATCGGTGAGGAAACAGCCCAGTTGGGATTCAGAAGATTCGGGTCGTTGGCCAGTGATGCGAGAGCCACGCCTCCACTGCTCGTCGCCTTGTTGATCAGGGCCTGCTGTGTGTTGAAAGCCTGGCAAAGCGATGCGTTTGTTGTGCAGTCCGGCAGACCATTAGGTTGGGCTACCTGGGTAAACAGGTTCACCGTCTGCCCCTTTTGCGGTCCGCTCGTATACGTAAAGATCCCTTGCTGCGCGGCTGGTGACAGAACCAGTCTTAACGGGATCCCGGGAATGCCGGTGCCGGCGGTGAATCCTCCTGGCTGTTTGGCCATCGCGAAGGATCCGAAGAAAAAAAGCCTATCCTTGATGAGGTGCCCGCCAAGGCTTGCGCCGAAGTCATTGAGGATCAAGTGGTTTTTCTTCAACCCGATCGCGTTGTTACGCCAGCTGTTGGCGTTCAAAGCCGAATTACGAAAATCCTCAAACACCTGCCCGTGGTAGTCGTTGCTGCCTCGCTTTGTCACAAAACTCACCTGCATGGCGGACGTTCCCAGGCTCTGATTCAGATCCACCTGGCTTGTCTGGACGGTCATTTCCTCCAGGTCTTCGAGCCTGGCTTGCAACCCCGGTTGCACGTTCCCGCTAAACTTCATGCGGCTGGTTGAGGAGATAACTCCGTCAATGCTGTTACCTTGCGCAATGACCGGAAGGCCGTTCCATGTTCCTCCTCCGCCGACGGGGGTGCCGCTGTATCCTGCCGACAGGAAAGCGAGCGTAGCGATGTTGCGCCCTTGCAAGGGGAGTTCATTGATTTGCTTCATGTCGATTGTTGTGGCGATGGCATTGGAAGTTGCCTCGACCAGCGGTGTGGCGCTTTCTACGATCACTGTTTCCGTGGCCGCTCCTACTTTGAGCGTCACCTTAACGTCGGTCACACGGCCGCCCTGAACCACGACGGAGCTCAAGACTAAGGTCTCAAAGCCGGTCTTCCTAACGGTCAGCTTGTACGTTCCCAGAGGTATTGTGACGAAGCTATAGCTCCCTACTTGCTGTGTCTCCGCTGAGTGAGTTTCGTTGGTGGCCAGGTCTTGAAGTTGTAGCATAGCTCCCTGAACGGCAGAGCCACTGGGGTCGAGCACAATCACATTGACGGTTCCTACGGAGCCCATCTGGGCCCGGGCGGGCAGAACGTTCCAGCAGAGCAGAATAGCAGTCGAACCTATTCCCATTCCCAAGCGGCCGAAAATGAAGAAGAATCTGCGCAACATAACCAACTCCTCCTATGAAACACCCCAAACTTTGCGATCCTCCCTGAAATGCACGGGCCGAGATTCGCAATCCAGCAACCCAAACCGAAAGATCCAAGGCCGGAATGCCCATCGATGGTAGCGAGAGGCCTGATGGCGCCGAGGACCGGAACGATGGCGATTTTGTATAAGATATCCAATGCGCTGTCAAGCACTTTCTGCAACCGCTTGCATACGACAAATTCTTTGCATTTTAGGGGGAAAATGGTATATTTTCTAGCCCAGTTGTGAAATCGCTAACAAGAGAGTGGATAAGTTCCTTGGCAGGAGCACAGGAATTGATTGCGACTGTCGGTACCGAGTATATTGTATGCAAACGTCCCCATGCCCTGCTGTCTCGTATCTGGAATGCGTAAATGCCGGGAACTTTTGACGCCGTGTCCCCGTGCAGAGAGCAGGTCCTTTATTGATTTATGAACACGAACTGAAAGATATGGAGACAGCCACACAAAAGAAGTCCGCACCCATTCCCAGGCAATCTCTCTCTGCTGCGGTGGTCGAAAGACTTAGAGAAAAGATTCTCAGCGGTGAACTGCGCGAGGGCGAGCAGCTTCGTCAGGACGCCATTGCCAATGAATTTCAGATTAGCCGCATCCCTGTTCGCGAGGCGCTCAGTCATTTGGCCGCCGAGGGACTGATTACCATCTATGCGAACCGCGGCGCAGTGGTGTCTGCTCTTTCGCCGGACGAGATCATGCAACTCTTCGAGACGCGCGCGGTCTTGGAGTGTTACATGCTGCGTTGCGCCATTCCCAACATGAAAATTGAAGATTTCCAGCGTGCCGAAGATATCCTCAAGCTTTATGAGGAATCTTTGGAGAAGGACTCCGAAGTGAAATCCTGGGGACGATGGAATTGGAGTTTCCATTCAGCACTATACGCTGCGGCGAGTCGCCCGGTCATGTTGTCCTTCTTAAAGACTCTGAACATCAATTGTGACCGTTACACGCGTCTACACCTCATTTTTACGCGGGACTTACACCGCGCGGGTCAAGCGCATCGAGAACTTCTGGATGTGTGCAGGAAGAAGGACCCTGAACTGGCGTCCACGGCCCTATGGAAGCACATCACGGAGGCCGGCGAGTACCTGAAAGAGTTTATTAAACGTCATCGCGAGCGGCACTCCTAACACGCCGTAGGAGTCCAAAGAAGCGCCCGGCGGAAGGACAACTCAAGGAGTTGGCCGGGAACCTGCGCGGGCAGGCAAAATTCTCGCGCGATGCCTCCATCGCATGGTGCAAGCGCTTGCACTTATTCCTTGACACTCCGCAACCTTTTGCGTTTCACTCTCTTCCGCTTGTTTTTTGAGGGGCTGGGCATGGGCTTTCGGGAATTCGCGCGGAGAGCCGGCTGGGAGAACAATACCAAGGCCGACATGCACGAAGGGACGCGCTTGCTGGTCGAAGGCCTGCGCAAGAAATGCCCCAGCGTGGTGGTTTACGGGGAAATGCCGTACGATGCGCTGATGAGCTTCAAGCCGCTGTTTCATGTTTTTTCCGGTGGAGGATATCCTCCAGCCATGAAAAAATATGTGCGCGCGTTTCAGCACCTCAGCCTGCCCGCGCCCGGGCGCGGGAGCAGCGGCGTGCACGAATCCGGCTTCGGACATTTCGACCCGAAGACGCTCAACCCGGGGAAGGAACAGATTCCCACGATCACGGTGGTGGATGACACGTTTGAAAAGTATCGCGACGTGATGGCGGAAATCATTCAGAAGGCAAAGAGCGCGTGAGTCAATAAGGGAGCACAGGATTTCGCGTTGCGTGCGAAATTAAAAGCGGGGGATTCGAATGAAGCGAAGACTATGGATTACAATTACGGGGGCCATTCTTATGAGCACGCTGACAGCGGGCGCGGCGGGAAAATCCGGTTCGACGAAGAAATCTTCTTTCGGGAAGTCACCCGATGGCGAGCCGGTGGACCTTTATGTGCTGACCAACAAGAACGGGGTCGAAGCGGCCATCAGCACGTACGGAGGAGTGGTTGTTTCGTTGAAGGTGCCGGATCGCAACGGCAAGCCGGGGGATGTGGTGCTTGGCTTTGATTCGGTTGACGGCTATGTGAGCGACAAAAGCTATTTTGGGGCCCTCATCGGCCGGTACGGAAATCGTATCGGCCACGCGCAATTCACTCTTGACGGCAAAACGTACACGCTGGCGAAGAATAATGGTGAAAACACACTTCACGGTGGGATCAAGGGCTTCAACAAAGCTGTGTGGGGGGCCAAAGAGATTCCCGCGAAGAATGGACAAGCGCTCGAGTTAAGTTATTTGAGCAAAGACGGTGAAGAGGGATTCCCGGGCAATTTGAGCGTGCGCGTGGTTTATACGCTGACCGATTCGAATGAGCTGAAAATCGAGTACTCCGCGACGACCGACAAGAAAACGGTCGTCAATTTGACGAACCATTCTTACTTCAATCTCGCGGGCCCGGGTTCGGGAGATATTCTCGGCCACGTTTTGATGATCGAAGGGGATAAATTCACGCCCGTGGATTCCGGCCTGATTCCGACAGGGGAGCTCCGCGACGTGGCCGGATCGCCGTTTGATTTCCGCAAGCCAACGGCGATTGGCGCCCGCGTCGATTCAGACGATGAACAGATCAAGCTGGGTGGCGGTTACGACCACAATTTTGTGCTGCGCAGAAAAGCGGGAGATCCGATTTCTCTGGCGGCGCGGGTGGTAGAACCCAAAACCGGCCGGGTTCTGGAAGTATGGACCACCGAGCCGGGCGTGCAGTTTTACACCGGGAATTTTCTGGATGGTTCCGCGCACGGCAAGGGAGGCATTAGCTATACGAAGCGCTCGGCGTTGTGCTTGGAGACGCAGCATTTTCCGGATTCGCCGAATCAGCCGAAGTTTCCCTCCACGGAGTTGAAACCAGGGGAACGCTATCACACGACGACGATTTACAAGTTTTCTGCAGAGAAATAGGAGTCTGCTCAAGTAGAGATTTGCTGCCAGTTATTTCCTTACGTCCAAGGAGCATCATCCATGCGTATTCGAATCCCTGCTAGCTTCTTCATGCTGCTTTTTGTCGCCATTTTGTCCGCGCATGCGCAAACCTCCCCTGCGCCAACGCCACCGATGGGCTGGAACAGTTGGAATCACTTCGCGTGCAAGGTCACGGCCGCCGACGTTCGAGGCGCGGCCAACGCGATCGCAAGTAACGGGATGAAGGAAGCCGGTTACATTTACGTGAACGTGGATGACTGCTGGCAGGCCGGGCGAGATGAGCAAGGACGCATTCAGCCCAACAAGAATTTCGGGGATATGAAAGCGCTGGCCGATTATGTCCACAGCAAAGGCTTGAAATTCGGGATTTACTCGTCGCCGGGACCGGAAACGTGCGCGGGCTTTACGGGAAGCTATCAGCACGAAGAGCAAGACGCGAAGGCGTACGCGGAATGGGGTGTGGACTATTTGAAATACGATTGGTGCAGCGCGTCGCAGGTCTATCCGGTTAGCCAGATTAGGGAAGTTTACAAGAAAATGCACGAGGCGTTGCAGAAGACGGGGCGGCCGATAGTGTTTAGCCTGTGCCAATACGGCTGGGACCTGGTTTGGCGATGGGGCAAAGACGTAGGCGGAAATCTGTGGCGGACGACGGGAGACATCCAGGACAGATATGACTCGATGGCTACAATTGGTTTCGGGCAAGCAGGGTTAGAGCCGTTCGCCGGGGCGGGGCACTGGAATGATCCCGACATGCTAGAGATTGGCAACGGCGGGATGCGCCACGACGAGTACATCACGCACATGACACTTTGGTGCCTGCTAGCCGCTCCGTTGCTGGCAGGGAATGATTTGACGCGAGTGACGCCCGAGGACCAGGCGATTCTGCTGAACAAGGAAGTCATTGCCGTGGACCAGGACCCGAAGAGCGCGCAGGGGCATCGCGTATCGGCGGAGGGGCCGCTGGAAGTTTGGGCAAAGCCGCTGGCAGATGGCAGCGTAGCCGTCGGTTTGTTCAGCCGTGGTGGGGCATTTCCCGTGAAAGTGAATTTCAAAGATTTAGGTTTCACCGGCAGCGTGCATGTGCGCGATCTTTGGTTGCACAAGGACCTGGGTTCATTTGAGGGTGAGTTCACGGCGCAAGTGCCGCGTCACGGTGCAGTGCTGGTGCGCGTCTGGAAGTAGGCCTTGGCGCCTGCGGTTTCTGATTGCGTATGGGGCAATTCAGGCGGTTCACGGCACAAATCGGAATGTAATCCAAATGTTGTTAGCTTTTAGCGGCGATCCCGGTGGAATCGCGGACAACGAGTTCGGGGTCAATCACGATTTCGCGGCCGGTGTCGTGCTCCGCGCGGCCGTCGCCAAAAACGTTATCAAAAATGATGTGTCCGATTTGCTCGCGCGGAATGTGGACCGTCGTAAGCGGCGGAGAGCAGAATTCCGCAAGCTTGATATTGTCGAACCCAGTGACGGAGACATCGCGTGGAATTTGCAGGCCTTCTTCCCGCAACTCGCGCATTACGCCGACGGCCATGAAATCGTTGACGCAGAGAATGGCGGTGGGGCGAAAGCCCGATTCAAGGAGTTCACGAGCTGCCTGGCGGCCGCCATCAAGCCCGTCGGGCCCGGCGAAAATCTTGGCTTCCGCACTGGGAGAGCAGCGGTGGACGGATTCCAGAAAGGTTTTGCGGCGTTCGCTGATGGGTCCGAGGGTAGAATGATGACCAATGAAAGCCATGCGCCGATGGCCGAGAGCGCTGAGATAACTGACGGTCTTCTTGATTCCTTTGCGGTAGTCCACGCGTATGTTGGTAATGTTCTTCTGCGGGGTTCCCACATCATAGAAGGCGGCAGGAATGCGGCTGCCAGCAACCGTCTGGATCAAATGCTCTTCCATTTCAGAAACGATGGCGGCAAGTCCGGCCACGCGAAGTCCGATCATAAGCTGCACGCTGGCGAGGAGCTGTTCCGAGCGGTAGTCGGTATTAGCGACGACGACCTCGAGGCCCTGGGCATGAGCGTCCGATTCGAGCGTGCGGTAGATGTCCAGGAAAAAGGGATTCTCCATATTTGAAACGATGATGCCGAGGATGCGGCTCTTCCCGCGAGCTAGAGAGCGGGCGTGGAGGTTAGGGTGGTAGTTGAGTTCTTCGGCGGCTTTCAGAACGCGGGAACGCGTGGAGGTCTTGACGATCTCGAGATTGTTCAGCACACGCGAGACCGTGGACGTGGAGACACCCGCCTTTTGGGCGACGGCGTCGAGATTCATAGCCAGCGAGCGCCTTTTGCGCATGAAGAGCACCTCAAGTGTAGGCAGGCACATTCTATCGAAAATTGCCCTTCCGGCGCGCCTGGAAGTGCACGGGACAAGGGACGCACGCTCCGGCCCGAATCCAGATTTGAGGCAGACGGTAGCTAAAGAATCCATTAAGCTATAGGGCATAGAGGCATTCATAGAGAAGGACGGAAAAGAAAGGAGCTGGGGCGGAGCGCTTGACAAGGTCGGAGAAAGCGCTGTAAGGTCTGCGATGCAAGCGTTTGCAGAAATCGCCCCTGGCAAAGCCATGACGCAACTTTCCAACCCACCGATGGTGTTCGGTGTCATTGTCGGCAACCGCGGCTTTTTCCCGGATCATCTGGCGCGCTCGGGCCGCCAAGAGATGCTCGCGGCACTGACAGCCAAGGGGATCAAGCCTATTGTGCTCGGCGAGAACGATTCCAAGCACGGCGCAGTAGAAACGCGGCAAGAAGCGGCGCGCTGCGCGGACTTATTCAAGAAACATCGAGAAGAAATCGGCGGCATCGTAGTAACGTTGCCGAATTTCGGCGATGAGCGCGCGATTGCAGAAACTCTGCGGATGGCGAACCTGGGAGTGCCGGTGCTCATGCAAGCGACGCCCGACACACCATCTAAAATGACCATCCGGGACAGGCGCGACAGCTTTTGCGGGAAGATGTCCGCTTGCAACAACCTGGCGCAATACGGAATCCCTTATTCGTTGACCACGCTCCACACCGAAGCGCCGAATTCGCAACAATTCCAAGATGACCTGGACTGGTTTCAATCTGTATGCCGCGTGGTTAAGGGATTGAAGAAATTGCGGATTGGGGCGATCGGGGCACGGCCGGCGGCGTTCAACACAGTGCGGTACAGCGAAAAACTTCTGGAGTCAGCGGGAATTTCAGTCGAAACGCTCGACCTCTCCGAAGTGATGGGAAGAATAGGGCGCCTGAAGGATAGCGATACCTCGGTCGTGGAAAGGCTGAAGGCCATTCGCGCTTATGTTTCGACGAACGGTATTCCGGAAGCCGCGCTGGTGAAAATGGCCAAGCTAGGCGCGGTGATCCACACCTGGATGCAGGAGACGGAAGTAACCATCAGCGCGATCCAGTGCTGGACCTCGCTTGAAGAGTTTTTTGGCGTCGTGCCGTGCACGGTGATGAGCATGATGAGCGACTCTGGGTTATCAAGCGCCTGCGAAGTGGACGTGGCAGGCGTGATTGGAATGCACGCGTTACAACTGGCTTCGCAAACGCCGAGCGCGCTGCTCGACTGGAACAACAATTACGCAGACGATCCGGACAAAGCCGTGTGCTTTCACTGCAGCAACCTGCCGAAGCATTTCTTCCGCGATGTGCGCATGGACTTCCAAGAGATCATTGCCGGAACCGTTAGCAAGGAAAATACGTTTGGGACTTGCGTGGGCCAGGTGAAGAGCGGCCCCATGAGCTTCGCGCGCTTTTCGACCAACGACCGCGAAGGAAAGATGTCCGGCTACGTCGGCGAAGGCGAATTTACCAACGATCCGCTGGAAACCTTTGGAGGAGCGGGCGTGGTGCGTATCCCGGGATTGCAGAAACTGTTGCGGTTCATCTGCGAGCGCGGTTTTGAGCACCATGTGGCGGCGAATTTCTCGACGACGGCTTCTGCGGTGCACGAAGCCACGACACGCTATCTGAATTGGGACGTGCACTGGCATAAGGGTGATGCGCCAGGGTGTTGATGGAGAAACTCTTACTGGGGGGGCAGTCATGAGGGGAATGTATAGTTGGAATCGCAGGCAGTGGATTTCGGCTGCGGCGACAGCAGTGGGGACGGCCGCTGTAATTCCCAGTCGCGGCCTTGCTTCGCTTGGACGCGTATTCGGAAGTCCAGCGGGCGGACCAGTGCATGAGGCGGTCGACACGAAACTTAAAGCGTTTCCTTTGCCCCAAGTACGGCTGCGACCTGGCATTTTCCTCGACCAACTGGAGAGCAATCAGAGCTTCGTCGAATCGTTG
>WNGO01003383.1_pt1 | contig 10265 bp, 6 predicted proteins | sample 5400511 | NCBI WGS metagenome assembly WNGO01 (sample SAMN13153380, study PRJNA577476) | soil metagenome | isolation source: 20 cm soil or saprolite under Garry oak tree replicate 2 | place: USA:California | collected 2016-06-15
AACATCAGACTTGTACCAACGAATTCACGGAAAAGCGGGTGTGGACGAGTAGGACGGCTTTTGAACTCGGGATGAAACTGCGAAGCTACGAACCAGGGGTGGTCTGCCAGTTCGATGACTTCAACCAGAGTATTATCAGCTGAACGCCCGCTAATAACTATGCCATTAGCTTCCATACGTTTGCGATACTCATTATTGAACTCGTAGCGATGGCGGTGTCGCTCAAAAACGATCGCTTCTCCATATGCCTGATAGGCTTTTGAGCCAGGAGTCAGGCAACACACCCAGTTCCCCAGGCGCATTGTACCACCTTTGTCTGCAACTTGACGTTGAGTACTCATCAAGTCGATCACAGGATAGGGAGTTTGGGGATCAAATTCTGAGCTATTGGCTTCGGCCAGACCCAATACATTGCGTGCGAACTCAATTACAGCGACATGCATACCCAGGCATAGACCGAGGTATGGAATGCGCATTCGGCGAGCAAAACTGGCAGCTTTGATTTTTCCTTCGATGCCACGATGACCAAAGCCGCCTGGCACAACAATACCAGCTACATCTTCTAAAGCCTCGGTATACCTTTCACCCATGTTCTCAAGGGCTTCTGAGTTGATCCATTTTACACGAATATCCACATCGTGATACCAGCCAGCATGACGCAAGGATTCTACTACTGAAAGATAAGCATCGTGTAATTCGACATATTTACCGACCAGACCAATTGTTAATTCAGGTCGAGGGTGTTTAATGGTCGCGACCAGTTCACTCCACTCCTGCATCGCCAGTTCATGCTCTGGCAAGTTTAGTTCTTGAACCAGAAATTGACCCAGCCCCGCTTCTTCGAGAATGAGCGGTACCTCATAGATTGTATCAGTAGTGAGCAAAGGCACAACAGCTCGTTCTTCAATATTGCAGAAGAGCGCTATTTTCTCGCGCAATTCATCACTCAGTGGGTAATCTGAGCGACAAAGGATTACGTCTGGTTGAATACCAACGCGCAGTAATTCTTTCACGCTGTGTTGAGTAGGCTTTGTTTTAAGCTCTTTTGTGGTCATGAGATAGGGCAAGAGAGTAACGTGCAAATAAAGAACATCGCGACGTCCCACATCTTTGCGCATCTGGCGAATAGCTTCTAAAAATGGCTCGCCCTCGATGTCACCAACAGTACCTCCTACCTCAACGATAACCACATCAGCATCAGAACCACGGGCAACACTATGTATGCGATCTTTAATTTCATTCGTGATGTGAGGGATTACCTGGATAGTGCCGCCCAAATATTCTCCTCTGCGTTCTTTGCCTATGACAGCGGAATATACCTGTCCTGTAGTGACATTATTGGCCTGGTTAGCTGGTTCGTCAGTAAAACGCTCATAATGACCGAGATCAAGGTCAGTTTCTGCACCATCATCTGTAACAAAGACTTCGCCATGCTGATATGGCGACATTGTGCCGGGATCGACATTGATGTACGGGTCTAATTTCATGAGAGAGACGGAGATTCCGCGATTCTTAAGCAATCGGCCCAGTGAAGCTACTGTAATACCCTTTCCCACCGATGATGCCACGCCACCTGTGACAAAAATGAACTTTGACATTGGATCCTCCAAGATTAGACAGGGTATTCACTGAGAATACCCTCTACAGCAGTTGCTCTCTGCTATAGAAGCGCATTGAACATCAAAAAACATACGCAATACATATAAAGAATGACACTAAAAATTTTGTTGAGTGATTAGCTACGAATTGATAAGATGACGACCTGCGTTTCGGCAGGTAATGCACTACGGGTAATCGACAATTTTGGTTGTGGGTTTATAGCCTCGATGCCCATCTCGCGAGAAAATTTATCGAGAGGATTGGGAGCATCGCCTAGCGGAGGACTATAATGCATAGGGATAACAATATGAGGTTCTACCTGGCTGATGACTTCGGCAGCTTGTGCCGCGTTAATTGTATGCTGCCCTCCAATTGGTACCAATAACATATCTGCGTCAGCAACTTCTTCTAGCTGCTCTTCCTGCAAAATATGTCCAAGGTCTCCTAGATGACAGATGATGAGATCATCCATATGGATGATATAAATTGTATTACGACCTAGTTCCTGACCATGTTTATTGTCGTGGTAAGAAGCAACGCCAGTGATCAAAACATCGCTGATCTCATATTCGCCAGGACCACGAACTATGCGGGGATCACCATCAACAGCGCCTGTAAAGTTATGTCCTGGGTGATTGTGGCTGATAGTGACGATAGAGGCACTTATCTTGCCCAGCGAGTGTCCTAGCTGAGGAGAGAAAGGGTCAGTAATCAAGGTAACGTTCTTGCCACGCAATTGAAAGCAAGAGTGGCCAAGCCAGGATATTTCCATGTATTATTCATTCGCTTTTCTCATAAGTTCGGGCGGGGACTCTTGTCCTCGCCCGAATTCAATTGTACCACAGGGATAAGTGTTCTACAAGGGGATAGCCTTATTAGCTTACAAAGAAAAGAAGCTCATTTAATCTTGATTATCGGCCTCGATTGAGGCAACCATTTGTTCATCATGCAAAGGACCGCTTACGGTCATATTGCCATTGGGTGCTTTGGAAGCAAATGTAAGAGAACTATATGCAATTGTAACCTTGACTTCACGTCCACGAGTTCCAACCCGGACCGTTGATGACTCAACTGCTGTCTTGATACGTTGAGCCACAATTTCGGCGCCATGCTGCTCAGCACGAATAACGGCTGTCATTACGCCAGGGCCATTGATTGAGAGATTGTCTTCTTTGCGAACCTTAGAACGTAGCAAGGGCAACAATTTTCGTGCTGCTTCAGTTGCCTCGTGCTCTTCGCGTTCACGATTGATGTCGTTATGTTTTGCGCCTTCGATGATAAAGCGAAAGACGATAACGCTTTGAGCATTACAAATGCGACGAACTTTGCGTTGTCCTGCTTCCAAATCCTTTGTCGAGGCTACGGCTTGCCAGATGTGATGCTCGCGCTTGCTTCGATAATCAAGATAACCTTGCACGCGCGCATATCCTTCAAGGAATATGGCTCCAGCCGTCCACATTATTTGTTTGGGAGTACTGAGGGCAAAGTGACGACAGGCAATGAGTTGCCGCGCTATCGGAGTGACCTTCATTGTTGAAGCTTCATAGTTCTGTTGCTGGAGTACCTTAAGATGACCAGCATAAATACGGCGGCGCTGCTTAAGAAAGTCACGAACTGTAACGGGGCCTTTGTTATAGACGACACAGTCTGGTGTATAGATGAGTTGAAAGCCAAGTTGAGATATCATTGCCTGGATAGAGATTTCGTCAACGGCGCTATCAGTTGGAATGCCAGAAATGACATTACGAAACGAGATAACTTCGCCTAACTTAGGATGTATTCGGGCTACACGATCATGCAAACGCCAGAGGAGATGCACTGCATGCCCCATGAAGGTGTTCGAATCGTTAACAGGCACAGGTCGACCTCCGACCATACCAATCTTAGGATCTTTAAAGGGAGCACATAGATTTTCAATAGCGAAGGCTTCTGGAATGACATCAGCGCCGATCAGTACAACAACAGGGCTGGTAGCTTTCTTGAGAAACAGGTTAATCGCCGAGGCTTTGCCTTCACGTTTCTTCTGTACACACAGGCGTATACGTGGCTCTTTCAGTGCCATCTCAGATACGATAGGAACGGTACGGTCAGTACACCCACTAGCAACAACAATCACCTCTTCAATACAGACCGTTGGACCTGTTTGCTCAAGAACGGACTGAAGGGTACGAGCAATATTAGCTTCTTCGTTATAGGCCATGATACCAATGCTACAACTGATATATCCCTCAAACTCTACTATAGACTCTTGAAGCTGTTCCAACGCTACGTCATTCACAATATTTGTTGCCATTAAAGGCATCTCCTTTACCAGATGCTGACCCAGGATAGATTTGCTCAACCGCCGACTCTACCTTCTGCATAGTATCTTTCGGATGCCCATCACTCACAAGTTCCCACCGTATCACGAAAATATGTCTTTAGTATCTGCTGCTTATTCATACATCAATGTGTTTGTTTCTCAGCCAGCTAGTTTTCACACTCTCACCGGATTCAGGGGAAGGATACCATTGAGATGTAAGGGTATGAATAGTGTTTGGGTTAAGAAACGGTTATAAATTTACGAATGCGGTTATGGAATTAAGACATAGAGTTTATTGACGGTATCTTCAGTACAGTTTATACTCACATTGCCTGGTACAGTCTTCTAGTAGGACAATTAAAAAAACACCTCCTACACAAGCAAAACGCTATTTGCAACTGTTTTAGGTCCTTTGGCATATTCAAGTAAGTTCGGGATGAGCAGGGAAAGCAGCGCTACATGCTCCTGATTGCTCAACCGCTAGATAGAGCAGAAATGCGGGTTCAGGAACACATTAAATTATCGGCTTTAGCTGCAACGATGGCACTTCCATGGCTCGGAAAAGATGTGTTAATTCCACTAACATCAAGTGTATTGATCGATGTAGATCATTATATGTGGCATGCTGTAACATTTCGCACACTTAGCTTACGAGCGGCTGTCAAGTACTTCGGGCAGGCGGATCCTCCCCAACGAAAAGAAGCACGGCTGCTACATCACCCGTTAGTACTGAGTATACTGTTATTGATTGCACTTCGCACTCGTTCGCGATTTCTCACGCTCATTCTCGCAGGTTTAATTTTTCATGTGAGTCTGGATGTTGTGCATGTAGCACAATTGCAATCTTTGAAACAGTCACTGAGCGAAGAAGCTAACGGCATTTGTCCTGAATGTGGGGAACGGTGCGAGGAATTTCAACTGCATACCGTTTACTTTTCCCCTAGTGTGCTCAACCGTTATAATGCAAAACATTTTGTAGTACTATGTCCTACATGCCATGAAAAAGCTCATAGTTAGTGACATATCATGTAAAAAAATCGTTGTAAAGTGTCGATAGGGTATGATATAATTGCTGCTTGTAAAAGTGGACAAAAATCTGTAAAAAATATGCTTAGCAAAATCAGTTGATGAACTTGCTCCCAGTCAGGGGTGAAATATGAAAGCGAGGTAGAATTTGTCGCAATTGTGGCTACCGGCAATCCGGGTAATACAAATTATTCTCAGCATAGCAGTAATCGTTTTTATCCTGCTTCAAGCGCGTGGGGCGGGTCTGGGGAGCGTTTTCGGTGGCAGCAGCGCTGGAACAGTGTTTAAGACACGGCGCGGTGTAGAGAAATTGATTTTCAATCTTACTATCGTGTTCGTTGTTCTTTTTGCTGTCGTTTCATTACTCAGTTCCTTGATTAAATAAAAGAGGTATTGGCCAGCAATCTATATCCTCAGGTATAAGTATGCACGGAGCAGTGTTACAGCACTCCCAATCACGTTTGATTGCTATTTTCTTTGTCTTCATACTTGCGCTTACGCTCATATCATGTGGCGGGAGTGGCAACACCAGTAGTTCCTCTACCCCAACAACGCAAGCCACAACATCGGTGGGAAGTTCAGGCGGTAAGACAACTGCACCAGCTTCTCCAGGTATAAGTTTAGGTTCTCGATCTTGTCCCGATGCGGTAAAAGCGCCTGCCCATTGGGATGCTCTCATACCAACGCAAAACGGTGTAACGCAAGTAGAGAATGTAACTTGCGGCAATCTCATCGGCAATACAACATTACAGGCGTTGGTGAATGTACGTTATCAGGGTACTGGTCAGAATCTGGATGTCTACGTTTATAGCGACATTACCAGTCCCAGCCCTTCACAATTATTCAAGCTGCAAAACCTTTATGGTGGCGATGCTAAGATCAGTGTATACAATACTGTTCTAACTGCCGAGGTAGATCGAAATTCGAGTATAAACGTTGGTAAAACCAATACAGAGCTGATGCGGGATCTCTTTCGAGAGTTTAAATGGTCTGATGGTGCTGGTACACTGGCTCCTGTATCCTTTCCCGGCATATATCCTGACTTGACCCGCTACCAGGCCGAAAATGACCAGGCGCAAGTCAATCAGGGACAAGATGCATGGAAACTCAACGCGGCGCAGGTTGCCAATCACATGGCTGCATACACACATTTACTCAATTGGCCTGGCAATGCTCCAACGGCTGTCGTAAGTGGGGGTAGTTCCAACGATAGTAATGCAGTAGTGACTGTGAAAAACCCGACGCCTGCTGGAAATACAATTAAAGTTTCGCTTGAAAGACTAGAAGGGAATACTAATGGGGGCATCTGGGAAGTTGTGTCAGTTGCGGCTGATGGGATGTCTATCACTACACCACAGAGCCGTGACATTCTCGCAAGTCCGGTGAAAGTGACTGGAACAGGCAATGCCTTTGAGGGAGTAATCGGCACGGTTGACATACTGGATCATTTATATACCACTATCGGCCATGCCAATGTCACAGGAGCAACTGGTAATGGAAATACCACCTTTTCAACGAATGTGTCGTATAACTCTACTTTCAAAGGCGGGAAACAGGAAGGGATCGTGGTTCTTTATGCCGCAAACAATGCTGGCAGTTCGATAGGAGCTGCAGTCATGGTAAAGGAACTATTGGGCTAAGCCTTGACCGCAACCAGAATATCACGCTTTTTGATGACACGATCCACCGTATGCACAAACCGTGTGTACGGTGGATCATTTCGAATTCGTAGTTGGGTCTGTTGCTCTACCAAATCTATCATCGCTGTTCGCTCAATACGTGTGGCATTCCAGGCCAATGCTACAGTACCTCCTGGAAGTAGCATGCTTTCCCAAACTGGCAACGCTTTACTTAACATTCCCGCTATTTCACCGAAATGCTGAATGCCATAAGGCAAATCACCAACAATAGCATGCATATGCGGACCTCCTGGAACTTCTTGCATGTGTAGATGAGCATCACAGGTGTCTCCATGAGCCAGCACAAGCCTACGTGTTGCGCCCTTACGTCCGATTTCGAACTGATAGCGACGACCCGTCCGGCGACCGCGCTCATCCAATTCTTTATATGGCATATGGATGCTATTTAAATACTGTCGAAGAAAGACAACGGTAGTATCGACATCTTGCTTCTGATGTTCTATGCCAAAAGCATCATAGCCATCTGAGAGAGCTAGAAACAGTGTCGTACCTCCACCTGCGAGCGGGTCGAGTATTCTCAGTCGCCCGGAATACTGGTTAGTGAAAGCACCTGCAAAAACAGCGATGTTGAGTAACACTCTTGTAAAAACTTCGTTTGTCTTCCCCTTATAGCGGCGAATCTCTGCCATTTCTAGTGGGAGAAAAGGAACAAACGTTGTTTCAAGTGGACGTAAGAACGGCCCCTCTACATCTCCGATACGCTCAAAGAATTCGTATGCTTCGCTGGTAGCTCCCAAACGAGGGAGAACTTGCTCTAGCTCCAGGCATTGTGAAGACACGCTTTCGTTATCGAGGGACACAAACAGATAAGCCTGTCCAGCAAATGTAACAGGCTCGATGTGTGTAATAGCCGCTCCTAGTGGGCTGGCAAGCAGTTCCGGCTCCGCCAGTTTTTCAGTCATGTTGGCATACTGGGTACTGCGTTGTGGCGTTATTTTGAGTGCGAGTTTTCTCATTACTGATACTGCACTTTAAACGTATACCCCACCATTGATGCTGATCGCCTGTGCCGTCATGTAGTCACCTTCTGTGACAATATAGCGAACACACGAAGCAATTTCTTCAGGTTGACCAAAGCGTCCCATGGGAATTTTCTCGAGGATGCGCTGGCGAATTTTCTCTGGTACTTCCATCAGCATGTCAGTTTCTGTGAATCCGGGACAAACAGCGTTCACAGTGATGCCATGGCGGGAGACTTCGAGGGCGACTGATTTCGTAAAGCCAATAATGCCCGCTTTGGTGGTGGCATAGTTTGATTGCCCAATATTCCCGGCCAATGCGACAAATGAACTTATGTTTATGATCCTGCCAGATTTACGTTCTAGCATGAAAGGGAGTACTTGCTGCGTACAGTTAAAGAGACCGGCAAGATTGACATGGATGACTTCGTCCCAGTGTTGTTTTGACATGTTTTTGAGTGTTTTATCACGAGTAATGCCCGCGTTGTTCACCAAAATATCAATTTGCCCAAAAGTCTCTATGGTCTGTTTTACCATTTCAGTCACCTGATCATAATCGGTGACATCAGCATGAACGACCAGAGCATTTGGCCCAATTTCCCTGATCTCATCTGCCAACTCACCGGCAGCATCTGCACTCGTGCTGTAATTGATGACGATATTGGCACCTGTTGCCGCCAGCTCCCTGGCAATAGCTCGACCTATACCACGTCCCGCTCCAGTGACAATTGCAGTTTGACCATCAAGTCTTTTATCCATGACCTTTTCCTTTCAATAGTTTTCAACGTCACTTCAAGATTATACATCATCTTTGTAGCAGACATCATCTTGTAATTTGAGATGAGTATGAGAAGCCGCTCATTTCGCTTTATTATCGAGAGTTTTCTCTTGATTGTCGAAAATACCGCTCACATAGCGCTCATTTTGCACGCTATTTTTTAGCCCAGCCATTGATCTTGTTCTGTGCAAGTTGCTTTTTGTGTACGTAGGTACCATACATTATGTTCTTGAATGAATAGCGCTATAATAAACTCATCAATAAAAACAAAGGTTATCTGTACAAACGGTAGTGAGAAAACTACATTATGATAAATGATTAAGGCAAGGTTCAATGATGAAGCAGAGTCCTTGACCGTTTGAACAGTCGCCCTGTGTCACCCTGAGCACGTTCGCTTCGCTCAGGGTACACTCTGCGAAGGGTCTGTCGCGATCGGCAACGAGATGCTTCGCTACGCTCAGCATGACAGGCTGGACCTTTCTGTTGATGTGGACCTGTCACGTTCAGTTGAACCATGCCTAAGGATTTGAAGTGCCTTTCAACATAGGTGCCAAGGAGTCCCCTGCCTTCTAGGCATGTGGAGGAATTGGCATACGGTTCACGCGCTATATCCATTTGACAAATCGTGTGAACATCTATTATACTAGAGCTATGAAACAGAGCATCACTGCCAAGCTGAAACTGCATACCGACGCTGCACAATTCCAGGCATTGCGCAAAACGCAACTGGCGTATCGCGATGCATTGAACCATGTAAGCACATATGCTTACGGGCATGGCAAGGTGAGCAGTGGGCGGGCCTTGCAGCGCGAGTGCTACCATGAGTTACGCCTGAAGTATAGCCTGCCCGCCCAAATGGCCTGTAACGTCCCTCGCCAGGTCGGCGCTACCTATAAAGTCCTGTGGACAAAGGTAACGCAGAATGTTGCGGCTCGCAAGGCAGGCCTCACCAAGAAACGGTACAAGGGTTTGGATAACCCGCCCAAGTACGTTTCCCCGACGCTTACCTACAATTATCATCGGGATTACAGCCTGAAGCCAGATAACCAGGTGAGCGTCCTCACCCTGGATGGACGGGTGATCGTGCCCTACACAGGCTATAGCGAGCACGTGGCTCTTATTCAGACGCGAGCCCAGATTGGAGCGGCCAAGCTCTGGTATGACAAGCCCCGCAAGCAATTCTACTTGTTGGTATCGCTTGAAGTGGAGGTTGCCGACCCATTGCCAGAGGCCCACAAGCAGGTTGTTGGGGTCGATGTGGGTCAACGCTACCTGGCTGTGACCGCTACTCCCCAGAATGAGGCCACTTTCTATTCCGGCAAGGAGGCCTGCGCCAAGACCGATCATTATGCCCGGCTGAGAAAACGGTTGCAGAAGAAAGGCACTCGTTCCGCCACACGACGCCTGGTTGTGATTAGTGGACGAGAGAGACGGTTGAAACAAGATCGCAACCATATCATCAGTCGACACATTGTCGATCAGCACCCACAGAGCATTTTCGGCTTGGAGGACTTGACGGACATTCGAGAACGCACCAAGAGGAAACGAGGCAAGAAGGCCACGAAGAAGCAGCGCCAAGCCAACGGACATGCGTCCAAGTGGGCGTTTGCGGAATTGCATAGCTACATTGCCTATAAAGCCGCGCTGGCTGGATCCATGACGGTGAAAGTGGATGCCCGCTATAGCAGCCAGGCGTGCCCCATGTGCGGTTACACCAGTAAGGCGAACCGCCCCAACCATGGGCTCTTGTTTGTCTGTCAGAGTTGTCAGTACACTGTGCATAGTGACCTTGTGGGTGCGCGTAATATTGCATTAAGAACGCTGCTGGCCCGGCAAGACTGGGTGAGCACGGGCGTTTTGTCGATACGCCCTGATGTGTCGAGCGATGAAGCCAAAGCGGC
>WNGO01004655.1_pt1 | contig 10265 bp, 9 predicted proteins | sample 5400511 | NCBI WGS metagenome assembly WNGO01 (sample SAMN13153380, study PRJNA577476) | soil metagenome | isolation source: 20 cm soil or saprolite under Garry oak tree replicate 2 | place: USA:California | collected 2016-06-15
ATTGACTAGCGGGGCGGCGGTTCCTACCGTTGCTCCATCTCGCCGGACCGTGCGCCCTGGTCCCACACGGTTTTCTCAGGCGTGAGGGGGCACTTATGAAGCGCACAGCGTTGACGCTCGGATTGGCACTGCTGGCGACTCGAGCCACGGCACAGTGGCTGGGCGAGCCGGCGTGGAACCACCCAAACGCGGGGACCGGCTTCACGATCTACGGGGATTACACCCAGCCCAACACGGAGGCTGGGGGCGGGAATGCCTTCGGCGGCCGCGTCACGCTCGGGGCCGGAACGTTTACGCTGACCGGCGGGGTGTCGTCCTGGAAGAAAGATCTCGTCAGCGAGCGGGTAACCACCTTCGGTGGCACGGCCGCGTTCCGCTTGGTGGGCGGCAGCCTCATCCCGGTCGCCCTCAACCTGCAGCTCGGTGGCGGTCACAGCCTGGAGATCACCTCCAGCACAAACAGCGTGCCGGTGCAGACCATGCTGCTCGGCGCGGTGGGGCTGAGCGTCCCGCTGCCCACACCGGTCGTACGTGTCGAGCCGTACGTCTCGCCCGGGATCCGGTATCACCACTATGCGAACGGGGACCCGAACCAGACCAACTTTGGGTGGGTGATCGGTGCCAACCTCGGGTTCGGCCCGATCGGGATTCACCTCGCCTACGATTCAGAGAAGTTCGACAACGGGTCGAGACAGGGCGTCTTCGGCGTCGGCGCCAACCTCGGGCTCCGACCGTAGCTGGGATTGAATGAAGCCGCTACCTTTGGGGCGCGCCATTCCCCGGCGCGCCCCGTCCGTTTCCAGGAGCTGTGTGATCCGTTTTCTCGTGATCCGGGGGTCGGTCCTCGTGCTGGCCCTCGCGCTGAGCGCCTGCGCGCTCACGCTGGACTCGACCCATCTGGGTGTCCCGGTCTCGCTCGCCGGCGCCGCAGCGCGCCCGGACTCGGGGACCCAGTTCCGGGTGACGAAGCGCGCGGTCTATTTGCTCCTGGGGCTCGTGCCCGTGGCGCAGCCGAATCTCGAGGACGTCCTGGCCGGACAGGTCGGGACCGGCACGCGCATCACCACCCTGCGCGTCAAGGTCCGGAGCCGGTGGAGCGATCTGCTCATCACCGGTCTGACGCTGGGGTTCGTCGTACGCCGCTCGGTGACGCTCGAGGGCGTGGTAGTCGGACAGTAGGAGAGGTGCGGTAGCGCGGCGCAAGGTCGGGGGGCCCGCAGAGCGACTGCGTATTTTTGTCGCGGTGCGGGCCCCCCGACTTTGCGCCAGTTAGCCCGCCACCAACTTTTTCACAAGCGCGGTGGTCCGCTCCGCCGCCCCGCGCCCTTCCCTGACGAGGTTCTTTCCGGCCGATCCCGCCTTGGTCCGGGCCCCCGGATCGTGATGCCACACGAGCCATTGTGAGTGCAGCTGCTGCCGGCCGTCGGCGCTCAACGCCACGGCGCCGCCGCGCTCGATCAACAACGTCGCATCGCGGCTCATGTGCCAGTGCGGGCCCACCGCCAGGCTCGAGCACCGAATGGAGTCCCGCGCGGTGGTAGCCACCGCCCACGAACGCGACGTCCGCGAGCGCGTACAGGTCCGCCAGGATCCCCACCCGATCCACGACGATCACCGGCGCGGAGGATGTGTGCTCCACTTGCGAGAGCCGGATGGGGCGGGGCAGGCGGACCCGCGCCGCGGCCTGCGCGATGCCGGCGAGGTGGTCGGGGTTGGGCTCGTGAGGCGCGAGGATGAGCCGCGCGCCGGGCACCTGCGCGAGCAGGTCCACGAACGCCGGGAGCACGACGGCTTCATCGGCCGGCCAGGTGGACCCGGCGACGATCGTGAAGGTGCCGGCCGGCGCGATGGCGAGGCGCGCGAACGGATCGCGCGTGCGGTCGAAGCGCTCCGCCCGCTCGGCGACGCTGTCGTAACGCGTGTCCCCGGTCACCTCGATGGCCCCGGGGCGTGCGCCCAGCTGCTCGAGGCGCCGGCCGTCCTCTGCGCTGATCGTGCCGATGCGCTCCAGGACGCGGTAGGCAGGCTCCGCCCAGCCGCGAGCCGGCCAGCGGAGTCGCGAGCTGTGCGGCGCGACGGTGGCCGAGATGAGGCCCAGCTTCACGCCGCGCCGGGCCGCCGCGAGCGTGAGCTCCGGCCACACGTCGAGCTTCGAGAAGACCAGCGCCGCCGGCTGGAGCGCCTCGAGCACGGCGGTCACCTCGCCCGGGCGATCGAGCGGTAGGTAGTCCGCCACGTCGACCGGCAGCGTGCGCGCCAGCCGCTCGGCGGAGGGGGAGAAGAACGTATAGGCGAGCTGCCAATGGGGCGCCTCGGCGCGCACCGCTTCGAGCACCGGCTTGGCCTGGAGGCCTTCGCCCACCGACGAGGCGTGCACCCACAGCAGCGGGCGCTTGGGATCGCGGTGCGCCCGCGCCCACGCGACCAGCCGGTCCGTCACGCCGCGCCGCGCATCGAGGCCGCGCGCGAGCTTCTTGTCGAAGCGCGCGGCGAACGGCAGGGCCCGCTGCGCGAGCCTCATGCTCAGCCGGTATATGAAGGAAGGGCGCGCGCCCCCCATCAGCGCGCCCCGGCCGTCGTCTTGCTCCGGTAGATCGAGTCCAGGACGACTCGGAAGACCGTGACGGGTGCCGCGCCCTCGAGCAGGGCGCCCTCGATATAGAAGGTAGGTGTACTCGTCGCCCCCGACCGCCGCGCGCGCTCGGCATCCGCGCGGACGTCCGCGGCCGTCGCCCCGGACGCGACGCAGCGGGCCAGCCGCGCGCCGTCCAGCCCCGCCGAGTCGCCGAGCGCGAGGAGGTACGCTCGGGGGGAGGCGAGCGTGGCCCACTGGTCCTGGTGGCGGAACAGCAGATCGTGCATCGGCCAAAACCGTTGCTGCCGGGCGGCACACAACGCGACCTCGGCCGCGGATGCGGCGTTCTTGTGCACGCTCGAGAGGGGCAGGTTGATATACACGAAGCGGATCTTGCCCGGCTGGACGTACTCGCGCTCGAGCAGCGGCATCGTGCCCAGGGCGAACTCGCGGCAGTAGGGGCATTGGAAGTCCGACATTTCGTACACGGTCACGGGCGCGTCGGAGCGGCCTTTGGCCCGGGCGGCCAGCGGGTCGGACGCCTGGGTGGGGGAGCCCAGGCCCGGCACGATGACGAACCACGCGGCGGCGACGAGGAGCGTACGGATCATGAGGGTTTTCTGGCGACCAACCATAGTCGGTCCTGGGTAGCGGCGCCACGGCGGCGTCGTTCCATAATGAAACCATGCGCCAGGCCCAGTGCCACTCTGGCGCGATGCTGCAATTGGTGATATAAAAGCGGGGTTAGCCGTCGCCGTCACCGCGCGTTGTGCGCCCTTCCCGCCGTCATCGTCGTGCGAGCGCGCGGATCGTTGAGTGAACGTAGCAGTCTGTTGTTGGAACACCGGACCGCCAGACAGGCGGCGCCGGTGTGCGTGTCACACTACCTCGCAGGAGGGGACATGCAATTCACACCCCGTCGGATCAGTTCCTTCATTCTCAGCGCGTTGCTCGCGCTACCGGCCCTGCTCGCCGCGCAGGAGCCGGTGACGATCACCGGCAAAGTCACGAGCGACGCCGGCCAGCCTCTGGGGCAGGTCGAGGTCGCGATCCCGACCATGGGGCTCGGCGCGCTGAGCAAGGACGACGGCAGCTACGTGGTCGTAGTGCCGGGCGCCCGCGTGTCGGGGCAGACGGCCACGCTCGTGGCGCGACGCCTGGGCTACAAGTCGCAGAGCGCCCAGGTCACTCTCACCACGGGCGCTGTGACACACGACTTCGTGCTCGCCGCCAACCCGCTGCAGCTCGGCGAGGTGGTCGTGACCGGCGCCGGGACGACGAACACAGCGGAGAAGCTTGGCAATGTCCGCAATAGCGTGTCGTCGGACCTGATCTCTCGGGCCAACGAGAGCAACGTCACGCAGGCGTTGGCCGCCAAGGCGCCGAACGTGACGGTGGTCCAGCAGTCGGGCGACCCAGGTGCGAGCTCTTTCATCAACATTCGTGGGATCAGCTCGATTCTCGGCTCGAACCAGCCCTTGTTCGTGGTGGACGGTGTTCCGGTCGACAACTCGACATTCTCGACCTCGAACTTCAACGCTCCCGACGATGGGGGCGGGCAGATCGGTCAGTTCGGGCAGAGCGAAGGAACGGTGCAGACCAACCGGGCCGCGGACTTGAACCCGAACGACATCGAGTCGGTGGAGATCCTGAAAGGCCCGTCGGCGAGCGCGATCTACGGAGCCCGCGCCGCGGCGGGCGTCATTCTGATCACGACCAAGTCCGGTCGGGCGGGCCCGACGCACTTTTCGGTGCGGTCGTCCACGTCGTTTGACGATATCAACCATGTGTACCCGTTGCAGACGGGGTTCGGCCAGGGACTCTTCTTCGTGCATGCGGACACCACGTTGGGAGGCAACTGCGATAATCCCGGCGTCGCCGTGTGCGCGCGGTCTTGGGCCCCTCTGGCTGCCGGCGCGACCATATACGATCACTCGAACGAGTTGTATCGGGTGGGCAATTCCCTCGACAACGGCGTGACCATCTCGGGGGGGAACGATCGCACGACCTTCTACCTCTCCGGAGACAATGCCTACACGCGGGGCGTGATCGTCGGCCCGAACAACTACTACTCGCGGAGCACGGTCCGCTTCAAGGGCAGCCATCGCGTAGTCGAGACCCTGAAGCTCGGCGCGGATCTTTCGTTCGCGGACGTTCGTGCCAAGTACACGCAGCGCGGCAACAACACCAACGGCATCCAGCTGGGCGATCTGCGTACACCGCCGGAATTCAACAATTATCCTTTCGTTGTGAACGGGTTGCAGCGTGCGTTTCGCTTCCAGCACCCCGATGCCGCGTCGGGGGGCCTGGATCGGACGTTCGACAACCCGCTGTGGACCATCTTCCAGTCGGACAATGAGTCGAAGGTCGGGCGCGTGTATGGGAACGTGAACGCCGAGTACGCCCCGATCAGCTGGCTCAAGCTCAACTACACGCTAGGCGCCGACTACGCGACGGACGAGCGGCTCGAGGGGTGCCCGATCTCGTCGGCGTCTCCCTGCACCGACGGGCGCGTAATCGAGGGGAAGATCGTCAACTACCAGATTAACCATAACGTCACCGGCACCGCGACTTATTCGCTCAACTCCAACTTCGGCGGGACGGTAACGGTCGGGCAGGAGTTGAATAGCCGTAACGTGCGGCAACTTGGCACGGTGGGTCGGGGTCTCGTGGCACCGGCGCCCTTCAAGCTCTCCAACACCGTTGGCCAAGACCTTCCGATCGACGCGGAGCAGGTGATTCATAACGCCTCGTGGTTCGGTCAGACGACCTTCGACGTCTACGGCCAGTTGTTCCTGACCGCCGCGGTCCGCAATGACGCATCCTCGACGTTCGGACGCGACAACCTGAGGAGCTGGTTCCCGAAGGGCAGCGCCGCGTGGGAGTTTACCAAGGCCATCGGCGAGCAATCCTGGCTCTCCTACGGGAAAGCCCGGGTCGCCTACGGCGAAGCGGGGACGGAGCCGCTCCCCTACCTCACGTCGCAAACCTACTCCGGGAGCCAGATCCTGGGCGGCATCTCCCAGGGCACGGGGAACACGCCGAGCCAGAATGGCATCGGCGGGCTCGCGTCGAACCTCCTGAAAGCCGCCTCGGTTTTGAAGCCCGAGCGTTCCAAGGAGTTCGAGGCGGGCGCCGATCTCGGGTTCTTCAGGGATCGGGCCGACGCGAGCATCACCTGGTACAGCAAGAAGTCGACGGACGCCATCCTGCTGCAGCCGCTGTCGCCCTCCACGGGCTTCCTGCAACAGGCGGCGAACGCGGCGACGATTCGGAACCGCGGCTGGGAAGTATCGTTCAACGTCCGGCCAGTCCAGCAGGCGGATTTCGGCTGGGACGTCGGGCTGCAGTGGGCTCGGAATCGCAGTCTCATCTTGTCGGTCGGCACGCCGGTGCCCGCCTCTTGCACGACGTCCGACGTCACCGATTGTCCCTTCATCCCGATACCCGGTGCGTTCTTGAACCAGGTGGTGATGGTGGGTCAACCGTTCGGCGCGTACCTGGGCAGCGGATTCTTGCGCTGCGGGGTCTCGCCGAGCTCGTCGCCCGTGGCGATCGACAGTGCGGGGAACACCGGCACTATGGCCGACGTGTGCGGCGGGAAGGCGAGCGGTACGCTCTACATCGGTCCGAACGGGATGCCGGCGCAGGACCATAACCCGCGTATCGTGATGGACCCGAACTACAATTGGACGGGCAGCGTTCGGACCTCGGTGCGGTACCGGAAACTCCGGGTCGCCGGCCTGCTCGATGTGCGCCACGGGGGTAAGATCTGGAACGGCACGATGGGCGCGCTGTGGAGTTACGGCAAGCACGCCGATACCGACCAGCGAGCTTTTTGTCTGACGAACTCTGCCTGTGCCGGCAACACGAAGGTGTTCGGGCAGAATGGCTGGTACGACGGCCCGGTGACCGGTCCCGGCGCGGGGAAGGCGGTGCCGATCGGGTACAACTGGTACAACCAGATCGCCGCATGCCCGTTCATCGGCATCGACGAGCCGTGCATTCAGGACGCGGGATTTGTGAAGCTGCGCGAAGTGTCGCTCAACTATACGCTCGACGCGCCGTGGGTACAGCGTGCCCTTGGCTTCGCGAGCATCGACGTGCGGGTGGCCGCCCGCAACCTGAAGACGTGGACCAACTACACCGGCTACGACCCCGAATCGAACCTCGGCGGCGCGATCGACGCGGCCGCAGGGTCGAGCGGCGTGGACTACTTCAATAACCCGCAGACACGCTCGTTCGTGTTCGCGATCACCCTCAACCACTAACCCGAGGAGATCGACTCATGCAACGCAAGATTCACGTCGCGCTCGTCTCGATCGGGCTCCTCCTCGGGACGGCAGGGTGTACCAGCTTCCTGACGGGCGACAAGCTGTCCTCCGACCCGAACCTGCCATCGGCCGCCACCGCGCAGCAGCTGTTCGTGGCGGTGCAATCGGGGCAGTTCGCGTTCCAGGAGGGCACGGTCGCCATGATGATGTGCGAGTGGGTACAGGCATGCGGCGCTGCCAACGGACGCTTCGTGCAGCAGGCAGGGCAATATGTGTTTGACGAGACGTCCAACATCGGCGCGAACGCCGGCGACTGGCTGTCGGTGTACGATGCCGGGGGCCTGGCAGACATCCGCCAGGTCAAAGCCGCAACTGCAGCGAGCGGCGACCGCGTCTGGCTCGGCATCGCCAAGATCTGGGAAGCCTTCACGATCGGGTCGGCGTCCGACATGTGGGGTGACGTTCCTTATTCCGAAGTCACCACGAGCGCGACGCCGGCGCTCGACAACCGGTTCACCCTTCTGGCGGCGCTCCAGACGCTGCTCAGCGATGCCATCACCGATCTCGGCAGCACTGGTGCGGGACCCGGCACGGCAGACCTGATTTTCAATGGCGACCCGGCGAGCTGGATCAAGGTGGCGCACTCACTCAAGGCGCGCTACTTCATGCACACAGCGGAGTCGCTTGGCACCGGAGCGTACACCAACGCGATCGCGGAGGCGCTACAAGGTATCAGCGACGCGAGCGGTGCGGGTGATTTCGCATCGTTTCATACGGCGAGCACGTCGGAGCGGAACATGTGGGCCCAGTTCCAGACCAGTTCGGGGTTCGGCACCGATCTCGAGGCGGGAAAAGCGCTCGTCGACTACATGAACGCACGGAGCGATCCTCGGCGGGCGGCGTACTTCTGCCATAACGCTCTGGGTACGTACGGCGGAGACGACTTCAACACCACGCAGCCGGCAAACGTCGTGTCGTTGTTCAACTGCCAACCGCCGCGGTTCGCGGATGAGGCGCGCATCCCCTACGTGAGCTACGCCGAGAACCAGCTCATCCTCGCGGAGGCGTACGCCGCGACGGGCGACACTGCCCAGGCGCGCGCGCACTTGAACGCCGAGCTCGCCACGGTGCCGCTACCCGCCGTCGCCAGCGGGCTCACCGCGGCAGCGCTGCGGGACACGATCATGATGGAGAAGTATGTGGCGATGTTCCAGAACATCGAGTCGATCAGTGATTACCGGCGGACCTGTGTCCCCGTGCTGACGCCCGTCGCAAACAACCAGGGCTTCGTGCACGTGCCGGGGCGGCTGTTCTATCCGCAGAACGAGCGGAACGTGAACACCAACATCCCCGATCCGAGCACGCAGGTGTCGACTCACGGGTTCCGCAACGCGGGGGACCAGCACGCATGCGGAGGCAACGACAACTCTCCGTAGGGAGCTCCTGACCCCGGGCGGGCAGGTCCGCCCGCCCGCGGTCAACAGGACGAGTTGCGAAAGGGGGACGCGGATGCGCGCACACCCTGGCTTGATGGTGGCGGCCGCGGTCCTGCAGGGCGGCTGCTATAACTATGTCCCGCTGCGGAGAGCGGCGCTGTCGCCCCCTGCGTATGTGGTGGTGACGCTAACCGACGCGGGTTCGGAGCAATTGGCCCCGTATCTGGGGCCGAACGTGTACGCGGTGCGAGGCCGGTTCCTGAGCACCACCGACCGCGGGTTGGTGATGGCCGTGAGCGCGGTGGAAACGCGCCCCGGAGACGTCCTCGAGTGGAAGGGTGAAACGGTCGTCGTCCCGGGCGAGTTCGTCCGGTCGGTTGAGGAGCGGCATTCCGCGGCGAGCAAGACGGTCTTGCTTGCCGGCGCATCACTGGCGGGTTTCTTCGCAGCCTATGCCGCCTTCGGCCCGGGCGCGAGTGGCTCGACCGCCAACGGCGGCGGACAGAATCCGTCGCCGCACTAGAAGGTAGAGAACGGAGTCGACATCATGACGGATGACGTGCCATGCGCGCTGCGATCCTGATTGCCGCGGCTTGCCTGCTGGGGGGGTGCTACAATTACGACCCGCTCATCACGGCAAGCCCGGAGCCGGGGACGTACGTGTCGCTGAGCCTCACGGACGCGGGCTCCCAGGAGTTGGCCCGCTACCTCGGACCGAACGTCTTCATCGTGCGCGGCCGCTATCTGCAGCACGGCGACGGTGGACTCCTGGTCTCGGTGGCCTCCGTGGAGCTCAAGCTCGGGAACGAGGTGTCGTGGGCCGGCGAGACGGTGGCGTTGCCCGACAGCGCCATCTCGGCGATCGAGGTGCGGCAGCTGGCAAGGGGACGCAGCGCATTACTGCTCGGTGCGGGCGTGGCGGGGCTCGTGGCTACGTCGGCGGCCTTCTCGTTGACGGGCGGCGGCACGCGCCCCGACAAGCAGGGCCCACCGCCGGTGAAGCAATGACTGTGGTACGGGTCCACCGTGGCACGTCTCGTAGACTCTGGCGACGCCACGCTATGCGTGGTATTCTGGCAGCCACTTATCAGGTTAGAGGAGGATCCATGCGCCTTGGCTTCGGTCTGTGTGTAGTACTCGCGCTCCTCGGTTGTACAAGCAACGACGTGCCGATCCCGACGGGGACGACCACGGGCACGACGGTCGATGTGACCGGGACATGGACGCTGACGTGGGGTCCCATGGCCGGGATGTTCACCGTTCAGGACACGGCGATTACCGCGCCCGTGCCCCCGGCCACCACGCCGGACACGACCATCACGAACCGTCTCGTCGCTACGACCTGCACGGCCAACGGAACCATGACGGTGACGCAGCAGGCGCCGATCACGAACGTCGTCGGGACCTACACGATCACGAGAACCTGCACCGACACGCTCGTATTCCCCTCGACTGGGCCGGACACCATCCTCCCCGGTGTCGCCACGGTCATTACCGATTCCGTGTACCGGTCGGTGGTGACGGCTGACAACAACTTGGTATTCTTTCTCGATAAGCCTCCAGCTGCCGTCGCTCCTACGCCTGCCGCCGCGCCATTCAAACAGGGGCAGGAGGCTCTGGTCAGCGGGAACAGTATGACGGGCGTGGCCGTGTGGGCGAATCTCATGTTCAAACACGGGCCGAAGGTGCCGCCGGCGCGGGCCGTACCGCTGACGGGAACGTTTAGCGCCACGAAGCCATAGTAGGCCGCGCGCATCTGCTGCCAGAACGCCCCGGAGAAGCGCTTCTCCGGGGCGTTTTTCGTTAGCCACGCCGGTCCCACTAGGGCGCTGCGCCTCAGAACACCCCGACGCTCGAGCGGCGCAGGTCCGTCTCGAGCGTCCACTCGATGTACTGGCCTCGCTGCACGATGAGAAGGTCCGTGCGCGCGTAGGCATCGCTACCGATGGCATCCCCGTAGAGCCGGATCTCCCGCCCCTG
>WNGO01003387.1_pt1 | contig 10262 bp, 13 predicted proteins | sample 5400511 | NCBI WGS metagenome assembly WNGO01 (sample SAMN13153380, study PRJNA577476) | soil metagenome | isolation source: 20 cm soil or saprolite under Garry oak tree replicate 2 | place: USA:California | collected 2016-06-15
CCGAGGGTTCGACCACGCAAGTGATGACGTACTTCAGGAACACGTCGGTGAGAGCCACCTGGGCATGGGCGAGCGTCTGAAGCCCCTGCATTTGCTTCGCCAGGTTCGTAAGCGTCGCTGCCACTCGTGCCTCAAACTGGGTTGTCGCGTCAGTATTCTCGCCCCTTCGAATTTCATTTTCGCAAGCAGCGAGAATAAACGCTTGCTCCGAACGGAAGCCCCTTTCCTTCGCTGCGTTGCGGACACGCTCTCGGAACTCCTCGCTCGGAAAGAGGAGGCTTCGTTCGGTTCTAGGTTTTGCCATGCCCTGCCCCGATTTCCGAATGTGGCACATTCGTGCCACATTTCCGGCAAAGGTCGCCACATGCTTTCCCTCTGAAAAATATAAAGTTACTCTCAAAAAACCGCGCAGCGTCGCCACAACCCTTTATGTTCCAATACCCATCTCTTTCGCCGATGATCCACCTGCATTGCATGCACCCTGCTCCTATCAGTGTCGAAAAATGTCTATTGGTGTCGATTTGTGCCGACTCGTGGTCACTTTTGTCGAGTCCGGTCGACTCTCGTCTACTTCGGTCGATTCTTGGTGACAACTGTCGACTACGAGACTTTTCATGCTTTACTTCCGCACAACATGGTGCTATATGTACAGCAGTACAGCGGACCTGTCAATGAAAAAAGACTATCAGCGCTGCCTGGACAAACTAGCCGCAGCGGCGCCCGAGACAAAATCTGCGCTCATTCGATCTCTTCTTCCTGGAATAGAAGCGGCACTGAACTCAGGCAAGCGACTAAAAGCCATCTGGGAAGCCCTGCGAGAGGAAGGCCTACAGATGAGCTATCACAGTTTTCACAAGACAGTATCTCGCAGCAGAAAAGTGAAGCAACCAACCGCGACCAGCAACAGGGGAAAACAACCCTCAGCTTCTGAGGCACAGGATTTGCGGGAAACAACAGTGGAAAAAGTCGGAGAGCGCGACCCGCTGGCAAATCTAAAGCTATTGGAAGAAAACAGGCCTGGTTTTCATTGGCGGCGTACAAAGAGTTTGAATGCTTTGGTGCATGGAACGGAGGACTCAAATGACAAGAACAAGCGGTAATGCAAGCGGGGCGACGGCGATCCATATTGCGTTGCAAGGCAAGGGTGGTGTTGGAAAGAGCCTGGTATCCGCCATCCTGTCGCAGTATTTGTCGTCAAAGGGGCAGGATGTACTTGCTATTGACGCGGACCCGGTCAACCAAACGCTGGCTGAGTACCGCGGATTGGCGGTGAGCAAGTTAAACCTCTTGAAAGAGGGCAGCGTAGACCAGCGTGAATTCGATTTGCTCATGGAACGATTCCTGATAGAGAGCGGCACGTTCATTGTGGATACGGGCGCGTCCACTTTCATTCCGTTGTGGCACTACATATTGGAGAATAATGCGCTCGAGTATTTGCGAGAGAAAGGTAAGAGCGTGTTCATTCATTCGGTGATAACAGGCGGACAATCGCTGAACGATACGCTCAGCGGATTTGAGCAGCTTGCAGAAACTACACGCGAGAAAAATCTAGTGGTCTGGCTGAACGAGTACTTTGGCCCGGTGTTGCACGAGGGAGCACCATTCAAGGAGATGGTGGTGTATAAGAGGCACGCGAATAAAGTGCATGGCTCTGTGGCGATCGTCCGGCGCACGGCGGACACGTTTGGCCGGGATGTGGAAGAGATGATTCGTCAGAAAATGACCTTTGAGGAAGCGCTGAACGGTAGTGATTTCACGATCATGGCGAAACAGCGTTTGCGGGTAGTGCAAAGGGAGCTTTTTGCGCAGTTGGATGCAATCCCATTCGTGTAGTGGAGGAGTCCGCCCATGAGCGGGGAAATCTTCATGGGGAAGAGTCCAATGAAGCCCGAAGTTGTGCTGGACTTTAAGCGCATAACCGCGGAAGTTGCGGCTCGTCATGGAATGCTGGTCCGCCAGGATGATCCTGCGATGCTACTGGTCACCATGAATGAAGTGGTGCTGCAGCAGGTGTTTGGAAATATAGAGGCTCGCACAGAAGAAATTGTCGCCGGCATAGAGGCGGGGTTCCGCTCGGCGCAACGCGAAGCTTTAGGAAGCGTTGAAAGGGAGGCGCGGAAAGCCGGGATCGCCGTGCGCGAGGAGATTCAGAAGGATATTGACGCTGGGCGATTGCACGCGAGAGAATTAATTATAGAGTTGAACCATGCTTACACGCGATCTGCGGTCCGCCGTTGGGTTGCAACAGGCGTGGTTGCGGCGAGCGGCCTTGTGGTGCTAGGTGTTGGTTTAGGAGTGCTGCTTGCGAGGGTGTTGAAATGAGATCTTGCCTTGCGATGCTGTTCTATGTCGACTATAAATGCGCCACGCAGCCAGGATTTCGAAAAACGTTGCTGGTGTTGACGCTCATCTTCGTAATTCTCTTGTGGTCGCCGTGGCGACCTTTACTCTGCCCCGTGTTCGGCGTTTGCCCTGCTCGCGCTGTGCTAGTTCATTCTGCTCTTCAGCCCCAGGCTCGGCCTCGTGGTGTAAATCCCCCCAAACATATCGCCCCGACTCAGGCTAGAGTTCAAATTCGAGCAGAGTCTCCAGTTCAGGCTCGCCTACGACCTTAGGCGCCCTACAGCACAAATACCTGGGAGTGGCCTTCAATTCCTTCGAGAGTGTCTGCTGTGATTCGGGTAGAATGCTGAGTTTTGGCGAGAAAGTCATTAGCTTTTCCAATTGTCCTCGATCCGGTCTCGAGCTTTCTTGATTGTACGATCAATATACTCTTGTTGCCGTTTGCTATCTCCTTTGTGTGTGAGGTCCCGCGAAGCAAGTGCGTTACGGGCATCGTTTTCCGAGACACCATGGGCTAGGGCGTAGAGGGCATAAGCGAGGTCGACGCGCGTTTGATCGCCGCCATAGATGCTTCGGTGCCGAAAGTCCTCAATGGTCTTAACCGGAGACAGCGGCTGCGCCACGCGTATCGATTGCCTACAGGACATCTCTTTTTGTCGTGCCTGACTGAGTATTTCTTTAACCTGGCAAAGGAATTCCGACGCGCGCTTGTATGTCCGACCTGATGCCTCGTGGAGGAGAACGAAAGGATAGAGCCCGTTCTCTTTGCGGTACTTTTCCTTTCGATTCGTAAAGCCCGCGAGACGCCCATAATGACGCCAATCCGCGGACGCGGGGTCTCCGAGAAACCGGCGCGCAAGAAGACGAGCCGCAATTGTTGACAAGTCCTTAGAAAGGACCACGCCGTGATTGAGCCACACCTGAAAATTACCTGGCGATGTTTCCACAATGACTGCTGGCTCAAAGCCCTCCTCTTTCAATCGCCCGACTGCGCGCCACCCAATGTCGTCAATTAGTGACAATCGGTGCTCGCCACTCGGGCGTATGTAGATGTTTCTGCCCCGCCCATTCTTGAGGCGAAGCCAAGAAGTTGAACGAAGAAGGGTGTTGCGGTCCCATACGCGCGGCAACATTTGGCGAGAGCTGTTGGGATCAAACAGACCAATTTCGAAGACTTCTGCGCGCATCGCGTCAACTTGCTGCTGGACGGCCTCCTCAGTATTTTTCGTGGCCATAACTGTCCCCCTTGACAACCTCTGGAATGAAGCTTGCAAAGCATGCTTCATTCATCATGCTATACATATAGCATGGTCGAGGTCAATATTCTAGGATCAAAACGCGGGGCAGTCCCTCGGCAGGGAATTAACTGGTGGGCGGGTTAGAATCAGTTGTAGTTCGGCACGAGGCGCGGAACGCCGTTATCAACGCCATGCCAGACTGCTCCGATGCTGTTGGTTGACGACTAACGGGATTGGCAATGGAAATCACGCGGAGAAATCCAAGTACTCACGAGGGCTACAGCTTTAATGTGACTGTCAATAGAGCCGAACCGTTCGACGTGCCGTATAAGCCTGCGGAAATGCGGCGAAAAAAAGCGGCACAGACTGTGAAGGCCTATAGTTGAAACACGCCACATGGTAATGTATATATCGTGGCGAATGGACCGTTGCAGGGCTACGGGGGACCCCAAGGATGTTTGGTGCGGCCTGTGGCAATACGTTGAAAGGCCGGTTTCGATGTCTTCAACGTTCGCTTGCTTATCGGCCTATCCCTCGCGGCTCCGGTGCGTCCTTAATCCTTTCAAGCTTCCCGCTGGTTGCAGCCTCCTGCCTCGTACAAAAGCTCTCCCCTGTCGTCGTATACGTAGATCCAGAGGTACAATTCTCCATTGCGGTCAGCGAACTCTCGTGCTTCCTCGAGCGTTTCGCAGTCCTTCCACAGTGGTCCGCTCGGCCATGTGAGTGTGTCAATTGGATCCAGTCCTATTACCCGATACTGACCTTTCGGTGCCTGTGTTTGCATCATCCACCTCAGGCTGAAGCCTTCTTTAACTACCCCAATGTCGAAACCGAAGCAAGCATAAAGGTTCTGGTGAAGCTCTGCCGTTATGCATTCTGGAAGAAAATATTTTCTTACTTTTCCATTCTCGACGTTCCCTAGTCCTAGTAGGCATACACGTCGCTGCTCCCAGCCTCTCAGCCGCAGGGCACGATAGTACTACGATACTGGGGAATTACTTAGCCACAGCAAAACCAGTTCCTCTCTTCTCGCATCAACTCTATGGACAAGCGTGTGAACTCGGAGGGCGAGGGTGTATCCAGGCGGGGGCACTTTTTTTTGCGTCCGTCGACTTACGTTTTCCGAAAATCGGTACTCTGAATAGGTAGAGGAAGGATTGCCTCGAACCCAGAGTGGCACCGCGAGTTCTTAGGGCAGTCTAGTACGAACCGCAGTTGGTCGGCCCGGTCAGTGCGCTCCCCACCCGCACATCCTGGGCCCGGGATGGCCCATTTATGGACAGAGGCGCACGGCCGCCTAATCGCAGTTTGCGTGTAAGCCCTGTGGATCGCCTCGGGCGGAGGATAAGTCCTGTCGTTCTCGATGCCGCCGAGGGAATCGGGCGCCGTGCGATAGAGCATGCTGAAAGATTGCTGATTGATCCAGCGGTCGCGGCGGGCCTGTTGGAGGAAGCCGCGGCTACAGTTTCGCGCGCACTAGCCCCGAAGAAAAATTGCACGCAAGCCAACATTCGGGACCTCCCTTCATATCTCTTCCGTGCTTTCATCCGACGCGTAGACAAAATTAAGAAACGACAGCTGGCTCTAGTGGGCGACCTGGCCGTTCCCACATTTGGTTCGGGCAATTCAACTGACCCACAGGCATCCGTTGAGATGAAGATTCTCGTCGATGAGCTTCTGGCGAGGTGCGATGCTAAGACGCGAGAGATGTTCTACCGGCGTATTGAAGGCTTTTCCTGGAAAGAAATTGGTCGGTCCTACGGAATATCGAACGACGCGGCGAAGGTCCGCTTCAGCGAAGCGCTCCGCAGGATCGGCGAGAAGCTTGGCCTGAAGAGTGATTTATGAATCGAGAGAGCGCCATGAGCGGTTGTGAGCGATGAGACTGAAATTCAAAGACCGGAGGGCCTTTGAGAGACGAGGCAACGACTTCCTCGACTTTGCGCGCTCTTATCTCTCGGAGGCTTTTCCTAACCCGGACCGGCAAGGATGCCCCCCTGACGCCGCCCTCCGGTCTCTTGCGTTCAACCCGACAGAAGGCGAACCGGCAGTGACAGAACATCTGGCCGCCTGCTCTCCATGTTTCAGGCGCTACGGCGAATTGCTAACCGAGTTGAAGGCCCAAAGGGAGCAGGAGAAGCGATTCAGTTTGGACAGGATACCTGTCTGGACTAAGGCTCATCCAGTTTTGGCCGGGGCAGCAGCTCTTTGCTTGCTGCTCATCGCAATCGGCGTTGGTTTCTTGCTCCGCGGCATCAGACAACCAAATACGGCTCCAATTGATGCACATCGAAAGCCAAATCCAACGGAGCCGCGTAATCCCGCTGTGGCCTATTTGCCGTTTGGATTGGACCTGACGACTCTTTCTCCAATACGCGGCTCGGAATCACCAGCAACTGGAACAAGACGGCGCGTTCTCGTTCCGAGTTCTCCTTTGCATCTGACCCTGACCTTGCCTTTGGCAAGCCCCGAGGGCCGTTACGAGTTGAAGCTCACAGCGCAAGACCAGACATTCTGGTCGAAGCCTGCGCGAGCGCACCTGCAAAAAGGCAAAACCCTAATTGAGGTTGACGCGGATTTCGCGCAAATCCGTGCCGGTAACTACAGCCTGGAAGTTCGATCTTCAAGAGGCATTCGTTTTGTCCAGATGGTTTCAGTCCAGAATGCATCGCCCCCGAGCGCGGAGCAAAAGCCATGAGGAGCGGACGAGCGGCAATCTGCATGTTTTTGTGCGCGTTCGCTTCCACCTCTTCGCAAGCACAGACCACAACCGACGATCCTGATGTTTTGTTGAAACAGGCCCTTCATCTGGGGGATTTGTACAATTGGGCCGATGCTGCCCCATTATTTACTCAAGCCGAGCAACTGTACGCTGCGCGCAGCGACAGCCGCAATGCGCTTTACGCTCATTTCGGGCAATTACGCTCAACTATGGAGCAACGTTCGCTTCCAGAGGTATCAGAGGAATTAGAAGCTGAGCTAGACAACAATCCGCTCCTTCAGTCTGACAAGGAACTCAGGCTCTTTTGTCTCATGGTTCTCGGGGATATCGACGGAGAGATAGACGCCGCGCCGATGCGCCGCGATTGGGAAGCAGCACTTAAGCTCGCTCAGGGTCTTGGCGACAAAAAGCTGGAAAATCGAGCCTCCGGGGAGCTCGGATTTGCCTTGTTCCTCGAAGGAGACATGGCGTCTGCCCGCCAGAAAGTCGCCAGCGCGCTTATGGGCGCAATGATGCTGGGTGATATCGGCGCTCAGATCCGTTACTTAGCCGCAGTTGGACATGCTTACGTCCAGTTGGGTTCCTACGATGACGCCCTTGGATATTTCGACAAGGCACTCAAGATCGCAGCCAACAATCCTGACGCAGGATATCAATTCGTTGTCAACGAGGGCAGGCTCCAGGCATTCCGGGGAATGGGGAAACTCGACGACGCCGAGCAGCTCGCCAACGAGATCATCGCTCAAGCAAGGTCAAGGCAGAAACACGTGAAGGAAACGCAGGCCCTCATCACAGGCGGCACCGTAGAAAATGCAAAGGGCGATGAAGCGAAGGCAATTGAGGACTTCAATACAGCAATTGACCTAGCACAAAAGGGCCATTTCACCCGCTTGCTCGCAGATGCTCAATTCTACTTGGAAGATATCTATCGCAAGAGGGGTGATCTATCCAAAGCCGAATCTTTGGCTGCGGCCGCGGCCGAATCCACGCAGAATAGCGGCGACCTTTATTTGCTTCCTCTGCGTCTGCAAGCCCTCGCCCAGTTGCAAACGAGCCAAGGAAAATATCGCGATGCCAGCCAGACATACGACCGAGCCTCCGACGTCTTAGACGCGATGATTGGCAACGTCAGATCTGCAGCTGGAAAAATCGGCCTGATCAGTGCCATGAGCTCTGTTTATGCAGAGCACTTTGCTTTGGTTGCAGACCACTTGAGCGACACTGCTAAAGCCTTCTCCGTTCTCGAACACGCCCGCGGTCGAGTGACGACCGAACTCTTGATGAGCGGAAAACCACCCGAATCCCCAGAGGAGTTGGAAATCGAGAAGCAGATTAGCCGCCTAAATCTCGAACTAGCGAAAGCAAAGTCGGCTGAGCAGATTCACCAAATTCGAGACAAGATTTTTCTGGCGGAAGAAGCGCGATGGGTTACTCCCGCATCGAGTACCTGGAAATCCCGCCCATGGCAAACCGCTCCGTTGGAACGCATACGGGCGGGTCTCAACGCAGATGAACTTGTGCTTGAGTACGTTATGGCGCAGCCGCATTCCTATTGTTTAGTGGTCGGCCCAGATTCGGTCCGCATCGTGCCACTTGCTGATCGGGCAACCATCGAAAGCTTAGTTCTCGCCTACCTAAAAACATTGAAGACAAAAGGGACATCGAAGGCCCAAGCGGCGGGTCTCTACGACGCGCTGCTCAGAGGCATCCCAGAGGTCTCGAAGAAAGAACGCATCATAATCGTGCCTGACGGTCGCTTGCATCTCTTGCCGTTCGATGCGCTCGTTGATGGCACCGGGCACTACTTGGTTTCTTCTCACACCATAACCTATGCCCCTTCCGCGACCTTCCTATATTTGGCTAAAACCCAGCCAGAGCCAGCGTCGCAGCATGTTCTTCTCGGCATCGGCGGAATTCCCTACGAGAAGAATCCGGACCTCGCCAAAGTGGCGACGCTGCGAGGATACATGAGCAGCCCTTTGGTCGATTTGACAGCGTCCAAAGAAGAGGTTCTTGCGGCCCATGCTGCGATCCGTAGCGATAGCGACACCGTCCTCCTTGGTTCGAATGCCACGAAATCTGCGTTTGAACGCTCGGGCCTAGACCAACACTCAATCATTCATTTGGCTGTGCACGGCGTAGCTAACGAAAAACATCCTGAACGCGCTGCGCTCATATTTCTAAGCGATTCATCATCGGGTGATGATGGGATTCTGGAGGCAAGCGAAATCGTACATTTGCATACGAATGCCGACCTCGTTGTCTTGTCGGCTTGCGACACGGCGGTTGGTCGCCTGCAAGGTGAAGAAGGCATTGCAAATCTCTCTCTAGCGTTTCAACTCGCCGGCGCGAAAACCGTTGTTTCCACGCTCTGGAGTATCGACGACACGACGGTGCTTTATCTAATGCAGCGTTTCTACGCTCACTTGGCAGAGAAGGATACGGTTGCTCATGCGTTGACCTCAGCTAAGAAGGACATGCTTAGGACTTACGGTACGCAAGCCGTTCCATACTACTGGGCCAGCTTCAGACTGGAAGGTCCAGGCGATCATGCCATTAGCCTGACTCCAAAGTTGGTTCGATGAATTGACGGAAAGAAGACCTATGTCCGCCACACAAAGCTCATCAACCCAACTCCCCTCGCCCAAGGACCGCGCCAAAATCATTAGCACGATCAAAAAGCTCGTTTCCGAACGGCACATCAACGTCAGCAATCCAAATCAAGACTACCGACCATGGCTGGCCTTGGTCGACGAGAAAACGCCGTGCCTCATGGAACTGGAAAGAGAAGCTTTCGAGGCCGGGATGGCCGAACTCCTTAGGGTGTTAGGAAGCAGCCATACGGCTTTTCTTCATCAGCGACGTGACAGTATTCCAGCGCCTTATTCCATCAATGCCACACTGCGCCCGGTCGAAACTCTTACTGGCAAGCGTTGGATGTTCGTGGACGTGATAGAAGACGGCGTTGCGTTTCACGCGGGAATCCGCCCTGGCGAATTTCTGCTTTCTATAGATTCAGAACCCGTCGTGCCACCAAAGCCTGCGAATTTCCGCATTGGCGGCAATCATCAGGTCGAGATCGCAGCATATAACGGCAGCAAGCGGCAAATCGCCATCGGCGTACCAAACCGAGCAGCAAAGGACCGGCCCCCAATGATCGAGCCGCGCAGTTTGTCGCATCGAACACTGGCCCCCGGTGTTGGTTACGTAAGAGTGGCAACATTTCCCGGAGCCGTCGGTCAAAGTTTCGCGAAAGGCTTGGACGATGCCATACGTGATCTGAAGGAAGGCGGGGTTCAAAGACTAATTGCGGACATTCGAGGAAATATCGGGGGCGGATTAGGCTCTCTTCGGCTCATAAGTTATCTATGTTCGGGCAAATCGGAGATAGGCTACAGTCTCACGCGCAGGCGGCTTCGAAAAGGCTATCGCAAAGAAAGTCTCACTCGCATCGGCAAGATTCCCGCGACCAGAGCAGAGCTGCTCATGATGGCCGTGCGCTTCAAAGTCTTCCAGAGAGACCGCTCAATGGTTCTTGTCACCGAAGGGCTTGGCCCACAGCCATTTCATGGTCGAATCGTCGTTCTAGTCAACGAACATACACATAGCGCAGCGGAAATGGTGGCCAGCTTTGCGAAGCAGAACCACCACGCCACAATCGTTGGCACGAGAACGGCCGGCGAGGTTCTCGGAGGGGCCAATTTCAAATTGCACGGAGGATACATCCTCCGAATGCCGGTCGCCGGCTGGTATACCTGGCAGGGAGACTGTATCGAAGGCAAGGGCGTCGAGCCGGATTTCGTTGTCGAAAACTCTCCAGATTCGCTTGGGGCTGGGGTTGACACGCAGTTGGACAGAGCACTGGAGGTTGTCAAGTCCCTCTGATCACTGCAATTTTCTTGCTTACGTTTTTCTTTTTCAGGGCCTCTGAGTATAGTGAGGGCAGTTCTCACTGAATT
>WNGO01003388.1_pt1 | contig 10262 bp, 11 predicted proteins | sample 5400511 | NCBI WGS metagenome assembly WNGO01 (sample SAMN13153380, study PRJNA577476) | soil metagenome | isolation source: 20 cm soil or saprolite under Garry oak tree replicate 2 | place: USA:California | collected 2016-06-15
TGCCAGTGTGCTCGTGATGGCCTTGTATCTGGCGCGCCAGCCCGCGTTGTACAGCAATGGGCTGATCTCGCTATTCGCCCCGCGCCACCGGCGCATCGCGGCGCGCATCTCGGCCGACGCTGGAGCCACGCTGCGGGCCTGGGTTGTCGGCCAACTGATCTCCATGGCCGTGCTGGCATTGCTGACGGCCGTCGGCCTGTGGATTCTCGGTGTGCCGTATTGGTTGGCGTTCGGCATTTTCACGGGCATCGTGGCCATCGTCCCGTTTTTTGGCACGCTCGTCTCCACGTTACTGCCCGCTGTGTTCGTCGTCGCATCGGGTGACTGGGTGAAGGTTCTGCTCGTCATTCTGCTCGGCGTGCTCGTGCACGTGTTCGGCTCGAATATCGTGGTCCCTCGGATCATGCAACGCAAAGTCGATATCCCGCCCGTCCTCACAATCGCGATTGTGCTGGTGATGGGTGCGCTACTCGGCGCGATCGGGCTGATCGTGGCGGTGCCGGTGCTGTGTGTGACGATGGTGCTGATTCGGCACATACTCTATCGAGAGATTTACGGCGAGGCCGGGAGCGCCGAGCCCGCCGTGCTGCGTCCCACCGAGCCGTGGAGCGGCGTCGAGCGCCGGCAGGCCGCCGGCTCCGCCAAGTGACGCCGCGGCAGCACCGGTTTCTCGTCATCGCGGACGGCGACTTCGGGCCGCTCACGTCCAAGACCGCCAACTCGTGCATTCGCTATTTCCCGGAGCGCATCGTCGCGGTGTTCGATCGCAAACAGGCGGGGAAGACGGCGCAGGACGTGCTCGGGTTCGGCGGCGGGATTCCGGTGGTCGGCGATTTCGAGCGCGGCATCGCGCAGGGCAAGGGGGCGACCGCCGTGCTGATCGGCATCGCGCCGGCCGGGGGGCGCCTCCCCGACGAATGGAAGGCATGGCTCCGCACCGCCATCGAGCGCAAGCTGGAAATCTGGAGCGGCCTGCACACCTTCATCGGCGACGATCCCGAGCTGGGTCCGCTCGCCCGCTCGCGCGGGGTTCGCATTCTCGATGCGCGCAAGCCGCCGCCGCACCTCCCCATCGCCGATGGCCGCGCGGCCGAGGTGGACGCGCTGGTCGTGCTCGCGGTCGGCTCCGATTGTAACGTCGGCAAGATGACGGCGCAGCTCCAGCTGCGCGACGCACTGGTGCAGCGCGGCCACCGCACGAGTTTCGTGGCGACGGGGCAAACGGGGATCTTCATCGAAGGGTGGGGCATCGCCGTGGACGCGGTCGTGGCGGATTTCATCGCCGGCGCCGCGGAGCAGCTCGTCCTCCAGGGCGCGAAGGACAACGACATCGTGCTCGTCGAAGGCCAGGGCAGCCTGATTCACCCGGGGTATTCCGGCGTCACGCTCGGCCTGCTGCACGGGTCCTGTCCCGACGCGCTGATTCTCTGCCATCAAGTGACGCGCGACTACATCGGCGATTATCACGGGCGCGAGCCGTGGGTGAAGATCCCCTCCTATCTCGAGATGATCGACATCTATGAGCGGGCCGCGCACCCCGTGCACCCGACCAAGGTGATCGGCATCTGTCTCAACACGTACGACATGGATGACGCGGCGGCGCGGGAAGCCGTCGCCAAGGCGGCGGAGGAAACGGGGCTGCCGGCGACGGACCCCGTACGGTTTGATTCAACACCGTTGGTCGACGCCATTATCCGGGAGGCAACGGTGGCGCGGTGACGGTTGGGGTAGGGGCGCAGCATGCTGCGCCCCTGCATCCATGCTGCGTTGATTCGATGTAGACGGCGGCGATTGGATACCAGTCGTCGCCGATCCTTTTCCTATCGTGCCGCAATGCGATTCCTGCGTTGCGTGTACGCCGAATGGTTGCTCCTCCTCCCGCGCTTCACACGCACGCGGCTTGGGATTTCGCTCCTCGCCCTCGGTGCCACGCTCATCTGGCTCGGCAGCCGCGGCCTCGAGCCGCTCACCGTCGCGCTGCAGGCCGGAGCCCTGGCGGCCATCATCGGCGCGGCAGGCATTGCGGGGAGCGAGCGCGACCGCGCTGCGTTGCCGACGGCGCTGACACATCCGACCACGCCACTCGCGGTTGCCGCGGGACGCTGGCTGGCGATCGTGGCTCCCGCTGTGCTGCTCACCGTCGTCTGTACGCTGCTGGCCGGATGGCATAGTGGAGCGGCATTGGCCGGCGTCGCGGCCGCCGCGGCCGTCGGTGGTTGCGGGCTGGCAGCCGTCCTGCTGCTCGGCAACGGCGCCGCCTTGGCGCTCTTCCTCTGTATGGCGGTCGCGGGCGCGGTGGCCCCTGAGCGCCTGGTCGATCTGGCGCGCCCCGGCGTCGTACGCCTGACGGCCGCGAGCGCGCTCGAGCTGGGACCGGCACTCTGGCACTATCGCGACATTGCGACTGGCGATTGGGGCGCGATCCTGCACGCGCTCGCGTGGAGCGGGCTCGGCATTCTGCTCGCAAGCGCCTGCGTAGCGCGACGGCGGTCCGCGTTTCACTGATGACCGACGACCGATGACCGATTACGCCCTCACACTCTGCGACGTCAGGGGCCACGGTGTCGCGGGCATCTCGCTCGCACTTCTGCCCGGAGAGATCGCCGGGTTGGTCGGCCCCGCCGGTGCGGGGAAGAGCACGGTGCTCCGGATCGCGGCCGGCTGCCTGAGGCCGGAAAACGGCGACGTGCGTGTCTGGGGCGCGAGAGTCGAGGCTCCGGCGGCCCGCCAGCTCATCGGCTACGCCGCCGATAACGCCGTCTTTCCGGCCGCGGCAACGGTGCGCGAAGTGCTCAGCTATTACGCGCGGCTGCACTGCGCCGCCAACGCCGAGCGAGCACCGCGGCGGCTGGGGGAGGGGGGACTGGTGCGCGAGGCGCTGGAGCTCTCCGGCCTCGCGGGAGAAGCCGGCACGCGCGTGGAGGTGTTGAGTCGCGCGGATCTGCACCGGCTGGGACTGGCGCAGGCGGTGCTTGGCGGCCGGCGGGTGCTGCTGCTCGACGAGATCTTCTCCGGTCTCGACGCGTTTGCGCGGCGCGATCTCCGGGGCCGGATCGCGCGGCTGGCAGCCGAGGGCGTCGCGGTCGTGATCACCGCGCGCGATCCGGCCGCGCTGGAACGCCTGGCGGCACGGGTGCTGGTCCTGCGCGACGGACGGATCGTCCGCGCCGGCCCCCTCGCGACACTCCTCGGCGAACGCGTGCTCGAGGTGATTCTGGACGCTCCACCCGCCGAGCCGCCTCCCGGATTCCGCGTCACAGCCGCCGGTTTGGAGGCGCCGCTGGCCGGCAGGACTGTCGAAGCGGCGCTGGCGTTGTGCCGGGCGCACCGGCTGCCGGTTCGGGCGTCGCGGGTGCGTGTGAAATCGCTCGAGGAGGTCGTGCTGGAAACCCACGACAGGCGTTAGTACGTTTCGCCGCCATGACGGCGGCTCCGCACACTCAGGTTTCCCTCTTCAATACGCTGACCCGCCGGGTCGAGCTGCTGCAACCACTCGCGCCGCCGCGTGTCACGTTCTACACCTGCGGGCCGACGGTGTGGAACTACGCGCACATCGGCAACTTCCGCACATTTCTGTTTGAAGACTTGCTGCGCCGCTGGCTGGAGCACGTGGGCTACGACGTCTTCCAGATCATGAATCTCACCGACGTGGACGACCGCACCATCAAGGCGGCGCGCACGGCCGGGAAACCGCTCGTCGAACACACCGCTCCCTTCACCACAGCGTTCTTCGAGGATCGCGATTACCTGCGCATCAAGCCCGCTCATGTCTACACGCCGGCCACGGCGTACATGCCGCAGATGATCGCGCTCGTGTCGCGGCTGCTCGAGCGTGGCGTCGCATACAAAGGGGAGGACGGCTCCGTCTATTTCTCGCTCGCCAAGTTTCCGACGTACGGGCGGTTGTCGCGGCTCGACACGCGAGAGATCAAGGTCGGCGCCCGCGTCGCCAGCGACGAATACGCGAAAGGCGATCCGAGCGATTTCGCGCTGTGGAAGAAAGCTGACGCGGAGGACGAGGCAGTGGGCGCCGCGTGGGACGCGCCGTTCGGGCGCGGCCGGCCCGGCTGGCATCTCGAATGCTCGGCGATGGCGCTCGAGGAGATCGCCAAGTGCTGCGGCGTACAGACGCTCGACATCCACGCCGGCGGCATCGATCTGATTTTTCCGCACCATGAAAATGAAATCGCGCAGTCGGAGGGCGCGACGGGCCGGCCGTTCGCGCGGCACTGGGTGCACGGGGAATTCCTCAACGTGCGCGGCACCAAGATGTCGAAACGCCACGGAAATTTTCTCACCGCGCGCGACCTGCGCGAGCATGGAGTCGATGCGGCAGCGGTGCGGTTACTGTTTTTGCAAACGCACTATCGCCAACCAGTGGACTTCAACGACGAGGCGCTCGCCGGCGCTGCGGAGGGCGTCAAGCGACTCGGGGAATTTCGTGACCGGCTCATCCGTGAGTCGCAACAGCAGGCCAGCGATGAGCGGCTCAAAAAGATCGCCGCGCTGGTGGAGACCGAAGTGCGCGCCGCCTTGAACGACGACCTGAATGCTCCCACAGCACTCGCCACGCTGTTTGATTTCGTGCGAGCTGGTAACCGCGAGTTAGATCAAGGTGCGGGCGGTGCAAAAGCGGCCGTCGAAATGCTCGATCGTGTCATGGGCGTTCTGGACGTGCTTCCCACCGGGCGAGCCATCGATCCCGCCCTGGCGAGCTGGGTAGCGGAGCGCATCGCTGCCCGAGCCCAGGCCCGTAAGTCCAAGGATTTCAAGGCCGCCGACGCAATCCGGGCGGAGCTGGGTGCGAAAGGCGTCGAGATCGAGGACACGCCGCAGGGTACCAAATGGCGACTGCGCTGACGAGGCCTAAGTCGTTCGAAGTCCATCCCTTGCCATAGTCGCACGGTCTGTCTAAAATACGGGTCTGTCGGATTCAGCCTTGACCAGCTGACGTAGCTCAACTGGTAGAGCAGCTGATTTGTAATCAGCAGGTTAAGGGTTCGAGTCCCTTCGTCAGCTCAAACCCGAACTCTGGGAAACAACAAACCCCGCGCGCACCGAACGCGGGGTCTGTTGTCAGCGGGAGCGGCGGAAGGGAATGAGGCGGCGGGGGCGGCGCGCTGGGTGGGGTGCCCGAGTGGCCAAAGGGAGCAGACTGTAAATCTGCCGCGCATCGCGCTACGAAGGTTCGAATCCTTCCCCCACCACTTTGTGGCGCGCGGGCGTAGCTCAGTTGGTAGAGCATCAGCCTTCCAAGCTGAGGGTCGCGGGTTCGAGCCCCGTCGCCCGCTCTGACGACCGCTCGCGTAGCTCAGTCGGTAGAGCGCGTCCTTGGTAAGGACGAGGTCACCGGTTCAATCCCGGTCGCGAGCTCTCGAAAGGAAAGGATAAATGGCAAAAGCCAAATTTGAGCGCACCAAGCCCCACGTGAACGTCGGCACGATCGGCCACGTGGACCACGGCAAGACGACGCTGACGGCGGCGCTGACGAAGGTCTCGGCCGACAAGGGGCTGGGCACCTACGTGAGCTACGATCAGGTGGCGAAGGCGAGCGAGTCCCAGGGGCGGCGCGACGCGACGAAGATCCTGACGATCGCGACGAGCCACGTGGAGTACTCGACGCCCGAGCGCCACTACGCGCACGTCGACTGCCCGGGGCATGCCGACTATGTGAAGAACATGATCACGGGCGCGGCGCAGATGGACGGGGCGATCCTGGTCGTGTCGGCGGTCGATGGCCCGATGCCGCAGACCCGCGAGCACATCCTGCTCGCCCGGCAGGTGAACGTGCCGGCGATCGTCGTCTTTCTGAACAAGTGCGACCTGGTGGACGACCCCGAGCTGCTGGACCTGGTCGAGCTCGAGGTCCGGGAGCTCCTGAGCAAGTATCAGTTCCCCGGCGATGACGTCCCCGTGATTCGCGGAGCCGCGCTCAAGGCGATCGAAGGGGACAAGCAGTGGGTCTCGAAAGTGGAGGAGCTGCTCGGCGCGCTCGACAAGAGCATCCCGGTCCCGAAGCGGGAGGTCGATAAGCCCTTCCTGATGCCGGTCGAGGACGTGTTCTCGATCACGGGCCGCGGCACGGTGGCGACGGGCCGCATCGATCGCGGCAAAGTGAAGGTGGGCGAGGAAGTGGAGATGGTGGGGTTCGGGACCGACAAGAGGACGGTCGTCACAGGCGTCGAGATGTTCCGCAAGCTGCTGGACGATGGCCAGGCGGGCGACAACGTCGGTCTGCTGCTGCGCGGCATCGAGAAGGACCAGATCGAGCGCGGGATGGTGTTGGCCAAGCCCGGGTCGATCAAGCCGCACACGCAGTTCGAGGCGGAGGTGTACGTCCTGACGAAGGAAGAGGGCGGGCGGCATACGCCGTTCTTCAAGGGCTACCGTCCCCAGTTCTACTTCCGCACGACGGACGTGACGGGCAGCGTCGAACTGCCCGCCGGCGTGGAGATGGTGATGCCGGGCGACAACACGAAGATGACGATCGAGCTGATCACGCCGATCGCGATGGAAGAGCAGCTGCGCTTCGCCATCCGCGAGGGTGGGCGAACGGTGGGTGCCGGTGTGGTCACGAAGATTCTGAAATAGGACTGAGAATGTTGGAAGGTTGGACGGTTGGAAGGAAACACCTTCCAACATTCCAACCGTCCAACTTTCCAACGAGGTTTTTAGATGCCGCGAGAAAACATCATCATGGAGTGCACTGTCTGTAAGAGCCGGAACTATTTCACGACCAAGAACCGGCGGAAGCACCCCGAACGGGCGGAGTGGAAGAAGTTCTGCCCGCGGTGCAACAAGCAGCAGGCGCACAAGGAATCGAAGTAATGGCGACGGAGGTCATGGCGGGAGGCGGTCCGGAGCTGCGGCGGGCCGGCCCCGTCGGCCGCCTGTTCCAGTTCCTGCGCGACGTGCGCAACGAGCTGCGCAAGGTAACGTGGCCGACGTTCGACGAATTGAAGAAGGCGACGACGGTGATCGTCATCTTCGTCACGATACTGGGCATCGCGATCGGCCTGATGGACGCGTTCTTCCAGTGGATGTTCGTGAAGCTGGTGGCGAGGCTGCTGTAGTGCCCGACCTGCGCTGGTACGCGATTCAAACGACGGCGGGGCACGAGAACAAGGTGCGCTCGTTGATTGCGCGCCGCATCGGCGAGGATGCGCGGCCCGAGGCGGAGAAGCCGATCCGTCAGGCCCTGGTCCCCACGCAGGAAGTCGTGGAGATCAAGAACGGCAAGAAGGTCAACGTCGAGCGCAAGATCTATCCGGGGTACGTGCTCGTGGAGATGGACCTGAATCAGGAAACCATCCACACGATCAACGGCATTCAGGGTGTGATCAAGTTCGTCGGCACGGACCGCCTGCCGATGCCGCTGCGGCCCGACGAGGTCAACCGGCTGTTGGGCATCGAAGAAGCGATCAAGGAAGAAGAGCCCGCCGAGGCGATTCCGTTCCTCGTGGGTCAGGTCGTGGAAATCACCGAGGGGCCGTTCTCGGACTTCAGCGGAACGGTGCAGGAAGTGTTGCCGGACAAGGGTAAGGTGCGCGTTTCCGTCGCGCTGTTCGGGCGGCCGACATCAGTGGAATTGGACTATTTGCAGCTGAAGGCACACTAATGGCGAAACCAGTTACCGCAATCGTGAAGCTCCAGGTGCCCGCGGGCCAGGCCACACCGGCGCCGCCGGTGGGCACGGCGCTCGGGCCCCACGGCGTCAACATCATGGACTTCGTGAAGCAGTTCAACGCGAAGACCGCGAGTCAGGCGGGCATGGTGACCCCCGTGGTCGTGACGATCTACAAAGACCGCACCTTCACGTTCATCACCAAGACGCCGCCCGCTGCCGTGCTCCTGAAGAAGGAAGCGGGCATCGAGAAGGGTTCGCCGACCTCGAATCGCGAGAAGGTGGGGAAGGTGACGCGGGCCCAGCTCAAGAAGATCGCCGAGATCAAGATGCAGGACCTGAACGCGACCGACCTCGAAGGCGCGATCAACATGATCGCCGGGACGGCGCGCTCCATGGGCCTGACGGTGGAGGGCTGATGCGCACGCACGGCAAGCAGTACCGCGCGGCGGCCGCCACACTCGAGGCGAAGAAGCTGTACCCGCCACCCGCGGCCGTCGAGCAGGTCAAAAGCACGGCGTTCGCGAAGTTCGACGAATCGGTGGACGTGGCGGTGCGGCTGGGCGTCGATCCCAAGCATGCGGACCAGATCGTGCGTGGCACGGTCTCCCTGCCGCACGGCACGGGGAAGACGATCCGCGTGCTCGTCATCGCGCAGGGAGAGAAGATCAAAGAGGCGGAAGCGGCCGGCGCCGACTTCGTGGGGGTCGAGTACATCGCGAAGATCAAGGAAGGCTGGCTCGACACCGACGTCATCGTCGCGACGCCGGACGTCATGGGACAGCTCGGCGCGCTCGGCAAGATTCTCGGGCCGCGCGGGCTGATGCCGAACCCCAAGGCGGGCACAGTCACGATGGACGTCACGAAGGCCGTGAAGGAGCTGAAGGCGGGCAAGATCGAGTTCCGGGTCGACAAGAGCGGCATCGTCCACGCGCCGATCGGCAAGAAGTCGTTTGCCGCGACGCAGCTCGCCGACAATCTCCAGGCCTTCATGGACGCGATCGTGAAGGCGAAGCCGTCAGCCGCCAAGGGGCATTACATCCGTTCGGTGACGGTCTCGAGCACGATGGGGCCGGGCGTGCGGGTCGATCCGGCGGGGTACCACGTATGAACCGCACCAAAGCGCAGAAACAGGAGATGGTCACGACGTTGGCGGCGCAGGTCGCCAAGTCGCAGACCATTTACGTCACCGACTTCACGGGCCTCAACGTGGCCCACATCACCGATCTGCGCCGCCGGCTGCGCGCGGTGGGCGTCGAGTACGTGGTGGTGAAGAACACGCTGGCGCGCCGCGCGCTGAGCGAGCAACAGCTGAAGGACGGCGGCCTCGAGTCGGTTCTCGCGGGCCCCACGGCGCTGGTGCTGGCGGGCGCGGATCCGGTCGGCGCCGCGAAGGTGCTGATAGACTTCGCCAAGGAGTTCGAGAAGCCGTCGATCAAGGTGGGGTTGGTCGAAGGCAAGCCGGTCACACAGGCGCAGGTCAAGTCTCTGGCGGCGTTGCCTTCGAAGACTCAGCTGCTGGCTCAGCTGGGTGGAGCCCTTCAGGCGCCCATGGCGGGATTCCTGGGAGTACTGAACGGATTGCTGTACTCGGTGGTGGGTGCCCTCGAGGCTCTAAAAACTAAACGGGCGGGAGAACAGTAATGGCGACTCAAACGATGAGTAAGGACGATATCCTCGAAGCCATCGGCAACATGTCGGTGTTCGAGCTGGCGGAGCTGATCGAGGCGTTCAAGGAGAAGTTCGGCGTCACGATCGCGGCTCCCGCAGCGGCACCGGCGGGTGGCGCGGGCGCCGCAGGCGGCGCGGCCGCGGCGCCGGTGGTCGAGGAGAAGACGGAGTTCACGGTCGTGCTGAAGGCCGGCGGCGAGAAGAAGATTCAGGTGATCAAGGAGATTCGCGCGATCACCAGCCTCGGCCTGAAAGAGGCGAAGGATCTGGTCGAAGGCGCGCCCGGCACCGTAAAGGAAGGCGTGTCCAAGCAGGAGGCGGAAGAAATCAAAAAGAAGCTCGAAGCGCAGGGCGCCGTCGTCGAACTGAAGTAGGCGCGGAGTTACTACAACCTGCTCGCTTTTCCGAGCCCTAGCATCCTCCCCCGCACCGCAGCCGGGTACGGGGGCGGCAGGGCCTTTTGCATTACTTGAGGGTTCGCATGACCACTAAGACGTCACCGCTGCTTTCGTTCGCAAAACTGGAGACGGGGATGCCGATGCCCCATCTCCTCGACATTCAGACCCGCGCGTTCCAGTCCCTGCTGCAGCCGGATGGCAAGGACGGCGCGCGCGCCGACGTCGGGCTGGAGCGGGTCTTCAAGGACCTGTTCCCGATCCAGGACGTGAACGGCAACTACTCGCTCGAGTTCGTGAAGTACGCGCTCGGGGAGCCGAAGTACACGGTCGAAGAGTGCATCGAGCGCGACATGACGTACTCGGTGCCGCTGAAGGCGACCTTGCAGCTGGTCGTCATGGAAGAGGTCGGCGAGGTCACCAAGACCAAGCGGCCCAAGAACATCATCGAGAAGGAAGTCTATCTCGGTGAGCTGCCGATCCTCACGCCGCTGGGCACGTTCGTCATCAACGGCGCGGAGCGCGTCATCGTGTCGCAGCTGCACCGCTCGCCCGGCGTCGTGTTCGAGGAG
>WNGO01013396.1_pt1 | contig 10257 bp, 10 predicted proteins | sample 5400511 | NCBI WGS metagenome assembly WNGO01 (sample SAMN13153380, study PRJNA577476) | soil metagenome | isolation source: 20 cm soil or saprolite under Garry oak tree replicate 2 | place: USA:California | collected 2016-06-15
CTTCATCTGGGCGTTCCTTCGCAGCCAGTGGGAACACAGCTTTCGCGCCCACTACACACTGAAGGTCACGCTGCCGCGGGCGATGGCCGCGATCGTCATGGCTCACTTCGCGCTGCTCTTCGGCCAGATGGCCATCGACCTGAACAATGCCCTGGTCCACGCGATCTGGACCCAGCCCTTCCCCGGAGGGTCCCCACGGATGCCCTGGGCCTTTGCGATGACGAACGGCTTCGGCCAGCCTCTCTTCGAGATCGTCATACGGCTGGCGATCGCCGTCATGCTGGTGATCGTCGCCTTTACCTACGTGGTGCGCTTCGCCTTGCTGGTGGTGCTCCTCGCCGCCGCACCACTGGCAGCGCTCTGCATGATCCTTCCAGAAACCAAGCGATACGCCCAGTCATGGCTCCGCCTGTTTCTGCTGACGGTCTTCATGCAGTTTGGGCAGGTGCTGGTGCTCCGCTTCGCCAGCGTCTTTGCCGACCAGATCGGTGCACGACCGCTTGAGGCGCTCTACGGGGTTGCCGTGCTCTACCTGCTGATCAAGGTGCCGGGGCTGATGAACGCAGCCTCGCATTTAGAGTCGAAGGCGGAGCACTTCACGGAGGGGCTGGCCAAGCGAGCCATTAAAGCGGGCATGGCGATGCCTACGGCACGGGCCTCGAGCCCATGACCTTGCTGACCTCGGCGCGCCTCGCCGGCTTCGCCTGGTCGTGGCGCCGGCCACTGCTGACCGCCATCGCTGCATGCTTGATGGTCCCGTTGGTGATTGCAGGGGTGGTCGTTCAGGCCGGACAGGGACCCGCCGCCGTTCTCCTGCCGCCGGTGGCGCACGCCACCATCACACAGCGCTTCGGTTGCACCACCCTCGAGATCGAGCCTTGGTCGGCGCAATGCGCCGGCCATCACTTCCATAGCGGGATCGACCTGGCTGGACCGCTCGGCACGCCCGTCTCCGCCGCCACCGCCGGCACGGTGACGATCCGACGGGAGCGCGGTGGTTACGGCCTCTACATCCTGATTACCCGAGATCCTCAGCTGAGCACGCTCTACGGCCATCTCGACTGGCCGCTCGTGCAACCGGGCGACGTCGTTGCCGCGGGACAACCGATCGCCCTGATGGGATCGACCGGCAACAGTACCGGACCGCACCTCCATTTCGAGGTGCGCATCGCAGGCGTGCCGGTCGATCCGCTCCCGCTACTCAAGAACGTCAAGGGAGGTGATGGCTAGCGCAAGACAATATCCCTCCCCCGCTTGCGGGGGAGGGCAGGGTGGGGGCATCAGATTTGGAAGGGAGAAGCCCATGGTCAACCGCGTCATCCTCGTCGGCCGCCTGACTCGCGACCCGGAGATCGTCGTCAGTCCCAAAGGACTGACGATCGCGAAACTTCGACTCGCCACCAACAGCTACTCGAAGGACGATGACGGAAACCGCCAGGAGGACGTCCAGTATCACTCGCTGGTGGCCTTCGACCGGCTGGCGTCGATCTGCCAGGAGTTTCTGACCCGCGGCAAGTTGATCTATGCCGAGGGCCGGTTGCGCAGCCATGAGTGGGACGGCAAGGACGGACTCCGCCGCTACACGACCGAGGTCGTGATGGACCAGATGAAGATGCTGAGTCCGAAGCCCGAGAGTCCTGTCGAAAACGCTCAGCCGGCCGCGGAGCCGGTCACCGCCTGAGGAAAGACACCATGACGATTCCCGAACCGCATCCTTACGATCCGGACGACCCGACCTACTACGACGAGACCACCGAAGAACTCGGCTACCTGGCGCCGGACCGGGGATTCCGACTCGACCCGATGGAGGTCGACGATTACCTGAGCTACTGACCGGATAGCATTTGCCCACACCGGACGTCCGGCGTGGGCATCCGGTCAATTCTCAGGAGGTGGCCGATGGCGGTGCAGACGCGCCTCGACGAGTGCCTATCGATCCGCGAGGGTCGATTGTTCGTCGAGGATTGCGACGCCAATGAGCTGGCGCGTCGCTTCGGCACGCCCGTCCATGTCATATCCGAGGACCAGCTGCGGCGCAACGCGCGGCGCTACCGGAGGGAGTTCGAGCAACGTTGGACGGACGGAACCGTCCTGGTACTGGCCTCGATCAAAGCGAACTTCGCCCTGGCCACTCGCTGGATCCTGAGCCAGGAGGGCCTCGGGTGCGACTGCTTCGGCCCGGGAGAGCTCCATGCCGCCCTGGAAGGTGGCGTGCCGCCGGCGCGGATCTCCGTCAACGGGTCGATCAAGGACGCGGCGCTGATCGCGGCCGCGGTGAAGTCTGGCGCGCGCATCACCCTCGACAGCGTCGCCGAGCTCGACCTCGTACGCGCCGCCGCCGCCGCATCCGGGAGGCGTGCGTCCGTCCGCGTGCGCATCCGGCCGGACTTTTCCGCATTGACACACGCAACCGACTGGTATGAGGATGGGACCTCGATCGCGGAGGCGGCGCGCCTCTACAAAGCGGGCGTCCCGACCGAGGACGCGCTGGAGCTGGGCCTGAGGGCAAAAGGCATGCCAGAGATCGACCTCACGGGCATCCATGCTCACATCGGCCGCCACACGAACAGTACGGCCCAGTGGCCGCCGATCATCGACGCTTACGTGGCCCTGCTCGCGACCTTGCGCGAGGCATGGGATGGCTGGACGCCGGCCGAACTCAACCTTGGGGGCGGTTACCCGGTGCCCCGTGACCCATTCGGCCGCGGGATGTCGCGGCTGGCGGAGCGGACCGAACCTGCCCCTGACCTTTCCGTCTACGCCGAGGTTGTGACCGGCAGTTTGATGCGTGCACTGCGGGCACACGACTTCGATCCGCGCGGGATTCGCCTCGAGATCGAACCGGGTCGCGGTATCTATGGCAACGCGGGCATTCACCTGGCGAGCGTTCGAAACATCAAAGTGCAGCGTTTGCCTGTCCCGCACCGGTGGATCGAGACGGACACGTCCGACATGTTTCTCCCCGATGTGGTCTGGGAGCACAACCGCTGGACGGCGATCGTCGCCAACAAGGCCGACCAGCTCGGATCCCTGGTCGCCGACATCGTTGGACTTACCTGCCAGCCGGACCGCATCATCCCGCAGGCGCTCGTCCCGGATGTCGCGCCCGGCGACACCATCGCCGTCCTCGACACCGGGGCATACCAGGATGGGCTGGCCTGTAACTTCAATGCGCTACCCCGGCCCGGAATGGTGATGGTGCATGGCGAGCAGGCGGAGTGGATCAAGCGGCCCGAGACGGTAGCCGACGTCTTTGTCCGGGATCTGGTCCCGCAACGACTTCGCGGCCCGCGATGACACTGGGGGTCGGCATCGTTGGACTGCCCAACGTCGGCAAGACGACGTTGTTCAACGCGCTGACGAGGGCGGGCGCCGGCGTCGCCTCCTACGCCTTCAGCACGGTGGAGCCCAACACCGCCATGGTCGAAGTGCCGGACAAGCGGCTCGACGTGTTGGCGCAGATGTACAAGCCGAAGAAGGTCACGCCCACGGTGATGAAGTTCGTCGATGTCGCCGGGCTGGTGGCGGGGGCCAGCCGCGGCGAGGGGATGGGCAACCAATTTCTCTCGACCATCCGCGACCTCGACGCGCTGGCCATGGTGGTGCGCGGCTTCAGTGATCCGAATGTTCAACATGTGGACAGCAAGCTCGACCCGCGCCGCGACATGGCGATGGTCAATCTCGAGCTGGCGCTGGCCGATCTCGACGTCGTCAACAAACGGCGGGAGAAGATTGCCGGGACGGCCCGCCTCAAGCCTGGTGCCAAGGAGAAGGAGGAGCTGGAGCTGCTTGACCGCCTGGCCGCCCACCTCGACCAGGGCAGGCCGATTCGCACCATGAGCTTCGAAGACGAGCAGGCCAAGCTGCTCAAGAGCTTCTCCTTTCTCACCGCGAAGCCGGTGCTGTACGTTGCCAACATCGGGGAGGATCAGATCGGCAAGGATACGCCCGAGCTGCAAGCCCTCCGCGACGAAGCCACGGCTGAGAAGGCCGACGTCGTCCCGCTCTCCGCTCGGCTGGAGGCGGAGATCCGTGAGCTGCCGGACGAAGAGGCGGCGGCATTCCTCGAGGACGCGGGCCTGGAGGAGGCGGCGCTTCCGACCTTCATCCACGCCGCCTATCGCTTGCTGAACCTCGTCACCTTTCTGACGGCTGGTGACCCTGAGGTGCGGGCCTGGACGGTTCGCCAGGGGTCCAGAGCACCAGAAGCCGCGGGCGTCATCCACAGCGACATCGAGCGCGGGTTCATCAAGGCGGAGATCGTCGCCTACGATGACCTCATCGCGGCGGGATCGTACGCCGCCGCTCGCGAACGCGGAAAGGTGCGGCTCGAAGGCCGCGACTATGTCATGAAGGACGGCGATGTCTCGCTCTTCCGCTTCAACGTCTGACGGCTGGCGGCTGCTGCTCGATAAACCGGCCAGCGGTGCCTGGAACATGGCGGTCGACGAGGTTCTCCTCGACGGTGTTGCCGCCGCCACCGCGCCGCCCACGCTTCGCTTCTACGCGTGGACGCCAGCGTGCCTCTCGCTCGGCTATTTCCAGCCTTTCGATGTCGTCGACGTTGATGGATGCCGGGCTCTCGGTGTCGAGGTGGTCCGACGGCCCACCGGGGGACGCGCTATTCTGCACGATCGCGAGCTCACCTACAGTGTCGCGCTGCCCGCGTCGGTGCTCGGGCACGACGGCGGTGTTCTGCCCTCCTACTACCGACTCAGCCTTGCCTTGCAGGACGGGCTGCGGCGGCTGGGTGTCCCGGCCACGCTCGCGCCCGAGTCGGCAAGTAGCTCCGCCGGGCACGGCCCGGTCTGTTTCGATCGCCCCTCCGCCCACGAGATCCTGCTCCGCGGGCGCAAGCTCGTCGGCAGCGCCCAGATGCGGCGTGGGGGCGGCCTTCTCCAGCACGGCAGCATCCTGATCGAGCCTCGCATCGACAAGCTGCTGGCCTGCCTGCGCCGGACCGATCGGGAGGGCTCGCGCGGCCTCGAGGAGGGGGTGGCTGGCCTCGCGGAGCTGGGCGTGACCGATCTGGGCCCGATCGCCTCCGCGGTTGGCGCTGCCTTCGCTGGGGGGTTTGGCGTCCGTCTGGTCGAAGCCCCGCTTCGGCCCGAGGAGGAGGAGGCGGCACGGGCCCTGGCCCGATCGAAGTATCAGTCAGCCCGCTGGACGGAGCGCCCGGTGCCGGCCATCGCCTAGAAACTCAACAAGGACCAGATGAGGAGGGGCATTGCAGCGGCGATGGCAGGACGGCTGCAGGGATCTGGCCCTTGTTGGCTCGCGGCTTCGGGTACACGCTATATGTTGTACCCGGGGCCGTTTGTACCACAGCCCATTGGACGTGTCAAGCGCTTTTCCACGTTCGCGCTAAACTCCACTGCGCGTACGCAGCATATGTCCCGTAAGAACAGACGCTCGCAGCTCAGGAAGCCCCAGCGCGGATCGTCCGGTGCCTCGCAAGCAAACGCGCCCGGGCAGCCCGCTCAGAGTTCGTCCAACAGCCCTGCTGGCCCGGCGCCCCTTCCCAGGCCACTGCCCCGTACGCGCGGACGGCAACAGGCCGGCCCGTTGCCCGCGGAGGACGCCGCGATCCCGTTGGAGCGGGTGCCCTATTTTCGTTCCGACCTGCGGCGGATCGCGATCACGGCCGGCTTGATGTTCGTGCTGCTGATCGCCGGCTCGATCGTCCTGCGCAGCTTGCTCGGGGCGTAACCTTTTCGGGGGCAGCAAGAAAGGCGATCGCGTAACCGTTCTGGCACAAGACGCTAACAACTTGCCAGGAGGTACCCCGTGTTCGACAAGAGATCCCCGCGCGAAGCCGCTCCCATCGTCGCTGAGACGGTGCTGAGCAACCAGATCAAGCTCGAGGGCCGGCTACAGTCCACGTCCAACATCCGGTTCGACGGCGAAATGAACGGCGACCTGACCACCGAAGGTGACCTGTCGGTCGGCGAGCACGGCCGGGTCAAGGGCAACGTCACCGGCCGCAATGTCGTGGTCGGCGGGACGATCCAGGGCAACGTGAACACCACGGGCCGCCTGGAGATCCTGGCCACCGGCAAAGTCTTCGGTGACATCGTCGTCGGCTCGCTGATCATCGACGAAGGCGGCATCCTCCGCGGGAAGAGCGCCGTCCATGCCGAGGAATCGGCGGCCTCCACCGTTTCGGTCGGAGTCCGTATGGAGGCCGGCGCCGCCGCCTAACGGGTCGGGTTTCATTCGTTCATCTGGGTCCGGAGTCGTCCGGGCCCTTTTGCTTTTGGTGAATACTTACTACCGTCGTGGTGCTCAGCGATCCGGGCCGGTTCATCATCAACGCGCTCTACCTGGTGCCGGCGCTGGTAGTCGGCCTGGTCGCGCACGAGGTGGCGCATGCCGCGCTGGCCGTTTCGCGGGGCGACCAGACGCCCCGGCTCGACGGCCGGCTCTCCCTTGACCCCCGGCATCATCTCGATCCTCTGGGCACCCTCGTCGTCTTCTTCATCTATTTTGGTTGGGGCCGGCCGCTCCGCCTTAACCCCTACCGAATGCGCAGCAGCCTCGACCCGGCGCTGGTTTGGCTCGCCGGGCCGCTGGCCAGCCTGCTGGTCGCCATCGCGCTTTCGATCCCGCTGAAGCTGCTGCTGGCCTCCGGGTATGTTGGCTTTGACTCACCCCTGTTCCAGCTGATCCTGGTCGCCTTCTATTTCAACGTGGTGCTGGCGGTCGTCAACATCATTCCGATCCCCGGCCTCGACGGGTACAACATCCTCGGCGCGCTCTTTCGTCGGCGCTATGCGAAGTTTTTCTTCAGGGTCGATGCGAACCGGCAGACCATCCTGGTCGTCGTCGTCCTCATCGTTCTCTTCGCGCCCTTTGTGCTTCGCAGCTCCAGCCTCTTCGACCTCTTCTACGATCCGGTCTCGCGCGTGCTCCTCGGCAGCAATCTCCGACCCATCGGTTTTTGATGGCCACGCTCCGGGCGCTTCCCAGCGTTCACCAGCTACTCGAAGCGCCGCAGGCAAGCGCGATGGTGGCGTCGCACGGCCGGCCCCTGGTGCGGTTCGCCGTGCAGCATGTGATCGAGGAGGAGCGGCGTACCGGAGCGATCGCTGAACCCGAAGCGCGCTGGTCGGCGATCGAGCGCGTCATCCAGGAGCTGCGGCGTCCGCGACTGCGACCGGTTGTCAACGCCACGGGAGTGATCCTTCACACCAACCTCGGCCGGGCACCCCTGGCGGCAGCCGCGGCCGAAGCGGCCGCCGCCATCGCCGGTCGGTACTCGACCCTCGAGTTCGACCCGCAGACCGGTCGTCGCGGCCGGCGGCACGATCTGGCCGCCGACCTGTTGCGCCATCTGTCGGGTGCCGAAGGGGCGGCGGTCGTCAACAATTGCGCCGCGGCGGTGCTCTTGATGTTGACGGCTCTGGCGAAGGGCAAGGAGGTGATCGTGGCGCGCGGCGAGCTGGTCGAGATCGGCGGCGGTTTCCGGATGCCGGATGTGATGCGCCTTTCGGGTGCGCGCCTGGTTGAGGTCGGAACCACCAACCGCACCCGAGCCGAGGATTACGCCGCGGCGATCACGCCGCGCACGGCCGCCATCATGAAGGTGCACGCGAGCAACTTTCAGGTGATTGGCTTCACGCAAAGCGTCGAGCTCAAGGAGCTCGCGGCCATTGCCCGGCAACATCAGCTGCTGCTCCTGCACGACCTGGGAAGCGGCGCGCTGGTCGAGACCGCCGCCTATGGACTTGCCGAGGAACCCCGCATCCAGGACAGCCTTGCGTCCGGATCGGACCTCGTGGCCTGCAGCGCCGACAAGCTGTTGGGCGGGCCGCAGGCAGGGCTGTTGCTGGGCCGCGCGGCGCTCGTGGACCGCGTGATGAAGCACCCCCTGGCTCGGGCCGTCAGGGTGGACAAGATGACGCTCGCGGCGCTCATCGCCACCCTCGACCTCTACCTGACCCAGTCCCTTGCCGGCGTGCCGCTATGGGAGATGCTAGGTGCGTCGGCGGAATCGATTGCCGCGCGCGCCCAGGCCTGGCAGAGGCGATTGATGGAGCAGGGAGCCTTGGCGGAGGTCGTCGCCGCGGAGTCGACGGTGGGCGGCGGCTCGCTCCCCGGGGAGCGGCTGGCGACAACGGCGCTCGCCATCACGCCGCGACGCGGCGGCGGCGGCGCCGCCGAGCTGCTGCGCCGTCTGCGCCAGCACGAGCCGCCGGTCATCGGACGAATCGTCGAAGAGCGCGTCCTCCTCGATCCGCGCACCGTCCTGCCTGGCGAAGACGACGTCATCATCGAGGCGGTGATCGCGGCGCTGGTATGACCGACCTGCAGGCAGGGTCGTTCGTCGTGGGAACCGCTGGTCACATCGATCACGGCAAGTCCGCGCTGGTGCTGGCACTCACGCAGATCGATCCGGACCGGCTGGAGGAGGAGAAGCGCCGGGGCATGACCATCGACCTCGGCTTCGCTTACATGCAGCTGCCCAGCGGGCGGCGGGTCGGGATCGTTGACGTTCCGGGCCATCGGCGCTTTCTCAAGAACATGCTCGCCGGTGTTCACGGGATGGATGCGGTTCTGCTGGTGATTGCCGCCGACGAGGGACCGATGCCGCAGACGCGCGAACACCTCGCGATCATCGACCTGCTCGGCATCGAACACGGCGTAGTGGTACTGACCAAGTCGGACCTCGTGGACGAAGCCTGGCTCGGGTTGGTTCGCGACGACGTCACGGCGCTGGTCGCACGGAGCTCGTTGCGCCAGGCGCCGATCGTGGCGGTATCGAGCAGCACGGGCGCCGGCCTCGACGAGCTTCGGACGGCGCTCGACGCGGAGCTCGCGAAAACGGCCCCACGTCCCGACCTCGGTCGACCGCGGTTGCCGGTCGATCGCTCATTTGCCATGTCGGGATTCGGCACGGTCGTGACCGGAACCCTGGTTGGCGGCGCGCTTCAGCAAGGCGCCGAGCTCGCCCTGCTGCCGGCCGGCCGACGCGTGCGCATCCGTGGGCTCCAGCAGCACAACCGCCCGGTTGAGGAAGCCCGGCCGGGGAGCCGGACGGCCGTCAACCTCAGCGGGCTCGACCATTCGGAGGTTCGTCGAGGCGACGTGCTGGCACTCCCCGGAACGTTACCGGCGAGCCGCCGCCTGGACGCGCGCCTCATGGTGTTGCCAGGGGTCCAGCCATTGCGTCATCGCCAGGAGCTGCAGATGTATCACGAGACGAGCGAGGTGATGATCGAGCTCAACTTGCTCGAGCGCGATGAGCTTCGTGGCGGCGAGGCCGGTTGGGTCCAGCTCTTCGCCACACAGCCCGTGGTCGCGCTCGATGGCGACCGTTTCATCCTGCGAGTCCCCTCACCAGCCGCCACCGTCGCGGGTGGGGTGATCGTCGACAGCGCGCCGCGCCGGCACCGGCGCCGCGATGCCGCGGTCCTTAGCGATCTTGCCGCCCGCGAGCACGCCGACCCGGCCACATCCGCGGTCCTGGAGCTCGGAAAGCATCCATGGGGTCTTAAGGACACCGAGCTGGCGGGCCGGCTCGCTGTCTCCGCCGCGCGGCTGGAGACGATCCTCGCGCCCCTCATGGAACGCGGCGCCGTGCGCCGGCTGGCCGCGCGCTGGGTGACCCGCCGGCAGTGGGAACAGTGGGTGACAGGCGTGCTGAGCGTCCTGCGGGCGTATCACGAGGCCCAGCCGCTGCGGCGTGGCATGCCGAAAGAGGAGCTGCGCAGCCGCACCGGCATTCCTGCCGAGCTGTTTGCCGAGCTGCTCACCGTGCTCGCCGATGACCACGCCCTGGTCGACCAGGGCGGCGAGGTCGCGGCCGCCGACCACCACCCGGCTCTGACCTCGGAGCAGGAAACGGCGATCGCCGCGCTCGTCGCCGAGCTCGAGGCACAGCCGTTCAACCCACCCCCGCTGTCCGATCTCGTTCGCCGTTACCGGCTGACGCCGGCGCTGCTCCAATATCTGGTTGTCGATGGTCGGGTGGTGCGCGTCAACGAGGACACTGCCTTCGCCCGCTCGGCCTACGACGATGCGGTCCGCCGGCTGCGTCGGCACCTCATCGAGCACCGGACCCTGACGGTGGCGGCGGCGCGCGACGTGCTGGGATCGAGCCGCCGCTACGTTCTTCCCTTGCTCGAGTGGTTGGATTCGCAAAAGATCACGCGCCGGGTCGGAGACGACCGTATCCTGAGAGGCTGATGCTGGCCGGTGCTTTAAGGGCCCGCACGGTGGTCGCCGGCCTCGCGGTCATGGTCGGACTCGCCGCCT
>WNGO01003765.1_pt1 | contig 10255 bp, 9 predicted proteins | sample 5400511 | NCBI WGS metagenome assembly WNGO01 (sample SAMN13153380, study PRJNA577476) | soil metagenome | isolation source: 20 cm soil or saprolite under Garry oak tree replicate 2 | place: USA:California | collected 2016-06-15
CCGATGGCAATCAGGGCGACATCATCATCTCGGCGCCCGGCGCCTCTGCTAACGGTACTGCCGCTGCCGAGCCCTCAGGGACCGGCCCTGTCGTCATGCGGGGTACCCGTCCGGCCGTCCCGAAACCCGGCCCCGGCGTGAGAGGCGAGGCGGCCGCCGCCGGCCGAAACGAGGGCTTTCAACGCTCGGTGCCTTACGGCTCCGGCTGGAACAACGACCTGAATTGGGAAGGGCTCAATACCGAGAACCAGGCCGACACGGTCACGCGATAGGGGCGGCATGCGATAGGGGCGGCATGCGATAGGGGCGGCAGGTGCGCCCGCGAAAGCACGCATGCCTAAAAGATTTGCGATCAACCCTCGGGTGATGTTGACGCCGCAACTCCGGCCAGTGATCCTTTGAAAAGGCTGGTGAGTGTGACGCTCGCCGGCCGCGGGGGGATGCACATGACACAGGCCGGCCTGAGCTATGCCCGTCCTTGAGCGATTGCGGCGGTTCCGTCGCGCTGCCGTCTGGCTGGTCATTGCCATCTTGGCGGTTGGGCTGTGCGCCTTCGATGCGCGCGCGCAGCTAGTATCGGGTCAGGATCGCGCGCCCCTGCTGGCGGAGCAGGATCAGCTGTTCCAGCGGATGCTGCGCGAACCGGGCAATCTCGAGGTGGCATTCGCCTATGCTGCGGTCTCGGCAAAGCTCGGCGACAACGAGGCGGCGGCCACCGCGCTCGAGCGCATGCGACGCGAGCGACCCGGTATCTGGAGGAGATCGCCGCACAACAATCGCCAAGCCACTTCCAGGGTTACGTGTTCTTTGGGGCGCAATACCAGACCGACGCGAATGTCGCGCCCGGCTCGCCGCTTATTCATTCGCCGGTCGGCGATGTGCTGCTGAGCAGCCAATTCGTCAAGCGCCCCGACACCAACATCTTCGGTTCAGGCGCGTTTCTCTATTCCTACGATCTCGGCACGCAGAACCGCGATGCGATCGAGGTCACCGGCATCGGGTTTATGAACCACTATTTCCGGACGCAACGGCTCGATCTCGGGTTTGCCGAGGTGACCGCCGGCCCGCGTTTTAATCTGCCGACGCCGGACGACCGCGTCAGCCGCCTCTCGGTCAAGCCCTATGCGATCCTTACCGAAGTCGGGCTGGGCGAGGCTCAGTATTTTAAGAGCTTGGGAACCGGGCTCGAAAGCACGGCAACCCTGTGGGACGACCTCGCGATCAGGACGATCTTCGAGTTCCGCCAGAAGGATTTCTCGAACGCCCGCGACCGGCCGCTCTCCGCCGGGCTCGACGGCAACGACAAGCTCGTCACATTGCAATTGCGGCAGCGCGTGACCGCCAACTCCGAGCTCCTGGGGCAATTCGATTTTCTCGACCAGGACACGCGCTTCCCCTGGTACGCCAACCGGACCTACGGTCTGACGGCGGGCTATCATATCGCCTATGACGACCCGACCGGCTGGATCGGCTTGCCATGGGAGACGACCGTCGGCGCCAGCCGGTTGTGGAGCCTCTATCAGTCGCCCGATCCGTGCTGCAACACGAGCAGCAATCCGGCAATCTTTGTGCCGGCCAGCCGTCACGATCGGCGCTGGCGGTACGGCATCGCGCAGGCCGTGCCCGTCACCGACAATGTCGCCCTGGTCGTGCAATTTCAGCGCGACATCGTCTCGTCGAACCTGTCGCTTTATGCCTATACCAGCAATTCCGTGCTGATCGGTTCGCAGATCAAGTTCTAGGAGCACATGCGATGCCCGGGCTTTATTCATCTTTGCCGCGCTCCGCCGCGATCGGTGTGCTCCTCGCTGCGGTCGCGAGCAGCGCCGGCGCGCAGGAGCGAGTGGGGGTCAACAGCGCGGTCAATCCGGAAGTCAGTGGCTTGCCGCCGGGGGCGCCGGCGCGGCAACTCGTGCTGGGCGGCGATGTCGTTTTCAAGGAGCGCATCACGACGAGCACCCTGGGACAGACGCAGGTCTTGTTCCTCGATAAGTCGGCGATGACGGTCGGGCCCAACTCCGACGTGACAATCGACGAATTCGTCTATGACCCCAATACCGGCACCGGCAAGCTGGCGATGAGCGCGGCGCATGGCGTGATGCGCTTTATTGGCGGGAAACTCAGCAAGAACGAAAAGGCGGTCAGCCTGCTGACCCCGACCGGAGTGCTCGCCGTACGCGGTGGCATCTTTCTCGCCTCGGTCGGCAGCACGGGCACCGATGTGACTTTTCTCTACGGCCAGGGGCTTACGGTCAGCAACCCCGCCGGGACGCAGCTCCTGACCCGGCCGGGCTACATGGTGACGATCTCAAGCCGCAACACGCCGCCCTCGGAGCCGCGCCCCGCGCCCCCGGGCGCAACCGCCGCGCTCCTCAGCCAGCTCGACGGCCGATCCGGCGGTACCGGCGGGGCGCAGCGGGCGCCGACCGACCAGACGGTCGTTACCAGCGGCATCGCAACGACGATCTCCGGCAATGTCATGGCCAATGTGCTGGCGGCAACGCAGGCCGCCGTGCAGCAGCAGCCGACACGGTCGCAGCCGCCGACCACCAACACCACGTCCGTACAGACGCTCGGCAATGTGCAGTCGGTTCAAGCACAATCGGACCCGGTCGTCGTCACCGCGGCAACCAATCCGACACCCGCCGGCGCGCCGGTGGAGAACCAGACTTCGACGCCGGCATTCCCGCTGCTCCCGACCGATACCGTAGTGCCCGCCTCGGTGCAGTCCTTTATCGACCAGTTCAATACGATCCTGCCCCCCTCACTCGCCGCAATGCCGACCGTCACGCTGCCGACAGCGGGGGTAGGGACGTATAATGGCGTCGCGATCGGCAGCGTGTTGAACAACGGCGCGAGCTACCTGGCCGGCGGTGGGTTCAACCAGACCTATAATTTCGGAACGCTGACCGGGACGGCGAACATCACGAATTTCGACGGCGCGAACTACACCGCCCCGCTGACCGGCTCCGGCACGATCTTCACCGGCAATCTGACCGGCCCGGCAAACCGCACCGGCGTTCTCGCCGGGACCTTCTTCGGACCGTCGGCGGCGGTGACCGGCGGCGGCTTTGCCGTTCAGAACCCGGCAGGCACTTATATCGCCTCGGGCGCCTTCGCCGGGCGGTAGCGCAATACAGGGATAACCGAGCGCGTACGGGCGTTCCGCCTTCGGCACCGCTGTTCCGTGTGCGTCCCGTCGCTGCTGGCTGGACAAGCAAATCCGCCGGAGTAACCTCGCTCCATGGAACAAAAAAGCTTCAGCGTGCGCGAGATCCTCGGCGGGCAAGCGCCGCCAGGCGCGCCGGCTACTGTCCAGGGCTGGGTGCGCACTCGGCGGGACTCGAAAGCCGGCATTTCGTTTGTCCACTTGTCGGACGGATCGTCCTTCCACCTGCTGCAGGTCGTGGCGCCGAACACGCTGCCCAATTACGAAGCTGAGGTGCTGCACCTAACGGCCGGCTGCGCGGTCGAAGCCACGGGCACGATCGTGCCGTCGCCGGCGAGGGGGCAGCCCTTCGAGATGCAGGCGAGCGCGATCCGCGTCATCGGCTGGGTGGACGATCCCGAAACCTACCCGATTCAGCCAAAGCCTCACACGCTCGAATACCTCCGCGAGGTGGCGCATCTGCGGCCGCGCACGAATGTCATCGGCGCGGCGACGCGGGTGCGGCACACGCTGGCGAAGGCGATTCACCGTTTTTTCGACGAGAACGGTTTTTTCTGGGTCAACACGCCGATCATTACCGGCTCGGATGCCGAGGGGGCGGGAGCGATGTTTCGCGTCTCGACCTTGGACATCGCGAACCTGCCGCGCACCGCCGACGGCAAGATCGATTTCTCGCAGGATTTCTTCGGCCGCGAGACATTCCTGACCGTCTCGGGGCAGCTCAACATCGAGGCGTATTGCCTAGCCTTGACCAAGGTCTACACCTTCGGGCCGACGTTCCGCGCCGAGAACTCGAATACCAGCCGCCACCTTGCCGAGTTCTGGATGATCGAGCCCGAGATCGCATTCGCCGATCTGTCGGACAATGCGACTTTGGCGGAACGGCTGTTGAAACACACGTTCGAGACCCTGCTGAACGAGCGGCAGGACGATCTCGAATTTTTCGACCAGCGGATCGAAAAGGGTCTTCTCGCCAAATTGCAGGGGATTGTCGCTTCGGAATTCGTGCGCATGGATTACGGCGAGGCGATCCAGGTGCTCGAGCGGTCGAACCAGAAATTCGAGTTCCCGGTAAAATGGGGCGTCGATCTGCAATCGGAGCACGAGCGCTATTTGACCGAGCAATATGCAAAAAAGCCGGTTGTCGTGATGAATTACCCGAAGGACATCAAGGCGTTTTATATGCGGGTCAATAACGACGGCCGGACGGTGGCCGCGATGGATGTGCTGGCGCCCGGCATGGGCGAAATCATCGGCGGCAGCCAGCGCGAGGAGCGCCTCGACGTGCTGGACCGGAGCATGGCCGAGCGCGGCATCGACAAGGAGCATTACGGCTGGTACCGAGACCTCCGCCGGTACGGCACGGTGCCGCATGCCGGGTTTGGCCTCGGCTTCGAGCGCACGCTTGCCTACGTCACCGGGCTGTCAAATGTGCGCGACGCGATCCCGTTCCCCCGGACGCCGGGCAACGCGAAGTATTGATTGCCGGAAAACAACTTCGAGGGCCTCAGCTTCAATCCGCCGCAGTAAGCCGCGAATAACCGATCGTCGAGCGCGGTTACGCGAGAGCGCGGAGATCGGTGCGCAGGCGGTTGGTCTTGCGGCCGGCGAGGGTCGGCTCGATCGCGGCATGACCCTCCTGCCAGGCGGGTAGGGCGGCGATCAGGGCGGCGCGGCCGCGCGCCGTCAACACGAGGCGGCGGCTGCGCCGGTCGTCGTCGTCGACCTTGATCCGCACGAGGCCGCGGCGCTCCAAGGGCTTCAGATTGGCGGTCAGGGTCGTGCGATCCATCGCCAATAATTCGGCGACGGCGCGCATCGTCGGCGGCTCGGGCCGGTTGAGGGACATCAACAGCGAGAACTGCCCGCTCGTCAAACCAGCCGGCCGCATCAATTCGTCGAAACGTCGCGCCACCGCGCGCGCCGCCCGCTGCAGATGCAGACACAGGCAGGTGTCGCGCACCTCGATTGTGGTTCCGTAAGGGAGCGACACGCGGTTTGACATATGCCGATTATGTTGATATCAACATATCTCGTCAAGGGGTTTGTAGGATCGCGAGTTGGTAGATGGCGACGGTCCGCTTTACGAGCGCGCTCAAGCGCTTTCTCGCCGCGCCGCCGGCAGAGGTTGCGGGAGCGACGGTCGGGGAGGCGCTGGCGGCGGTGTTTGAGGCGCGGCCGGCGTTGCGCGGCTACGTGCTGGACGATCAGGGTGCGCTGCGCCGCCATGTCGCGGTCTACATCGGAGGCGAAGCCGTGCGCGATCGGGTAAAGCTCAGTGATCCGATCGGCCCCGAGGACGACATCTACGTTTTTCAGGCGCTAACGGGGGGTTAGGAGAGGGGAATGGCAGAGCGGCTCTATGTCGGGACCCGCAAAGGGTTGTTTGAGCTCGCGCCCGATAACGGCCAGTGGGACATCGCCGCGACGCATTTTCTCGGCGATCCCGTCAGCGCGGTTTTGGCGCAGGGCGACACGGTCTACGCGGCGCTCGATCTCGGGCATTTCGGGGCAAAATTATGGCGCCGCGACGGCGCGGATTCGTGGCAGGAGCTGGCGGTGCCCGCGTTTCCGCCGAAGCCGGAGGATGCCGCAGACGACCCGCATCCCTGGTCCCTCGGCAAAATCTGGGTCATCGAGCCGGGTGGTGTCCCCGGGCGGTTGTGGGCCGGGACGATGCCGGGCGGGCTCTTCCGCTCCGACGATGGCGGCGAGTCCTGGTTGTTGAACGAGCCGCTGTGGTTTATGCCCGAACGCCGGCAATGGCAGGGCGTCGCCGGCGGCGAGCAGCCAGGCATCAGCTCGGTGCTGATCGACCCGCGTAATCCCGACGACATCCGCGTCGGCGTCTCGACCGCGGGTGTCTGGGCGAGCACCGATGGCGGCGCCTCGTGGAGCATCATCAACGAGGGCATGTACAACGAATACATGCCGCCGGAGCAGAAAGGCCTGCCGATCGCGCAGGACATCCATCGCCTCGCGCGCTGCGCCGCATATCCCGAAATCGTGTGGTGCCAGCACCATAACGGTGTCTTTCGCTCCGAGGATCGCGGCCACAACTGGCATGAGATCACGGCGATCCGGCCATCGAAATTCGGCTTTGCCGTCGCGGCGCATCCGCGGGACCCCGACACGGCGTGGTTTGTGCCCGCGGTCAAGGACGAACGGCGCATTCCGATGGACGGCAAGGTCGTCGTCGCGCGCACCCGAGACGGCGGCAAGAGCTTTGACGTATTGCGCACCGGTTTGCCGCAGCGCTACGCCTACGATCTCGCGTGGCGGCACGCGCTGGCGATCGATGCGAGTGGTGAGCGGCTCGCGGTGGGGTCGACGAGCGGCGGGCTGTGGATCTCCGAAGATTGCGGCGACAGCTGGAGCGCGCCCGAAGCGCGGCTGCCGCCGATTTCTGTCGTGCGGTTCGCGAGTAACTGATCTGGCCAGGGCAGGGGAGTAGGACGACGATGCGGTTCATGGTGATGGTCAGGGCCAATAAGAACACCGAGGCCGGCGTCATGCCGACCACAGAAGAACTCGCCGCGATGGGCAAGTTCAACGAGGAGCTGGTCAAGGCCGGGATCATGCTGGCCGGGGAGGGACTCCACCCCAGCATGCGCGGCGCACGCATCCAATTCTCGGGCGCGACGCCGACCGTCATCAACGGCCCCTTCCCTGCCAACGAGCTGGTCTGCGGATTCTGGATGCTGCAGGCGAAATCGAGGGACGAGGTGCTCGATTGGATGAAGCGCGCGCCGTTCGGCGACGGCGCGGCGATCGAGATCCGCCAGGTGTTCGAGGCGGAGGACTTCGGCGCCGAATTGACGCCGGAGCTGAGAGAGGCGGAGGAACGCCTGCGAGCCGAGGCCGCGAGGCGGCAGTAGGCAAACCGGCGGCCATGGTGGCCGCCGATTACAGCAACAAGGGAACACACAGAGATGCGGTTGAACCCCTATCTGAGCTTTAACGGCAATTGCGCCGCCGCCTTCCGCTTTTACGAGAAGGTGTTCGGCGGCACGATCCCGATGACGATGACTTATGGTGAGTCGCCGATGAAGGATCAAACGCCGCCTGAAATGCGCGACAAGGTCATGCATACGCGCCTCATCTCGGGCGATCTCGTGCTGATGGGCTCCGACGCGCCTCCGGGCCGCTACGAGGAAAGCAAAGGGACGACGCTGGCGCTCGCGGTCGACACCGCCGCGGAAGCGGAGCGCGTTTTCCATGCGCTGGCCGAGAAAGGCACGGTGACAATGCCCATCGCCGAGACCTTCTGGGCGGTGCGCTTCGGCATGCTGACGGACCAGTTCGGCACGCCATGGATGGTCAATTGCGAAAAGCCGATGGGCTGAAGCAACGAGTCAGACGGACCAATATTAAGCCGGGCGCCCGGCCTTGTGCCGGGCACCCACCTCTTCGGCGCCGCGCCCGTTCCTGGTAAGTCGTCGGTGGCCGGGATAAGCCCGGCGACGGGGCTGTTAACATGCGGCGATGACCCAGAACATCTACGACAACGACGAATTCTTCGCCGGCTATTTGAGGCTGCCGCGCTCGGTCGCAGGGCTCGAGGGGGCGCCGGAATGGCCGGCGTTGCGCGCGATGCTGCCGGATTTGCACGGCCGCACCGTGCTCGATCTCGGCTGTGGCTTCGGCTGGTTCTGCCGCTGGGCGCGCGAGCAGGGCGCGGCATATGTCGCTGGCATCGATGTCTCGGAAAAGATGCTGGCGCGGGCGCGCGCCGACACGCAGGACGATTCGATCAGCTACACGCTTGCCGATATGGAGCGGATCGAACTGCCGCCCCAATCGTTCGGGCTCGTCTACAGCTCGCTGGCGCTGCATTACGTCGAAAAGCTCGACCGGTTGATGGCGGAGGTTCATCGCGCCCTGATCGCGGGCGGCAGCCTCGTCGTGTCGGTCGAGCACCCGATTTATACCGCACCGAGAAATCCCGGTTGGACGGGGGATCCCGCCGGCGGGAAATCATGGCCGGTCGACTCGTATCTCGATGAAGGCCCGCGCTCGACCGATTGGCTGACCAAAGGCGTCATCAAGCACCACCGTACGCTCGCGACTTACGTAAACATGCTGATCGCACTCGGTTTCACCTTGTGCCGCGTCGAGGAGTGGGCACCGAGCGAAGAACAGATCGCCGCCCATCCCGAATGGGCCAATGAGCGCCAGCGCCCGCCTTTCCTGCTGATCGCCGCCAAGCGGTAGAGGCCGCCCAACCCGAGAGGGCTATTCGCCAAGGTCGATTCGCGTGCTAGCTTCCCGCCGGGCAGCAGACGGGAATCAACCCGCGACTACGCCCGGAACAGGAAGCCGGAGACAGACGCGGCATTCCCCGCGCCCGCTTCGGCCGGGAGGCGAACATGACGCGCAGACTGCGACTGTGCGCGGCAATTGGTGCAGGGGTGCTCGCGCTGGCGATAGCGCATGCGGCCGCGGCCCAGAAGCCGGGCGGCATCCTCAAATCCTATTCGATCGACAGTCCGGCAAGCATGTCGATCCACGAGGAGGCCACCGTCTTTGTCGTGCGCCCCATGATGGGCGTCTTCAACAATCTCGCCATCTACGATCAGCATGTGAAGCAGAACAGCCTGCAGTCGATCGAGCCCGAGCTCGCGACGAGCTGGGCGTGGGACGAGGAGAGCGGCCGCAAGCTGACCTTCAAGTTGCGCGAGGGCGTCAAATGGCATGACGGGAAGCCCTTCACCGCCGCTGATGTCAAATGCACCTGGGACCTGCTGCTCGGCCGCGCCAACGACCGGCTACGGCTCAATCCGCGCAAGGCCTGGTACCGCAATCTCGACGAGGTCACGACATCGGGCGATTACGAGGTGACGTTTGTCCTGAAGCGGCCGCAGCCGGCGTTTCTGGCGTTACTGGCCTCGGGTTTCTCGCCGGTCTATCCCTGCCACGTACCGGCCAAGGACATGCGCCAGCGCCCGATCGGCACCGGCCCGTTCAAATTCGTCGAGTACCGGCCCAACGAGTCGATCAAGCTCGCGAAGAATCCCGATTACTGGAAGCCGGGGAAGCCCTATCTCGACGGGATCGAGTACACGATTATCAAGAACCTCTCGACGGCGATCCTGACTTTTGTCTCCGGCAAGCTCGATATCACGTTCGGCGGGGTGACCGTGCCGCTCGAGCGGCAGATCCGGGAACAAGCGCCGCAAGCGATCTGCGAGATGAACCCGACCAATGTCGGGCGCAACCTACTGATCAATCCCCAAGCGGCGCCGTTCAGCAGCCGCGAGCTGCGCCGCGCGATGACGCTCGCCCTCGACCGCCAGTCCTTTATCGACATCACCACTGAGGGCAAGGGCAATACCGGCGGCATCATGTTGCCGCCGCCGGAGGGCATTTGGGGGATGCCCCCGGAACTGTTGCAGACATTGCCGGGCTACGGACCCGATGTGCAGAAGAACCGCGCCGAAGCCCGCGCCCTCATGCAGAAGCTCGGCTACGGGCCCGACAAGCGGATCGGCGTCAGACTCGTGACGCGCGATATCCCGCCCTACCGCGACCCCGCGGTCATCCTGATCGATCAATTGAAACAGGTCTATATCGACGCCGAACTCGATCCGGTCGATACGACGCAGTGGTATCCGAAGATGAATCGAAAGGACTTCGCCGTTGCGCTCAATCTGACCGGCAACGGCATCGACGATCCCGACCAAGCGCTCTTTGAAAATTACGTGTGCGGCGCCGAGGGGAATTACAACGGCTACTGCAACCCCGAAATCGACAAGCTCGTCGAGCTGCAATCAATGCAAGGCGATCCGCAAAAGCGCAAGGAGCTGGTCTGGGACATCGAGCGGAAGCTGGCCGAGGACGGCCCCCGCCCGATGATCTTCTACGCGCCGGCCGCTAATTGTCACCATCCCTATGTCAAGGGGCTGACGATCATGTCAAACAGCATCTACAACGGCTGGCGCATGGACGACGTCTGGCTCGATAAATAGGGTTAGGCCGCTACTCCGCCGCCTGCTTTTGCGGGCGGACGAATTTCTCGCGCATCGTGACAAATTCCTCCGCCGCGCTGGGGTGAAGCCCGACGGTCTGGTCGAACATGCGCTTTGA
>WNGO01003398.1_pt1 | contig 10254 bp, 6 predicted proteins | sample 5400511 | NCBI WGS metagenome assembly WNGO01 (sample SAMN13153380, study PRJNA577476) | soil metagenome | isolation source: 20 cm soil or saprolite under Garry oak tree replicate 2 | place: USA:California | collected 2016-06-15
ACTGGCGCTTTGAACGGATCGAGCACGGCGAGCTTCTTGAACCCGTAATTGCTCACCAGTTCCTGTCCGGCCTCTTTCGCGTAAGCCGTCTTCGGGTAAGAACTGACCGCGCCAGAAGCAAGCAGCGCCTGCTTCACATATTGCCAGCAACGCGCCCGCGAATGCGCATGCGCACGCTCTTGGGCGATTGTCGCCGCCCGCATTAACTTTGGATCAAGCAGTTGATCCAGTTTCGTCACCGGGTGCTCGATCTTTTTGGGATAATACGTGGAGACAACGGGAATCGACTGCGTCTTCCCATTCGCATCTTTAAAGCTGAACTGGGCCTTCGTAGAGTCCAGGCCAGCCGCGCGAACTCCGGTCGCAGCAAGGAAAGACCAGGTGACAACGAGAATAAGGGTCGGCAGGGAGGTCCTAGGGGTAATTTTCGGCATAAAGAGCGCGTTTTATCGAGCAGGACGGCTGCCTTCGCAAGTAATTTTTTAGGAAAAAAGTGACCTTTTTTTGCAGTTTTTTGCGTTGACAGCTCTCTGTTCTTGAGTCGCAGATGTGAGACTAAAACCATGCTTGAAGAACGGCGAATGTTGCCGCGTTTTTGGGGCACTGCAGAGCGTCTCAGACGATGCGTCCCGCTACAGCCTGGGAAGGCTATGTTACATCGCTGGGTATAGCGAATTAACGCTATAACGCGGACACCAATTCGGCCATCCGCTGGCGCATCTTCGCATCAGGCAAACGCCCGACGCCAGCTTGCAGATTATCTTCGAGATGACGCGGGTTGTCTGTAGCGGGGATGGTGCAGGTTACCGCCGGATGTGCCACGATCCATTTTAAAAAAAATTGCGCCCAGGAATGGCAATCGAATTCAGCCGCCCCATCTGGCAGCTGTTTTGCGCGCACGCGGCCGAACAAATCACCACCTCCAAAAGGTCGATTAATGATTACACCTACACGGCGCTCCTGCGCCAAGGGTAATATCCGCTGCTCCGCTTCGCGTTCCATGATCGAGTAATTGATCTGAAGGAAATCAAGCTTCTCGCTGCGCAGGATTTTCTCGACCGCCTCAAAAGCGCCAGATTCGTAATGGGTCACGCCAACGTAGCGAATGCGGCCTTGCGTTTTCCAATCACGTATGGTGGCGAGCTGGGTTGAAACGTCGACAAGATTGTGCACTTGCATTAAATCAAGGCGATTGGTTTGCAACCGCGTGAACGACTTTTCTATCGAGTCGATTCCGGCCTGTTTCCCGCGCGTCCAAACTTTAGTTGCGAAAAACAGCTTGTCGCGCAGCCCAAGTTTGCTGGTCAGATCGCCGATCACTTGTTCGGAGCGTCCGTACATGGGCGACGAATCGATGACGCGCGCACCGCGCCGAACAAACAATCGCAACACTTCTTCGAGCGGAGCGCGCTCCGATTCTGATGATCCAACATCGAAGACGCGCCACGTGCCGAGCCCGATCACCGGCAGCTTCTCTCCGGATGAAGGGATGGCCCGAGTTAGCATCATTGATGATTCGCCGATCGCTTGGGCGGGCGATGCCGCAATCGGCAAAAGAACCCCAGCGGCACCCGCGCCAATTAACTTCGTCGCCTCACGTCGCGTAAGATTGCTTCCTGTCATGTCGACCGAGAGCCTGCCCTGAGCGGAGTCGAACGGGCGGAGACATCTCTCATTGTTATGCGGAGAACGGTAAGAGATTCCTCGACTTCGCTCGGAATGACAAGAAGGTTAGCGCTTTACGTGAAAATACCTCGCCGTGAATTTATCATACGTTCCACGGCAGCCGGTGCTGCGCTTGGTCTTGGGATAAGGTCAGCGAGTTTGTTCGCAGAGAAAGCTGTGAAACCCCTGCGCATACTTATTCTCGGCGGCACCGGATTTACCGGTCCGTATCAGGTTCGCTACGCGCTTAGTCGAGGACATAAGATTACTGTTTTCAACCGCGGCAAAACTCATCCGGGCGAATTGCCAAAAGAGGTCGAGCAATTGATTGGCGATCGCAACGGTCAGCTCGACGCGCTGAGAAGCCGAAAATGGGACGTCGCGATTGATAACCCGACGACGTTGCCGGCCTGGGTGCGCGACACCGCGCAAGTTCTGAATGGGAACGTCGAACGCTACGTTTTCATTTCGACGATCTCAGTTTACGCCGACACGAGCAAAGGCGTGGACGAAAACGCGACACTCGCGAAATACGAGGGTCCTGATCCGTACAAGGAGACGCTGGAAGCGATGCGCGCGTCAGGTTACAAAACCTATGGGCCGCTCAAAGCCCTATCCGAGCAGGAAGCGGAGAAAGCTTTCCCCGGCAGGACGGTGATCATTCGCCCCGGATTGATCGTGGGGCCGCATGACGAGACTGATCGCTTCACCTACTGGCCAGTGCGAATTAATCGTGGGGGTGAGGTGCTGGCCCCAGGAGATCCGAAGGATCCGGTGCAGTTCATTGATGCACGTGATTTGGCCGAGTGGACAATCCGCATGGTCGAAAATGCCGAAACTGGAACTTATAATGCAACTGGACCGGCCACTCCCCTCGGTATCGGTGGCATGCTCGATGGAATCAAAACCGCTCTCCATGCCGATGCAAAATTCACCTGGGCGCCGGCTGATTTTCTCAAACAACAAAAGGTCGAGGCCTGGTCGGACATGCCAGTTTGGGCAGGCGACGAACTCGGAATGGCACGAACAAGTATCGGCCGCGCCTTAGCAAAGGGCCTGACGTTTCGTCCGCTTGCCGATACAGCGCGCGACACGCTCGCCTGGTTCAAAGGATTGCCGCAAGATCGACAGATGAAGCTAAAGGCCGGGCTCACGCCCGAGCGCGAAGCGGAAGTGCTGGCCGCCTGGAAAAAACAAACAGGTTAAAAGCAATGTCATCCCGAGCGGAGCGAGGGATCCCACAAATGCAGAAGACGTCACGCAAGTAGGAGAGATCCTTCGCTCACGCTCAGGATGACAACACTTGTTGCATGAGACGTATCCTCGAAAAAATCGTTGACGTAAAACCGGAAGAAATCCGCGCGCTCTGGCTCGGATTCTCTTTCCATTTTCTCATTCTCACGGGCTACTACATCATGCGACCGATTCGCGACAGTATAGCCGCGGGCAACCGGCTGGAAACGCTGCCGTGGATGTTTACCGCCACGCTCGTGGCGATGTTGATCGCCAATGCCCTGTTCGCGGCGATCGTGGCGCGAATGTCGCGCAGGAAATTCATTCCGCTCGCCTACGGATTTTTCATTTTCAATCTCGCGCTCTTTTTTGTTCTGATGCGGAGTTGCCCACCCGCGCAGCAAGTCTGGATCGGCCGCGCCCTGTATGTCTGGGTCAGTGTCTTTAATCTATTCAATACCGCCATCTTCTGGGCGTTCATGACCGATCTGTTCACCGTGGAGCAGGGCAAGCGTCTCTATGGCTTCATCGCCGTCGGCGGATCGCTCGGCGGCGTGCTCGGGCCCTACATCACCGCGCGTTACGTCCAAAACATTGGACCGGCCAACCTTCTGGCGATTTCCGCGATCATGTTCGCAGTCGCCGGCTTCCTCGTGCGATTCTTCCCGAGCGGCTTCACGGATGGAAACAAGACTGCCCAGGGGCACGAAGAACCGATCGGCGGATCTATCTGGTCAGGAATCACGCATATTGGCCGTTCGCCTTACCTGCTTGGATTGGCCGGGTCGATGCTCCTTTATACAACGACTTCGACCTGGGCCTATTTTCAGCAGTCGGACCTGGCACGCGAAGCCTTCAAGGACAGCGGCGCGCGAACAGTTTTTCTCGCCCACTTGGATATGTGGGTTAACTCCATCACTGTCGTCATCCAAATCTTCCTCACCGGGCGTCTGCTGAAATGGTTCGGCGTCGGATTCACACTCGTCGCGATGCCATTCCTCAGCATGATTGGTTTTGGCGCAATGGGCATCGCGCCAAGTCTGGCGTTGCTGGCTATCTTTCAAGTCGCTCGCCGGGTCGCCGCTTACGCGCTGATGCGACCTTCCCGGGAGATTTTGTTCACGGTTTTGCGTCGCGAAGACAAATACAAGGTGAAGAGCGTGACGGATACGCTGGGATATCGTACCGGAGACCAGATTGGCGCATGGTCATACGGAGGTTTGCATACGCTCGGCTTGGAACTTCCGAGCATCAGCTTTATCGCTGTTCCGGTCGTGGCAGGGTGGTGCGGCCTGAGTCTTTGGCTGGCCCGTAAACAGCGCATGTTGGCGAACGCGCAACGTCGCGAAATCAGCCCGCTCGTTGACAATTCCGCGCCGGAACCGGCGTGATGTAGGGATGCTTGTATCAAGCACCTATCTAATCAGCTAGGCGGCTGGCACAACCGCCTCTACAATTTCAGCGTTTCCTGCTCAGGTGCCGGAATCATCGCGCGAAACTTCTTCACCAGCTCATCCAGTTTCGCGACGTAGTAATCGATATTCTCGTCCCGTTTCTTCGGATCGAACTCAGATGCCAATTTTGCATTTTCGTAGGCAGCTACCTTCTTCGTTGCGCCTGTAATATAATAGCTGATCTGGTCACCAGGCCTATAGCCGCGGCCGCTGGCCAGAGCGAGTTCGTAGGCGGCGGCTCGGTTGCGCGCCGAGCCAGCAATCTTTTGCCGGTACTTTTCCAATGAATCCTGGAGCGTATCGGTCTTCATCAGCATGTCTATGTTCCATTCGCGGCTCCGAATTTTCTCCTCAAACTCTTCCCGCAGCCCATTGATAGCGTCCGCTTTGTCCCGCATAAGGAGCTTGATCATCTCCTCCAGGAAAACCCGCTGGAATTTCTCAAGCCCACGTGATTTGAGCGCGCCCCCTCTTATGATCACTTCACCGTCGCGCGTGAGAAGAGCATAGTTCTTCGCTTTATAGCTAAACATCGCCTCGAATTGCTCGTCGAACTCCACGTCGATCCCGGGCGGTAATTCTTTTTTCAAGCCGGTTTGCAGTTCTTCGATAGTAGAAGCGGCATCTTGCCGCTTTCCTTCGGAAACCCGGCTGGAAGCCGCGTCTACTTCCGGCGGGACAAAATAGATGCCGTCGGTGTCGACTTCGATCACTTGCGCTCCGCGTGCTTGCAGCCAGTCGATCATTTTCTTCAACAGGTCGCGACCGATCTGGGTGACGCGCGCAGCGGCGTCGAAGTCGGCAAAATGTCCCTGCGCAAAACCAAGATAACCGTAAAAGCTGTTGACCAAAATTTTGAACGTGTTTTGCAGCGCGTGGAAATAGCGCTGGCGGGCTGGATCGTTCATGGCGGCGCGCATGTTCGCCTTCGTTTCGAGCCGGAATGTGCGCAGATCAGTCAGGAGATGTCGAAAGATCTGAAGTCGATCGGTCACCGGAAAACAATCGAACTGCAGCATGACCGAGGGGTAAAGCGAGGCCACATCGCAATGCCAGACATTGCGCGCGATGCCAGTGAAGAAGATCGCGGTATAGCCGCCTTCAAATGTCCGGGCCATCGGCATCTCAGGAATGGAATGGCGCCGCCGGAAGTATTCGCGCAGAAAGAGCGCGTTAATACGTGTCGCATTGCCGCGCACGATCGTGTCTTGATAATTGTAAGGAAAAATCTGCGCTTGGATGAAATAACTGGGGCTGAGCAGTTCCGCCACCGCACGTGTCTCGCGCACGGCGCAGAGAGCACGTTTGCGAAACCGTTCGTCGTTCTCGAAGTAAGCGCGTTGCAGTTCCTTGCCGGTGAAGGACGACACCTCTTCGCTGTCGCAGAGGCCGAAATGTTGCGCCACATCTGTGCGGTCGAACCCCGAAAGGATCCGCATGCCGACATCGTAAAACTGCGCGAGTAAAAATGTGTCGACGAAATGACGGCCTTCAACCGCGAACTTCGGATAATCAATCGTTTTTTCCGCGATTTGGAGCCGAGAAGGACGCGAACGTAGAAATCCGCCGCTGCGCCCCCAATCGAGTTTGGTTTTGGCTTTGCGCGCCCGCCCCACCAAATAGGGCAGATCGAAACGAAACAGGTTGTGACCTTCGATTACATCCGGATCCCGCTCTTTGATAAGATCCGTCAGGCGTTTAATGGCGGCGCGTTCCGATTCCTCGACATTTGCCGGATCGACAACCAGGAGTTCTTCCCAGCCGGTATTATCGGAAAGGGCGATGCTCATAATGTGATCAGCGCTATCGCCGCGGTCGTCCACTGCCGTGCCAGTATCAGCGACCCCGGCTACAGAATCGGCAAAAGAAAGCACTTCGAGTTGAAGCCGTTTCACTTCTTCGAACGGCAATTCTTTGAACAGAGTGCGGCCAGTCGCAGTGAGGTAATGTTGGACAGGATCGGTGAAGGCAAAGAAGTTGCGTCCGGCTTTTTTTAGGGTGTTGCGCAGCGCGATTAATTCTTTCCAGCTGTCGACTGTGGCCAACCAGTTGTACTTGAGATCGCCTTCCAGCTTTTGTGCGTTCTCATAACCCAAATCTGCCGCGTCGGAATCAAGCCAGACAAATGGATGAAATGGCTCAACTTCGGCAATGGTCGATCCATCTTTTCCCCGGCGATAAACTTTTGCCGTGCCGGTTTCGCCTAACTCAACGGCAACGATGCGCGACGTCGGGTCGGCTCCAAAGAGCAAAGTATTTTTCTCGAATTCCACAGATCAACTACGCGGCGAAGCTCGAGCGAATCAAGAGAAGACAACCGCGGATAACGCGGATTTCACAGATGTGCACTATGGAACGACGTGCTCCTATTACATGTCCAAAACATAGGCCGCTACCGCGTTGTCATCCTGAGCGGCGCGAAGGATCTCACCCATGAAGCTTGGAGCACGCATCGATTCGAGGGTATTCCATCACTCTGTGAGAGATCTCTCGTTTCACTCGGGATGACAGAATTCATGCAAATTCGATTTGCGTAAACGGGCGACGTCGTACGCGTGTGCTGTGTGTAACCAAGCAGCGCAGAGGAGCGCTCGCCGCCGCGAGCACCTGTACATTTTCGCCCGGTCGTTGATGCAGCCGCCGCTACCTCGCCTGGCTTCCTGCTTCGTTTCCATCCCCATAATCTGGGTAATTCGCGGTTTTCTGTTATAGATGGTTTATGAAGATTTGTTTATTGGGAATCTTTTCACTCTTCCCGGCCATTGCTGCTTTTTCCCAGCAGCCCTCGATCGACAAAATCGCGGAGGGCGAACTTCCCTCTTTGCTTGCCATCTACAAAGACATTCACAGCCACCCGGAATTATCCGCTCACGAGGAGCGGACCTCTGCGCTGATCGCCAAGGAATTGCGCGCCGTGGGCTGCGACGTGACAGAACATTTCGGCCAATATGACAGGCCGGAGTTGAAAGGCTATGGCGTCATCGGCCTCATGAAGAATGGGGATGGGCCGACCGTGCTTGTCCGCACCGACATGGACGCGTTGCCGGTGGAAGAAGAGACCGGTCTTCCTTATGCGAGCAAGGTCGCGGCCAAGAGTGACGAAGGCAAAGATGTGCATGTGATGCATGCCTGCGGACACGACGCACACATGGCCGCGTTTGTCGGCGTAGCGCGGGCCCTGCAACGCTCGAAAGAACAATGGCATGGCACGATCTTGTTTGTCGCGCAACCAGCAGAGGAAACCGGCAACGGCGCTCGCGCATTATTGAAAGCCGGGCTTTATAGTCGCTTCGGCAAGCCCAATTTTGCGCTCGGATTTCACGACAACGCGCAGATCGAAACAGGACACATCGGCGTCACCGAGGGTTACACGTACGCTAATGTGGACTCGGTGAATATCACCGTGCGCGGGGTCGGCGGACATGGGGCATATCCCCATAAAACGAAGGATCCGATCGTGCTTTCAGCTGAGATTATCAATGCTCTGCAGACAATCGCTAGCCGCGAAAACAACCCGATTGATCCCGTTGTCGTGACCGTTGGATCCATTCACGGTGGCACCAAGCACAACATCATTCCCGATGAAGTGAAGATGCAGGTCACGGTCAGGACCTATAAGGCGGACGTGCGCGATCGCGTGCTCGCGGCGATTGATCGGATCGCAAAAGGATGTGCCGCCGCGGCTGGAATACCACCAGACCGCCCGCCAATCGTCGAGGTGCTGCAGGATCAGTTTACGCCGGCAACGTATAACAATCCGGAATTGACCAAACGACTGGTCGGAGTTTGGAAAAAAACATTGGGCGCGGAAAACGTCGAGGTGAGCGATCCGACAATGGGTGGGGAAGATTTTTCGGAATACAGTTTGCCCGACCATTCGATTCCGGCCTGCGATTTCCATATCGGCGCAGTCGATCCAGCAAAGATCGCTGAGAGCAAAAAGAGCGGCACTTCCTTGCCCAGTTTGCACTCAAGCAAGTTCGCGCCCGTGCCCGAACCGACGATTCGGATCGGAATCATCGGGATGACAAGCGCCGTGCTGGAGCTGATGAAGAAATAAAAAAGCCGCGGCGACCACAGCCTAAAATTCAAGGATGTAACTATACCGTCCGTTGCCCATATCCTGAAATTGCCCACTAGAGAGGTCGCCGTCGTCCATTTTGGCATCAATGTCTGTCATTTGCTGACCTGAGGCGGTGGTGCCGACAACGGAAACCGCGGCGGTAAAGCCGAAAACCATGTAATCCCAATCCCAATTGCCGCCAATCGGTGTCGGCTTGGTCCAGTCGAAGGTTGCGCCGAAATAGGTTGCCATTCCGCCTGGCACAACGCCGCGACTCACATCCGCGGGGTAAGCGTTGTGCTCGATTGCATATAGCTCGAAGGCGCCGCTGGCAACGCGGAGGCCATTCATAAACTTGGCATTCTGAGCTTGCTGGCGGGCGCGCAGAAACGACGGAAGGGCCATCACCGCCAGCAAGGCGATAACCGAGACCACGATCATAATCTCCACGAGCGTGAAGCCAGCAGCCCGACGCATATCTGCTTAGTAGAAGCATCACAAAGCATGCCAAACGACGCCCGGTAAGCTGTCGGCATCATCGAAAGCTTTGCCCGGGAATGAGAGCCAACATCTTAAACAGGTGTGCATTCCCATCCCTCTCCCTCAGGGAGAAGATTGAGGTGGTCGAATGCCACTCCGCAGATCAAACGAATGTTATGAAATCCGGCCTGCAGAAACGGACGGCGCAGCGCGCCGTCCCTACCCAACATCAATCGCAAATCAAGAGCGATGTCACTTAACCCGAATGTTTTTGCGCAGGTAAGTCGGAACGTCGAGGTCTTGTCCTTCGACAATCGTCGGCTCACTTTTTTCGAATCGGCCACGTGTCACGGGCTCGAATTGCAAGACCTCCTGTTTAGCGACCGATTTTTCCGTCGGCGGCGGTTTCATTTCTGGCGGCGGCAAAGGTTTTTTCTTTGGCACAATTACGCGGGGGGCGGGCGGCGGCTTCGCAGGTTCCGGCGGAGCGTCAAACTGAGCCTCGATCGAAACAGGCGTCGCAACGATCTCTTCGAGGGCAGGAGGCGGCTCGGTCGTTATTGGGTCCGGAATAATGTCCACCACTGGTGGCACTGATTCCGGTTCTTCCCAAGTGGGTGCCGGCGCCGGAGCCGGCATCGGTTCGTTTGCAACCACTGTTGGTTGCGGCGCAACCTCGGCCTCAGGCGTGAGTGAACTGATGATTGTCACGCTCAATCGGTTTCCCATCCGTCCATCAACCGCCGTGCCGAAAAGGATTTGGGTATGATCATGAACATGGCGACCCAGTTCCTGCATGAGGATTTCGACCTCCGACAATGTCATCCCCGGTCCCCCGGCCACTTGCACCAGAACGTGCGCAGCGTCTCCGAGCATTTTGCCTTTGCCCATAAGAGGATTTTTCAAAGCCTGCGCCAGCGCGTCGTGCGCACGATTATCAGAATCAGCTTCGCCGAAGCCGAAAAGGCACCGGCCATTTTGACTGCGCAATGCCGTGAGTAAGTCGTCAAAGCCAATCCGAATAAGACCGGGCCTCAGGATTAAATTTATGATCGAGCGCACGCTCTGGCTGATCATTATATCGGCGGCAGCGAACGCCTGATGAATACCCGCTTTGGGGGCAACCATGTCGCCCATGCGATCATTCTCGAAACAAATGACGGCGTTGGCGATCTGATTCAGTTGGGCGAACGAATTGTGGGCTTGCTCCGCGCGACGTTTTCCTTCGAAGGAGAACGGCAGCGTTGCAAATACAATGACAAGGCTGCCATGTTCGCGTGCGAGTTGCGCCACCACTGGCGCCGCGCCCGAACCGGTGCCACCTCCGAGGCCTGTGCAGATGAAGATGATACGCCCGTC
>WNGO01003400.1_pt1 | contig 10254 bp, 4 predicted proteins | sample 5400511 | NCBI WGS metagenome assembly WNGO01 (sample SAMN13153380, study PRJNA577476) | soil metagenome | isolation source: 20 cm soil or saprolite under Garry oak tree replicate 2 | place: USA:California | collected 2016-06-15
GCCCGGTAATATTGTTCCGCATCCTTCACCAGGCGCGCGTTTTGCTCTGCGAAAAAGAATTCCTCCGCGGCCACTTCGCCATCGCGGCTTAGAAACTCGGTCGCCTTCTGCTGCAACTCGACCAACTGTTCGACGACCGCGTTCTCGCAGGATTCGATCGCCCCCACCGTCGTGGCATACCCGTACTCCTGCGGCTTTCGGCTAAGATGATCGAAACAGGAGTAACGCAAACGTGCGCGTCTCGCAGCCTCGGGATCGACTTTCTCGAGATATTTGAGCACCGCTTCAATCGACGCATGCAGGCTGTACAGATCCATTCCGTAGAATCCGACCGGCGCTCGCTTCGGATCGATGGTTTTGTTAAAACCACGTAACCACTCGACGAACTCCACTAAGACGGTGTTGCGCCACATCCACGTAGGGAACCGGCGAAAACCCGAAAGCGCTTTATCGGCGTTGGCCATAGTGTCGTCGCGCACGTAACGATGAACGCGGGCTGAATCCGGCCAATCCGCCTCAATGGCCAGGATGGAGAAGCCCTTCTCACGGATGAGCCGTTTCGTAATGGTAGCGCGCTCAGAATAAAATTCGTATGTGCCGTGCGTCGCTTCGCCGATCAGGACAAATCGCGCATTACCGACCAGCGCTAGCAGCGCATCGTAATCGTCGGAGCCGCCGGAAAGTGGCTGCGCTATTTCGCGAACAAGTTCGGCGTCCGTCATTGCTGATTCGTTTGGTTTCGCTCGGACATTTCTTGCGCGGCCCGGCTCAGTAACTCGCGAACGTCTGCGTCGCTGGTCTGCGAGAAATCTTCGTAATACTGACCAACCGCCTGAAAGAATGGGGGCGTGCTCAGACAGGTTGTTTCGTCAGCCAGCTGTTCGAGTTCGAGACATGTGTCTGGCGGGCCCACCGGAACTGCAACCACAACTTTTGCGGCGCCGCTCTGTCGCAGCGCCTTAACCGCAGCGCGCATGGTTGCGCCTGTGGCGAGTCCGTCATCGACCAGAATAGCAATTCGATCACGCAGCTCGGGTGGTGGACGGCCTTCGCGGTAGATCCGTTCCCGTCGCTCGAGCTCGGCTGTTTCCCTGGCAGTTACAGCTTCAATCGCCTCGTCTGCATATGGTATTGCGCGCATAACGTCCTCATTCAAGACGCGCACACCGCCAGAGGCGATCGCACCGGCAGCCAGTTCTTCAAAACCAGGAACACCGAGCTTGCGCACGATAAAAACATCGAGCGGAGCACGCAGCCGTTTTGCAACTTCGTACGCAACAGGCACGCCGCCGCGAGGCAATCCGAGCACAATCACATCTTTACGACCTGCGTATTTATCAAGCTTCTCCGCCAGTTGCCGACCGGCTTCTGCTCGATTTGAAAAAGCTCGTTCCATGCGGCTGATCGCGCCGCTTTGTTAAACAGTCGAAGCGAGCGCGGGAAATAACGATTGCATATCGCGGGGAAAACTTTGCATCACTTTTTCAAGTTCGCCAATGTGCGCGGCGATAATGACACGCTCGGTTTCAAAACCTTGGTCACTCATCGTTGTAGTCCTTTCGCTAGCTGGCTCGGCCTCAAGCGGTGAAAAAGCCTGCCTTCTGAATTTCGATTCTCGACGCGACTACGGTTTGCCTCAAATGATGTGCGAACTCGGCAAGAGATCCTTCTCCAAGGAGAGAGGCGGGAGAGGCTACAGGTGTAAATCGCTGCGCGTCAATTGAGCCTCTAAGTTCCGCCGGCGGGATTGCGATTTGGCCACGGCGGCGGAGGCGGCAGTTCGTAACGTTTTGTCTTTAGCTCGTCCTGCATTTCCTGAATCGCTCGATCCAGCTGCTCGTCTTCGCCTTTGAATTCTTTCCCGGGATCGTTATCGACGACAACGTCGGGATCGACTCCGTGGCCCTCGATGATCCATTGTTTGCCGTCTTTTGAGTAAACCGCGAATTCCGGTTTAAAGAACTGCCCCCCATCCGCCAGTGGAAGCGACTGGCGAATCCCGATCACGCCACCCCAGGTGCGTTTGCCGATGAGCTTCCCAAGCCCGAGCGTTTTGAAGCGATACGGAAAAATATCGCCATCGGATGCGGAGAATTCGTTGATCAATGTGACCATCGGGCCGGTGAACGTTTGCGGCGGATCCGTTTGCGGCATGCCGTTGCGCGCAATCCCGACCATCACCAGCGCGCGCCGCAACCGCTCGATCACGAGCGGCGAGACGAAGCCGCCGCCGTTGCCGCGGACATCGACAATGAGTGCGTGCTTGCGGATTTGCGGAAAGTAAAGCTTCGTAAACTCGTCCAACCCGGGTCGGCCCATGTCAGGGATGTGGAGGTATCCAATTTCGCCGCCGGTTTTTTTCGTGACGTAGTCGATGTTCTTTTGCACCCAATCGAGATAGTAAAGCGGTGCTTCGTCATCGATGGGCATGACGGTCACATCGCGCGCCCCGACATCGGTCGGCTTGGAATTCACGCGCAGGATCACCTGTTTGCCGGCGGTGCCGATGAGCGCGTCATAAAGGTTTGGCAGGCTCGACACCGGCGTGTTGTTGATCGCGAGAATGTAATCGCCCGCTTTCACGTTTACGCCGACATCTGTGAGCGGAGAGCGCGTGTGCTTGTTCCAATTTTCGCCAGGTAAAATGCGTTCGATGCGGTATGTGCGCGTACCCGAATCGCGCGAAAATTCTGCCCCTAGCAGGCCAAGCTTGATGCGCGGCGTGCCTGGACGCTCGCCACCTCCGACATAGGTGTGGCCACTGTTCAATTCGCCAATCAACTCGCCCAACAAATAGGTGAGATCGTTGCGATGATTCACGAACGGCAGCAGCGCGGCGTATTTGTCGCGCATCGCCTTCCAATCCACCGCATTCATCGTGGGAGCGACGAAGAAGTCACGCATTTGTCGCCAGCACTCGAAATAGATTTGGCGCCACTCAGCACGCCGATCCAACTGCATGTCGAGACCATCGATCTTGTGCTCGTGATCCTTGGTTTCGAGCTTGTCTTTCGGCACGTCGATGATGGCGTAGTCCTTTTTGATCTTCACCAGCATTTTTTTACCGTCGAACGTAATCTGGTAATTGTTCGCGTCTCCGAGCACGGTCTCTTTGCGGTCATCGACGTTGTAAACGCACAGGTGCGATTTCCTGTCTCTTTCGCCGAATAAGTCTTCTTCCTCTTCGCCGACTTCATCAGCCGCCGTGCGGCGCAGATAGAAAATGCGACCGTCGTTGAGCATCCGGATGTTGCGATAATTTCCCGGCGTGATTTCCAAACCTAGAATTCGGTTTTGGATTCCATCGGTATCCACCTTCACCGTGACGGGTTTCTTTGGTTTTTCTTCCGGTTTCGTCGCGCCCGGGCTCGCCTCCGGTTTTTTTTCTTCAGCTTCTTTAGCCTTTTCCTTCTTGCGTTTTTCCTCGGCCTTGCCGACTTCATCGCTCTTCGGCGCGAGCGGATTCGCGGTGTCCTTGGCGAGCGTGACAAGGTAAACCCGTTCCATGTCGCGATAGACATTTGCGAATTCCTCGTCGCCAAAAGTGGGTTTGAAATCGCGCGCAGAACTAAGCACTAAATATTTTCCATCATCACTGAACACCGCTTCGCCCGACCCGTACCAGCTATCGGTCACCGCGGTCTGCTGTTTGTTCGCGACTGAGTAGAGATAAACGCGCGGCATCCCGTTCTCTTCGGGGCGCACCCACGTCACCCACTGACTGTCCGGTGCCCAGTTGTAGCTCTCGATCTCGCCGTATTTGTCTTGATCGACCTGCGTCACTGCCTTGCTTGCAACGTCGACATAGCGCAGCCGTTGCAAGCGGTCGCTCCACAGCAGCTTCTTGCTGTCGGGCGACCACTTCGGCGCATAGTAGTACGTGTCCGCGCCATTAGTGATTTGCTGCGGCTCGCCTTTGCCGTCTTGCGAACGTACATACAACTCGTTCTCGCCGGTCGCGTCCGAATTGTAGGCGATCCATTTTCCGTCCGGCGACCAAACCGCATCGCGTTCGTGCGCGCCTGAGGTTTTGCTCAAATTGCGCGGCGTGCCGTTCTTTGCGGGCACGGAGAAAAGATCGCCGCGCGCGATGACGATCGTGCGTTCGCCGTCAGGCGCGAGGTTTACCGATTCGAGATGCTTGGCTGCATCAACCAGCCCGCCACGACCGCTGTCAAAATCTTCTTTAATCTCAATTGGCACAGGCGTCGCCTGTCCCGTGGCAAGATCGTAGCGCCAGATATATCCCGCTTGCTCGAATACGATCGAGTCTTTCCCGATCGACGGAAACCTAATGTCGAAATCAGTGAAGTGTGTGAGTTGCTTTGTTTCTTTGCTTGCAAGATCAACAACGAACAGGTTCATCCGGTTGTCGCGATCGGAAATGAAGTAGATTTTGTTGTCCGGCCCCCACATTGGGCAGATGTCCTGCGCTGGATTATTTGTTACGTTTTCAGTGGCGCCTGTGTTGAAATCGTAAATCCAAATGTCATCGGCCATGCCGCCGCGATAATGTTTCCATGTCCGGAACTCCCGGAACACCCGGTTGTAAGCCATCTTCGAATCGTCCGGCGAAAACGAAACGAACCCGCCGCGCGGCACAGGCAATTGCTGCGGCAATTCCGAATCGAGTCCGACCGTGAAAAGCGAGCCGATGAAATCGTTGAAGGATTTCATGCGCGAGCGGAACACGATCAGCGGCTTCGTGTTTTCCCATGCCATCACGATATTGTTCGGGCCCATGCGATCGGAAACGTCGTCGCGCCCCAGCGTTGCCGAAGTCGTCAAGCGTTTCGGTGTGCCGCCCTCCGCGGGCATCACGTAAATCTCTCTATTGCCGTCGTACTCTGAAGTGAACGCGATCTGCGTTCCGTCCGGCGAAAATCGTGCAAACGAAGTGTAGCCCGGTCCGCTCGTCAGGCGGCGCGCCGTCCCGCCATCTTTAGCGACCGTGTAAAGCTCGCCCGCGTAACAAAAAACAATTTGTGATCCATTTGTGGTTGGAAAACGCAGCAGTCGCGTCGTATTGGGCAAGTTTTGCGCAGGGACAGTACTGACTGAAATCAGATCAACCGCGATCAAACACAAAAGAACGAGAAACCGAGAGAGTATCTTCATAGGACAACAGATGAAGTGAGGAAGCTGCCGTTGAAGCCGTCGGATGCAACAGCGATTTCAATGAAGACGCCGCCGACTGACGATTTTGTCTAAGACGAACGCGCGGAGTAAAACCGCTGACGTTGGGTCGATGTACGACGGCTGGAAAGCCGCCGATCCCCGAGATCGAAATGCTCAAAGCTAAACGCTCATATGGCGAACAAAGTTGCATCGAGCGTTGGATGTTGGACGTTGCGCGTTCGGCGTTGTCGTCAGAATTACGGAAGGGTGGCTGAGTCCGGTTTAAGGCACTCGACTCGAAATCGAGCGTGGGGAAACCCACCGTGGGTTCGAATCCCACCCCTTCCGCCAATCGTTGTCAAAGTGGGCGTCCGGCAGACAGAAAAATGTTACAATTTTTCGCTTGCCACGAGTGTACGCGGGGCTGCATATTGTGTGTCCAGCTGGGCAGCCACGCTATTACTTGTTGTTGACGGGTATTCACAGCTTGTTAGTGCCGCTGTTCACCGTTATTCGCACCTTATTCGAAACCTCAACCCTCCCTCACCGCCATGATTCAATTAAAACCCGGAATCCAACCCGCTTCACTTAGTGCGTCACCACGTTCCGCCACACGGAAAAAAACCACGTCCGAGAAAAAGCAAAACGCCGGCCTGCATTTTAAGCGTGTGTTCAGCGATGCTGCCGTTGCGCCTTTTGATCAAATCGAATGGCAACGGCGCACCGCGGAAATCAATGACGACAGCGGTAAAGTCATTTTTAAGCAGGAGGACATCGAGGTCCCGAAAAGCTGGAGTGCGTTGGCGACGAAGATTGCGGTCTCAAAATATTTCTACGGCGACATTGCGAACGGGACTGATCCGTACAAGGGCGGACGAGAAATGTCTGTGCGGCAATTGATTCATCGCGTCACGCGCACGATCACCGACTGCGGAATTGCGGATGGGTACTTCGCGGATGAAGAGGCTGCGGCCACTTTCTACCACGAACTGACGTGGCTGTGTTTGAATCAGCACGGCGCGTTTAATTCGCCCGTGTGGTTCAACGTTGGATTGTATCACCAATACGGCGTCGGTAAGAACGGAAGCGCTGGGAATTATTTTTACAATCGCGAGACCGGCAAAGCGGAGCGCGCGCCGTCGCAGTACGAATATCCGCAGGGAAGCGCCTGCTTCATTCAGAGCGTGAGCGACACGATGGAAGACATCATGCGCCTGGCCATGAGCGAGGCCATGCTTTTCAAGTATGGCAGCGGCACCGGCACGGATCTCTCTTCGCTCAGGTCAACAAGGGAAAAATTGAGCGGCGGCGGCAAGCCTAGCGGACCGCTCTCGTTCCTGAAAGTTTACGATCAGGTTGCGAACGTAGTGAAGAGCGGCGGTAAGACAAGGCGTGCTGCAAAGATGAACACGCTCAAAGATTGGCACCCGGACATCGAAGAGTTCATCGACGCGAAACAGAAAGAAGAAAAGAAGGCGTGGGCGCTGATCGAGCAGGGATACGACGGCAGCTACAACGGCGATGCGTACGGGTCGGTCATGTATCAAAACGAAAATGTCAGCGTGCGCGTAAGCGACGAATTCATGGAAGCAGCGCTGGGCGGGCAGGAATGGTGGACACGCCGGGTGACCGACGGCAAGCCATGCGAATGCAAAGACGCGCGCACGCTGCTCCGGAAAATTGCCGAGGGCACACACATCTGTGGCGATCCGGGAATGCAATTCGATTCGACCATCCACAAATGGCACACCTGCAAAGGCACAGACCGGCAAAACTCCACTAACCCGTGCTCAGAATATCTCTTTCTTGATAACACCGCCTGCAATCTGGCGTCGCTCAACTTAATGAAATTCAAAACCGCGGAGGGCGATTTTGATGTGGAGCGATTCAAAGCGGCGGTGCGCATCTTCATCACTGCACAGGAGATCATCGTTGATAACGCAAGTTACCCGATCAGAGAAATCGCGGAGAACTCGCATATTTTCCGCACACTCGGGCTTGGCTACGCGAACCTCGGCTCGCTGATCATGAGTTATGGTTACGGTTACGATAGCGTCGAGGGCCGGGCGCTCTGCGGCGCGATCACTTCGATCATGACCGGCGAAGCGTACGAACAAAGCGCGCGAATGGCGCGGGCTATGGGACCATTCCCGGGTTATCACGACGCGCGGGCGAGCGGCGTGTCGAAGCCCATCGCGAAAGACAACGTCGCTTCGATGCTGGATGTGATTGAGCAGCATCGCTGTGCGGTGCGCGAAATGCCCGAGGCGAAAGAGTTCGCACATTTGAAAGAAGAAGCCGCGAAAGTTTGGGATAGCGCGGCGGAACTTGGGAAGCGCCATGGCTATCGCAACGCACAGGTAACGGTGCTCGCGCCCACGGGCACCATCAGTTTCCTGATGGATTGTGACACAACGGGAATCGAACCCGACATCGCGCTGGTAAAATACAAGCTGTTGGCCGGCGGCGGCATGCTCAAAATTGTCAATCAGACGGTCAAGCCGGCGCTGGAGAAACTCGGTTATAATTCTGAGGGGATCGAACGCATTGTTGCCCATATCGATGCGTTCGACACGATCGAGGATGTCATCGACACCGACGGATCGAAAATCTCGTCTGGCTTGAAACGCGAACACTTGCCGATCTTCGATTGCGCGTTCAAGCCATTCAAAGGCGAGCGCGCGCTGCATTACATGGCGCACCTGAAAATAATGGCCGCGGCCCAGCCGTTCCTCAGCGGCGCGATTTCAAAAACCGTCAACATGCCGGAAGGGGCCACCGTGGACGACATCATGAACACCTACGTTGAAGGTTGGCGGATGGGATTGAAATCGATCGCGATTTACCGCGAAGGTTCAAAGCGCTCCGCGCCTTTGAACACGCGCAAGACAAAAGACATGGGCGCTGCTGTGGGTGGCGGCGACTTGTCCGCCGTAGCCTTGGCGAAGGCGGATGATGCCGGCGCGCTACAAGGGCGAATTCTCGAATTGGAAGATGAATTGACGACGCTCCGCAACCAGCTTGACCGACCAGTTCGGCATCGCATGCCGGATACACGCAAGTCCATGACCCATCGGTTCGAGATTGCCGGTCACGAAGGATATATCACGGTCGGTTTGTACGAAGACGAGCAACCGGGTGAGCTTTTCATCACGATGTCGAAGGAAGGCAGCACGATTGGCGGATTGATGGACACTGTCGGCACGCTGACTTCAATCGCGCTGCAGTACGGCGTGCCGCTCGAGAGTCTGGTGAAAAAATTCGCATATCAGCGATTCGAGCCGAGCGGGTTCACAAAAAATTCCGATATCCGCCACGCGACCAGCATCACCGATTACGTTTTCCGCTGGTTGGCGTGCCAGTTCATCAAAGGCTACAAGGAAGCCACTTCGCCCAATCGCGGACAGCCGGACCTGCCGCTCAAAGAGATTGTCGAAATCGAAAAGAAAGCTCTGAACCGGCCGGTAACCGATTTGGCGCGCACCGGCGACAAACAAGTGATCGACGTAATTACAGATAATTTGCCCAATCCAGCCGAGCGCACGAGCACGGCTGATCACAGTGGCAACGGAAACGGTCACAACGACCGGGTCATGGTCGCTCTTGGGAGCATCTTCATGGGCATTACTTGTTCGGTGTGCGGCAGCGACAAAGTCATTCGCGCAGGCGCATGCGGCGTCTGCACAGAATGCGGTACCAGCCAGGGCTGTAGCTAAGCAGAAAGCTCCAAATCCAAAATCTTCCAACATCCAAGTTTTCAGATTAGTGACTTGGATGTTTAAGATGCAACCGGAGTGCGTGATTGGACAGGCGGGCGCCTACGGCTACAATGCGTCGCTCAGTTTTTTCGAACGCGAACTGAATGAACAAGCTCGACGCGCAGAGACAGAAGGAAATTCAGCAGGCTGAGGAACTGCTTTTTGCAGGGCCGCAGGCACTCGGGTTCGCCAAGGGACTTTTCCAGGGGCATTTTGTTTCCGATTGGGTGATGCCGTATCCGCGCATTCCCGCTGCGCAACAAGGCGAGTTGGATGACACGCTCACTGAACTCCGCAAATTTTTGGACGAGCATCTTGACGCTGCGGAGATCGACCGCCAGGCAGACATCCCGCGCAGCGTGATCGATGGCCTCGGTCGAGTGGGTGTGCTCGGCATGACTGCGCCGAAGGAATACGGCGGCCGCGGATTCTCACAGATGGCCAACTGCAAAGTGCTGGAAGAAATCGGCAGGCGATGGGCGTCGACGTCGGTTTTTGTGAACGCGCATCATTCGATTGGAATTCGCGCGTTGCTGCTCTTCGGAACGCACGAGCAAAACCAGAAATGGCTCCCCAAATTAGTGACCGGCGAGCAACTGGGCGCATTCGCGCTCACGGAAAAAGAAGCTGGATCCGATGCGGCAAATGTGCAGATGCAAGCGCGTCCAAGCGAGGACGGGTCGCACTTCATTTTGAATGGCGAAAAACGTTACATCACCAACGCGGCGATCGCGCACGAGCTCACGGTGATGGCGCGCACCCCGGTGCCGGGCTCGGACAAAACTGCGGTCACGGCGTTTCTCGTGACGCCCGATATGCCGGGATTCGAGATGCTCGAGGCGAGGATGCCTAAGATGGGAATCCGTGGCACGGCGACCGGACGCTTCGCGTTGCGCGACGTCAAAGTTCCGAAAGAAAACATTCTCGGACCACAAGGGAAAGGCCTTAAAGTCGCGCTGACGGTGCTCGATTTCGGCCGCACAACATTCGGCGCGTGTTGCACTGGTGCGGCCAAGACCTGTCTGCAGCTCGCGGTCCAGCACGCGAACACCCGAAAACAATTCAACAAGACGCTCGGCAATTTTCACCTGGTGAAGAAAAAAATCGCGCGCATCGCGGCGGACGCTTACGCGATGGAATCGATGACGACCGTCACCGCCGCATTCATCGACCGCGGTCTGGAAGATTACATGCTCGAGACCGCCATGCTGAAGGTCTTCACCACTGAGCGGCTTTGGGAATGCATCAATGACGTGTTTCAGATCTATGGCGGCTCAGCCTACTTTGTCGATCTTCCGCTGGAGCGCATGATGCGTGACGCGCGGATCAATCAGATCGGCGAAGGGGCGAACGAAGTGCTCACTTCGTTTATCGCGCT
>WNGO01004028.1_pt1 | contig 10254 bp, 9 predicted proteins | sample 5400511 | NCBI WGS metagenome assembly WNGO01 (sample SAMN13153380, study PRJNA577476) | soil metagenome | isolation source: 20 cm soil or saprolite under Garry oak tree replicate 2 | place: USA:California | collected 2016-06-15
AGCAGCCCGGACAACGAGGTCGTCCGTCGCCTTCGACGACTCGCTCACCGGCGCGAGCCAGGTCTCGTCCTCCTGGAAGGTCCCCGCGTGCTCGCGGAGGCTAAAGCCGCCGGCCTGGAGGTCGAGCTGCTGGTCGTGCGCGAAGGCGACAAGCTGCCGTTCCACTCGGAGTCGCGTGTGACCCTGACCGCGGGCGCATACCGGGCGGCCACCCAGACCGTGACGCCCCAAGGGGTGATGGCCATCGCGCGCGTACGCGAGAGCGCGACCGCCGACGCGATCCGAGCTGCGCGCAATGCGCGCTGGCCTCTGCTGGTCCTCGACGGCGTACAGGATCCCGGCAACGTGGGCGCGATCTGCCGTACAGCCGCCGCCGCAGGCGCGCCCGCGCTGGCCGTGCTCTCGGGCAGCGCCGATCCGTACGGACCCAAAGCCGTGCGCGCTTCGGCCGGCAACGTGTTCCGGCTCATGGTGGCGCGGGCTTCCTGGAAGGACCTCGATGAGCTGGACGGCTTCGGCGCCGCGCCTAGCGGCGGTGCACCGCTGGCCGAGGCGCCGATAGAGTCAGCGGGCATGATCGTGCTCGGGAGCGAGGCGCACGGCCTCTCGCGCAGGGACCTCAAGCTGGTGACCGTGCCGCTGACCGAAGGCGTCGAGTCGCTGAACGTCGCCGCCGCTGCCGCGTTGATCCTGTTCGAGATCAAGCGTCGGAGAGTGGCATGAGCGATGCGTCCGCGCTGACCACAGAGGCGCTCGCGGCGATCGGGCGCGCGCAAAGCGACGACGGTCTCGTGCGCATCGAGCAGGAATATCTCGGCCGGAAGAATGGCCAGGTCAGCCGGCTGCTTTCGAACATCGCACAGCTTCCGCCCGCAGAGAAGGCAAGCCTCGGCAAGGCCGCCAACGAAGCCAAGCGCGCCATCGAGGCGGCGCTGGCCGCGCGTCGCGCCGAGCTCGAGACCGCAAGGCTGGCCGACCTTGCCGAAACCGAGGCTATCGACATCACCTTTCCTGGCCCGCCTCTGGAGCGCGGACACATCCACGTGCTGACGCAGGTCCGCCGCCAGATCGAAACGGTGCTCGAGTCGCTCGGCTACCAGGTCGAGCTAGGCCCGGAGGTCGAGACCGAGTGGTACAACTTCGAGGCTCTCAACATCGCCGAAGGACACCCCGCGCGGGAGAGCTGGGATTCCTTCTACTTCAGCAAAGAGCTGTTGCTCAGGGCGCACACGTCGCCGGTCCAGATCCGCGCCATGCAGCGCATCAAAGAGCCGCCCATCTACATCATCACGCCCGGCCGCTGCTACCGGCGCGACCCGCCGGAGGCGACGCGGCTGCCGTACTTCAGCCAGGTCGAGGGCCTGGCGGTCGACAAGGGTCTGACCGTCGGCGACATGAAAGGCACGCTGCTGTACATGATCCAGTCGCTCTATGGTCGCGACCGCAAGGTTCGCGTGCGGCCCAGCTACTTCCCGTTCACGGAGCCGAGCTTCGAGTTCGACGTCAGCTGCGGCATATGCGGTGGCATCGGATGCAAGAGCTGCCGCCACAAGGGATGGCTCGAGGTCGGCGGCTGCGGCATGGTCCACCCGCAGGTCCTGCGCAACGGCGGGATCGATCCCACGCAGTGGAACGGCTACGCGTGGGGATTCGGCATCGAGCGCATGGCGATGCTCAAGCACGACGTCGACGACATCCGCCTCTTCTACGAATCGGACCTTCGCTTCCTGGAGCAGTTCTGAACGTGGCCCTGCGTCGGCGACCTCGAGATTCCCGGATAGTCCGGACGAAGCGACCTGATGTCGCCGCGATTCCCCGGATGGTCCGGACTATCCGGGTGGGGGGCGCGTAGGAGATGCGCATCAGCTACGAGTGGCTCGGCGATTTCGTGGATCTCGACGGCGTCACGCCGAAGGACGCGGCCGATGTCTTGACACGGCTCGGCGTCGAGATCGAGTCGCTGACGATGGTCGACCTCTCGCAGATCGTGATCGGCAAGGTCGTCGAGCAGACCAAACACCCCAAGTCCCGCAACGACCTCTGGGTCCATCTGGTCGACCTCGGCGGCCGTCTGGAGCAGATCATCGCGGGGGCGCCGAATGCCGTGCCCGGCTCGCTGGTTCCGGTCGCCCTTCCCGGCACCACGGTGCCAAACGGAAAAGTCGTGAAAGACATGAACATCGCGGGCGTTCGCGCGAGCGGGATGCTCTGCTCGGCCGCCGAGCTCATGCTCGGTGACGATCACTCGGGCATCCTGATCCTCGACAGCGGGAAGCCTGGTGAGCCGCTGACGACGGTCATTCCGAGCCAGGCGATCATGGAAGCGGAGATCACGTCCAACCGGCCTGACGAGATGGGTCATCTCGGCGTCGCGCGCGAGCTTGCGGCGGGGCTCGGCCGGCCCGTGAAACGCGACTTCATGCCTTCGTTCACAGGTACCGCGAGCCCGCCCGGACGCGAGCTCATCAAGGTGACCATCGAAGACCCGAACCTCTGCAGCCGCTATATCGGCGGCGTGATCAAAGGTGTGAGGGTCGGCCCCAGCCCAGACTGGCTGCAGCGACGGCTGCGCGCGTGCGGCGTGCGGCCGATCAACAACATTGTCGACATCACGAACTACGTGCTGCTCGAGTACGCGCAGCCCCTGCACGCATTCGACCTCGCGAAGCTGAACGGCGCTGAGATCCAGGTGCGCCGGGCCCGGGAGGACGAGAAACTTCTCGGCCTCGACGGCGTGACCAGGGACCTGACGGCCGAGATGCTCGTCATCGCCGACGCGCAGCGGCCGGTCGCGCTGGCCGGGGTCATCGGTGGGGAAGAGAGCGCGGTCACGTCGACGACCACCGATGTGCTGCTCGAATCGGCGACCTTCAACGGCCCCAACGTGCGACAGACGTCACGCACGATCGGGCTGCGCACAGAAGCATCGGCGAGGTTCGAGCGAGCCCTGCCTCCCGAGCTCGCCCTGGCCGGCGCGCGGCGCGCCGCGTCTTTGATTGCCGAGCTGGCGGGCGGCGCGGTCCACAAGGACTGGGCCGATGTCTATCCACGCCCGCAGGAACCTGTTCGAGTCAATCTTCGTCCCGCGCTCATCGACGATGTCCTCGGGACGCACGTGCCTCTGGAAGAAGCGGAGTCGATCCTCAAGCGGCTCAACTTTCACGTCAAGGTGATGGGCGACGGCGAGTGGGACGTGCTACCGCCGGTTTTTCGTCTCGACGTCACCATCCCGGAGGACCTCGTCGAGGAGGTGGGGCGTGTCTACGGATACGACCGAGTTCCTCCGACGCTGCCGGGCCGCCGCCACGAAAGCTGGACGCCGCTCGCGCCCAGCATCGACCGCCGGCTCGACTCAACCCGCGAAGTGCTTGCGGGCGCGGGCTACACCGAGACCTGGAACCCGGCCCTCGTATCGGGTAGGAAACTCGAGGACCTGCGCATCGCCGCGCATGCGATGCGCGTCTCGAACGCGCTCAGCGACGATATGGACACCCTGCGCACCTCGCTGCTGCCATCTCTCATCGACGTGGTCGTCCTGAATCGCGATCGCGGCCGGGTCGATGTTCGCGTCTTTGAGATCGCCGAGGCCTACCTTGCGCGCGTCGGAGAAAAGAACACCCAGCCCGAAGAGCCGCTCCGGCTGGCGGCTGTCGCGACCGCGGGCGCCACGGCGGACGACGGCCGGAAAGCCTTCTACCGCCTGAAGGCGGTGCTGGACGGGTGCATGACCGCCCTGTCAGGCCCGCCATGCACCTACCAGCGAGCTGCCGCCCAGCTATTCCACCCCGGCCGCTGCGCGGCGGTCGTGATGGAGGGACGCCAGCTCGGCTACATCGGGGAGGTTCATCCCAGCGTCTCGACCGGCGCGAAGCTGGAGGGCCGCATCGTGGCGTTTGAGGTCGACGTCGAGCCCCTGCTCGCGGCGGCGCGAATCCCTCGCTCTCAACCACTCCCGAGATTCCCGGGCGTGGAGCGCGACCTCGCCGTCGTGGTCGAGGACACGGTCGCGGCCGGCGCCGTCCTGACAAGCATCAAAGAATTGGCGGGCGATCTTCTCGAGCATGTGAGGGCGTTTGACGAGTACCGCGGCGCGCAGGTGGCCGAAGGTCACAAGAGCATCGCGTTTACCTTGACTTTCCGAAGCCCGGAGCGCACCCTGACGGACGCCGAAGTGGACAAGGTCATGTCGGAGATCAAGCTGGGGCTGGAAAAAAGACACCGCGCCAGGTTCCGAGAGTGAGGGCCGGCGCGAATTTCGCACGCGTTGGCGTGCCGTTGAATAGGGCTCCCCGCAAATTCGCAGCCGAAAGGTCTGAATTCGTGGGGAATATCCGGGGGAAGCGCTAAGTGACTTGGATCGACGTTTTTCCGATCGTGCTCGTCCTCGCGTATGCGGCGGGTGGCTTCTTCGCCGGCCTGATCCGGCGGTTCATCGGTCTGGTCGCACTGTTCATCGCCGTGTGGGCGGCGACCAACATGGGCATCCAGGCCGGCGGCATCCTGCAGCAGACGTCGAGCTTTGAGATTGCCGACGGGCGGATCTACGGCTTTTTCGGCATCATCTTCGCGGTGTTGGTGATCGTCGAGGTGGCGACCCAGCTTGCGCACTCGCAGATCCAGATCCCGGCGGTGGTGCTCAACCGAACACTCGGCACCATCCTCGGTGTGTTCACTGCGATCCTTCTCTCATACGTGGTCGTCTACGAGCTGGGCTCTGCGGCCAATCCCATCGGCGGCGCGCAGCTCGACCCGCTGCAGCAGAACATCCGCGACGCGGTGCACCACTCCCTCTACATGGTGAACCTGGTGAACGCCACCGACAGGCCCATCATCGCCCTGTTTCAGCCTCTTCTCCCAGGTGACTCGCAGCAGTACTTCAGCTCCAACCCCGTCAATCCCTAAGCTCCGGTGAGCGGGCAGTTCTTCGATCGCCTGCGCGAACGGGCGGTGCAGATCGTGGTGGCCGACCATCTGCGTGGGCGACTCGAGAAGGGCGACAGGCTGCGCGTCAAGCTCGGGCTCGATCCGACCGCCCCCGATCTCCATATCGGCCACCTTGTCGTGCTCGACACCCTGCGGGCGTTTCAGGACGATGGACACACCGTCGTCGTGATCATCGGCGACTACACGGCCATGATCGGCGACCCAAGCGGGCGCTCCGAGACCCGACCGATGCTGACCCAGCAGCAGGTCGCCGCCAACGCGCAGACCTATTTCGACCAGGTCGACTTGGTCCTCGACCGCTCCAAGATCGAGGTGCGCCACAACTCGGAGTGGCTCGCCACGATGACCGCGGCGGACATCCTGCGCCTCATGGCGAAGGCGACCTTGCAGCAGGTCTTGCAGCGTGAGGACTTTTCCGACCGCATCAAATCCGGCGCGGCGATAGGCGCGCACGAGATCCTTTACCCCTTCAGCCAGGGCTACGACTCGGTCGCGGTGAAGGCGGATGTCGAGATCGGCGGCACCGACCAGCTATTCAACTTGCTCTTCGGCCGCGAGATCCAAAAGGCATATGGACAGGAGTCGCAGGACATCGCGGTATTTCCCCTGCTCGAGGGGCTCGACGGTGAGCAGAAGATGTCGAAGTCGCTGCACAACTACATCGGCCTGAGCGAGCCGCCGGAGCAGATCTATGGCAAGACCATGTCGATCCCGGATCCTCTTATCGAAAAGTACGTGCGACTGATCTCGGGTCTCGACGAACGGGAGCAGGCCGAGGTGCTGGCGATGAAGCCTCGCGACGCGAAAGCAGCCCTCGCGCATCAGCTGGTGAAGCGTCTGCACGGCAAAGATGCCGCGCGTCGCGCGGAAGAGGACTTCGACCTGAAGTTCCGCAAGCACGAGACACCCGACCGCATCGATGAATTTGAAACTGGATTCCCAATCCGCCTCATAGAGGCGATGGTAAAAAGCGGACTGGCCAAATCAAACGGAGAGGCGCGTCGCCTGATCGAGCAGCGCGGAGTCAAGATTGACGGTGTGGTCGCCACCGGCGACGATCCGTTGAAGCCAGGCTCGGTCGTCGTACAGGTCGGAAAGCGCCGCTGGATTCGATTTGTCGTGAAGTAAAATGAGCGAAAGCATGTTCGGAGGCGTTTCCTGATGTCAGGCCACTCCAAATGGGCCGGAATCAAGCACAAGAAGGCCGTCGTCGACGCCAAGCGCGGCCAGGCGTTTACCCGCGCCAGCCGGGAGCTCACGATCGCCGCCCGCGAAGGCGGCGGAAATCCCGACGGCAACTTCCGGCTGCGCCTTGCCATGCAGAAAGCCCGGGAGATCAACATGCCCACCGACAAGATCCAGAACGCCATCAAGCGGGGGACGGGGGAGCTTGCCGGAGAGAGGCTGGAAGAGATCCGCTACGAGGGCTATGGCCCCGCGGGCGTGGCGGTCATGGTCGATGCGCTTACCGACAACCGCAACCGAACTTCGGCCTCCATCCGTCACCGGCTGAGCAAGCTCGGCGGCAACCTCGGTGAGAGCAACTCTGTCAACTGGATGTTCGAGCGCAAGGGTGTCATCACCGCGAACGCCGGTAAGGCAGACCCCGAAGAGGTGGGTCTCGCCGCCATCGAAGCCGGGGCTGACGACGTGCAGGTGGAAGGCAAATCCGTCGAGATCACCGCGCCGCCCAACGCGTTTGAGAAGGTGAAGGCGGCCGTCGAGGCGCTCGGCGTGACGGTGGAGAATGCCGAGATCACGATGCAGCCGAAGCAGACCGTCCCGATCGGGCAAGACAAGGCCGCGGCGGTCCTCAGGCTGATGGAATCGCTCGAGGAGGACGAAGACGTCCAGCAGGTATACGCCAACTTCGATATTCCAACTGACGTCCTGGAACGCGTCTCAGCACAGGTATAGAACATTGGCTTGCAACCTGAAGGACAAATGCCGGGCCGCAACAACGGGCTGATCCTCGGCATCGATCCCGGCCTGGCCGGCACCGGCTTCGCTTTGTTCGCCGAGCCCAACCTTGTGCTTGCTTGCAGCACGGTGGTCACGATCCCCGGACGCGATGGGGCCCGTCTGCTGACCATCACCAGCCACCTCCGTTCACTGCTCGCCGAGAATCCTCCGGCCGAAGCATCGATCGAGGAGCTGTTCATGGGCCGCAACGCGACCAGCGCGGTCGGTGTTGCGCAGGCTCGCGGCGCGATCCTCAACGTGCTCGAGGAGTGCGGCGTTCCCGTCTTCGAATACAAGCCGAGCCAGGTGAAGGTCATCCTCACCGGCTACGGCAATGCTGATAAATCGCAGATCTCCCGCATGCTGTCGGCGCAAGTAAAGATGCCCGAGGGACGCCTCGACGATCACGCGCGAGACGCCATCGCGATCGCCCTGTGCCACGCACGCAGCCGCAGGTTCGCGAGGGCAGCGATCAGGTGATCGGACATCTCAGCGGAGTTGTGCGAAGAGCTGGTCCGGATTTCGTGGTGCTGGACGTCGGAGGGGTCGGCTACATCGTTGCTGTGGCAAGCCAGACGCGGCAGCAGCTGCCACCACCAGGGGGCGATGTCGAGCTGCACATCCACACGCACGTGCGCGAAGACCAGCTCAACCTCTACGGATTCGCCTCGGTCGAAGAGCTCGAGCTTTTCGAGATGCTGATCCAGGTCGATGGAGTCGGACCGAAAGTAGGTCTGAACATCCTGAGCGCGGCGAGCCTCGAGGTCCTGAAGCGCGCCATCATGAGCGAGGATGCAGCTCCCATCAGGCGGGCGAGCGGAGTCGGTCAGCGCACGGCGGCGAAGGTGATCATCGAGCTCAAGCCGCGGCTTGACGCGGTGGCCGCGCTCGAGGTTGTGCCGCGCGCAGCTGCGATGACGGGTGACGGTGCGGTGCCGAAGGCTGTCGAGACCGCGCTGCGCAACCTCGGATTCTCGTCCCAGGAAGCGCGCACCGGCCTCGAGTCCGTGGACTGGCAGTCGGCACCGTCGACCCAGGAAGCCCTCGCTTCGGCCCTCAAGGCTCTGGGTCGCAAGTGACAAAGGACAAACTGCTCGACGCGCGCCCCGACGACGACCAGTACGACATCACGCTGCGCCCGCGGTCGCTGGCCGAATACATCGGCCAGCAGCAGGTCCTCGACAACCTCAGCATCCTTCTCGAGGCCGCGCGCCGCCGCGACGAGCCGGTCGAGCATGTGCTGCTTTGCGGTCCGCCTGGCCTGGGCAAGACGACGCTTGCGCACATCATCGCCAACGAGCTGGGCGTGGCGATCAAGGTCAGCTCCGGCCCCGCGATCGACCACCAGGGCGCGCTCGGTTCGATCCTGTTGAACCTCAGCACGCGCGACGTCTTCTTCATCGACGAGATCCACCGCCTCAACTCGGTGGTCGAGGAATCGCTCTACCCGGCGCTGGAGGACTTTCGATTCGATGCGGTGCTCGGGAAAGGTGTCGGCGCGAGCGCGGCGACGTTGCCGCTTCCACATTTCACCTGCGTCGGCGCAACCACGCGCCAGGGCTTGCTCAGCGGTCCGCTGCGCGACCGTTTCGGGGCCGTCTACCGCCTCGACTTCTACACCAAGGGGGAGCTCGAAAAGATCGTCGGACGGTCGGCACGCATCCTGGACATCGAGATTCACGACGATGCGGTCTCGGAGATCGCCCGCCGGGCGCGCGGCACGCCCCGCATCGCCAACCGCCTGCTCCGACGTGTGCGTGACTACGCGCAGGTGCGGGGTGACGGCCGGGCGACCGTGGACACGACGCGGCTCGCCCTCGAGATGCTGGACGTCGACGAGATCGGCCTGGAACCGCTCGACCGGCAGCTGCTGCACACCGTGATCGTGAAGTTCAAAGGAGGGCCGGTCGGCCTGGACACGCTCGCGACCTCGCTGTCCGAGGAGCCGGAAACGATCGAGGACGTGCACGAGCCCTACCTGATCCAGATCGGCTTCCTTGCCAGGACGGCCCGCGGCCGCGTCGCCACCGAGCTCGCCTACCGCCACATCGGGATCGCGCCACCCACCTCCGCGACCGAACAGACCCGCTTACTGTAGGGCGCGAGGACGGCGCCAGCCGTGCCTCGATAGCGACCTTGCCAGGATCTCGGGTGTACCGCTTCCGAGGGGGTCGTGGCCCGGGACCCGCGAGACCCAGGCCACGAGGCGCCGCCGTCGCTTCGGCCCGAAATCCGCACCCCGACACCGCGATTTCGGGCCGGGAAAGGTAGGGATGTTTAATTTGAGCTATGGCTGAGGCGGGGAGGATCGTTCTTGTCTTCGGCGTGCTCCTGGTCGTCATCGGCGGGGCACTGATGCTTTTCGGGCGCTTGCATCTGCCGGGCGACCTCGCATTCCACAGTGGGAGCACGACCGTCTACGTTCCCGTGGCCACCAGCATCGTCCTCTCGATCGTGTTGACCGTCCTGCTGAACCTGGTGTTCCGGCAGCGGTAGATGGGTAGTACGTACACTGATCGGCTGCCGTGCAGTTAGTTCTCAGCTGGCCGATTCGTCTGCTGGTCGTCGGAATTCTCGTCTTTTCCCTTTTCGTCGACGGGGCCGGCGCAGCTGTTCTTCCACCGCGGCCTGGACCTCTCAGGCGGCACGCATATCGATTACGAGCTGACGAACTTCCCGGCCGGGCAGAACCGAGCGGACGTCCAGAAAAAGGCGATCGACGTCATCAACAAGCGCGTCAACTCGCTCGGGGTCAGCGAGCCGGAGATCCGCGGCGCCGGATCCAACAACGACCGGATAACGGTCGACCTTGCCGGCGTCAACGCCGACCAGGCACAGAAGACGATCGGCGCGGTCTCCAAGCTTGTCTACACGAGCTGGGTGGCCGACGCCAAGGTCACCGGCGGTCCGGAGCCCGGTTACAAGCCCAAGCTGACAGGGCTCACGGGCGACGACATCACGAGCGCCTCTCCCAACATCAACAGCGACGGCACCGCCTGGGTGGTCAGCATCCAGTTCGGCTCGCACGGCGCCACCTTGTTCGACCAGCTGACCCGCGCCAACGTCGCGGCGTGCGCCGGGGATCCGAACACCAGTCAGACGGCCAACTGCGCGGAACGTCATCTGGCCATCTGGCTCGACCTGACCCAGAAGGACATCGACAACTGGGAGAACGCGGACTACGTCGCCAAGATCTACGCCCCGTACGACCCTGGCTGCCTTTCGCAGCAGACGGCCACCACAGTGTGCGGCAAGTTCCTCACCAACCCCGTCACGATCGAGGAGATCTCGGGCGGGTCGGCCCAGATCAGCGGCAACTTCACGCAGCAGAGCGCGGCGGACCTGGCA
>WNGO01003405.1_pt1 | contig 10250 bp, 10 predicted proteins | sample 5400511 | NCBI WGS metagenome assembly WNGO01 (sample SAMN13153380, study PRJNA577476) | soil metagenome | isolation source: 20 cm soil or saprolite under Garry oak tree replicate 2 | place: USA:California | collected 2016-06-15
ATGGGGGCCGCCGTCGCCTATGCCAGCGGGCTGCCGTTTGCGGTGAAGGCGCACGGGTCGGAGCTCGAGTACTCGATGCGCGGCAATGAGGACCTCGCCGCCTGGGGGCGCGAGTGTTTGGCATCCGCCGAGGCGGTCTTCGTCGGGTCGGAGCACATCCGGGACGTCCTGGAAGAGGTTGTGGGCCACGTCGATCGAGTGCACGAAGTGCCGCCGGGCGTCGACGTCGAGGAGTTTCACCCGGCGTCACGGGGCGATGCGCTCGCACGCTTGTTGGAGGAAGCTCGCGCGGATTCGGCGAACCCGGCGAACGCGAACGAGCGCCAACCGGATGAGGGCAACGCCTCCCGCCTCAAGGCATTCTTCGCCACGGACCGGCCGACCGTCGTCTACTTCGGCAAGCTTCTCTACAACAAGGGGGTCCACGTCTTGTTCGAGGCGCTGCGTAGCGTCGACGCTCGCGCGTTGATCGTCGGCTTCGGCGACTACCGGCAGAAGCTGGAGCAACTAGCTCCGCCGGGAACGCTCTTCACCGGGCCGCTCGAGCACCGTCACCTGGTGCACCTGCTCCCGCTCGCCGACGTCACCGTCGTCCCGTCGATCTTTCCGGAGGCTTTCGGGATGGTTGCCGCCGAGGCGGCGGCTGCCGGCTCGCCGCCGCTCGTGGCGCGCCACTCCGGCCTCGCGGAGATCGCCAAGGGTCTGGAAGCCGAATATCCCGCGGAGCACAGACACCTGGCTAGCTTCGCGACCGGCGACGTGGCCGATCTCGCCGCAAAGCTCGACGAGCTGCTCGCACTCACGCCGGAAGTGCGCGCCGAGCTCGGCGCCGCGGCCCGGCGAGCGGCCGTCCGGCGCTGGAGCTGGACGAGTGTCGCCACCCGGCTGCTCGAGCCCATCGGTAGCGGTTAGCCCGTAATCCTTCATTTACGCTAGGTGAGGTGGGTGACCAGCAACGACTCGCTCCCGAGGAGCAGATTCAGTCTGCACGTGAGGCTTTCGAGGACGGACAGGACTTCACGATCGCCGTGGAGGAAGAGTTCGCGCTCCTCGATCCCGACACGCTCGAACTGACGAATCGCTTCGAGGAGCTCAAAGCAGGGGCGGCGGGCACGGACCTCGACGAGCACCTCGTCGGCGAGCTGATCGCTTCCGAGATCGAGGTCAAGACCGGCCGTTGTGCGAACTTCGGCGAAGCGGCCGAGCGGATGGCCGAGCGCCGCGCGCAGCTGGGGGAGCTCGCCGACCGATTCGGCGTCGGGCTCGCTTCTACGGGCACTCATCCCTGGAGCCGGTGGCAGGACCAGCGCATCATCGACACGCCGCACTACCGCCGAAACAACGAGCTGCTGCAGTACGTCGTCTGGCGCAACAACAGCTTCGGCATCCACGCCCACATCGGCATTCGCGGCGCCGATCGCGCGGTCGCCGTGTGCAACGCGTTCCGCAACGTCCTGCCCGAGCTGCTGGCGATGTCGGCGAGCTCGCCGTTTCTCGAGGACTGCGTCACCGGTCTGCACTCGGTGCGAACGGAGATCTTCACGAAGCTCTTCCCGCGCTGCGGCGTTCCGGATGCGTTCGGCGGCTGGGCGGCGTACGAGGAGTACGTCCGGTTCCTCTACTCGACACGGTCGATCGACGAGCACACCCAGATCTGGTGGAGCGTGCGGCCGCACCTGGCGTATCCAACGGTCGAGGTCCGGATCTGCGATGCGCAGCCGGATCTACGGGAGGCACAGTCCCTGGCCGCGCTGATCTACGCGCTGGGGACGCGCTTTGCGCGTGCGCTCGACGAAGGGGAGAAGCTCCCGGACCTGCCGCACCGGCTCATCGAGGAGAACATGTGGCGTGCCATCAGGTATGGACTTACAGACGGATTGATCGACTTCGAGCGCGGCGAGGTCGTGCCGGCGCGCGCGCGCATCGAGGCGTTGATCGAATGGGTGCTTCCCGTCGCCGAGGAGATCGGTGCGGCGCCCTATCTCGCCGTACCGGCGGCGAACGCCGCCGAGCGGCAATACGAGCGCGTTGCGGAGCTCGGCTCGCACCGCGATGTCTTCGCCGAGCTCGTCCGTCGACCGCGGGAGCGGGTTGGTGGGTGAGGCCGTCGAGGGAGTCGGCGGCGTCTTCTTCCGGGCAAGCGATCCGGACGCTCTGCGCGCGTGGTACGCCGAGCACCTTGGCATCGACATGGAGGACTTCGGCACCGTCTTCACCTCGAAGGACGGCGATCAGACCGTCTGGGCGCCGTTCCCCGCAGACACGACGTACTTCGGGACGGGCGAGCAGCCCCTGATGGTGAACTTTCGGGTCCGCGATCTCGACGCCATGCTCGCCCAGCTTCGCGCGGCCGGTGTCGACGTCGACGATCGGGTCGAGCAGATGGAGTACGGACGGTTCGCCTGGGCGACCGACCTCGAGGGAAATCGCTTCGAGCTGTGGGAGCCTTCGTGACCGAGAGCGGGCCGCCCTCGGACCAGGAGCTCCTGAAACAACTCGAAGAGGAGCTGAAGACGCTCAAGGTTTCGGATGTGCTCGTGCAGACGCTCTACACCGTCTCGTCGCTCGGATACCGCCGGCTCGCCGAGCCGGACCGTGACCTCGGCCAGGCGCGCCTCGCGATCGAGGCCCTGCGGGCTCTGCTTCCCGTGCTCGACGGATCGGCGAGCGAGGAGCTCGTGCGGGACTTCAAGCAGGTGACGGCAAACCTCCAGCTCGCGTACGCGGACGCCGCCAAGGGCGAAAGCTGACGAGGACGGAAGGACGGCCCCGTTTCTGCCGTCTTGCTGGTGAGATGGCTCTCGATATCGCCGGGGGGATCAACTGCGGTTGCGGCCACGTTCTCTGGGGGGAGGACGAACAGGAGCTTCTCCAGGACGCGGATCTACACGTTCGCAACGCCCATCCCGAGCTCGTCGGAACCCTGTCCCCGCTCGAGCTCGCCCGTCCGGCCGCCGTGGACGAAGCGGCCGCCTGAGGCGGGAAACGGCGCTCGAGGGAGCGCCATGTGATAGAAAATCCGCCGCGCCGAGGTCACTCGGCGCGGACTTTGTGAGGGGGTACGAACGCTGATCGTCGGGAGCTTCTTCAACGACCATCCGGTGCTGTTTGCGCTCGTCTGCGCGGGGGTCGCCATCGCCTACGGCGTCTGGCTGACCGTCTGGCTCCTCGGCCGCCCGGACGGCAACGAGCGGATGAGAGAGATCGCCAAGGCGGTTCAGGAAGGGGCAGCTGCCTATCTGCGCCGGCAGTACACGACGATCGCCGCGGTGTCGATCGTGCCGTTCCTGCTCCTGGGCTTCTACAACAAGCTCGGCTGGGGGACGGCCATCGGCTTCCTCGTGGGCGCAATTCTCTCCGCAGGAGCCGGGTTCATCGGCATGAACGTCGCCGTGCGGGCAAACGTGCGGACGGCCGAGGCGGCACGCGGAGGGCTCAAGCCGGCTCTGAACGTCGCCTTCCGGGCCGGGACGGTCACGGGAATGCTGGTCGTCGGACTGGCCCTGCTCGGGGTCGCCGGGTACTACTGGGTCCTCACCGGCTGGATCGGCAATTCGGCCGACTCGGCGATCCACGATCTCATCGGCCTCGCTTTCGGCGGGTCCCTGATCTCGGTGTTCGCGCGACTCGGCGGCGGCATCTACACGAAGGCTGCCGACGTCGGGGCCGACCTGGTCGGAAAGATCGAGGCGGGCATTCCCGAAGACGATCCGCGCAATCCGGCGGTGATCGCCGACAACGTCGGCGACAACGTGGGCGACTGCGCCGGTATGGCAGCCGACCTGTTCGAGACCTACGCCGTGACCGCCGTCGCGGTGATGCTGCTGGGCACGCAATTCCCGTCGAGCGGGCTCGCTCTCTATCCGCTCGCGCTCGGCGGCATCTCGATCCTCGCGTCCGTGATCGGCACCTTCTTCGCACGCGTCGGGCGCACCGGCAACATCATGAACGCGCTCTACAAGGCCGTGCTGGTCGCGACCGTGCTGTCTGCGATCGGCTTCATCCCGGTCACGCTCGCCTACGACGGCGGCAAGTTCAGCTTCACCGATCTTTACTGCGCCTCGCTCGTCGGCCTCGTCGTGACGTTCTTGCTCGTCGCGATCACGGAGTACTACACGGGCACGCGCTGGGGTCCGGTGAAATCCATCTCATCGTCGTCCCAGACCGGACACGCCACGAACATCATCGAGGGTCTCGCGGTCGGCATGAAGGCGACGGCACTGCCCGTGATCGTGATCGCGGCGGGGATCCTCATCGCGCATCACTTCGCCGGGCTATACGGGATCGGCGTCGCGGTGATGGCGCAGCTCTCGATGACAGGGCTGATCGTGGCTCTCGATGCATATGGGCCGGTGACGGACAACGCGGGCGGCATCGCCGAGATGGCGAACCTGGACGAATCCGTCCGCGCGATCACGGATCCGCTCGACGCCGTCGGCAACACGACGAAGGCGGTGACCAAGGGCTACGCAATCGGCTCGGCTGCCCTAGCGGCGCTCGTTCTCTTCGACTCGTACACCACCGGGCTCGCGGACCAGGGCCTGACGTCGACCTTCAGCCTCAGCGACGCATGGGTGATCGCAGGTCTCTTCATCGGCGGCCTGATGCCGTTCTTGTTCGCGTCGCTTGCGATGCAGGCGGTCGGCCGTGTCGGTGGAGAAGTCGTCACAGAGGTGCGGCGCCAATTCCGCGAGAACCCCGGGATCATGGAGGGAACGACCCGACCGGAATATGGGCGCGCAATCGACATCGTCACCAGCTCGGCGATCAAAGCGATGTTGTTGCCTGCATTGATCCCCATCCTCTTCCCGGTGATCGTGGGGATCATCAACGCGCGCATGCTCGGCGGGCTGCTGATCGGAACGATCGTGACCGGGCTGTTCCTTGCGATCGCGATGACGTCAGGCGGCGGGGCGTGGGACAACGCGAAGAAGCTGATCGAGGACGGCGCTTTCGGCGGCAAGGGATCCGAGGCTCATGCCGCGTCGGTCACCGGCGACACGGTCGGCGATCCGTACAAGGACACGGCGGGCCCTGCGATCAACCCGATGATCAAGATCGCCAACATCGTCGCGATCCTGATCATCCCGCTGATCGTCTCGATCCACGGCTAGCCCACGCAGGCAGGCCCGCCGCGGAGGGCTGTAGCCTCCGCGGGTGAGCGCGACCCCGACACCGCGGCGCAGCAGGCGGCGACGCCAGCAGACGCTCGAACGGGTGCTCGGAACGCCTGCGCTCTTCGCCACGGCGTACGGAAACGTCGGCTCCTCGATCTACTACGCGCTCGGCCTCGTCGCCGGGATCGCGCTCGGGCTGACACCGCTCGTCTTCCTCATCAGTGGTCTCATCTTCGCCGCCACCGCGGCGACCTATGCCGAGGGCACCGTTCGCTTCCCCGAGGCGGGTGGCTCCTCGAGCTTCGCGCGCCACGCGTTCAACGAGCTCGTCTCCTTCGGCGCTGCGTGGGCGCAGATGCTCAACTACATCATCACGATCGCCATCTCGGCGTTCTTCGTCCCGCACTACCTCTCGATCTTCTGGGCGCCGCTGCGCGAGAACCCCTGGGACATCGTCGGCGGAACGGTCGTGGTCGTCCTGCTCGTCCTACTGAACATCGTGGGGATCAGGGAAGCGGCCCGCCTGAACATCTTCCTCGCCGTCCTCGACTTCGGTACCCAGCTGCTGCTCGTCGTGGTGGGCTTCGCGCTGGTCTTCCACCCGCACCTCGTCTTCTCCGCGAATCTCCATTGGGGAGTGGCGCCCACGTGGAGACAGTTCTTTCTCGCCATCCCGATCGCGATGATCGCCTACACGGGGATCGAAACCGTCTCCAACCTCGCCGAGGAAGCACGTGATCCGCCGCGCGACATCCCGCGCTCGATCAGTTGGGTAGCCGGAGCGGTCTTTGCCATCTACTTCACGCTCCCGCTGATCGCCCTGTCGGCGCTGCCCGTGGAGAAGACCGCCGGCGGCTACCGGACGCTGCTCGGGGTCGGACCCGATCGGGGTGGTTTCAAGAACGATCCCGTCCTCGGTCTCGTCAAGCACCTCGGCCTCCACGGCCAGGTACTGCGCGCCTCGGAGATCTACGTCGGCATCCTGGCGTCGACGATTCTGCTGATCGCGACCAACGCGGGCGTGATCGGCGCGTCGCGGATCACGTACGCCATGGCGAGCTATCGGCAGCTGCCAGAGGTCTTCCGCCGACTCCATCCGAAGTTCAAGACGCCGTGGTTGTCGCTCCTGTTCTTCGCGGGGCTGCTTTCGATCGTCGTGCTCCTGCCCGGCAAGACGGACTTCCTCGGCAACATGTACGCGTTCGGAGCGATGCTCTCGTTCACGATCGCGCACGTCTCCGTCATTGCGCTGCGTCTGAGCACCCGCGACGACCCGGAGGCGTTCAAGGTGCGCCCGAGCCTTCGGATTCGTGGCGTGGACTGGCCGCTGTTCGCGATCTTCGGCGCGCTCGGCACGGGGATCGCGTGGCTCGTCGTCGTCGTCCAGAAGCCCGGGCCGCGATGGGCCGGGCTGGGGTGGCTCGTGATCGGCCTCGTCGGCTACATCGTGTACCGCCGCAGGGTGCTGCACCAGCCGCTCACGGTGACGCTTCACGCGCCGATCATCGTCGGGAAGGCAGTCGCCCTCGAGTACCGAAACATCCTCGTGCCGGTGAAGCCGGGCCGAGCCTCGGAGGAGGCGATCGACCTCGCCTGCCGCCTGGCCGCCGACCGAGGCGCGTCGATCGCCGCACTGAGCGTCATCGTCGTCCCACTGGACCTGCCTCTGGACACGCGGCTAGAAGAGGAGGAGCGCATGGCCGACGAGGCTCTCGACGCGGCGGCGGCGATCGCAGAGCTCTACGGCGTGAAGTTCACCGAGCGAATCGTCCGCGCGCGCCACGCCGGCCGGGCGATCGTCGACGAGGCAGCGCGCCGCCAGAGCGAGATCATCGTCATGGGCGCCCCGCGCGGGGCGAGGGGGCGAGGTGTCTTCAGCGACACGGTCGACTTCGTCCTGAAGCACGCACCTTCGAGGGTGATGGTCGTCGCCGGCCGGAAGGCAGCTTGACCGCGTACCGCACCCTGGTCGTGGTCTTCGCTCTGCTCTTCATGGGCATCGGGATCGCGCTCGTCGTCGTCACGGCGGTACAGGGCGGGGGAGGGTTCGGCTACCTGATGGGCACACTCTTCTTCGCCCTCGGCGTCGGTCGTCTCTACCTGCTCCGCAGGCGACGCTAACCTCACCCCGTGGCACGCAAGCTGCCTCGGCTACAGCGGGTTCTCGACGCTCCCGCGCTCTTCTCGATCGCCTACGGCGAGATCGCCTCGTCGATCTATTTCGCCCTCGGCATCATCACGCTGCACGCTCTCGGTTTCACGCCGCTCGTGCTTCTGTCGACGGGTCTGCTCTTCCTGATCGTGTCGCTCTCGTACGCCGAGGGAACCGCTGCGATTCGCGAGACCGGCGGCGCCGCGACGTTCGTTCGGATCGCGTTCAACGACTTCTGGGGCTTCGTCACCGGCTGGGTGCTCTTCCTCGACTACCTGATCGTGATCGCGCTCTCGGCACTCTTCCTCCCGCACTACGTGGCGGGAGCCTTCTTCACCAAGGTGCACCGTCCCTGGGACGTCGTCGCCGGCTGCGGCGTGATCGCGGGAGTGGCAGTGATCAGGTTGGTGCACCGCACGCGCCTACATCGGTGGGCCTTGATCGTCGCGCTCGTCGATCTCGCGACGCAGCTCCTCATCGTCGCGCTCGGACTGGCTCTCCTGTTCTCGCCGCACGCGCTGACCGTCGGAACGTCGCTGGGCAAGTCGCCGACGTGGCATTCGATTGCGTTCGCGATTCCGCTGGCGATGCTCGCCTACACCGGGCTCGAGACCGTTGCGAACCTCGCCGAGGAGACACGTCGCCCGGGCCGCGACCTACCGCGCAGCCTCTTCGGCGCCATCGGCCTGGTCGTCGTCCTCTACGTCGCCATCGCGGTCGTCGGCCTTTCGGCGTTTCCGCCGAAGCACGGCACTCTTCTCGCCAGCAACTGGATTCGCGCGCCGCTCGTCGGAATCGTCACTCAGATCCGTGGGCAGGTGCCCGATGTGATCGGTGCGCCGCTGCAGGTGTTCGTCGGCCTCTCCGGCGCTCTCATCCTCCTCACCGCGGCGACCACCTCCATCTCCGGATTCGGCCGCCTGGCCTACTCGTTGGGGGAACACGGTCAGTTGCCACGGAGGTTCGGGATGCTCAGGCCCCGCACGCTCGTCGCGCCGGAGTCCATCGTTGCCGCGGCGCTGATCTCGATCGGGCTCCTGGTCGGAACGGCTGCGCTTGCGCATCCCGTCCTGTTCCTCGCGAGCCTGTTCAGCTTCGGCGTCCTGCTCGCGTTCACCGCCGCGCAGCTCGCCGTGATCAAGCTGCGGTTCAGCGAACCGACCCGCAGGCGTCCGTACCGCGTGCCGTTCACCGTTGGCCGGGTTCCGGTTCCCTCGGTCGTCGGTGCCGTCCTCACGTTCACGGTCTGGCTGGTCGCAATCGACACGCACGAAGGCGCCCGCCTGGCCGGGCCGGCGTGGCTCGGCATCGGCCTCATCCTCTACATCGTCGTTCGCAAGTCGCGCGGCGAGGGCCTGCTGGAGCGGGTGGTGTCGGCGGACGAGCATCGCGGTCTGGCCGAGGCCGAGTTCTCACGCATCCTGGTCCCCATGAAGCTGGGCGACATCGGCGAGGAGATGATCGCCACGGCGGTCAAGCTCGCACAGGAACGGGGAGCCTCGGTCGAGGCTCTCCACGTCATCCGGGTTCCGATGGAGCTTCCGATCGACGCGGAGCTGCTCGACGAGGAGGAGAGGGCCGAAGCGTCGCTCGCCGAGGCGAAGCTGCTCGGGGCAGACCACGGCGTCAACGTCGATGGGAAGACGGTCCGGGCCCGCTCGATCGGGCAGGCCATCGTCCAGGAGGCTCAGGAGTCCGGTGCGGACCTGATCGTGCTCGGATCCGCTCCCCGCTGGCGCAGGCAATCCCGGTTCTTCTCGCCGACGGTCGACTATGTCCTCAAGAAGGCGCCCAGCGAGGTTCTGATCGTCGCCTTCCCACAGGGCGTGCTGGAAGAGGACGGCGACCAGCCTCGGGGTTGACCGCCGAGCTACGCTGAGTACGTGAAGCTCATCGTTATCGGCTGCGGCCGGGTGGGCTCGACGATCGCAAAGCGGTTCGCCGCCGAAGGGTGGGACGTGACCGCGGTAGACGAGAACGAGTCAGCCCTCAGCCGCCTTGGAGAAAATTGGACCGGGGGGTTCGTTCGGGGCCACGGCATGGACAACGCTGTCCTTCGTGAGGCCGGGATCGAGGACGCCGACGCAGTCGTCGTCTCGACCGACGGCGACAATACGAACCTCGTGATCGGCCAGGTTGCCCAGAAGAGGTTCGGCATCGAGTGCACGGTCGTCCGGATCCTGGATCCCGCGCGCGCGGACTTCTACCGCGAGCGAGGCCTGCGCACGATCTCCCCGACGTCCGCCGCCATCGAAGCGCTCAGCGACGCGGTGCGCTCATGCGAGATCCCACAGAAGCAGGAGGTAGGTGTCTAGATGTACGTGTTGATTGCAGGGGGCGGGAAGGCCGGCGCCAACGTCATGCGCACGCTTCTGCGCAACGGCCACGAGGCGACGATCATCGAGCAGGACCGCAACCGCTTCGAGCGGCTGGAGTCGGAGTTCGAGCATCAGGCCATGCAAGGAGATGCGACCGAGCTCTTCGTCCTCGAGAAGGCCGGAGTGAAGAGACCGCCCGATCTCGTCCTCGCCTTGACCGGCGACGACGAGGACAACATGGTGATCACGCAGATCGCGAAGGAGAAGTACGGCGTTCCGAAGGTGATCGCGCGTGTCAACGATCCGCGCAACCAGCCACATTTCGACCTGCTCGGAATCTCGCCCACCGTCTGCGCGACCTCCAGCATCCTCGGCCTCGTCGAGCACGAGGTTCCGGAGCACGATCTCGTGCATCTGCTCGAGCTCCGCAAGGAGAACCTGGAGATCGTCGAGGTGCAGATCGACAAGTCCTCTCCGTGCGCGGGCACGACCGTCGAGAAGCTGCGACTACCAGAGGGCGCGCGGCTGATCTCCGTCATGCGCGACGGCAAAGCCGAGATCGCGGTCGGCAAGACCGAGCTCAGGCCGGGGGATCAGGTGCTCGCCGTCCTCCAGCCCGGTAAGGAAGACGAGCTCCGCCAGATCCTGCTTAAGAAGTAGGTA
>WNGO01004401.1_pt1 | contig 10248 bp, 8 predicted proteins | sample 5400511 | NCBI WGS metagenome assembly WNGO01 (sample SAMN13153380, study PRJNA577476) | soil metagenome | isolation source: 20 cm soil or saprolite under Garry oak tree replicate 2 | place: USA:California | collected 2016-06-15
CGCTCGAATCGCTGATCGACGTGCTCGCCGTCTACCGCCGCGCGACCATTGAGCTCTTGTCCCGCCCCATCGAAGGCAAGCCCCATTACGACGAGATCATCGCGCTCGCGCAGAGCCGTCTCGAAGACATGACCGAGCGGCTCACGACTGCGATCGCGCGTGGCTACCTCGACCATGTCGATGAGGAGCACCGCGCGCGCGAGAGTGAGATGTACGGGCTTGCGGCGATCGTCTCGGCCATGGGTCGCTCGCTCGACCTGCGGGAGACATCTGAGGTCGCGCTCGTCGAAGCGCTGGCCGCCCTCCGCCTGAGCACTGGCGCGATATGGTTGCGCGAGCGCTCCGCATACAAGCTGGCGCACACGGTCGGGCTCGATCCAGACCAGGTCGACGATTTCGCTCGACAGGCCGGGCCGCATGTCAAGGCTTGGGCGACAGCGCTCGGACGTTCCGAGTCGCAGGTGGATCGCGTCTCGGGCAAGGAATGGAACGCGCTGCGGGCCCAGCTGCGCGTGCGCGGCCGGACCGTCGGCATGATGACGGTCGGCACGATGGGCGATCGCGTCTTCGGCGCGTCCGACCTTCTCTTTATGGCCGCGGTTGCCGACCAGGTTGCGATCGCGGTCGATCGCGCGCGACAGTTCGCGAGCGAGGCGCGCACGGATCACCTGACGGGACTTGCCAACAGGCGTGAGTTCGAGAGGGTGATGGAGCGCGAGGTGGCGCTGGCTGAACGGCACAATCGCCGGCTGTCCTTGATGATGATCGACCTCGACAACCTGAAGCGGATCAACGATCGACTCGGTCACAGTGCGGGTGACGGCGCGCTAAGGCTGGTGGCTCAACAGCTCCTGCGCGTGGTCCGTGCGTCCGACCTGTGCGCGCGAGTAGGCGGCGATGAGTTTGCGGTCGCCATGCCTGAGACGGATCTCGATCGCGCCCGCGACGTGGCGACGCGGCTGCGCCGCGCGGTCGACCACGCCGCTCTGGGCATGCGCGCGCCGGAGCATGTTGAGGTCAGCGTCGGGATCGCCGCGTGGGCCGCGGGCCAGGATTGGCAGGCCGTTTACCAGGCGGCCGACAGTGACCTGTACGAGGACAAGCGGCGACGCAAGACTGTGCGACGCTGGCAGCAAGAGGACCAGCCGTCGCCCATCCGGATTCTCGGGCGCGGCGCCGGCCGGCGGAGAGTCTCGGGAGCCTAGCTAACTCTTCCCCATTCATCGGGAAGTACCGGCACTCAGGGGCCCCCGCGGAGTCGAAGACTCCGTGGGGTAAAAGACCGGGGATGGGGCCGACTGCTGCCCCTACTCGACCAGGGCGAGCTCGCGCGCCTTGACGATCGCTTCCAGCTTCGAGTGGACGCCCAGCTTGCTCCCGAGGCTGCGGATGTGCGTGCGCACGGTCGTATAGCTGATCCCCAGCTTGCTGGCGATGTCCCGGCTCGACGTACCTTCCGCCATGAGCCGCAGGACTTCCTTCTCGCGCGCGGTCAAACGCTCGAGCTGGGTCTCGACCTCGCGCCTGGTATTCAACAGCTGGGCGATGCTCCGCGGCGTGAACAGCGTTCCGCCATCGGCGACGGTCCGGATGGCGTCGACGACGTCCTGCGCCGCTCGCGACTTGTGGATGAAGGCGCTGGCCCCGGCCTCCAGGGCGGCAAACCGTGCGGCGTCACTGTCCTCCCGCGTGAGGAAGATCAGTTTGGTCTCCGGCCGCAACTGGCGGATTCCAGACGCAGCGTCGGCGCCGGTCCCGTCTGTGAGCCGGAAGTCGATCAGGACGAGGTCCGGGTTGAGCTCAGCGGCGCGCACGATCGAGTCGGCCACCGAGCCGGCATGCCCGACGACCGTCATGTCCTTCTGGTCGTTGATAAGGGCGGCCAGGCCCTCGGCGACCACCTGGTGGTCTTCGACGATGAGAACCCGCGTCGTGTCGCTTTTCACCGCCACATCTATACCTTAGATTCGGACAGCGGCAGCCAGAACTCGACAGATGTCCCTAGTCCAGGCTCGGTCGTGATCTTGTTCCAGCCCCCGGCGAGCAACGCGCGCTCGTGCAGCGCGAGGAGTCCCAGGTGGCCGGGAAGGCGTTCCCTCTCGGCCATGACAAAGCCGCGCCCGTTGTCTTCCACGACCCCCCGGATCCCGCCGTCAAGCAACTGCAGGCCAATGGTCACCCGGGTTGCGGAGGCGTGCTTCTCGACATTGGCGATCGCTTCGGTGAGCTGGCGGAAGAGCATCGAACGATATTCGTAAGAGAGATCTTCTGGGAGGTCGAGCTGTAGCTCGACCTCCGCCCCCGTCAGAGAGCGAAGCATGCGGATCCGCTCATGAATCGTCTGGAGAAACCCGCCCGGAACCTCCAGCGCGGGCGGGCGGACTTCAAACAAAAGGCGCCGCAGTGCCTCCTCTGTTTCGTTCAGCAGCGACTGCGCCTCGCCGAGGAGCACAGCCGGATCGCCATTGGGCTCGCGGAGGCGCTGGAGCTGCAGCTCCACAGCGGTCAGCTTTTGCAGCGCGTCGTCATGAAGGTCTCCGGCAAAACGCTTGCGCGCTTTGTCCACCGCGGTGGAGACGTTCCTGAGCAGCATCTGCCGCGCGGCGTCCACCTTCTCGAGCCGCTCGGCGGTCCGTTTCAAGTCCCGCTCCGCGTACTTCAGCTGCCAAACAAGGCCCGCGGCAAGCCCGGCTTTCTGCAGGACCCACGTGTCCTCACGGGAAAAACCTTCGGCGCGTCGCGAGTCATACGCCGCGACCAGACCAAGGCGCTGGTCGCCGGCGCGAAAGGGCACGGCGACGGCATTCCTCACGCCGAGCGCGTCGAGCACGTAGTGGAAGTCGCTCGAGTCATCTGTCCGCGCGGCCCTGAACATCAGGTCGTGAAACACCACACGGCTGGCGACGTCGTCGCTGTCCGGACTGCATGGTGCCGGTCGCAGGCCGGCCATGAACTCGTTGTCGACACCATGCGCGCCTGCGATCGGTTGCAGCATTCCTCCCTCGTCGAGCTTCCAGAAGACGACCTTCTCAGCGGCGACCAGCTCGGCGATGCTTCGCGTCAGGCGGCGATAGAAGTCGGCGAGTCCATGGCCGGTCCGCGCGTGTCGCGACACCGCCAGCAAGGCGTCGACCGCGGCCTCGTGCGCCCGCTCGACGCGCTCGGCGCTCTTCGCCCTCTCCTCGTTGATCAACCTCCGCCGCTCGCTGCGGTCGAGGTCCGCTCTCAGGTTGACCAGCGTGTCGATCATGGCCTGACGGCGCTCGCCCAGCTGCGCCACCGCGATGGCTGCCGCGACCTGGTTCGCAAAGATCGCGAACGTCTTCTGCTGCACCGCCGTATGGCCGCTTGGGCTCGCGACACCGATCATGCCGAGCGAGCGGCCCGAGACCTGCAGCGATTGGGCACACGTCGACCGGATCGCGGGCCCCCTGGCGTCGTTCACCCGGCTCCAGGTCGGGCTCGACATGGAGGCCGAGAAGGCGGCCGCGGTTGCGAAGATCCTCTCGATCTCGTCCTCGGGCAGGGCGCGGTTTGGGTCCTCTGCCATCGAGAACACACGCTTGCCCTCACCATCGTCATCGGCCAGCGCCAGGAACGCCACCGACGACTTCGTAAGTTCTACCGCCTTGGTCAGCGCGGCGTGCGCGACGTCCGCCACCGACTTGTGTTTGGAAAGCTCGGCGGAGGCGGACTCGACCGCGTCGAGCACGTCGAGATGGCCGGCGGCAGCTCCTATGGCTGGGCCGACGGCTTCCTGGTCGCTCCCCCCTTGGCTCGCCATGCGCCTAACAGAAGTTTACTTCCGTGTGTCGGACGCCCGCGAATTATCTCCGAAGTACTCGCGAGTATTGCCTCGATCCGCGGCGTTCATCAGGCGAGGGGGGCTCGCACTGGTTGCTTCAGTGGGGCTCCTTGTGACAGCTGGTGGAAGGTGGGGTCGATGGAAATGGCAGTGGAAGTTCTGGCGGATTCGCATCAGGGGTACTCGTCAGAGTCGCGGCGTTCTCTAATCGGCATGGTTGCTCGACGAGCCTTTGGATTGGTCAACGGCTCGACGAGCCACATCCTGGTCAGGCCGTTTGTGGTCCTGGCGGCAAGAGTGCTCGGACCCGGCCCGACCCGACTGCGTCTCGTCAAGTTGGCCCACACGCTCGACCGGGACGCGATGTTTGTCGTCCCCGAGGAAGGCGGGGTACTTGGTGAAGACAGGCCGTCTGTTGAGCCCACCTCACGCGCGGCGTAGGCTGGTTCTAGGCGCCTACCGGCTTCCCGCCGGGCCACCGGCGGGGGTGACTTCCGGAAAGAAGGTAGTAGGCGCGGGTACTCCTGTTGTGGGAGGCGTTTCTGCTACAGATGAACGACTTCGATCAGCTCCTCGAACTGAAGCTCCGGCAGCTCCTCGACCCGGTCGTCGCAGGCCCGCCGCCCGCGCGCAGGGCGCGCCGGCCCAGACCGCAACAGCCGATCCTGACCGTTGACGGGGTCGGAATCGAGCTGGCGGCGGTTCCGGTGGTAGAGCCGGTGGTGGTGACCCTCCCGGTCGCCGCCGGGCGCTAGCTCCAGCAGATCTAGAAGAACCCCTTCCTTCCTCTCGCGAGGCCGGGCCGCAAGGCTCGGCCTCCTTATGTCGCAGGGGGAACCCTGCCGGGTTCCCTACGTCGCGACGCTCGGCGGGCGCCCGGCGAACGCGGCAGAGAGACGCCCTGGCGGCGGAAAGGAATCGCGGTCGCGGCTGCAGCAAGTCCAGTCGCCAAAGCGACGCATCCGACGTTGAGCGGTCAGGCCGCGACAAACCTGTGGGCGGTACTGTTGCGGATTGTGAGTTCGAGCGCATCCACCCTGACTTTCCAGGTCAACCAGGCGAAGATCCGGACTACTGCCGCCGAACGCGAGCGGCTGCTGGCCGACCCTGGTTTCGGCCGCATCTTCACCGAGCACATGGTCCGGATCCGCTGGACGGTGGATCTTGGGTGGCATGACGCCGCGCTCGTTCCGTACGCACCGCTGACGCTCGATCCTGGGACATCGGTCCTGCACTACGCCCAGGCCGTGTTCGAAGGTCTGAAGGCGTTCCGCCAGGCCGGCGGCGGCGTCGCGGCCTTTCGACCTGACAGACACGCGGTGCGCTTCCGCAACTCCGCGCGACGGCTGGCGCTTCCCGAGCTCCGGGAGGAGGCTTTCCTGGAGGCGATCGACCTGTTGCTGGCTGCCGATCACGAGTGGGTTCCATCCGCCGCGGAGCACAGCCTGTACTTGCGGCCGATGATGTTCGCGAGCGAGGTGACGCTGGCGGTCCACCCGGCGGTCGACGTCACGTTCCTGCTCATCGCTTCGCCGTCCGGCTCGTACTTTCCGCACGGTGTGAAGCCTGTGACCGTGTGGCTGTCTGAGGATTTCAGCCGGGCCGCGCCGGGCGGCACCGGAGAGGCAAAAACAGGCGGCAACTACGCTGGGGGTCTTCTCGCCCAGGCGCAGGCGTCGGCACAGGGCTGCGACCAGGTCGTATGGCTCGACTCCCGCGAGCACCGCTGGGTCGAGGAGATGGGCGGCATGAACCTGTGTTTCGTGTACGGCCGGGGAAACCAGGCCCGGCTGATGACGCCGGCCCTGACTGGAACCTTGCTCCCAGGGGTGACGCGTGAATCCCTGCTGACCATCGGCCGCGATCTGGGTTACGCGACCGACGAGGGCCGGGTCAGCGTCGATGAATGGCGGCAGGGTTGCGAGGATGGCTCACTCACCGAGGTCTTTGCCTGCGGGACCGCGGCGGTGATCACGCCGGTCGGTGCGGTCAAGTCGGCGCGCGGAGCCTGGATCGTCGGCGACGGCGGCGCCGGCGAGGTCAGCATGCGACTCCGGCAGACGCTCGTCGACATCCAGCGCGGTGCTGCCCCCGACACGCACCATTGGCTGTACCACGCGCGTGTATCCGACTGATGCAATGAGGCGCGTGGTCATCGTCGGAGGCGGCGGTACCGGTGACTACGCGGCATTCACCCTGCGCAAGCAAGGCTTCGACGGCGAGATCACGATCCTCAGCGCGGACCGCGACCGTCCTTACGACCGTCCGTACCTCTCCAAAGAGTTCCTGCGGGGCGAGATCGAGCCAACCAAGGTCTTCCTGCACGACGAGTCCGACTACGCCAAAGAGCGGATCGAGCTGCACCTCGAGCAGCCCGTCACCGGCGGATCGCTCACCGAGCGGCGGCTGACCCTCGCTGCGGGTGATGACGTTTCTTTCGACGTGTTGATCCTCGGACTGGGCGGCACGCCACGGCGCTTACCCGGCATCCCCGAAGCCGAGAACGTGCTCACGCTCCGTTCTTTGCGGGACAGCAAGGCCATTCGCGAGGCGCTTGGTCGCGCGCGACGCCTGCTCTTGATCGGCGCGGGTTTCATCGGCGCCGAGGTCGCAGCGTCGGCCCGCAAGCTCGGCAAAGAAGTCCTGCTCGTGGAGGCGCTTGCGGTCCCACTGCAGCGCGCGCTGGGCCGCGACGTCGGAGAGATCTACGCCGCGATCCATCGCGACCAGGGCGTCGACGTCCGCACCGACACAAAGGTCGAGTCCTGGCATAGGAACGGCAATCGAGTGAGCGGCGTCACGCTCTCCGGTGGTAAGCGGGAGGAGCTGGACCTTGTGCTCATCGCGGTCGGCATCGAGCCCAACCTCGACCTGCCCCGCGCTCTTGGCCTGCCGATCGAAGGCGGCGGTGTCCGCGTCGACGAAGGTTTGCGAGCCGCCGAGAACGTTTACGTGGGTGGGGACGTGGCGCTGCACCAGCACCCTGTGCTGCGCCGTGGGATCCGGGTCGAGCACTGGGAGGTCGCGAAGAACCACGGTCGCGGCATAGCGGCGTCGGTCGCGGGCGGGCACCAGCCGTACACGAAGATCCCCTACTTCTGGTCCGATCAGTACGACGTCAACCTGGAGTACCGAGGCCACGCGTCAGGCGACGACACCGCGGTGTGGCGCGGCGACCGCGAGGCGCGCTCGTTCTCTGTCTTCTATCTCCGCGATGGGCTTATCGAGGGCGTGCTGTCCATGAACGACTCGAAGACCAACGAGGCGGGTGGCAAGCTGGTGGCGAGCCGCCGGCGCGTGGACCCGTCGGCGCTCGAGGACACCAGCAGGGACCTGGCCGAGCTGGCTGAAGCGAAGAGCTAAGCAAACTCCTCCCCATTCATGGGGAGGTGGCCCGGAGGGCCGGAGGGGCCTAGACCGGCTGACTCTCCTCGGGCAGCAGCCAGGGCAGCGCCTCCGAGAGGGGGCGGACCAGGGTGTTGGCCTGCTCCTTGCTGATCAGGTTGCCGGCGACGAGCCCGAGCGCGGCCATGAATGCCGCGTCCTCGGCCTTGTGACCGATCTCGCCGTGCTCTGCCTTCCAGCTGACGAGCGCACCGCCCGATTCCGTCAACCCGAAAAGGTTGCGGCGGACCTCGTCCCACGCCGGGCCGCGATCTGCCTTCTCGATGGCGTGCATCGCGGCCTTCTCCGCGGCGTGGATCGACTCCAGTCCGTGCAGGCGGGCGTGGCGATCCCAACCCTGCGCCGCGCGCTCGACACCCGAAGGAGACAGGATCCGGATGTCGTCGATGAGACGCGCCAGCGTCCGTTGATGCTCGGGGAAGCCGTAGCCCTCAGCGTCGACGCTCACGACGAAAAGGCTATCTGGTTCAGCGAAGCCAGGCCGGCATCCAGCCGAGTCGCCCGAGGGCGATGGGGCCAGCTCCAGACACGATCACCTGGGCGTTGACCAGCACCGCGAGGTAGTAGATCCAGCGAAACCCGTCGTCGTTCACCCCGAACGCGACGGTCAGCGCGAGATTGGCGGCGAGCAGGAAACCAAGCACTCCCGCCCAACGCGTGGCGAGGCCGAGGATGAGGGCGACCGCGGCGACCGTCTCCCCGACGGCCTGCGCGAGCGCGAAGGGCAGCCAGTTGGGGACGACGACCGCGACAAGGAACTCGTGAAGGCCCGGGATCGGGTTCGCGCGCGAGGTCGACTCGATGAGTGGCTTCATCCATCCGACGCCCTGCCATTTCTGGCTGGCGAAGTAAAGCCAGTAGAGGCCGACGACGACTCGGAACAGGCTGGGCCAGATCTCCTGCACGCGCCTGATCGTAGTTACCTCATCACCCTCAAGACAGGGTCGGTCACGAGCTGGAACGCACGGGCCGCGGGGCGCATGTGCATGCGGTTCAACCGGTGCTGGATTGCTCCTTTGAGGATCGCCGCGCGGAGCTTGTGCTCAGAGAAATCGGTGTTGAAAAGCAGCCGGTTGTGGCGGACCTTGTGCCACTCGCCGTGCAGCCGCCGCTCGCGCACGCGTTCGTAGAATCCGGTGCCCGGCAGCGGGTAGGCGATCGTGTAGCTGACATAGTCGAGGGGCAGGCTGCTCGAGAAGTTGATGCTGCGGATCAACGAGTTGGTGGTCTCGCCGATGTAGCCGACCATGAAGAAACCGGCCGCCTTGATCCCGGCCGCGACACACGCTTCGACCGCGGCCCGCGCCTGGTCCGGTGTGATGCCCTTCTTCATCTCCTTGAGGACGCGCTCATCGCCGGATTCGATGCCGAAGAAGATCCGCTTGCAGCCCGCCCGGTGCATCTGCTCGAAGAGCGCCTGGTCGACGTGCGTGACGCGGCTCAGGCACTCCCACGTCAGCGGCAGGTGGGCGTCTTCGATCGCCTCGGCGAGCTCAAAGGTGCGCTTGTAGTTGAGGGTGAAGAGGTCATCGGACATCCAGATATGGTCGTACCCGAGCTCCGCGATCTCGCGCATCTCCGCGACCACAGACTCGATGGGCCGCGCGCTGAACAGGTCGCCGAACACGGATTTGTGGCAGAAGTCGCAGCGAAACGGACATCCGCGCGTGGACATCAGCGGAGTAGTGGCATCCTTCCAGTGCTTGCGCCAGTAGGCGATGTACTGGTCGTTGGGTATGTCGCCGCGATACGGGAGCGGCAGGTGTGTCATGTCCTTGGTACGTTGCCGCGCTGTGCTCCGGACCACGTGGCCATCGCGTTTGAACACGACACCCGGGATCTCCTCGAAGCGGCGATCGCCGAGGTGCTCCATGATCGAGACGATCGTCTCCTCGCCCTCGCCGACGGCGACGAGATCGAACTGGTCCACGTCGATGTGCTTGACCGCGTATCCAGCGTGACGCAGCGAGGCGCTGAGGTACATGAGGCCGAGCGAAGGCATGATCCAGTGGCGGCCCTGCGCCGGAGCGCGCTGCGGGTAGACGAGGACGACATCGGCGTGCTCGGTCATGGCATCTCTGGCTCCCTCTCCATTCATATGGAGGGACGCGGGGTGAGGACCCATCTAGGCGGCCTCCTTGATGTTGATGTGGTACGAAACCCCGTCGAAGTTCGACGGGAACATGTAGTCGAGGCCGGCCCAGTCGAAGTCGGGCGCGGCCAGCTCACGCCCGGCGTATAGAGAAGCGCCGGCTACCCCGGGCAGCGACCACTCGACGCCCAGCGACCCGGAGCGCAATCGCGCCCAGCTCCCGGTCACCGGGATCCAGTTGCCAAATGCTGCGCCGGTCAGGGTGGGCTGTCCGTCGGCGGCGAAGTCGTTGAAATCCGACGACTGTTCGTTGAGGATCCCGACGTCCGAGTAGCCGGGCTGGAGCCAAAGCGGCTTCACGGAGATCGCCACGCCGGTACCGTCGAGCGTGTACGTCACCTCGACCGCGCCCCGCGATGCGATCGGAACGAACCTGTAGCTATGGGCCCCGTCTCCGCCCATCTCGTCGAGCTGGAAGGTTCGCGTCCAGGAAGTGGCGCTGGTGGCCACTGTGCTGGATGTGCGGGAGTAGACCCACCCGTCGGGGTAGCGCACGATCGGCACCCCAAACCCCATCCCCTCGCCAGTGCCGGCGGTGCCCATGGTCAAGCCCTTGGCCAGGGGCGCGGTCTTGCCCTGGGATGTCGGGTCCAGCGTGAGGTCGGGGAGCAGCCGGTAGGCAAACACCGCCTTACCCCCGGGAACGTTGTAGGCGTCCATCGAGCCGGCGGGCATGAAGGGCATCGTCGGCCTGCCCTGCGCCAGGTCGGGAAAGAGCGCGGTCGCGCGGTAGTAGCTGATGTTCTCGACGACGAGCATCGACACGCCGTGCGATCGCATCCAGGCCAGGGCTCGCGTACGCTCGGCGGGAAGCGCCTGCGAGCCGGTGATTTCCGCCGGCTGCCTTCCGCTGTAATAGGCGACGGTCGGCGAGTCGGTGAGCAGC
>WNGO01009364.1_pt1 | contig 10248 bp, 10 predicted proteins | sample 5400511 | NCBI WGS metagenome assembly WNGO01 (sample SAMN13153380, study PRJNA577476) | soil metagenome | isolation source: 20 cm soil or saprolite under Garry oak tree replicate 2 | place: USA:California | collected 2016-06-15
GGTTGTCCACCACCAGAATGATCAGCTTGATCCCCTCCTGGACGGCGGTAACGATCTCACTGCTCATCACCAGATACGACCCATCGCCGACCATGGAGAACACCTCGCGATCGGGGGCGGCAAGCTTCACGCCCAGCGCGCCGGCAATCTCGTAACCCATGCACGAGTAGCCGTACTCGACGTGATACTGCTTGGGATCGCGCGTCCGCCACAGCTTGTGCAGGTCGCCCGGCATCGAGCCGGCGGCGCACACGACGACGTCGCGCGGGGCGGCCGCGTCATTGACCGCGCCGATGACCTCGCTTTGCGCCGGTAGCGGTCCATGACCGAGGTGGTACAGGCGGTCGACCTCGCGATCCCACTCCTTGTTCAAGCGGGCGGCCAGGTCGCGGTAGGAAGCGTCAACCACATAGCCGCGCAGCCGCGCGCCGAGCGCGACGATGCCGGCGCGGGCATCGCCGACCAGCGCCAGCCCGCTGTTCTTCTGGGCATCGAAGTCGAGCACGTTGAGGTTGATGAAGTGCGCGTGCGCGTTCCCGAAGACCGTATGCGACGCGGTCGTGAAGTCCGTCCAGCGCGTGCCAATCCCGATCACGACATCGGCCTCGCGCGCCAGGCGGTTGGCCGCCAGCGTCCCGGTCGCGCCGATGGCGCCCAGGCTCGACGGATGGTCGTAGGGGAGCGATCCCTTCCCGGCCTGAGTTTCCCCCACCGGGATTCCGGTCATCTCGACGAGCTGCCGGAGTGCGGCGGTCGCATCCGAATAGATGACGCCGCCGCCGGCCACGATCATGGGTCGGTCTGCGGCGTGAATCATGGCGGCCGCGCGGTCGAGCGAGCGGGAATCGGGCTCCGGTCTCGGCACGCTCCAGACTCGCTTCGCGAAAAACTCCGCCGGATACTCATACGCTTCCGCCTGGACATCCTGGGGAAGCGCGAGCGTCACTGCACCCGTCTCCGCGGGGTTGGTGAGAACACGAATCGCCTGCAGCGCCGACGGCATCAGCTGCTCGGGCCGCGTGATCCGGTCCCAGTAGCGGGAGACCGGCTTGAGCGAATCGTTGACCGACGTATCGCCGCGCCAGGGCACCTCGAGTTGCTGCAGGACCGGGTCCACGCGGCGCGCGGCGAAGACATCGCCCGGCAACAACAGGACCGGCAAGCGGTTGATCGTCGCCAGCGCCGCGCCGGTGACCATGTTGGTGGCGCCCGGTCCGATCGAGCTGGTGCAGGCCATCGCCGATAGCCGGCTGCGCATCCGCGCATAGCCGACCGCGGCGTGTACCATCGCCTGCTCGTTGCGCGCCTGGTAGTACCTGATCAGGTCCGGCTGCTCGAAGAGCGCTTCGCCCACACCGGCGACGTTGCCGTGGCCGAAGATGCCGAAGCAGCCCTCGATGAAGCGCTGCTCCACGCCATCGCGCTCGGAGTACTGCGCCGCGAGGAAGCGCACCAGCGCCTGCGCCATCGTTAGCCGCATTACTTTTTCTCGGCGACGATGGCCGCCGCAGCATCGACGGCCTGGGCCACGTCGCCGTCCCTCGGATAGAGCAACGTACGGCCCGCGACCAGGCCGCGTACCTGCGGGATCGCCATCGCGCGCTTCCAGCTGCTGAACGTTTCCGCGTGGTCCTCTCCCGGGTCGCCCCCCAGAAGCAGCGTGGGCAGGCTGGTCGCCCGCATCACCCGCTCCAGGTCATCCACCACGGGCAGCTTCAGCCACACGTAAGCGGATGTTGTTCCGAGTCCGGAGACGATGGCGATCGCACGAATCAGCGAGTCGGCGTCGGCACGGTTGCGCACGCGCCCATCGTCGAGCTCGCTGGCGAAGACTTCCACCATGACCGGCAACTTGCGGGCGGACAGCTCATCGATGGCGTGCGCGCAGGAGGCCAGCGTGCGCAAGGCCTCGGGCTCGTCGGCGACGCGCACCATCATCTTGCCGCCGTCGAGGCCGGCCGCCGCGATGCCGTCCGCCGTATAGGCGGTGAATCGGTCGTCGAGCTCGAAGCGAAACCCGGTGAGTCCCCCGCGGTTCATCGAGCCAAACACGACCTTGCTCTCCAGGGCCCCGAGCAACGCCAGGTCATCGATGATGTCGGCGGTGCCCAGGATGCCATCGACACCGGGCCGTTCCAACGCGATCAACAGCCGTCGCAGCAACTCGCCGCGGTCGGCCATCGCCATCGAGTCCGACCCGGCCTTCAGGACCCCCCGCGCGGGATGGTCGGCGGCAACCAGGAACAGGGAGCCCCGCTGCAGCAGGGACCGGCGCTTGCGCCTGGCGAGCGCCTTCTGCACAGCGCTTGGATCGGTCGCGCGAATGTCGGTAAGGCGGGCCAGCAGCTCGTTGGCGGCGACGGTCACGTCCTCGAGTCTGCCACGACGGACATCTCGAAGGAGTAGCGCTCGGCTGGGTAGACGTGCGAGCCGTACTCGACCGGCTGGCCGGCGTCGTCGTAGCTGATCCGCCGCATGGTCAGGAGCGGCCCGCCGGCGGGCACCTTCAACAGGCGCGCCTCGCGGCGTTGCGCGTTGCGCGCACCGATCGTCTGCGAGGCCAGCCGCAAGTGGATCCCGTTCTGCCGCAGCAACTGGTAGAGACCGGCGGTCTTCAAGCCCTCCTCGGTCACCACCTCCTCGAGTGAGAGTGGCACGAAGTTGCGCATCAGCGCGATCGGCTGATCGCTGGCCAGCCGCAGGCGTTCGAAGTGCAGCACGCGCGTTCCCCTGGAGAGTTGCAGGCTGCCCGCGACCTCCGCGGGCGCCGGCACGATTTCATGAGCCAGCAGCCGGGTCGATGGAACCTGACCGGCCTCTTGCAGGTCATCGTAGAGGCTGCTGAGACGCACCGGGCGGCGCACGCGCACCGGCACCACCAGCGTCCCGATGCCGTGCCGCCGGATCACCAAACCTCTGTTCGCGAGCAGGGCGATCGCGCGACGCACCGTGGGCCGGCTCACGCGCAGTTGTCGGGCGAGCTCGATCTCGTTCTCCAGGTGCGAGCCGGATGACAGACGGCCCGAACGGATCGCCGTTTCCATATTCTGGGCGAGCTGGTAATACAGCGGGACCGGGCTTTCCCGGTCGAGCACGGTGTCGGTGCGTCCCCTCCGGGCCCCCATTTACTCACCTACTGCGGCCGCGGGCCGCAGAAACCAGTTGTCATGACAACCTGACCTCAATACTATAGAGTGGTTCGTCGCAAGAGTGGGCTTCGACAGCCTCATAGGAGGAGAAGGGAATGCAGCGAATTAGCCGGCGAGAATTCGTCAAACGGACGGCGGTGACGGGTGCCGCATTCACCTCGTTTCCGGCTCTGTTGGCCGCCTGCGGAGAGAGCACCGGAGCGAACAAGGTATCCAAGCTGGTCCTCGCTGCGGTCCAGGGCAACGAGGACGGGCCGCTGAAGAAGGTCGTGGGAAATTACAAGAGTCAGACCGGCATCGAGGTGCAGGTCGTCGAGTTCCCCTACGACTCGCTCTTCTCGAAGCTGGTGACCACCTTCCAGGCGAATGACTCGTCCTATGACCTGTGCATGATGGACGATCCCTGGATGCCGAAGTTCGGCACCATGGGCGCGCTCCAGCCGCTCGACTCGAGCTTCGGCTTCACGCGCGACTCGGACATACCGACCGTGGTTTACGACGTCGGCACCTGGCCGCCGCCGCACGGCCCGGTCCCGCCGACCGAGCAGAGCAAGGCCCAACATCTCTACGGCATCACGATCGTCGGCAATGTCGAGATGTTCATGTACCGGAGTGACAAGTCGTCAGCCCCGGCAAACTGGGATGCGGTGCTTGCCAACGCAAAGCAATTCAACGCGGCCAATTTCTACGGCTACGTCATCCGTGGCAAGGCGACCAACCCGGTAAGTAGCGACTCACTGCCCATCCTGTGGTCCTTTGGCGGGAACATCTTCGACGACACCTGGAAGGTCCAGCTCGACTCGGCCGACTCCATCACCGCGGTGGACTTCCTCACCCGGAAGCTCAAGCAGTATGCGGAGCCGGGCGCGGCGAACTTCGACGCCGCGGAGCGGTCGCAGGCGATGGCCACCGGGAAGGCTTACCAGTCCACCGTCTGGCCCGGGGAGATCACGGGTATCGTCGAGGATCCGACCGTCAGCCAGGTCAAGGGCAAGGTCGCGTATATCCCGATTCCGCAGGGGCCCAGTGGCAAGGGTCTCGGGATGATGGGCAACTGGCTGCTCGGTATTCCCAAGGGTTCACACAATGGCTCGGCCGCCGCCGACTTCATCAAGTGGATGCTCAGGACCGACAACATGCGCAACTACGTGGCGCAGGGCGGCATCCCGATCCGTAAGAGCATCCTCAACGACGCGTCGCTGGCCGCGGCGAATCCTTACTTCAAGGCCCTGGCTGCGTCCTTCGATGCCGTTCCCAACTGGCGGCCGCGCACCGACCAGTGGGGCGCCGTCGAAACCTCGTATGGCACGGCGATGAATGCCGCGGTGGCCGGCCAGCTGACCCCGCAGGCCGCCATGCAGCAAGCGGCAAGCCAGATCCGCACCACGATGAAAGGCGCCGGTTACCCGTCCTAGTCGACCCGTCTTACATTTGACGATGTGAGCCGCCTCGTCGCCGAACTCCCGGCCCCGACCGGCACCAAGCCGGCAGGGACCGGGCGGCGCCGAAGGAGCCGGCAGGAGCGGCTGGCTTACACGATCCTGCTGCCGGCGCTCGGCACGGTGTTCGTCATCGTGACGATCCCATTCGTGCTGGCCATCTGGCAGTCGATCAGCGCGGACGACGGCACCCTCGTCGGCTTTCGCAACTACACCCGCGCGCTGAGCAATCCTCTCTTCTATGACGCGCTGCGGGCGACCGGTCTCTATGCGCTGATCGTCCTCCCGACCGAGATCCTCCTTGGTCTCGGTTTCGCCCTGCTGGTGCATCGTGCCGTCAAGCGCGCCGGGCTGCGGGCGACGCTGTACGTGCTGGCCGTTCTGCCGCTTGTGGTGCCCCCGGTGGCGGTGGGCGTCGTGGCCCGTCTGATCTATGCCCCGGGTTACGGCGTCCTGAACTATGTGTTGCAGTCGGTCGGCATCACGCACTCCGAAATTCAATGGCTGAGCGACCCGCTTCTGGCGATGGGCTCGGTGGCGAGCGTTGACATCTGGCAGTGGACGCCCTTCGTTTACCTCGTGCTCTTTGCCGGGCTGCAGACCGTCCCTAAGGAATCCGTCGAAGCCGCACAGGTCGACGGCGCCACCTGGTGGACGCAGTTCCGTTACATCGAGCTCTACTACCTGCGACCGCTCTTTCTGTTGATCCTGTTCTTCCGCATGGCCGACGTGCTCCGCGTGTTCGACCATGTGTTCATCCTCACCGGCGGCGGCCCGGGGACCGCGACCCAGTTGCTCAGCCTCTACATCTACCGGATCGAGTTCCGGTTTTTCGACGGAGGGCAAGCGGCGGCGCTCGCGGTCCTGGTGTTGGTCGCGATCAGCATCCTCTATTCACTCGTGACCCGCGCCCTTCCGTTGGAGCGCGCCTGATGCGCGGCCGGCGCGCCGCCATCGGGATTCGGCTGATCCTGATCGTGGCGGGGCTCGGCGTAGCCGCCTTTCTCTACGCCTTTCCGCTCTACTGGCTGATTGCGACCTCGCTCAAGAGCAAGGCCGAGCTGTACCAGTCAATAACACTCTTCCCGCGACACCCAACCCTCGAACCCTATTTCAGCGTGCTCGTCGACCGCGGCTTCTGGGTCTTGCTCAAGAACAGCGTCATCGTCTGCGCCGCAACCGTCCTGGTGACGCTGGCTGTCGGGTTAGTGATCACCTACCCGATCACACGTCTGTCCGTTCCGCCGCGGCTGCGCGTCGGCGTCCTCAACTGGGCGCTCTCGCTTCGCTTCCTGCCGCCGGTCGCCGTGGTCGTCCCCTATTTCGCCATCGTCCGCACGCTGCAGATCTACAACCAACCGATCGCCCTGATCGGCATCTACTCATTGTTCAATTTGCCGTTTGCCATCTGGATGTTGAAGGGCTTCCTGGCGGAAATTCCGCTCGAACTCGAGGAGGCGGCCCTCGTCGACGGGGCCAACCGCTGGACCTCCTTTCGCCGGGTGTTGCTGCCGCTGGCGGCGCCCGGCCTGATGGCCGCCGCGACGATCGTCTTCACCTTTGCGTGGAGCGAGTTTCTCTTCGCGCTGATCCTGACGGCGACGCCGCAGTCGCAGACCTTCCCCGTCGGTGTCCAGGGACTCGTGACCCAGTTCGAGATCATCTGGAACGACATGGCGGCATCGGGCGTCATCGCCATGTCGGTACCGCTCGTCCTGATGGTGGTCGCGCGCAAGTACCTGGTGGCCGGGCTGACGTTCGGCGTCATCCGCGAGAAGTAATGGCGGCGATCTATCTGAACGGCGCGACCCTGATGACGACGCCGACGCCGCGCGTCATCGAGATCGCGCGTGAGACCGGCTGAAGTCCGAATGGCCGCGGAAATTGTGCAGCCCGCGGAAGTCCTGACGCTCAACGGCGTGGCGCTGACGGTTCGGGCCGACGGCCGCATGGATCGCCGCCTCATCGAAGATGACTTGAAGCCCCGGCTGCAGATTTGCCGGGACCTGGGCTCACCGTATTTGCTGGCGATCCCGCCGCGCGCGCCCGGGCTCGGAACGCGCCGGGCCATTCCGGGGACGCGCGACGCGCTCGAACTGGCCCGCGACCGGGCTGACCGGGTGGGCATCCGGATCGCATTCGAGTTCCTCGGTTTTGGCGACTGCCCCATCAACACGCCGGAGATCGCCGCCGAGACGGTCGACGGCATCGATAGTGTCGACCTCGTTCTGGATTCCTGTCACTGGCATGCCAGCGGCAGCCGGCCACTGACCTCGTTCCCGGTCGACCGGCTCGCCTTGGTGCATCTGAATGACGCACCCGACAAGCCGCCCCGGGAGATCGAGGACGCCGACCGTGTCCTCCCGGGGGAGGGCGTCATCCAGCTCAAGACCCTGATCGCCGCCCTCAAAACCGGGAAATACGCCGGACCATGGAGCCTCGAAACCTTTAATCCGTTGTACTGGAAGGAAGACCCTGAAGCCCTCGCCCGCCGCGGCCGTGCCGCGATCGACACGATCCTCTGACGACATCCCCTCCCCCCGAGAGCGCGCTCGCCTGGGAAATCAGGGCCGGCTTCGCGGTTGGCTGGGAGGAGCCTGTGGTGGCAGGCTGCGTAGCGCAGGCCATCCGCCGGATCCCTTGCGCGAGAGCCAGGGAAAGCTGCACGGCACGGTGGCAGTGCGAGCCCGCCAGTGCGCGGGGACAGCCGGCCCGCTCCCGGCCCCAGCATCGCAGACCCTTGCCGCCGCCGAGTTCGCATCGAGCATCAATGAAGACTCGTCGATCGCGTCAAACTGCGACGCCGGGATCGTCTTCAGCTCGCTCAGCAGGCTGTCCGGCCAGGCGGCGTCTTCGGTCCCGCTGAAGAACCAGTTGCTGCCGTTGTCGGCCAGGATCAACCCGTAATGCTGCATCGCGAGCAGGATGACCTGGGCCTGGGCGCTGAAGTGCGAGATGTCGTAGGTCGACTTCAGGCGGAACCGCGCACCCATCGGCGGCAGTGATGTGTTCGAGGCCGTGCCGGCCTGATGCCGCGCCGGCCAGAGGAAGCTCCGGTCCGACTGCTGGGCGGTGAACCGGATCGCGTGTTTGATAGCACCCGCCTGCACCTCGTCCCAGCGGACCAACCCGGGAAAGATCGGCAGCCCCGCCGCGAGGTCCAGCCGAGCGGGCGCAGCGCGTCCGAGCCGAGGGAGAAGATGGCGCCCGACCCGGCGGTCCAACTGGACCCACTGCCTGCGAGGTCGAAGAGCTCGTAGAGCGTGCAGGTATCGCGGTTGATGATCAGTGCGTGGCGATCGCTGCCACTCTCAATCAGGGTATCGGACCCCAATGGGTAGGGACCGGGGTCGCTCTCACTCGCGTATTGAAAGGTCACCGACACGGTCGCGTGCGTGTTGTCGACGACGTTGTAGGGGAACCCGTATGGCGGCCCACCGAAATCGGGGTGGAGCTTCGTCGTCGAGAACGCCATCGATGCCAGCCACTGCGCGCTTTGCGCGTGCACCGGCAGCGCCGCGATGTCGGTGTTCCAGATGTTATCCGCGGGAAGGACCTGGCAGCTCGTGGTTGGCGGTGCGGCGGCGGAAGCCGGAATGGCGCCCGCGACGCCCGTCGCGAGTGCGGCCATAGCAACTAGCGAGATTGGCACGACTGGGCGCCCCATCGATTCGAGTAAGACGCCTCGGCGCGGGGGCGGCAACCACTATGGGGTCACTGGTTCATGACGACCTGGCGTTGGACGGATGCGGTCTACGCGCCGGACCGTACCCCTGTTACGCCCAGACCTCGGTCCGCAACCATGTCAGCCCGTCCCGAGTCACGCGTGCGGTCACCAAGGTGCCGCCCCCCAGCAGGCGCTCGTAGAAGAGCTTCACCTCCCGGGGACGGAAGCGGTAGATCGGGTACGAATCGGAGGGGTCGTACGGTGGAAATCGAGCGGCATAGGCTCCTTCGGCTTCTCGCGCCGCAGCACCGCTGGCTGTGCCTGCCGTTCCAAAGAGCTGGATGCCGCGATCGGGTCGGCCCCACGTCTGGTGGGAATCAAAGATCGTGACCGCGGCGGAAGGGTTCGTCAATAGGTTGCGGGAGTGGCGCGAGTCGGGATCGGAGATCCAGACGACGTCGAACGCTCCGCTGCGCGCGAAATACATGTGGTTGATGTGCGCCCGGCCGCCAGGCCACACGGTCGCCAGGGCACACAGGGGCGACGTATTCATCAAACGCCGCGCGAGACGCTCGAGCCGGTCCGACGAGAAGCGACGCGATCTCCGCTCGATGGTCACTGCTAGAGTCTGACACCAATGTCTGCCGCCAGGCTCCCGACGCCTGACTCGATCCAGCGCACCTACCTCGTCCTCCTGCTGGGGAACACGCTGGCGGCCTCACTCATCTGGGGAATCAACACGATCTTCCTGCTCGACGCGGGCCTCTCCAACCTGGAGGCCTTTGCGGCCAATGCCTTCTTCACAGCGGGCATGGTGCTCTTCGAGGTGCCGACCGGGGTGGTCGCTGACACCGCTGGGCGGCGCCTCTCCTATCTGCTGGGGACTATCACGCTGGCGGCGTCGACGCTGCTCTACGTGCTGCTTTGGCGCTTACACGCGCCCTTCTGGGAATGGGCAATCGTGTCGATGCTGCTCGGCCTCGGCTTCACCTTCTTTTCGGGGGCGGTCGAGGCCTGGCTGGTTGACGCCCTCAAGGCGACCGGCTTCACAGGCGAGCTGGAAGCGGTATTCGGGCGCGGCCAGGTGGTCGGCGGAGTGGCCACGCTGGGCGGCTCGGTGGCGGGCGGGTTCATCGCGCAGCAAACCAGCCTGGGCGTTCCCTTCGTGCTGCGCGGTCTCATCCTCGCGGTCATGTTCGTGGTCGCCTTCCGGCTGATGCACGACGTCGGCTTCTCCCCGGAGAAGGCTGGCAACGTGGTGACCGAGGTACGGAAGATCGCATCCGCGTCGATCGAGTACGGATTGAAGGTCCCCTCGGTGAAGTGGCTGATGGTCGAGTCCCTCTTCACCGGCGGCGTCGGCATCTACGGTTTCTATGCGCTGCAGCCCTATCTGCTCCAACTCTATGGGGACCGGCGCGCCTACCTGATTGCCGGGCTGGCGGCGGCGATCGTCGCCGGCGCGCAGATTCTTGGTGGGCTGGCGGCACCGCGCATCCGGCGACGCTTCCACCGGCGCACGTCGGCGCTCATCACCACGGCAACCCTCGGCGTGGTCGTCCTTGCTCTGATGGGCATCATCCAGAACTTCTGGGCGGTGATTGGTCTCGTCGTCGTCTGGTCCCTTATCTTCGCGGCCTCGATGCCCATCCGCCAGACCTACATGAACGGCATGATCCCCTCGCGTCAGCGGGCCACGATCCTCTCCTTCGATTCCCTGATGGGCTCGGCGGGCGGTGTCTGGGCCCAGCCCGTCCTCGGCCGGGTTGCCGACGTGTGGGGTTACGGGCCGTCATACGTTGTCGGAGCGGCGATCTCAGCAATCGCGGTCCCGGCGCTCGCGTTGTCCCGACGTCAAAACGCGCCCGCAGACACCGTGCAGGCGATTGCGGTACCCGCCGCGCAATGAGCCCAAGACATAATCCCGGTGCGCATGACGAGGGTGGTTAGGCGAGGGCTGCATCGGTTAGCGATTACCGGACGCTAATGGAGT
>WNGO01003409.1_pt1 | contig 10243 bp, 11 predicted proteins | sample 5400511 | NCBI WGS metagenome assembly WNGO01 (sample SAMN13153380, study PRJNA577476) | soil metagenome | isolation source: 20 cm soil or saprolite under Garry oak tree replicate 2 | place: USA:California | collected 2016-06-15
CTGCCTCGGTTTGGCTCGACTAAAATGCGTCGTGCTCTCCACAACGTGATTCGATCGCAGCTTCGCCATGCTCTTTAATTCGCTCACGTTCGTCGTTTTCTTCGTGGTCGTCGTCACTCTTTACTGGAGTATTAAATCGTGGCAGGCGCGGAAAAATTTGCTCGTCGTAGCCAGCTACATTTTTTATGGCGCCTGGAACCCGCCCTTCGCTGCCCTCTTGTTTGGGACCACCGCGATGGATTTCTGGCTTGGTCGTCAAATGGCCAAAGCCAAAGATCAGCATGCAAGACGTCGCTGGCTGGTCGCGAGCGTTTGCATGAATCTGAGCATGCTCGGTTTTTTCAAATACGGAAACTTTCTGCTCGAAAATTTTCAGTGGCTGCTCGCGCGAGTCGGGATCATCTATCAACCGCCGCATCTGGACATTCTGCTTCCGGTCGGAATTTCCTTTTACACTTTCCATTCACTTTCCTACACCCTTGATATCTATCGGCGCGTGCTGCGACCGACGAAATCCTTGCGTGATTTCATTCTCGCCGTCTCCTTTTTTCCGCAGTTGGTTGCCGGTCCAATCGTGCGCGCTGGTGATTTTCTCCCGCAGCTTCTCCATCCGCCCCGTTTAAAAAACGGCCAATTTCTCTGGGGTCTGGCGCTGATGACTCTGGGAATGTTTCAGAAAATTGTTCTTGCCGACACTATGCTTTCCGGTTCCGCCGATCGGGTCTTTACTTACTCCGGGCCGCTGGTTGCGCTCGACTCGTGGGCCGGCGTGCTGGCATTTGCGGGACAAATCTTTTTCGATTTTGCCGGCTATTCTCTCTGCGCGATCGGCGCTGCCTTAACCCTCGGTTTCCATCTCAAGGACAACTTTCGCTTCCCCTATGCCGCGATCGGCTTCTCGGATTTTTGGCGGCGGTGGCACATTTCACTTTCCACTTTTCTTCGCGATTACCTTTACATTCCGCTCGGTGGCAATCAGGTCAGACCGGTCCGTGCGGCGCTTAATCTTGTGATCGTCATGTTCATCGGTGGTCTTTGGCATGGCGCCGCATGGACTTTTGTTGTCTGGGGATTGCTGCACGGCTCTTATTTAGTGATCGAACGCGTGTTTCGCGTTTCGTTCGAACACAAACCGTGGGCGAACACGTTACCGGTTCGCGTCCTCGCCGGTTTCGCCACTTACGCGGCGGTTTGCATTGCGTGGGTGTTTTTCCGTGCGTCTGATTTCACGATCGCGAGCCGAATGCTCGGCGGCATGTTCGGCCAGCACCCACACGGCGATGCTATTCTTTCCACGCGTGAATTATTGCAAATCGGAAGCGTCACCGCCGGTTTGATCGTGATGCATTGGGTCATGCGCGATAACACATTTGAGACGGCAGTGATGCGTTTGCCGCCCTGGACGATCGCCGCGATTGGGTCCGCGATGATATGTGCCATCATTCTCACTCAAGGAAGCAGTAATGCGTTCATCTATTTCCAATTTTAAAAAACGGCTCCGACTACCGCGCTTGTTCTTCCGCAAACCTTCGCGGGAGGAGCAGATTCACGGCGGCCCGCCTCTGGAATTTGAGCGTCCGATTCCGCCGGCGCCCTGGCGCGGAATCGCCGTTGTTGTCACCATCGTCGTCATCGCTGCGACCACGGCGTGGGAGTTGTACTGCCGCTCGCTCGGCTATGGCCCGACGCTCAATGACAACGAAGATCTTTGGACACTGCGACGCCGTATTGTTGCGCCGGAATCCATTGTCATTATCGGCGATTCACGCGCTTGGTTCGATGTCGACTTGGACGAATTCCAAAAAGGTTTGGGCAAACGACCGATCCAGCTTGCGATGGCTGGCTCGACCGCTTTGCCTGCTTTAGCCGATCTGGCGGACGACAAAAATTTTCACGGCACAATCATTTGTAGTGTTGTCCCGCATTTGTTTTTCGCCCCACCCGGCACTCCGCCGATGGAGCGCGCCGAGAAAGGAGTAAAGCGGTTTCACAATCAAACGCCCGCCCAGCGTGTCAGCGAATATCTCGCGATGCCGCTGGAAGAGCATGTCGCGTTTTTGAAGCCGGACGATTTAAGTCTCGAAGCGCTTTTAAACCAATTGCCGATTCCGAATCGTCCCGGTGCGTTAGTGCCACCGCGCTTTCCCCCCTACTTTCAAACTGAAGACCGGGAACGTCGCGCGCGAATGTGGGAGAAATGCGCTGTACCCGGGAGCGAATTAGCGAAACGGATCCAACAAATCTGGATTCCGCTGTTCACGCCGCCAGCGCCGCCCACTTACATCCCGAAGGACGTTTTCTTCGCGAAAGTGAATGAAGGAATCCAAAAACATTTTGCTGACGTGACCGCGGCCGTGGAAAAAATCCAATCGCGCGGTGGAAAGATTGTTTTCGTTCGCTTTCCACACACCGGAGGGTTGAAAGAGCTCGAAGATCGGATCACGCCGCGGGAAGAAACTTGGGACCCGCTTCTGAAAATGACCGGCGCACCGGGAATTTATTACTCCGATTTTCCCGAGCTCTCTGGGTTTAATTGTCCCGAATGGTCGCATTTGTCTGCGGGGGATTCGGTCGAATTCAGTAAACGTCTCGTTCCGCATCTGCGCGATGCACTGAACATGTAAGTACCGCTCGCGTCCTCGATTTACGCGAACGCTAAAAAGAATCTCATCTGTTTAGATGATGAGGCTTTTTCACCAATACCAATTAAGGATGCATTGCAAAAAAACCCGGCCTTCGTTCGTTAGCCCACAATAAACGCTGTACGGCTAGAGCAACACGGAGGGCAATGTGGGGCTGCGCTGGATAAGCGAGTTGTCAAGCTTTCCATCTCGGCCTACGCGTTGATTGCAGCCATGCTAGGCGCGTGAGCTTCAACAGCGGCGCCGCCCGGACCACCGCCAAATCGCTTTGCAGCAAAATACGACCCGATCACGAGCACTGCTGCGATCAGCTGTGCCACGAGCGTTTCGATTGTTGGAAAAACAGCGAACCAAAGTCCCATCCATCCCGGGATGTATGGTTCAAGAAACGCGATCGGCGTGGTGGGAATCCACTGAGCAAGCTGCATTTCCTGGGCTTGCTCGCCGACCATCACAAGCAGCACTACACCCAGCAAAATGCCGGTTGTGATTAGCATTTTCCGATACGGCAGACGCTGCTGAAGAACAAATGTGAGCACGGCCACCATACCCGTCAGCACGAGGCCCAGCAACGTGCCTTTCAGCACAACCCCGCCACCGAGTCGCAAATTGTAGCTCTGCAAGAAAAGCACGACTTCAAAGCCCTCCCGATATAGCGAGGTGAATCCGAGCAAGATTAAGCCCCACCAAAGACGCTTCTGCGAAATTTCCGCTGTGCGCGCGTTTTCGAGCAAGGCTTTGCGCCGGCGATTGTGGGCGCGAATCCAACCGCCCCAGTAAATTTTGTGAAAGAACCAATTCATGATGACCAGCAGGACAATGATGGCTAGCAAGCCGGTGGCAGCCTGAAGATCGAGCGCTGACATATTATCGCTTAGCGACCCGACGATTCGAACCGCGATGCACCACGTAATCAGGGTTGCAACAAATGCGAAGGTGGCACCGAAGGCGACTGGCCGACGATGACTGCTCTTAGGGCCGGTCATGCTTGCCGTGATGGCTGCCAGCACCAGGATGCATTCCAGGCCCTCGCGGAAGACGAGAATTCCAATATCCAAAAAAGCCACCGTTGAACTGGTGTTTGGTCGCAGTGGATCAGGCGCACCCTGTGCCGCAACTCCTTGCCAGATGAGCATCGACACCACGAACGCCGCCGCTGCGAGAACGCTGATGCGCAAGGCCAGCTTCATTTGCGATCAGAGCGTAGCACAGAGGCGACACAACTGCTGTTGATGGATTGCTTTTTTTTAGCGGCTAGTTGCGCGGCCAATTTGCCGCTCGGCTGCCAGTAATTTAGGATCATCGGGCATGCCAAAATACGTTCTGGGTCATGATTTGAAAGGCGAGGGAGCGCGACTCGAGTTGATGTCGGAATTATTGGATCCGATGCATCGCCGATACATTGATGCACTCGCCGTTGTGAGGCCAGGGGCGCGCACACTTGAAGTTGGATGTGGCAACGGATCGATTTCTGCGTGGCTCGCCGAACGCGTGAGCCCCGGCGGAACAGCGGTAGCTGTCGATCTGGATTTATCGCTAATTCAGGTTCGCATGCCGAATCTTGAATTGCGCAAGGCCGACATCGTTGCCGGACCGGTGGAGCGCGGAGCCTTCGATTTGGTCACAGCACGCGCGGTGCTTCATCATGTTGCCGATGCACGAGCCGCAATTGCGAACATGGTTGCAAGCCTGAACGTAGGCGGCGCGCTTCTTTTGATCGAACCTGATTTCCTTCCGGTCAGCGTTGCTGAACCTCAAGAGGTGCGTGCATTCTGGGACGGCTGGCTTGCGTGGTCGCGTGAACGAGGAATCGATTATCAGATTGGGCGGACACTTGCGCCTCGAGTGGCTTCGCTCGGCTTAACAAACATCGGTGGCACAGCGGAAACCGCGATTTACAACGGCGGCTCCTTGTGGGCAAACTACTGGATTGACACGATAACTGAACTGCGTGGCGACTTGATAAGCTCCGGTAAACTCGACGAGGCGCCAATCGATCGCTTTCTCGCGTGCTGCGCCGATTCTAACTGGTGGACCGAGACGATTGCTTTCACCGCAGTGCACGGCCTTATGCGCGGTGCCTAAGCCGCAGCGTCGGTTGTGATTTTGCGTCAATCGAGTAACTTCGGCGGTGCAACGTTTTCGGGCGTTTACGCTAATCGAGATTGCCCTCAGTATTTTTATATTGCTGCTGCTGCTTCTACTCGCGGTGCCGAGCTTGAGTGGGGTGATCGCTAACAGGCGGTTGAAGCAATCTCTCGATGGCTTCAACCAGCTTGTGCGCCAGGCGCAGGAGCGAAGTGTGACCGAACGCCGCGCGTATCTGATTGTTTGGGGCAAAAACAGTGTCCTGTTGCGGCCGGAAGTTTTTGCAGAAGGCGAGGAAGAGAAAGCCACGGCCGTGTTGGGTCTCGGCAAGGGAAGCTGGATTAAGGTCTCGCTGCCGGCAGCATTGATGGGCAAACCTCCTGCTGAATGGATATTCTGGCCATCGGGGACCTGCGAACCAGCGACCGTCCAATTCAGAGGTCCCGCCGGTACGTGGACGGCGAATTACTCGCCGCTCACAGCGCAGCCTGATCTTACGCAATATGCGGCGAGATGACTGGCAATGGAATGATGGCGCAATGGAGAAATGGGGTAATGAAATTTTCAACACTCCGGCACTCCAGGACTCCAATATTCCAATCATGGCTGCCAGACCAATTCGGACACGGGCAAGATCGAAATACGCATTTGCCTTGTACGAAGTCCTGCTCGGTGTGGCGATTTTTGCTCTTGGGGTAATCGCGCTGGGACGCGCGGTGGAGAATTGCCTTAACGCAAGCACGATCAGCGCTGAAGAAAATGTTGTGCGGCAGATTCTGTCTGATCGTATGGCACAAGTTCAAGCTGCGACGGCCGTGCCTGAGACAGAAAAGGAATTCAAGATCAAAACCAGTTATGGCAGGGTGATCTTGACCCAGAAAGCCGCTCCTGCCGCTTTGACCGAGCCCGATAATACGCTTATCACCGGAATCAATCTCGTCACCTTGACTGCACGCTGGGAGCACGCCGGTGTTCCGCAATCAAAACAGATTCAGTTTTATGTCTATCGATCTAGCTAGGGTAACGAATCGGCGAATCGCTTCCATGCGCGCAGCGTCTCGTCGCTGCCGCGGGTTCACCTTGCTCGAGATCATGCTGGCCGTGGCGATCCTTGGAATGATGGCGCTCGCGATTTTTCGTTTCGTGCAAACGAACCTGACTGCGCTGCAGTTTTCATCCGAGACAGCGGCCACGGACGCGCAATATGACGGCCTCCGTGACTTGCTTACAACTCAATGGCAAGGCTTGAGCCCGCTGCGAGCAAGAATGATTGGAGAGCCGTTCAAACTAAATGATCGCGAGCGCGATGAGATAAAGTGGAATTGCGGCGCTGGCCCCGGGCTGCTTACGCGGTATGCGCCCGGCGAATTCAGCGTTGTGCTGCGTTTGCAACCGGCGAACGACAAGAGCGATCGGCTCGATCTGGGCATTTTGCGTAAGCCGCAGGATGATTCCGATGTTGGAAAAGGACACGAAACATGGGTGCCGTTGATTACAAATGTGGGCAGCCTTGAAATCACCTACTTTGATCCGAACGCCAACACCTGGTTGCCGCGGTGGCCCGGCGGAAACCGGATGCCCTCGCTCGTGAAGATCAGCATCGGCCGCCCGGACGCAGCCGATCCGTGGGAAGCAGTCATTCCGCTGCGGCGGACACCATATTAGCGTAAGCAATCATATGGCAAAACTTTCGCGAAGCTGCAAACGAGATTCAGGTGCTGCACTGCTGTTGGCACTTTGGGCGCTATTTTTGCTTGCCGGCGTCGTATTTGCGTGGGCGCTCAACATCAATTCGCGCCTGACAGTTTCCTCGACTGCAAACCGTGTATTGTCCGCTGAAGCAATGGCCTCCTCCGGTGCAGAGGTTGCGTTGAATCCCACGATCAAACCTGCCTCGGCAAACCTGCACAGAAAAATGGGCAAGGAAAGTTACGATGTTGAGATGAGTGGCGAATGTGGTCGTTTTAACTTGAACTTGCTGGCGCCCGGCGGAGTAGAGAACCCGGTGCTCGTCGCAGCGCTGCGCCAGTATCTGAACATAAAGGGCGTAGACCTAAACGATCTCGACGCGATGATGGATTCTCTGCTCGACTGGACAACGCCAACCAAAGGACTGCGTCGCTTGAACGCGCCGGAGGAGACTGACGATTATCGTCCGCCACATACGCCGCTTACTTCCGTGGACGAACTTAAAAAGATTTTTGGATGGGCTGAATACACTTCGCATCCCGGATGGGACGAAGATTTCACCACGATCATTGGTGGCTGTCAGCAGATCGACGCAGCGTACGCCTCGCGCGACGTGTTACGCGCGTTGGGAATTCCAGATGATTTTGTCGATCGCTTCCTCCAGGCGCGGCGTGGGCCGGATGCACTGGATGGGACAACCGACGACCCCCAGATGGACCAGCAAACGGCTTTTGCTCTCCTTGGTCTTGGAGGCGTCCAAACTGGGAAATCACCGCAGCCTAATCAAATCCAAAATCTGATCGTGTTCAAAAGCCCGAACCCCGTATTTCGCATCGTGAGCGTCGGAAAGTCGGGCGATGTTTCGCGTTCGATCGAGATGGTAGTGCTCAAGCAGGCAGCAGGCGTTGGCCGTCCTCAAGTGTTCAGTTGGAAGGAGCTTTAAGATCCAGACCGGGATGCCATCGATTTTCATCATTCCAACTTCTCACGGCTGGAATTTTGTGCGCTCGGCCGCGCCAGTATCGGTGCCCGCCCGCAAGGGTTCGGATAGTGAGGCAGGCGGGCGCGAAGCTGCTGCAGGCAAACCCGATCAAAACGGTTCGTGGACGGTCCGCAAATTGCAAACGTTGGAAGAAGCGGTGCCGCTACTCTCTGCGAGTGACGAGTTTGTCCTCGGCTTGCCTGTCTCGGCTGTGATTGCACAACGCTTTCGTCTGCCGAGCGTCGATCCGGCGGAATTTCCCGAGATGATTCGTCTTCAGATCGAGAAGTTGCTGCCATTTCCAGCCGACGAAGTGACGAGCGATTTTGAATTGATCACACAAAACGAAACCGAAAGCGTCGTTTCTGCCGTTGCAATTAGAAACGAACAACTTGCCGAGATGGCTTCGCCGCTCCTGAACCGCGGCTACATTCCACAGCAGGTCACGGTGTATGCGGCGCAGCGCGCTAGCACATATGCGCCAAAGGGCAACGCTCTTCTGATTTATCCCGAAGGCGAGATGCTCGTTTACGCCATGACCGAGAACGGCAAGCTCAGCCTGGCGCGGACAATCGAACGCAACGGCGATCATCTCCAACTCGAACTGCCGCAACTGCGCTTGAGCGCCGAACTGCAAGGCATAGATGCTTCCTATCCAAATGTTTTGCTGGATGAAACCTGCTACGAACTGCGCGAAACGCTCGAGGGAATTCTGACCAGCCCCACTGAGATCGTCGGAATCGAACTCCCTCCGGCGGCGGTCAAATTGAATCTTTTGCCGGAAAGCTGGCGCAGGCGCCGCCTACAACTGATGCGCCAGGTGGAATGGCGAAAACGACTCGTCTGGATCGGTGGCGCCTACGTGGCGATCCTCGTTTTGTTGTTCGCGTATCTTGGATTCTTGCGGTTTCAGTTGGGACGGCTCGATCGTCGCATTGCCCGAGACACGCCTGGGACCGAGTTCGTGCGCGCGACTGAAGCAAAATGGAAAGCGCTCGCACCGGCGCTCGATCCGCATTATTACCCGGTCGAAATTCTGCAGCATTTGTTTGAAAGCCTGCCTTCTGCCGACGTACGCATCACGTCATATAATCAGTCGGCGCGTCAGATTTCCGTGGACGGGGAGGCGAACACGGCTGCGCTTGCATACGAGTTTATCGACAAGACCAAGAAGAACCCGGAGTTGCGAACGTTTCAGTTTGATATGGCCGCGCCGAGGATCTTGCCTAACAATCACGCGCAATTTCGCCTGGAGGGGAAACCCAAATGATGCCCGCGTGGTATGGACGAATGAACCGGCGCGAGCGTGTGCTCTCGTGGATTGTCGCGGGCACGGTTGTTGTGCTGCTAAATCTTTGGATTTTGAGTTCGCTCTGGGGCGCGGTCGCGAGCGCGCAAAAGGAGTTCGCCACCCGGAGAAGTAAGCTGGCCGAGCAAGCTGTTTACGTGAAAGAGCGCGACACCTGGACGAAGCGCGACGAGTGGATGCGGCAGCATCAGCCGGCGCTCAAAGACCCAGCGGAAGCCTCTGCGCTGCTTGATCAAGTCAGGGAGGTCGCCGGCAAATACAATATCCTCGTTGAAAATCCTGCGATCGGGACAGGCGAAACCACGCCGTATCATCAGACGGTTTTCGCTTCGATCGAAACCAAAAGCCCGTGGCCGCCTCTGGTCCATTTTCTTTACGACGTGCAACGGCCGGATGCGTTCGTGGTTTTCGAAAATGTTAATATCGCGATTGACGGCAACGATCCCACAATGATGCGAGGCAAGTTTAAGATCGCCCGCTGGTTTGCGCCGGGACAAAAGGGAAAGTAATAATTAGGAACTGAAGTTATGAAATATTCTCTCACGCTCGCAATGATACTGGCGATAGCCGGAGCAACCTACAGCCAGGCCGAAGATGTTCTTCCGCCACAGTACAACTTCGATCGCTACTCGAAAATGGTGGATCAATCGCCATTCGCGGTTGCCACTGCCGTAGCAGCGCCTGCTGCGACTCCAGATTTTGCGAAGGACCTTTACATCGCTAACGCTGCGCGATCGCAGGACGGCGATTTAGTGACGATTGCTTCGACCGGAGATCACAACTTCAAAAAATATCTTACTACAAAGGAACCAGTGGACGGTTATAGCATCTCCAGCATCGAATGGTCCGACAAAGTGGGCCAGACGAAGGTGACGATCAGCAAGGACGGAAATTTTGCGACACTTACGTTCAATCAAGCGCTACTGTCGCAGGTGTCTCCGGGCGGAGGTGTCGGAGCCAGGCCGCTGCCTGCTCCCGCGATGCCGGTTCCAAATCCCGGCGGCGTCCCGAATGTACATGCACCGAAATTGCCTGCCAATGTGCCACCGGAATTGCAACAGTTGATTCCTTCGCGGGACGCGATCCAGCCGCGTACGCGTGGCATGATTCAACGGAGCCCAAGGACGCAGAGGGGATCCAATGGCGGGGCAGACGGAGCTGCGAAGCAGTAGCCTGTAACCACCGCCCTGCGGCGCGTCCCCCTCCGGACCGAGGTCAGACGTGGACCGGCAGCCCCTTGGCTAAAACATCGCTAAATGCTAGTTTTGACCCCAATCGTCGTCTGAAGTATCAGCCTGACGGTCGGGTCCTGCAGAATACAAATCGTAGCCGCCCGGATTTTTCAGACCGGGATCGCGATAGAGATAATCGCTGCCCCAGGGATCCTTTGGCAGTTCCTTGAACAATTGATACCAGCGAGTGGGTCGGGGATCGTTTTGCGGCTGGGTCACCAGCGCTTGCAATCCTTGTTCGGTCGTTGGAAAAAATCCGTTCATACTCTCGTACAGTTGCAACTGTGTCTTGATCGCCTGG
>WNGO01007153.1_pt1 | contig 10242 bp, 7 predicted proteins | sample 5400511 | NCBI WGS metagenome assembly WNGO01 (sample SAMN13153380, study PRJNA577476) | soil metagenome | isolation source: 20 cm soil or saprolite under Garry oak tree replicate 2 | place: USA:California | collected 2016-06-15
CTCTGCGGGCTCGTGACCATTTCCTTGAGTGCCTCGATGTAGCGGATGGCGATCAAGTACCGTGCCGGATCACCGCCGGTTCCCTTGATGGCAGTGGTGATCCGCTCGATCGCCTGGGCCTCCGCCTCGGCCACCTTGAGGCGGGCGTTGGCCTCGGCCTCGGCCGCGAGGATCCTCGCCTGTTTTTGACCCTCGGCCTGATTGATCTCCGACTGCCGGATACCTTCCGACTGCAAGGTGCGCGACTGCTTCTCGGCCTCGGCGGTGAGGATGGCGGCGCGCCGGTCGCGCTCGGCGCGCATCTGCTTCTCCATCGCGTCCCGGATGTCGCGCGGCGGGTTGATGTCCTTGAGCTCCACCCGGCTCACCTTGGCGCCCCATTTGTGCGTGGCTTCGTCCAGGATCTCGCGCAGCTTGGCGTTGATCGTATCGCGCGACGAGAGCACGTGGTCCAGCTCCATCTCGCCGATCACGTTGCGGAGCGTGGTCTGCGTGAGCTTTTCGATCGCGTCGGGGAGATTCGCGATCTCGTACGTGGCGCGGACGGGGTCCGTGATCTGTGAATAGATCAGGGCGTCGATCTCGACGACGACGTTGTCCTTGGTGATCACATTCTGCCGCGGGAACACGTACACCGTTTCCCGCAGGTCGATCTTGTCGGTGCGGAAATGGCGCGCGAACGAGTCCCCCGCGGGCGTAACGATCACCTGATGCCAGTCGATGGCGCGCGGCTTGTCGATGATCGGGATGATGAGGTTCACCCCGGACGACAAGGTGCGGTGGTACTTGCCCAGGCGCTCGATGATCATCGTCTGCGCCTGTTGCACGATGCGGATCCCGCGCGCCACGATCGAGATCGCGAACAGCGCGATCGCCGCGGGGACGATTAACGCGCCGATGTTGTCCATCGCTCACATCTCCTTATCGACGTACAGGGTGGTCCCTTCCACGCGCACGATCATCACCCGCGTGCCGGGCTCGAGCGCCGCATCCATGAGCGACGCGGCCCGCCAGTCCTCCCCCTCCACCACCACGCGCCCCTTCCCGGTGGACGGATCGACGCGCTCCGACACCACCCCAACCTTGCCCGCCAGCGCGTCCACGTTGGTCTTGAGGTCCGATCCCCTCGCGTGCAGGTGCTTCAGCAGGAAGGGACGGATGCCCACGAGGGACAGGAGGGTTCCGGCGGCGAAGCTCAGCGCCGGCACGACGGCCCCCGGGATGACCAGCGACACGAGGCCGGCCGCGAGGCAGCCGACGGCCACCGAGAGCAGCCAGAAGCCCGGCGCCAGCATTTCGGCGACGAACAGGAGCAGGGCGGCGACGAGCCAGACTTGCCACTCGTGCATGGAGGAGAAGTTAGCGCGGGTGGACTACCCTTGAAACCCGCCGGGGGCGTGACCCCGGGGTCAACCCACTCAATCTGCTGGCGCGGGAAGCGGCGTCTGCTGCTCCCCTGCCACCGCCCGACCCATCTTCGCGCGGCTGAGCCATTGCTGCAGCTCATCCAGATAGGTGTAGATCACCGGCGTCACGTACAGCGTGACGAACTGCGAGAACGCGAGCCCACCCACCACCGCGATGCCCAGCGGCCGGCGCGACTCCGAGCCCTGGCCCACGCCGAGCGCGATCGGCAACGTCCCCATGAGCGCGGCCATCGTGGTCATCATGATCGGCCGGAAGCGGATGCTGCACGCCTGGAGGATCGCCTCGCGTGCCGACTTGCCTTCCGCGCGCTGCGCCTCGAGCGCGAAGTCGATCATCATGATCCCGTTCTTCTTGACGAGCCCCACCAACATGATCACACCCACGAAGGCGTACACGGTCAGCTCCACCCGGAAGAGCATCAGCGTCACGAGAGCGCCGAACCCCGCGAACGGCAGCGCCGACAGGATAGTGAGCGGGTGGATGAAGCTCTCATACAGGATTCCCAGCACCATGTAGATCACGAACACGGCGAGGATCAGCAGCACGAGCAGTCCCGACTGGCTCGACTGGAAGGCCTGCGCGGTGCCGGAGAAGCTCGTCGTGATGCTCGACGGCAGGGTCTGCTGCGCGACGCGCTGGACCTGGGCGACCGCCGTGCCGATGGCCACGCCGTCGCGCAGGTCGAACGAGATGGTGACCGACGGCAGCTGCCCGGAGTGGCTCACGGTGAGCGGGCCCACGCTCGACGTGATCGTCGCGAGCGATGCCAGCGGCACGAGCGTGGCGTTCTGGGAGCGGATATACAGGAGGCTCAATGCCGAGAGGTCCTGTTGGAACTCGGGCAGAAGCTCCATGACTACCCAGTACTGGTTGGTGGCCGTGTAGATGGTAGAGACCTGGGCGGAGCCGTACGCATCGTACAGCGCCTCCTCGACCTGCTGGGCCGTCACCCCGAGCGCCGCGGCCCGGTCCCGATTGATCGTCACGCTCGCTTGCGGGTTCGAGATCTGTAGGTCGCTCGTGACGTTCACCAGGTCCGGCATCTGGCGGAGCTGGTTGGTCAGCCGAGTCGCGTTGTCGTACAGCGCGTTCCGGTCGGGACTCTGGAGCGTGAACTGATACAGGCTCTTGGTGCGGCGGCCGCCGATCTGGATTGGCGGGGGGTTCTGGAGGAACACCTGGACCCCGGGGATCCCCGCGAGCTTGCGGTTGAAATAGCGGATCAGCTCGTCCACGCTCATGTCCCGCCGGGAGCGGGGCTTGAGCTGCATGAACACGCGACCCTGGTTGATCTGGCCGCTGCCGCCGAGGAACGACATCGTCGCATCGACGTTCGGGTCTTGCTGGAGGACGGCCATCACCTGGAGCTGATGTTGCACGAGGTCGTCGAACGAGCTGCCCTGCACCGTCTCCGTGGTGCCGAAGATCTGGGAGTTGTCCTCGCTGGGCAGGAATCCCTTCGGGACCGCCACGAACAGCGCCACCGTGGCGATCAGGATCGCGACGGAAAACCCCAGTGCCGCGGGCCGCCGCTGCATCACCCAGTTCAGGCTGCCCTCGTACCAGCCCAGCACGCGCTCGTACACGCGCTCCGACCTGGCGTAGAACGCGCCGTGCGCCGCCTCGCTCGGCGGCCGGAGGAACCGGCTGCACAACATCGGCGTCAGAGTGAGCGAGACCACGCCCGACACGAGAATGGCGGCGCCGATGGTCACGGCGAACTCGTGGAACAGCCGGCCGACGATCCCACCCATGAACAGCACCGGGATGAACACCGCGGCGAGCGAGAGGGTCATGGAGAGGATCGTGAACCCCACCTCGCGCGACCCGAGGAGCGCCGCCTGGAGCGGGCGCGTCCCCTTCTCCATGTGCCGCACGATGTTCTCCAGCATGACGATGGCGTCGTCCACCACGAACCCGACCGACAACGTGAGCGCCATCATCGAGAGGTTGTCGAGGCTGTAGTCCAGCGCGTACATCACCGCAAATGTGCCCACGAGCGAGAACGGCAGGGCCAGGCTCGGAATCACGGTCGCGGACAGGTTCCGCAGGAACAGGAAGATGACCAGGACCACCAGGGCCAGGGTCAGGAATAGCGTGAATCGCACGTCGGCGAGCGACGCGCGGATCGACTCCGAGAGGTCGGAGCGCAGCTGGAGGTCCACGGAGGCGGGCAAGAACTGCTTAAGGCTCGCCATGACCGTCCGCACGCGGCCTGCCACCTCCACGGTGTTCGCCCCCGGCTGCCGCTGCACGGCCAGCACGATTGCCCGGTCGCCGTTGAACCAGGCGGCGCTCTTGTTGTCCTGCACGTCGTCGAGCACGCGCCCGATGTCTCCGAGCCGGACCGGGGCGCCGTTGCGGTACGCGACCACCAGCGGCCGGAACGCGTCGGCGTCTTCGAGCTGTCCGTTCGCCTGGACCGTGAAGGCGCGGTGCGGCCCCCACAGGATGCCCGTCGGCAGGTTCACGTTGCCCGCGGCGACGGCGTTCGAGACCTCGTCGATGCCGAGGGAGCGCGACGCGAGCGCCTTGGGGTCGAGCTGGATGCGCACCGCATACTTGGCCGCGCCATACACGTTGACCTGCGCCACGCCGTCGATCGTGGACAGGCGCTGCGCGATGAACGTCTCGGCGTACTCGTCCAGGTCCGGCAACGACAGCGTGGCCGAGCTCATGGCGTAGTAGATGATCGGCCGGTCCGCTGGATTCACCTTTTGGTACGAAGGCGGCACGATGCCGGTGGGGAGCTGGCGCAGCGTCTTGGAGATCGCCGCCTGCACGTCCTGCGCGGCCGCGTCGATGTTGCGCTCCAGGGTGAACTGGAGCGTGATGCTCGTGCTCCCAAGGCTCGACGAGGAGGTCATCTGGTCGATGCCCGCGATCGTCGAGAACTGCTTCTCGAGCGGCGTCGCCACGGCGGAGGCCATAGTCTCCGGGCTCGCGCCGGGAAGGCTCGCGCTCACCGTGATGGTGGGGAAATCCACGTTCGGGAGATTGCTCACCGCCAGCAGCCGGTACGCCATCAGGCCGAACACGAGGATGCCCAGCATGACGAGCGTCGTCATGACGGGACGCTTGATGAACAGCTCGGAGATGTTCATTTGTCGCCCGCCATTTCGTGTGCCGGATCCGCCAGGCCCTTCACCTCCACCGGCGCTCCCGTCGTGAGTCGCAGTTGCCCGTCGGTCACCACCTGGTCCCCGGCCTGCACGCCCTGCGCGATGACCGCGAACGTGCCGGCGGTGCGCTCGACCGCGACGGGCTGCGACCGGGCGGTCCCGTCCTGGGTGACGACGAACACATACGTGCCCTGCTGCCCGGTCATCACCGCCTGCGCGGGGACTACGAGGGCCTTGTCGTCCACGTAGAGCTGCAACCGGACGTTCAGGAACTCGCCCGGCCACAAGAGGTTGTCGCGATTCGGGAATTCCGCCTTGAGGAGCACCGTGCCAGTCGCCGTGTCGACGGCGTTGTCGACGAATGTCAACACCCCTTCCGTGAACACCGTGTCGGTCTTGGACGGGCTGACGAGCACCTGCAAGCGGTTCTTGCGATAGCGCTGGAGGTCGCCGAGGCTCTGTTGCGGCACGGCAAAGCGCACCAGGATGGGATGGATCTGGTTGATGACGACGAGCGGATCGGCCGAGTTCGCCCGTACCAGGTTCCCCGCGCGGAGCAGCAGTCGACCGGTGCGGCCGGGGATCGGGGCGCGGATCGCCGCCCACTCGAGATTGAGCTGCGCGTTCGTGACCGCGGCGGAGTCGGCCCGCACACTGGCCCGGAGCGCGTCGGCGTTGGCGCGCCTTTCGTCGTAGTCCTGCTTCGTCACGTAATCCTGCTTCACGAGCTCGCCGTAGCGATCCGCCTCGAGCTGGGCGTTCTGCGCCTGCGCCACATCACGCCCGAGCATCCCCCGCGCCTGCGCGAGCGCCGCCTGGAACGGCCGCGGATCGATCTGAAAGAGCAGCTGCCCCGCCGCGACGTCGTCCCCCTCGTGGAACGCCACGGCCGTGAGAATCCCCGTCACCTGCGCCTGGACCGACGCCGTCTGGAGCGGCTCGACCGTGCCCGTCGCCGTGATCTCGAAGGGAATGGGCCGCTGCTCGGCGCGGGCGATCGTCACCGGCACGCGCGGCGGGCCCCCGGGGCCCTTACGGGAGCAGCCCGCGGCCAGCAGGGCGGCGGCGAGGACGGTGGTGGCGACGACGGGTCGGTGGGTCATCTAGTGATTCGTGTCGGTCGTGTCGGCCTTGATGTGGAGCGAGGTCCCGCCATCGAGCCCCAGGATCCCTGTGTCGTGCGCCAGCTGGGCGAGGGCCGCGTACCAGGAGACGCGCGATTGAATCGACTGCGCTCGCGCGCCTGCAAGCGATGCCTGGGCGGCGAGGAGGTCGAGCAAGCTGCCGGCGCCGGCGCGGTAGCGTCCCAGCGTCGCCCGCTCGGCGAGCGCAGCGCTCGCCAGCAGATCGGCGCTCGTGCGGACCTGTTCGGTCGCGGTCCGCAGCGCATAAAAAGCGTTGAACACCTCGAACACGACCTGCTGTTCGAAGCCGACCGTGCGCTGCTCCGCCGCCTCGGCGGCCGCCGACGCGGCGCGCACGTCGTAGATCTGCGACCCGCCGGAGAACAACGGGATCGAGAGCGTGAGTGTCGCAGCGTAATTGTTGCTGAGAGTGGGATTCCCCGCGAACGAGGTCTGCCCCGTCGAGCCGCCCACGCTGAGTGAAGGCAGCGCGGCCGCTCGGGCCACGCTCACCCGGGCGCGTGCGGCGCGCGCGTCCGCCCGCTGCGCCGCGAGGTCGGGGCGCTCCTGCACCGCGCGGTCGATCAGCGTCTCCACGCTGTCCGTGATCCCGAGCGGCGGCAGCGTGTCGGCCGGCGGCGCGATATCGTACGGCACGTTGGCGGGGAGTCCCATCGATAGCGCGAGCGCGCCCCTGGTGGTCTGGAGCTGCCCTTCAGTGGCTTGGAACGCGAGGCGGGCCTGGGACACGGCGGTCCGCGCCTGCAACACGTCCGCGATCGTGGCGAGCCCCACATTGTGCCGTTGCTCGGCTGCCGCGAGGCTCGTCTGGGCTCCATCGAGACTCGTGCGTTGAGCCGCGAGCAGCGCCCGCGTCCCCACGTAGCCGAGGTACGACCGTTCGACGGTGAGCACGACGGCCTGGAGCGTCGCGTTGTGCGTCCAGTCGGCGGCCAGCAGCCCTTCCCGCGCCTCGCCGATCGACCCGCTGCGGCCACCGAAGTCCAGCAACAGCCACGACAGGTTCAGCGTCCCGCGGTAGTAATCCTGCTTGACCGCCGTCTGTCCGCCGGCACCGACGGTCTTGACGCTCGTCGCGCTACCGGCGAGGTCGATGGTGGGGTAGTATTGCCCCTTCGCCGCGCCGTAGGTCGCGGCGGCGGCGCGCGCGTCCGCCCACGCGGCGCTCGTCGCCGAATTGTTGCGCAGCGCGATGTCGATCACGTCGGCGAGCGTGAGTTGCGCGATCCGCTCCGCGAGATCGGCGGGCAGGTTCGGCGGCAACGCCGGGCGCGCGGCGCGAGGGGCGGTTGCGTCGCGGGGGGGCGTCCAGAGTGCGTTCGGCGCCGGCGCCGTACCAGGCACCCCGCGCACCCCGGGCGTCCCGCAGCTCGCGAGCAGCCACGCCAGGGCGGCGAGGTGCGTTGCCGGTCGAAACGCGGCGCGCGCCCGGACATGGAAGGGGACAGGTCGCTGACGGGTCGGCATCCGAGCGTGCATGCGGCTCTGGGTTAGGGAGTCAGGGCGGGACTGGGGTTCCCGGATTATACGCACGACGTGCCCCGGGCGTGGAGGCTCTTCTATATATGAGGGTGCGGCTCGACCGCTGGCTATGGGCCGCCCGGTTGCGAAGCTGCTCGCGGTCGGCGACCGGCTGCGGATCCGGCGCGGTCCGGTCGAGTACGTCGTGACGGTGCGCGTCCTGTCGGAGCACCGCGGCTCACCGGCGGCAGCCGCCGCGCTCTTCGCGGAGGACCCCGACGCGAAGCGCGCGCGGGAACGCCTCACCGAACAGCTGCGCCTCGCCCCCTCCCTCCGCTATGAAGGAAAGGGCAGACCGACCAAGCGCGAGCGACGCGCGATCGAGCGGCTCAAGGGCGAGTGACACGTCGACGCAAGGCTTTGATCAATTGAATCTGCCCCGCATGATAAAGATCATGCGACGCAATCCCATACACGTGAGCCACATTGCTCCATGACGAACGCCAGCCCTTGGCGTTGAGCCGGGCCGCGGGGAAGTGGGCGATGGCTGCGCGCAGCAACCGGTGCTGCTCCTGCAGCAGCGTGACGTCGCGTCGCCATGCAGCGGCGTCGGGTTTGGCCGGTAACGCCGGCCAGTTGCTTCCCGGACGCGGGAATGCGAGCGCCGGATCGCGGGTCAGTCGCCGGCGCACGATGTACTTCCAGTACGCCGTGTGCAGCACGATGTCCCAGATGTTGTGGCGTCTCCGACCAGGCCGCCACAGCGCGTCGCGGTGTGTGAGACCGCGGACGGAGCCCCACAGGCCCGTCCCGTGCCAGGCCCGGCGATCGAACGCCTGATCGAGCAGGTCGAGCAGCAGCGAACGAGGCGTACGCGCGCTCAGACGATCTCGGCGCCGTCGGGGTGGCGATACATCGCTAGGGCAGGAACTCCTTGGGAATGGGATGCGTCGCATCCTCGTCGAACCAGATGGCCGAGGCGACCCACCAGCGCGTCCCGTCCCAGTAGAGCTGCACGGCATTGATGCCACGCCCCTCGACGGGGCCGTCCGCCGTGCGATGCTCTTCGTAGGTACTGAATACTTGCGCGATGTTGCCGTAGGTCTGCGTCACGCGGTGGATCTCCCGCTCGAAGAAGCCGTTGTGGACCATCTCGGAATCGGACGCATCCACGAAATCCTGATGTGTCATCACGCGCGCGTAGGGGCGTCCCTTGGCGAAGCCCGTGGCGACGAACCGGAGATCGGGAATGTAGAGCGAGCGGTCGCGCGACCACTGACGCGGCTGCCCGGCAGGCCCGGTGATCACGTCATAGTAAGCCTTAATCACCCCGGCCAGATTGGCCACGTCCTCGGCACGGGGAGCCATGGTTGGCACGGGCACGTGCCGCGCCGGTGCCTGGGCGGCGAGCCCGCACGGTGCGACGAGAGCGGTCACGAGGCAAAGGGTTAGGCGGTGTGCACGCATGGCGCCTCCGGGTCGTGTCGTGAGGGTGGTGGGACACTAACCTACTGGAGACACACCACGATGCCCAGCCGATCGCGGTGGCCTTGGTGACGTCGTGGGGGGTCGGAATGACACTGGTCGCGAGCAGCCGGACTTACTGGAGTCCGATCGCCACCCCGACCCCGATGGCACTCGCGCCCAGTGCCAGGAGCCCAAGCAGCAGGGGCAGCGCGAACCGCAGCCAGTCTTCGTAGCGGACCTGCGCGGCCGCGAGAATCGCCATGAGAGCGCCGTTGGTGGGCGTGAACAGCTCGCACAGCCCGCCGCCGTATTGATAAGCGAGCACGGTCACCTGGCGCGACAGGCCGAGCAGGTCGGCGATGGGAACGAGGATCGGGAGCGTCAGCACGGCGTGACCGGTCGGGCTCGGCACCGGCACGTGGACGAGTGCGTGCACGAGCATCATGCCGAGCGCTGCCAGCGCGAGCGGCAGGTGCGCCACCGGGGTGAACAGCCCGTGCACGATCGTATCCACGATCCGCCCCTGGTCGAGCGTGACGTAGATCGCGCGCGCAAAACCGATGAGCAGAGCGGCGTAGGCCATGGACCGAAAGCCTATGACGAATGCCTCCGCGGTGCCCCCTACCCCCAGCCCTCCCACGAGGCCCGCCATCACGCCCATGACGAAGAACAGGGCGGCCATCTCGTTGAATCCCCAACCCGCACGCAGGACACCGAGCACGAGCGTGCCGAATGCGGCGAGCACGAGAACGAGCACGGAGCTGCGCCGGGAGTCGAGCGTGCCCGTAGGGGGGCCGGCCTCGCCGGTCGGGGCGGTACGCGTGCGGACGCAGTAGCGCACGGTGCCCCAGATCCACATCGCGAGCGCAGCCGCCAGAAACGCAAGCCGGAAGACCGAGCCCGAGAGGACCTGCAGTTGGGCGAGTTGTTGCGCGATGCCGACCTGGAACGGGTTGATCGGGCTGAACGCCGCTCCCACCGCGGCGGCCCCGAGGCTCATCGCGACCGCGATCACGGGCCGGTAGCCGAGCCGGCGCGCCAGGAGCAGCATCACGGGGATGAGCGCGATGATCTCTTCTTTCATGTTGTCGAGCACGCCGCCCAGCGCGAACGCCAGGGACGCTGCGGGGATGACGAGGGCTTCGGTCCGTCCGAGCCGTCGCACCAGCCAGTCCACCCCCTGCCGGAGCGCCCCCGTTTCGTCGACCACGGTAAACGCGCCACCGATCAGAAACACGAAGAAGATGACCGAGGCCGCGTCGGCCATCCCCCGCGGGATCGCCACCAGAGCCTGGAACGCCCCGACCGGCCTCGGCGGCACAGCATGATAAGTGCCGGCGACTACGAGCCTGCGCCCAGTGGCGGGATCGTCGCGGCGGTCGTACTCGCCTGATGGGAGCACGTGGCTCGCCAGGGCGGCGAGCAGCACGCCCGCGCACATGAGCGTCAAGGGGTGGGGGAAGCGCACGGGGCACAGTATGCGACCGCTCCCGCGCGGCGGTTAGCCCCCCGCGACCGTCGCGAGTGCGGGCACCATCGGGATCGACCCCGGCAAGAACGGGGGTGTGAGCGTCGAGGGTTGGGAGCGCGACAGCGTCGAGGTCCACGCCCGGACGACC